>Ga0224534_1001422_pt1 | contig 12634 bp, 8 predicted proteins | sample 714E12024metaG_FD_172012 | JGI IMG/M metagenome (GOLD analysis project Ga0224534, IMG submission 172012) | Peat soil microbial communities from Stordalen Mire, Sweden - 717 E1 20-24 | ecosystem: Environmental > Terrestrial > Soil > Wetlands > Peat | place: Sweden: Norrbotten County, Stordalen... | reverse complement strand
GATCGTGAGTCCGGTGGCGGTCAGCTTGGCGAACTCCGAGCGCGCCGCCTGGGCGACTCGCAGGCCGGCACCCACCAGCAGGAGGAACGCCACCACCACCATGGTGGAGCCGAGCAGCCCCATCTCCTCCCCGATGGCGGCGAAGATGAAGTCGGTACGCACGTTGGGGATGCTGTAGGCGCCGAACCCCAGGCCCAGGCCCGAACCGCCGATTCCGCCGCTGCCCAGGGCGTACCACGCCTCGCGTAGCTGCCCGCCCGGATCGGAGGGCGGAATGACCTTCCAGGGGTCGAGCCAGGTCTCCACCCGGATATGGGTCTGCGCGAAGTAGCGGCTGGAGACGTAGGCACCGACGGCAAACAGCAGGATCCCGAACACCAGGTAGGCGGTTCTCCCGGTGGTCACCCACAACATGCCGATGAACAGGGTGAACAACAGGGCCGAGAACCCGATGTCATGTTCGAGGCTCATGACTCCGATGGCGAACGCCCAGGCCAGCACGATGGGCACCAGTGGTCGGGGATCGAGGAACAGCCGATTGCCCAACCTGGCGGTGGGAATGGTCAGGAGCTCGCGTTTCTCCGCGAAGTACGCAGCGAAGAAGACGCAGAGCACGATCAGGCCCAACTCCACCGGCTCGAACTCGAAGGAGCCGAAATGGATCCACAGGCGGGCACCGTTGATGTTGGCCCCCACGTGGGGGACGAGTGGTAACAGCAGCAGGACGACGCCGACGGTCAGGAACAGATAGCGGTACCGGTCCAGGTCCCGGCTCCGACGAACCAAGAGGAGTACGAGCACGTAGGCGCCGATCCCGGCGGCGGTCCACGCAGCCTGAAGCGGCGCGTAGCTCTTGGCGGTGGCGAGGTCGATGCGGAGGATCATGACGTAGCCGAGCCCGTTGAGCAGGAAGGCGATGGGCAGGATCACCGGGAGCGCGTCGGGGACGAAGAGCCGGTTGGCGATATGGGCCAACCCGCCCAGGCCGAGCAGGGCTACCAGCAGCGGGACCACGTCGGAGGGCACCCTGGCCGTGTTGCCCAGGATCATCAGCGTGTAGGCGGCGACGACGATGACCGAGGCGGCCGCCAGCAATCCGAGCTCGGTGCGGCGGCGCGCCTTCACCCCGCGCCGGGACCGCTTCGATTTCGAGGCACGCAAGGTGAAAGCCGGCACGGCGGCGAGCCTACCGGTGGAGGACCGTCCGGAGGCGGAGCCGGGCCGGGGCCCCCGGGGATACGATGGGTCGGCGATGAAATCTGCCTTGACCGAGCTGCCATGACGGACACGGGGCGGATGTGACGGCGGACCGGTCGACCGGCGCTCCTTCTCGGACGTCGGTGGATTCGCCCAAGTTCACCGGCCCGGCCAGCGCGGATCCGGTGCGCCGGCCGAACCGCTCGACGGTGCAGGCCGTGCAGGCCGTGCAGGCCGTGCAGGCCGTGCAGGCCGTGCAGGCCGTGGCGCTCGAGCCCGGTCCCTCCGGGGTGGCGGCGCCCGGGAGTCAGGCCCCGGCACCCGGAACCGAGCATCCTGACGGCCGCTTCTCGACCCGCCCGGAGCGGTTCATCAACCGTGAACTCTCGTGGCTCGAGTTCGGTGCCCGCCTGCTGGAGCTCTCGGCGGATGGCCGCATCCCGTTGTTCGAGCGGGTGAAGTTCCTGTCCATCTTCTCCGAGAGCCTCGACGAGTTCTTCCAGGTGCGGGTAGCCGGGCTCGAGGACCAGATCGCCGCCGGCTTGCGGACCCGGTCACCGGACGGGATGAGGCCGGCGGACCAGTTGAAGGCGATCACCGAGCGGGTTGCCCTGCTGGTCGCATGGCAGGGCCGGATCTTCTCGGAGCAGGTCGAACCGGCCTTGGGAGAGGCCGGCGTGGTGGTGTCCGACTGGCACAACCTCGATGATGACGACCGGGACTATCTCGTCGAGGTGTTCAACAGGCAGGTCTTCCCGATACTCACTCCGCTCGCCGTCGACCAGGGCCATCCCTTCCCTTACATCTCCAACCTCTCGCTGAATCTGGTGGTCCGCGTGGTAGATCCGGGCAGCGGCGACCAGCGCACCGCCCGGGTAAAGGTGCCGCCCCTGCTGCCCCGTTTCGTGGTCCTCCCGGACGGGGAGCGGATGATCCTGATGGAGCAGGTCATCGCCGCCCATCTCGGCTCGCTCTTCCCGGCCATGACCATTGCCGAGCACCATGTGTTCCGGGTCACCCGCAATGCCGATCTCTCGGTGGAGCAAGACGAGGCACGGGACCTCCTGGCCGCCGTCGAGCTCGAGCTGCACCGGCGCCGGTTCGGCCAGGCGGTGCGCCTGGAGGTCTCCTCCGGCATCTCCACCGACCTCCTCGACATGCTCATCGCCGAAGTGGACGTTCGGGAGGACAACGTCTACCTCTTCGACGTTCCGGTGGACCTCGGCGGGCTGCGGGCGCTGATGAACCTGGACCACCCCGAGCTCTCGCCCCGGGCGTGGACCCCCCTCACCCCTCCCCAGCTGGCGGGTGACGAGGACATCTTCTCCGTGGTGGCCGACGCCGACGTGCTGGTCCACCACCCCTACGACTCGTTCGCCACCTCGGTACAGGCGTTCGTTGCCCTGGCTGCCGAGGATCCCGATGTCCTGGCCATCAAACAGACGCTCTACAGGACGAGCGAGAACAGCCCGATCGTCGACTCGCTGATCCGCGCCTCCCAGTCGGGGAAACAGGTGACGGCCGTGGTGGAGCTCCAGGCCCGCTTCGATGAGCAGGCCAACATCGCCTGGGCCCGTGCACTCGAAGAGGCGGGCGTACAGGTCGTCTACGGGCTGGTCCGGCTCAAGACCCATTCGAAGATCTCGCTCGTCGTGCGGCGTGAGAGGAACGAGATCCGCCGGTACTGCCACATCGGAAGCGGAAACTACAACTCCTACACGGCCGGCACCTATGAGGACGTCGGCCTGCTCACCGCCGACCCGGTCATCGGTGCCGATGTGGGCGAACTGTTCAATCTGCTCGCCGGATCGGGGGACCCGCCCGAGTTCCGCCGGCTGGTGGTGTCGCCCTTTTCGACCCGCTCCACACTGGTCGCGTCCATCGAGGAGGAGGCCCGTGCCGGCGCCAGTGGCCGCATCGTCCTCAAGACCAACGGGCTGACCGATCCGGAGATCGTCGACGCGCTCTACCGGGCGTCGCAGGCCGGGGCGTCAGTGGACCTCATCGTGCGAGGAAAGTGCTGTCTTCGCCCCGGGCTGCCCGGCCTCTCCGAGAACATCAGGGTTCGTTCCATCGTCGGCCGGTACCTCGAGCACTCCCGGATCTTCGTCTTCGGCGGCGTCGGAGGCAGGTCGATCAGGGTGTCCTTCGGCTCCCCGGATCTCATGGAGCGGAATCTCGATCGCCGGGTGGAGGTGGTGGTCCCCATCGATGAGCCCGGGATCCAGCGGCGCCTCGTCGGAATCGTGGAGGATGCCCTGTGCGACGAGGCCAACGCCTGGACGCTCTCGGGCGACGGGAGTTGGCACCGGGTGGCGCCGGACCGAGGGCCCGGCAGTCTCGGGTTCAACCTGCAGGATCACTTCCAAGCACAGGCCCTCGAATCCCTACGGCATCGCCGCGATGAGACCCAGGCAGCTCGCCTGGGATCACGGCCGGCGCCGGCGGCTGTTCCCGAGTTGGCGGCGGAGCAGCGACCCCGCCGGTGGATGGGCTGGAGCCGGAAGCACCGCTGAACCGGGAGGACGCCCGGGTCGATGAGGCGGCCTGTTGCGGGGCTGACGGTGCAGCCCTTTCGTGACGCAGGTCGACGCGTCCCTGCAAGTACTCGCGGAGCCGGTGGTGAGGAGCCCTTCGCTCGAGCTCGAGCGAGGCGTAGGCCAACCCCCCGAAGGGGATCGGGAGCCAGAAGTTGACGGCCCGGTAGGCCAGCACTGCCGACAACGCCTGCCCGGCCGTGGGGCCGAAGCCGGTGATCATCGACACCAGCACGAACTCGACCACACCGAGACCCCCCGGGGTGATCGGGATGGCAGCCAGTATGTTGGCCAGCCCGTAGGCGGTCAGAAGGTCTACCGGGGAGATGAAGTGGCTGAATGCAGCCACGAAGACCCAGAGCGATGCGGCGTCCAGCAGCCAGTTTGCGGCGGCCCATCCGACCGCCCTCCACAGCAGGGGCCGGTCCTCCATGAGGACGGCGAACCGCTGCGCCAGCCGCTCGACCAGGGCGGTCGTCCGGTCGGCATCGAGGAACCGGATCCGCTCGGAGACGCGCCGGATGATGCGGCTGGCCCGCTCCTGGCCGCGTGTCAAGAGGTAGAAGAGGCCCCCGAAGGCTCCGAGCAGGACCACGCCGACTCCGGCGGCAACGATCACCAGGATCGAGGCGGACTGCGACTGGCCTCCGTGATGGCTGGACGGGGCATGGAATCCATGGGCCACGAGGAACGCCACCAAGGCGAACCAGAAGATGACATTGAGCACCACGGCCGAGCCGATGCCCTGGGTCCCGAGGGCGAATCCGGTGTCCGATCCGGACACTCCTGACTGGGTGAGCAACCGGTAGCCGAGCGCCGCGCCCGGAGCAGTGCCACCCGGCGAGACGTGGCTGAGGGCCAGGGTGGACATGTTGATCCGGAACAGGCGGAACCTGCTGGGCCCGCTGTGCGGGAGTACAGCATGGGTGAGCTGGGTATAGGCCACCAGCGCGGCGATCTCGAGGATCACCCCGAGGGCCAGGTAGGCGGTGTTGATGTGGGTGAGGGAGGTGAACTCGGAGCGATGGCTGGCCAGCAGCGGAAACGCCACGTAGAAGACGAAGAGGAAGACCAGCAGCGTCCCGACGCTCAGGCGGACCTCGCGACGGACGAAGGGCCCCCGGTGCCACCACCGACGGTGCGGTTGCTCGTCTGGCTTGTCGGCGGCCATCTCCCTCATGTTGACACGCCCGGCCCCGCGGACCTGACATGCTGAACAGGTGGTGGAGAACGCGGAGAAGCCAGGGGGGCGCTCCGAGGCCGCGGCAGACCGGTCCTCGTCGGCCTTGGATCCGGTCTCCTCCAGCCCGTACGGACCTGCCGCCCGCGTGGTGCCGCCCGGCCCGACCACGGTCATCAGCGAGACGCCCGTGGAGCGACTCGACCGCGAGATCGGTCCGGACGCCCCCCGCCGCGAGCGCCTCTTCGCCGCCGCCTCGGCCAAGGGGGTGCCCCTCCGGACCATCCTGACCATCGACGCCGTGGTCATCGCCACCTGGGTCCTCTACCGCCTCATCGGCCGCCTGAGGGAAGTGATCCTGTGGACCCTGATGGCGGCATTCATCGCTCTGGTGCTGGATCCGTCGGTCGCGTTCCTCCAGCGCCACCGGATGCGCCGGGGGACGGCAGTGGGCCTCGTCTTCGCCTGTGCCGTGCTCGGCTTCGGCGGCCTCCTCGCCCTGTTCGGCTATCCCCTGGTCAACTCGGTGACCCACGTCGCCGAACGACTCCCCACCATGGTCAATCAGGTGGAGAAGGGGCACGGCTGGCTCGCGCACACCCTCCAGCGCTTCAGACTGCTGTCGTGGGTGCAGAAGAACGCCCCGAAGCTCAAGACGGCCGCCAACAGCCTCGGGAAGCCGGCGCTCACCGTCGGCACCAACCTGGGCAAGGCGGTGTTCTCGACCATCCTGGCGCTCACAACTATCGCCTTTCTCTCGCTCTTCATGCTGCTGGAGGCACCGAAGCTGCGCTCCGGTCTGATGGGAGCCCTCAACCCCGACCGAAGGCACATCATCGAGGACGTCGCCCATCGCGTGTCGCGATCGGTGACCTCCTACGTGCTGGGCACCATCGCCATGTCGCTGCTCTTCGGCGTGGTGATCCTGCTCACCATGCTGATCCTGGGGGTGCCCTTCGCCCTGCTCATCGCCTTGTGGGTAGCCCTGGTGGCCATGATCCCCCTGGTGGGGGGACTCATCGCCGGTGTGCCCAGCGTCGCCTTGGCCCTGCTCCATTCGCCGACGGCCGGTGTGGTGACCCTGGTCGTGTTCGTCGGCTTCCAGTTGGTGGAGAACCATTTCCTCTATCCGGTGGTGATGAGCCGGACGGTCCGGATGAACCCGCTGTGGGTGCTGCTGACCGTACTGGTCGGAGCCAACCTGGGCGGGGTGTTCGGATCCTCCCTGGGGGCGCTGTGCGGCGCCCTGGTGGCCATTCCGGTGGGAGGGGCCATCCAGGTGATCTTCCGTGAGGTCTGGCAGCGCACCAGGGCCACCAGGGCCACCGGGGCGCCCGGTCCCGTGGAGGACGGCCGCCCCCCGGGCCCCCACGGCCCGGAACCGGACGCCGGAGGAGGGGTGGTCCTCGGGGAGCGGGCCAGCGTCGAGTCGTGACCAGCCCCTCTCGGGCAGCGCCATCCAGCGGCCCCGGCCGACCCGGTCCACCCCGTTCCGGTCTCGTAAGCTGCTGGGATGAACGTCCTGGTAGTGCTTCCGACCTATAACGAAGTGGAGAACATCGACCATGTCCTCCGTCGGGTCAGGAGCTCGCTGGCCGACGCCACTGTGCTCGTGGTCGATGATGGCAGCCCGGACGGGACCGCCGAACTCGCCGAGGCGATCGGCAAGGAGCTCGGCAACATCGAGATCCTCCGGAGGCACGACAAGTCGGGCCTCGGCAGTGCCTATCGGGCCGGTTTCCGGTGGGGACTCGATCAGGGATTCGACGCCTGCATCGAAATGGACGCCGACCTGTCCCACGAGCCCGAGGCGCTACCGGAGCTGGTTGCGCCTCTCTCCGAGGGGTACGAGCTGGTGATCGGATCGAGATATGTCGCCGGTGGTTCGATCCCCAACTGGACCTGGCACCGGCGCATGCTCTCCCGAGGGGGGAACATCTATGCTTCGGCCCTGCTCGGACTGGGTGTCGCCGACTCGACCGCCGGATTCCGGGCGTACTCCGCCTCGGTTCTCCAACGCATCGACCTGGACGATGTCAAAGCCGAGGGCTATGGATTCCAGATCGAGATGACCTACGAGGCAAGGCGGGCCGGTGCGGCCGTGGTCGAAATCCCCATCCGGTTCATCGACCGGGTGGAGGGCGAGTCCAAGATGTCCATGTTCATCGTCGTGGAAGCCCTGGGCCTGGTGACCTGGTGGGGCCTCCAACGGCTGGTCGGAAGCCTGCGGAACAGAACGCAGCCCGTGCACAGCTGATGACGGCCCGGTGACCGGCATCGGCCGCATCCTCGTCGTCGACGACGAGCCCTTCATCACCGATGTCCTGTGCGCTGCGCTGCAGTTCGAGGGGTTCGTCACCGAGGAGGCAGCGACCGGCCGACAGGCACTGGCCAAGGCTCGCGTCGGAGGGTACGACTTCATCGTGCTCGACGTGATGCTGCCCGACGTCGACGGTCTCGAAGTGTGCCGACGGCTCCGGGCCGAGCAGGTCTCGACCCCGGTCCTCTTCCTCACCGCCCGTGATGCCACCGCCGACAAGGTGGCCGGGCTGGCCCTCGGCGACGACTATGTGACCAAGCCGTTCAGCATCGACGAGCTGGTCGCCCGGATCCACGCCGTGATGCGGCGCGGCACCCTCGAGGAAGATGCCGACCAGGCCATCCTGCGATTCCGCGACCTGGTTGTGGACGTCCGCACCCACGAGGTCTGGCGGGGGAACCAGCCCATCGAGCTGACACCCACCGAGTTCAACCTCCTCCTGCACCTGTTGCGCAATGCCCGTCAAGTGCTCTCCAAGACCCAGATCCTCGATGCCGTATGGGACGAGGGCTTCATCGGGGAGTCCAACATCGTGGAGATCTACATCTCCTATCTGCGCAAGAAGATCGACTGCTTCGACCCCCCGTTGATCCACACCATCCGCGGGGTCGGCTACAGCCTCCGGGAGGCCCAGCAGTGAGGCTCCGCCGTCGTCTGGTGGCCACGATGATCGTGTTGGTCGCGCTCGGCCTGGCAGCTGTCGACATCATCACGCTCACCTCACTGCACTCCTATCTCTTCGGTCGGGTCGACGCTCAGCTCGATGCCGCCAGTGCCCAGGTGGCCGACTTCGTCGCCAGGGCCGATGAGCGCGGGTTCGTCGTCACGGCTGCTTCTGTCCAATCGCGGGTGAGCCCCGACGTCTACGTGGAACTGATCAATCCGACAGGTCGGGTGGTGGTGGCCAAGCCGTCGGGATCCCGAACCCAACCCGACCCTCGGCCGATCCTCCCGGACCCGCTTCCGGTCCGCCCGGCCCCGGATCTCGACAACCCTGCCAAGCCGGACCAGGTCTATCGGCCCGATTCGACGTCGATCACCGTGGGAATGGCCGGGCCGGGCCGGCAGGAGTACCGGCTCCAGGCCACCGCGCTCCCCGGAGAGACACTGGTGGTCGGCACCCGACTCGACTCGGTGAACGCCACGCTCAATTCCCTCCGCAACATCGAACTGGCGGTGAGCCTCGGGCTGTTGGTGGCCCTGCTGGTCCTGATGACCCTCCTGGTCCGATTGGGCCTCCGTCCGCTGGAGGACATGACCGAAGCCGCGGACGCCATCGCAGCGGGGGACCTGACCCGGCGGGTGCAGCTCGCGGACGGCAACAGTGAGATCGCCCGGTTGGGACGGGCCCTCAACGGCATGCTGGCCCAGATCGAGACCGCATTCGCGGAACGGGCCAGGTCCGAGGACCGGCTGCGCAGCTTTCTGGCCGATGCCTCCCACGAACTGCGCACACCCCTCACCTCCATCCGTGGCTACGCGGAGTTGTTGCGCAAGGATGCCCTCGGCGACCGGGCGGCGCGGGACCGGGCGCTGTCGCGCATCGAGAAGGAAGCGGCCCGTATGGGTGTGCTGGTGGGCGATCTGGCCATCCTGGCCCGGGAGGACGAGGGCCCGGCGCCCGGCCGCTACCGGGTCGACCTGGCAGCGGTGGCTGCCGATGCGGTTGCGGATGCCCGGACCATCGACGCCGGTCGTCCCATCGAGCTCTCCGTGTCGACCGAGGTCCCCGTCGCGGGCGACGACGCCCGGCTCGAGCAGATGGTCCACAACCTGCTCCGGAACGCCCTGGCCCACACCCCGCCGGGCACACGGGTCGAAGTGAGCGTTGCGGTCGAGAGTGACCATGCCGTGCTCCAGGTTCGGGACGGCGGCCCGGGGATGAGCGCCGAGCAGGCCGATCACGTCTTCGACCGGTTCTATCGGGGGGACACCGAGGGCCGCGAAGGCGGGTCGGGGTTGGGCCTGTTCATCGTGGCCAGCCTGGCCCGCACCTTCGGGGGGCATGCCACGGTGGTCACCGCCGTGGGGGAGGGGGCCACGTTCGAAGTCGTACTGCCGCTGTACGATCCGCCCGCGACGCCAGCGACGCCAGCGACGCCAGCGACGCCAGCGACGCCCGCGACGCCCGCGACGTCGACGGCATCTACGCCGGGCTTGCCGCCTGCCCCGACCGGTACCGGCCGAACCGACCGAACCGACCGAACCGACCGAACGGCCGGTGGCGTTCCTCCGCCGGACCCCTCCGGTACGGTCGACCCTGTCTCGACCCAGTCCTAGAGTGTCGTGATGCTGGCTTCCATCGAGCGAGGTTCCGGGCATCCAGTGCTGCTCCTCCACGGCCAACCGGGGACCGGCGCTTCGTGGGATCCGGTGACGCGCCTGCTCGAACCCGACGTTCGGGTCCTCGCTCCGGACCGGATCGGCTACGGCGCGACGGCGGGGACCGCACGCGGGCTGGCCGACAACGCCGAGCTGATGGCCGAATTCCTCGAGAGCCGGAAGGCCACGCCGGCCACCGTGGTGGCACACAGCTGGTCAGGTGGGGTGGCCGTCCTATTGGCGACCCGTTATCCGGAGGCGGTGTCGAACCTGGTGTTGGTCGGCGCGGCATGCACGCCGGACAGTGTGGACGCCATCGACCGGCTGCTCGATGTTCCCGGGTTGCGCGACGTCCTGACCGTGGCCGGCCTGCTGGCGATCGGAGAGGTGCTTCCCCGGATGAGGCGTTTGGTACGTTACGTCCCCGAGAGCGTCCGCGACCAACTGTCCACTGCGCTACCAGACCAGTCCGTCCTGGGCGGAGAGCGGGGTGCCCTCGGCCGGCACAAACGCAGTTTCATGATCGAGCAGCGTGCCCTGATGGATGAACTGCCGTCGGTGACAGCGGCGCTCGGCGACCTGGCGGTTCCGGTAGCAGTGGTGGGCGGCGCCTGGGACCTGGTGGTGCGCCCCGAGGCTGCGGAGACTCTGGCGAAGGCCATCCCCGGTGCTGAACTGATCATGTTCCCGAGGGCCGGCCACTTCGTGGCACGCGACGCCCCCGAGGCACTCGCCGAGGTGATCCGCCGTTACGCTCGCACGGCGTCCGGCCTGCCGGCCACCTGATCGGGAGGGGCGTTCGGCGGAACCGTCCTCAGCCGACCGCGGCACGTGGGCCGGCATCGGTCCCGGCCCTGTCGCTCGTGGAGAACGGAGCACCGGGGGCAAGGGCGTCGAAGACGGCGGTGAACTTCAGATTGGCCTCGGCCAACTCGGTGCTCGGCTCCGATCCGTCCACGATTCCCACCCCTGCACTCAGACGTGCAGTGCGGCCCCTGATGGTCATGGCCCGGATACCCACGACCCACATGCCGTCACCTGCCGCGTCAACGTAACCGACCGGCCCCGCGTAGCTGCCCCTCGACTGGGGCTCCGAGCGGGCGATCATGGCCCGGGCCGACGCGACCGGCTCGCCGCCGACGGCCGGTGTGGGGTGGAGCGCAGCGACCAGTGCCAGCACGCTCGGGACGTCGTCGTCCGTACCTCCGGCGAGCCGGCCGATGATCGAAGTGCCCAGGTGGGTGATGTTGTGGAGATGCACCAGATCCGGCTCCGTCGGTACATCGAGGGTGGAGGTGAAGGGGCGGAGCGCCCGCTCGATGGCGTCGACCACCAGGCGGTGCTCGGCACTGTCCTTGGCCGACTCGAGGAGTTCCACGGGCAGGGCGCTCCCGCCGTCTCCTCTGAACCGGTCGGTGGTCCCGGCCAGTGGCCGACTGTGGATGTCGGTGCCGGATCGCTCCACAAGCAACTCAGGACTGGCGCCCACGAACTGCCCCTCCGCCGTCGGCAGGGAGAAGATCGTGCAGTTCGGTTCGAGCCGGCTCCATCGACGGAGCAGGTCATCCACGCGGATGGCCTTGCTCATGATGACATCGACGTGCCGGGCCAGCACCACCTTGACCAGTTCGCCCTTGTCAATGGCCGCGATCGCCCTGGCCACCATTGCGCAGAAGTCGTCGTCGGAAGCGAGTGGGTGGATCTGTTCGGGAAGACCGGGGCGGTCGAGCGCATCGCGTTGCTCGCCCAGGTAGAGGCCGCCGAGGAGCTTTCCACCGAGGATCTGTGAGCGGAGGCCGGCGCCGGTGGCGGGCAGGACGACCCGCTCGGTGCCCACCACGGTGACCCACTCGCCTCCCTCGTGATCCGAGGAGTAGAGGACCTCCGGGACGACCAGCGAGGTGGGTGCGGACCGGTCGAAGGGAAGGGCACCGAACGCGACGACGGCATGGCCTGCACCTGCAGGGCTGCGCCCACCCTCGGGCCCGTCGCCGGTGTCGAGATGGTCGGAGCACTCGATCGAGGCGAGGAGTTCGGCAACCCGGTTGATGTCGGCGTCGGAATCGAGGCCGGACGCGAGGGGGATGGTGAGGGCGGTGCCCAGGCCGACCAGGACCCGGTTTCCGGTGTGCACGACGATCCCGCTCGGTCCGGCCAGGGTGAACGGATCGATGGCAGGGCCCGGGTCGAGTGGGAATCGCGTGGCAACCAGCCCCGAGGCCCCGAGCGGGATCGGGGCGGTCACGGCTGGCCTCTCCGGGTCGCAGTGATCAGTTGGCTCAGCCCTCCCGACAGTGCCCGCCGGTTGACTGCGGAGAACCCTGCGTCCATGAGCATCGACCGGAGCTGTTCGGTGGTAGGGAGATAGGCCGTGGACTTGGGAAGGTAGCGGTAGGCGGCACCATCGGACAACAAGCCGCCGATCACGGGAACGACCCGGTGGAACCAGATGCGGTCGCCGGTCCGCAGGAGTCCGTGGTCGGGCTCGGCGACCTCGAGCAGGCTGATCCGGCCACCTGGTCGCACGACGCGGCCGAGCTCGCCGAACACCTTGTCCAGCTCGGTGAAGTTGCGAAGGGCGTATCCGCAGGTGATCCCGTCGATCGAGCCGCTGGCCAGCGGAAGCCACGTCCCGTCAGCCTGCGCCAGGGGCGTACCGCTGCGATTCGCGGCCAGCATCCCCCAGGACAGGTCCATCCCGAGCGGCCGGAATCCAGTCGCCCGGAGGATCTTCAGGAAGTCTCCGGTCCCGCAGGCCAGGTCGAGCACCCGTGAGCCTTCGGGTAGGCCCAGTGCCCGAGTCGACTTCTTGCGCCATCTGACGTCGAGCCCGAAGGTCATCAATCGGTTGACCAAATCGTAGCGAGGAGCAATGGCGTCGAACATCGAACGCACGAGAGCTGTCTTTTCTGCTCCGGTGGGCAGATCGGCGCTCGCTGCCCGGGCTGCGGCCGTCCGCGCTGCGGCCTCCCGGGCCGGTGCCACCGTGCCGGCGGAGTGCGTATCGGGCGACGGTGCACCGGTCATCGGCTCGGCGCCGGGCTCTCCGCCGGGCTCTCCGCGTCCAGGACGTCGAGG
>Ga0224534_1001421_pt1 | contig 12636 bp, 10 predicted proteins | sample 714E12024metaG_FD_172012 | JGI IMG/M metagenome (GOLD analysis project Ga0224534, IMG submission 172012) | Peat soil microbial communities from Stordalen Mire, Sweden - 717 E1 20-24 | ecosystem: Environmental > Terrestrial > Soil > Wetlands > Peat | place: Sweden: Norrbotten County, Stordalen... | reverse complement strand
GCGAGGACGGCGAGCAAGACCGCCGATGAAGGTCCGTACGATGATTTCCGGATCTTGACCTGCCTCCGTCGCCGGATCGAGCTACTTTTTCGCAGCTACGTCCCCCTCTGTGAGACATTCGGGCTAATCGCGCGGACTAGTCGTGCAGAACTACACCAAGCAGCGAGCTGTGGACCTGCAACCCGCCTTCCGGGCCGCCGGAGTAATCGACAAAACCCAGTTTCCTGAACCGGTTCATAAAAAAGCTCACCCGTGAACGAGTGGTCCCGACCATCTCAGCCAAAGTCTCCTGACTGATTTTGGGGACCACAGGCTCGGGCACACCTTCCTTGCCAAAATGAGCGAGCAGAAGAAGCACTCGAGCGAGCCGCTTTTCGCTGGAGTTAAACAACTGGTCGACCAGATCCTCTTCATAACGGATATTCCGCGCCAGCAAATACGCCACGAACAGATCGGAAAACGTGTGTTCGCCGTGCAGCGCATGTATCATCGCTTTCTTTTCGATCCGCAGAATTTCACAATCCGTCATGGCAGCCGCGGATCCCATGCGCCGAGCCTGACCTGCCAGCGCGCCTTCGCCAAAGAAGTCTCCGTCCGTCAACATGCCGATGGTCGCTTCTCTGCCCGTCTTGGAGACGACAGTAAGGCTCACTCTGCCTTTTTGGATATAGAAGACCGCGTCCGCTGTATCCCCCTGCGCGAAGATTCTCTGCTTCTTGGCGAAAGTCAGGTTCTTCCTGCCCTCGCCAATGGTTGCGAGGAAGGTCGTGGGATTGAACTCGCTGACCTTCTTATTCGCTGGTGAATTGGGACCCATTTGTAACAATTCTAATCCTAAAACGTATTTCTTTCCCATGAATTTGTGACGCAGCAGCGCCAAGCTCCTTCTGGTTGGGGGTTCTGAGAGTGAGCCATTCTGCACAGTACTTCGACAGAAGATGGACGAGACTCGGAGCTGCGAGGAGCAGCGGGTTCGTCAAACCATGCGGCCTACCGCTTGAGTCAGGAGCTTACCCAGACATGAGCATGAAAGCAAAGGCCTATCTCGTGGGTGGCGGCATCGGATCCATGGCTGCCGCCGCCTTCATGGTCCGCGACGGCTGCCTGCCAGGCGGAAATATTTCGATTCTCGAAGTGGCACCTGTCATGGGCGGAAGCCTGGACGGCGCCGGAGACCCCGCCAGCGGGTATTCATTGCGCGGCGGACGCATGTTGACAACCGACAACTACGAATGCACCTGGGACCTTTACAAGTCGATTCCCTCTCTCAACAACGAAGGCAAGACGGTATTCGACGAAACCGTGGAGTTCAACGAGAAGCACCCGGCGAATTCGATGGCGAGGTTGGTGGACCGCCGTCGCGCGAAGGTCCCGGTGACTTCGATGGGGTTCTCCATGCAGGACCGCTTGGAATTGCTGAAGCTCAGCAATGCCAGCGAAGATGAGTTGGGCGCAAGTTGCATTACCGACTGGCTTTCGCCCGGGTTCTTTGAGACTGACTTCTGGTACATGTGGGCCACCACATTCGCCTTTGAGCCTTGGCACAGCGCGGTTGAATTCAAGCGTTACCTGCACCGCTTCATGCTGGAGTTTTCCCGCATTGAAACTCTTGCGGGCGTCAAGCGGACCATCTACAACCAGTACGACTCCATGGTTCTTCCCTTGCAAACGTGGCTCGCAGCCAAAGGCGTCCGTTTGGTCGCGGATTGCAAGGTGACAGACCTCGATTACAAGACCGAAGACGGTAAGTTCGTAGTAACCGGCATCCATTGCCTGCGGCAGGGCAAAAGCGAAGTGATAGCCGTGAATGACGGCGACCTTGTCTTCATGCAAAACGGCTCCATGACCGATGCTTCCAGCTTGGGTTCGATGACGAGCGCGCCCAGGAAGCTGACCAAAGTGGAGAGCGGCGGTTGGACCCTCTGGGAAAAGCTGGCGGAGGGCCGGCCTGAGTTTGGCAATCCCGCGGCCTTTAACAGTTGCATCGCGCAGTCTTGTTGGGAGTCGTTCACCGTCACTCTGAAGGATCCCGCCTTCTTCGACAAGATGTTTCAGTTCACTGGCAACCAGCCGGGCACGGGCGGGCTGGTGACGTTCAAGGACTCGAATTGGACGATGTCCATTGTCCTGGCCCATCAGCCCCACTTTCTGAACCAGCCTGCCGGCGTGCAGGTGTTCTGGGGATACGGGCTGTTTCCGGACCGGGTCGGCAATTTCGTTCCGAAGCCGATGGACGAGTGCAATGGCGCGGAAATTCTGCGGGAACTCTGCGGCCACCTGCGATTCGATCTGGAAACCACTGCATCGGCCAACTGCATTCCTTGCAGAATGCCTTATATCACCAGTATGTTCATGCCCCGCATGCGCAGCGATCGACCGCTGCCGGTGCCTCGCGGCTCGAGAAATTTCGCGTTCCTCAGCCAGTTCGTCGAAATTCCGGATGACACCGTCTTTACGGTAGAGTATTCGGTGCGAGCGGCCCAGATGGCGGTCTATGAGTTGCTTCGCATCGAGCGCAAGGTCCCACCCGTGACACCGCACGACAAATCGCTTCGAGCGGAGTGTGAGGCGTTGATCAAGGCGTTTAAGTGATCCCCCGACTTGTTAGCTTGGATTATTCATGACGAGTTTGGAGAGAATCGAGAGGGGCGCGGCTGAAGCTGTGCCCTTTCCAGCATTCTCGCCTCATCAACGGGGATTAGGGTCGGCCAGTCCAGTGTTGCCGGCCTGTTACTTTTCCTCGGCCGCCAAGCGCCGGGCTGGATGCGGCTCGGTGCGGGGCAGCCCAGTGTTGAGCTCGCACTTCTCTCGCGGCCTGGCGCCACAAGTGGGACAACGAACAAGCAGGGCTTGTTCCTGTTCAGCTTTCATGACTCCATGATGCAGGATTGCCCGGCAACAAGCTGGTCAATTGTGACCGTTTTGTGTTTCGCGCCGCTGCTGCCTCGATGAAGTGGCCGGATTGTGCGGCAGTCATGAGCGGAGCCGAAATGTTGAGTCTGGTTAGAATTGCCCAGTTCCATTCCGAATGCTTCGCTAGACTTTTCGAAAAAAAGCGCGTCCTGCCCGTCCGTTGCTAATTATTGAGCAGTGTTGGCCGGCCTACAGTCTGTTCCTCCCCGGGACCTTGCCGGACGCTGCAGATGTGCGGGGGTTTGAGCCCTTAGCTTTGCTTCATTACGCTGGGCCGGCTTCACATGGAGTACAAAGTGAACAGTCGCCAACAGAAAGTGAGGCCCGTCAGACTTGGCCACGAGCGCATCTACGGATTTTAGAGCATCGGCGGGTAATTCCACGTGATCGGCCAGCATGACAATGGGTACCTCCGGCCGGACGTGTTTAATCTCATCGGCGATGGTTGCGCCATCCAGGAGGCCCAGGTGGTACTCGAGGACAACTGCATCCACGGACCGCGACATGAAAAGCCGCAGACCATCGGAACCGTTGGTAGCGGTTGCCAGTTCGTACCCGTTTTCCTTCAACAAACTCAGTTGAGCCGGATCCCGGTGTATACACAGCAGAGTGCTGTTGGTAGCCATGCCGGTAATATACATAAGCGGGCTACCCGCAATTCTGTTCAAAATTGCTCACTCCGAGGGGTAAAGGAAAGCGCCGGTGAAAACGCGTTCCTCAACGGAGTTTCACCCCGGGTCCCAGGGAGCGCATCACCGCCCGTGTGCTTCCGGCATATTTCAAAGCTGTGCAATTTTGAACAGACATCCAATTGGCGCCGATGTAGATTATTTGAAATTGAAAAGAGGAGATGTGGAGGAGATGTGAAGGAGCTAGGCGGTCTCCCCCGACCCGTGTCGTTTTTGCTCCTTATGGTGGCGCAGTAGCAGAGAGGCTGCGCCACATCTCCCTGGCTGCTCAGGAATGATCCGGCGCGTGAATCTGCAAGAGGGAGTCTCTATATCTGGTCAATTTTGACCAGTCCGCAAGTCCACTTTCGTTGAATACTGACAAGAGGCAAATTGTGCCAGTGGACGAAGACACCCGGCTGGAACAAGTGACTAGACCAGCCATCATGGTCTCAAACCAGTGCCGGTGACCGCTCGGGCTCATCTGAAAAGTTGCCCCTTTCAGCACCTGTTCTCACCACATGAGGGACGAATGTCGCTAACAAACGCCGCGTTTCCCGAGGGGGTCTTGGAAATTGTTTCCCCGCGCCCCGTGGAACAAGACGAGTTGTCAGCGGCTCGCCCAACATTGCAATCGAAACCATCGCTACCGAGTCGAATCGCGGTGATCGGGAATTATCTTCCGCGGCAATGTGGAATCGCTACGTTCACCACAGACTTGTGCGCGGCCATAGCCTCGGAGTACGGAACAGCTCGATTGTTAGCGCTGCCGGTAAACGACACGGAGCAAGGATACGACTATCCCGCGCGGGTGAGATGGGCGCTCGCCCAGGACGATGTGAAGTCGTATGAAGAAGCGGCTGAATTTCTGAACTTCAACAATATCGACATGGTGTGTCTGCAGCACGAGTATGGAATCTTCGGTGGCGAGGCCGGAAGCCATATTCTGCATCTGTTGCGCGCCTTGAAGATGCCCGTGGTGACCACGCTGCACACGGTTCTGCGCGAGCCAAATCCTAACCAACTGATGGTCATGGAAGAGATCGCAGAGCTTTCAGATCGCCTCATTGTCATGAGCCAGCTCTCATCCCAGTTCTTGCAGGAAATCTTCAAAGTGCCCGGAAGCAAGATCGACATGGTTCCGCACGGCGTTCCAGACCTGCCCTTTCTCGATCCCAATTTCTACAAGGATCGCTTCGGCGTGGAAGGAAAAGCGGTGTTGCTCACGTTCGGCCTGCTCTCACCGAACAAGGGAATCGAAAACGTCATTCAAGCGTTGCCGCAGATTTTGTCCAAACACAACAATGTTGCTTACATTGTTGCCGGCGCGACCCACCCTCACATTCTCCGCCGCGAAGGGGACAGGTATCGAGCCAGCTTGCAAGCTCTGGCCAAAAAAGTGGGAGTGGAATCGCAAGTCATTTTCCACGACCGCTTCGCTAGCCCTGAGGAAATGGCCGAGTTCATTGGCGCCGCCGATATCTATATCACTCCTTATCGCTATGAGGAGCAGGTGGTTTCCGGAACGCTTGCTTATGCTTTAGGTGCAGGCAAGGCCATCATCTCGACTCCCTATTGGCACGCGATTGAATTGTTGGACGACCGCCGGGGCGCGCTGGTCCCGTTCCAAAATCCCGGCGCTATCGCACACAAGGCAATCGAACTCTTAGATACCCCTGCAATACGCCATGCCATGCGTAAGCGCGCTTATGTGTTCGCGCGCGATATGGTCTGGAAAAGAGTCGCGCAAGGTTACATGGAAAGTTTTGCCCGGGTGCGCAGCGACCGCATGGAGAGTCCTCGCGTTCAGTTCTCGGCTCGCATCACCCCGAAATCGCTGAATGAGCTGCCCGAATTAAAACTTAATCACGTAAACGCGCTGACCGATGACACGGGAATGCTGCAACACGCGATCTTTACCATCCCCAATCGAGCCGAGGGCTATACCACCGACGACAACGCTCGCGCACTTATTCTCACAGTCCTGCTGGCGCAACTGGGTAAAGATCAGGATAGGAAGGCAGATTCAGTTAGCCCGGATTTCTCGCACTGCCATTTGTCGTTCCTGGAGCATGCGTTCAATCCAGCGAAGGGTAGATTCAGAAACTTTCTAGGCTACGATCGCCAGTGGAACCAACCTGAAGGCTCCGAAGACTGTCATGGGCGCGCGTTGTGGGGACTGGGAACGGCTCTAGGCCGGTCCGAAGATCGGGGATTCAGGTGTGCTGCCGGGCGTCTGTTCGAGTTTTCCCTTCCCGCGGCGGTGGAATTCAGCAGTCCTCGTGCCTGGGCCTATACGCTGCTCGGAATTCAGGAATACCTCAATTCGTATCCTGGAGACCGCGACGCACAGAAAGTGAGATCCGTGCTCAGCCGGCGATTGCTCGAAATGTACGAGTCGATCCGCAGCCCGGATTGGAAGTGGTTCGAGAACGTTCTCGCCTACGCCAACGCCAGGTTACCCCAAGCCATGCTGCTCGTGGGATCGGCTTGCTCGGATGATCGCATGGTTTCCGCCGGTCTCGAAGCACTGGAGTGGCTGTCGAAAACACAGCATTGCGAAATCAACCACCACTTTGTGCCGATCGGGTCGCAAGGCTTTTATCACCAGGGTGGGGGGAAAGCCCGCTTCGATCAGCAGCCGATTGAGGCCGCCGGTGCGGTTTCTGCGTGTCTCGAAGCGTACCGCGTAACTGGCGACAGCCACTGGCGCAACGAAGCCTGGTCGGCATTCAACTGGTTCCTTGGCGACAACGATCTGCAGCTTCCTCTTTATGATTCCGTCACAGGCGGCTGCCGGGACGGCTTGCATCCCGAACGCGCCAATCAGAATCAGGGAGCGGAATCAACGCTGTCGTTTTTGATGGCACTCCTCGAAATGCGCTCGCTGCAAGAATCTGAAAGGCCGGAAAACCCGTCATGACCGCTCCCGAAACAACCATTCTGAACGTCCAAAGCACGCACTACCCGCCGCTGCTTCTGCGTCACCCCGGCAACCCCATCCTGACGGGCAAGGATTGGCCGTACTCCATCAACAGCGTGTTCAATGCCGGCGCAACTTTATTGCCGGATGGAACCACTCTGCTCCTATGCCGCGTCGAAGACCGGCGCGGCTTGTCGCATCTTTGCGCCGCGCGCTCTCGAAACGGCGTCGATGGGTGGCAAATTGATAGCGAACCGACCTTGATGCCCAGCTCGAGGGAGTATCCGGAGGAAATCTGGGGCATTGAGGATCCTCGCATCACTTTCGTGCCCGAACTGCAACAATACGTGGTCACTTACACTTCTTACTCGCGTGGCGGCCCCGGAGTATCTCTGGCACTAACCAAGGACTTCCGGAGCTTCGAGCGCTACGGCGTCATCATGTCACCCGACGACAAAGATACCGCGCTTCTGCCTCGGAGAATCAATGGATACTGGGCGCTTATTCATCGGCCGATGACGACACTCGGAGCGCACATGTGGATTTCCTACTCTCCTGACCTCCGCCATTGGGGCAGGCACAGGCTCATGCTGGAAGCGCGCCGCGGCGCCTGGTGGGACGCAAACAAAATTGGGTTGTCGGCGCCGCCCATCGAGACTTCCAGGGGATGGCTCGTCTTCTACCACGGGGTACGGCAGACGCCTTCAGGCTGTCTGTATCGACTGGGCTTGGCCCTTTTCGATCTTGAGAATCCGGAAAAATGCCTGCTGCGAGGGGATTCGTGGATCTTTGGGCCGGAGGCCGAGTACGAACGCCGCGGCGACGTCGACGATGTCGTGTTCCCGTGTGGATACACGATGAACCCCGATGGCGACACGATCAATATTTACTACGGAGCCGCCGATTGCTCAATTGCCCTGGCTCGCGCTAGCGTGCGCTCTCTACTAGATTGGCTGGATGCCAATGGAAGTCGCGAGCGCCGGCATCGAGCGGAGGATTTATAAAAACCACTGCTTCGGACTTTCCGGTTTTCCTTCGGGTGCCGTCACCGCCAACGGAGTGGTGTGTTCACGATCAAGAAACGGACGTACCAAGTTTGCTTGGAGTGTGGACGGGAATTTGAGTATTTCTGGGCGCTGATGCACGCCATACGGTCGAACGTAGCCCATAGTCCCGATACGTCACTAAACAGCATTGGACCCGCTGAAACACTGGTGATTTGATCGGGTCGCGGCCCAGGCATCGCAGGCCTAATCTCCAGATGTGAGCTATCTTGCTCAGACACGAAAGTCTACACCTGTCATTCTTTATCCTCCTGAGTGTGCAGACGGAGCCGCGACTGCTGATTCGTGGCTCTCATTCTTAGGTCGCTGCCGGTAGGGTCCCCGATCGAGTCCCGGCCAAGCGACCACATCCAGCCAATCGGCATTCTTCATCCGTGTGTACGCTGCGAAACATTGCGGCGAAACACGATTCGACCCTAAAAAGTCTCGAACATCGAAATTGGGGCAACAACTCCAGGCGGATGAGAGGAGTTAGCCCGCACAAGAAGGAAGGTCAAAACTTATGCCTCTAATTCAACTGTTGGAAGTTCTTATCGTGGTGGGTGTCCTCCTGTGGCTGGTGAATCGGTTCATTCCCATGCAGGGAACCATCAAGTCAATTTTGAACGGCGTCGTGATCATCGCCGTGGTTCTGTGGCTGCTGAATGTCTTTGGACTCTTTCACTCCCTTTCCGGAATCCACATCGGAACGTAAAGGATGACGTAAGGAAAACCGGCCAACAAGGCTGAACCACCAGCACCAGATCGACACAGCGCAACACGGCAGATATCTGCCAAAGGAGGTACTTTGAAGACTAAGCTTTTGTTGGCAGTCGGAATCACCTTCACTTTAAGCGCGTTTGCTCAAACCAATACTCAAACAACCATTGTCGTCGAGCCCATAAGGCCGACACCTATATTCCGAGTGAACGTGGTGAGCCGTAGCGTGCAGGCCGTGAACTACAGGTATCGCAGCGGAGCCACCAAGCTGGATTTCGCGGGCACCGACTTAATGCCCTCAGCGAACGGTGAAGCGAAGGTGAACAGCAAGCCGGGATCCATTGAGATTGAAGCGGAATTTGGCAACCTGCAAAAACCGACGACTTTTGGCAATGAGTATCTGACCTACGTTTTGTGGGCGATTTCGCCCGAAGGCCGGGCAGTGAACGTGGGCGAAGTGTTGGTAGGCGACAACCAGCGCAGCAAGCTCCACGTGACTACGGATCTCCAGGCTTTCGCTCTGATCGTTACCGCGGAACCTTATTATGCGGTGCGGCAGCCGAGCAATGTGGTTGTGCTTGAAAATGTGGTTCGCGAGAACACCAAGGGAACTACGGAAGCGGTAAATGTAAAGTATGAACTGATGGCGCGGGATGGCTATATTCCCACCGGCTACAAATTCGACCCGGTAGTCCTGAATGCCAGGTTACCGTTGGAATTTTTCGAGGCGCGGAATGCCCTGCGCATCGCTCAATCCGAGGGGGCCGAACAGTATGCCAGGGACACCTATCAGCACGCTGTCCAGTTGATGAACAATGCCGATGAGTATGCCACAAGAAAGCACGTTGAGGACAAGCCGCTGATCGCAGTTGCCCGCGAGGCAGTGCAGACTGCCGAAGATGCGCGTGCGATCGCAGTCAAGAAACTGGACGAGATACGGCTGGCCAACGAACGTCAGGCTTCGAGCGACGCACAGGCACAATCGCAGGCGCAAGCCGACAATGCGATTCGACAGAAAGACCAAGCCCAGTCCGACACGGCGAACGCTCTAGCGGAAAAGACTCAGGCCGAGTCTGACGCGGCAAAAGCACGCGCCAACGCTGCGGAAGCACAAGCTGCGACCGCGCAGGCCAAATCAGATATGGCGAACAGCCAGGCTGCGTCAGCCAATGCAGTCTCCGCAGCCCAGGCTGATGCAGAGCAGTCTCGTTTAGCTGCGCAGCAAGCACAGCAGAGCGCGCAACAAGCGGAAACCGACAAAGCGGCCATGCGGGCGCGATTGTCCGAGCAGTTGAATTCCATTCTTCAGACTCGCGATAGCGCGCGCGGGCTCATCGTCAGCATGTCCGACGTATTGTTTGACACCGGAAAATACTCGTTGAAGCCGGGTGCACGGGAGAAGCTGGCGAAGGTCGCCGGTATTCTGCTCGCCTACCCTGCGCTCAACATTGAAGTCGGCGGCTACACGGACAATGTGGGCAGCGATGAAATGAATCAAACACTGTCTGAGAATCGTGCTAGATCCGTGCGCGACTACCTTGTGCAACAGGGGGTATCGACGAATTCGGTTTCGGCCAGAGGTTTCGGCAACAGTCTGCCGGTAGCCTCCAACGATAACTCCGCCGGTCGGCAGCAGAACCGGAGAGTTGAACTTCTCGTGTCCGGCGAAGCCATCGGCAGCCCGGTCAACGCGACAACGGGAAACTTGCAGTAGAGCAGGCGTACGTAGCGATCAATAATGGAGGCAACACCCATGAAGTTAGTTGGAGTTATCAGCACAGCAGTTCTGTCTTTGGCCCTAGGAGCCGCTGCTCCGGCGTTCGCCCAGCAGGAGCAGCACGATCAGCAGGAAGAACAGAAAGCCCAGCCTGCCCAGGACGAGAAAAAAGCGCAACCAGCTGAACCCGCAAAGCAAGAGGAGAAAACCGCGCAGCCGCAGGAGAAGAGCACCAAGCCGGCAGAGAAGAACGCACAACAGGAGAAGAACACCAAGCCCGAAGAGAAAAACGCACAGCAGGCTAAGCCTGAACAGCAGGCGAAGCAAGCCGGTGGGGGCCGCATTCCCGCGGACCGTTTCAAGGCCAATTTTGGACGGGAACACACGTTTCATGTCAGCCAAGGCGATTACAGTAATCGCCGCTTCCAATACGGCGGATATTCGTTCGGATTCGTTGACCCGTGGCCAAGCAACTGGCTCTACACGCAGGACGTTTTTGTTGTCGAGATTAACGGCGTGTACTACCTGTGCAACGCATCGTTTCCTGGTGTTAACCTTGCACTCAGCTTCACACTATAGCGGCCCGCTCTTAAGGGCGCGACCAGCTTAAGTACTATCGGCGCGGGTCCAGTGTTTGGGCCCGCGCCGCTTTTTGTCCGGCGCCAGCAAAAGTGCTGTTTCGGGAAAACTCACGAAAAGTGAGCAGTAGTGCACAGTTTTGGCAGTGCGTCCGTGGAATCCTTGCATCGACGCGTCGCCGTTCAATCCACGCAGCCCGCAGCAGCTAAGGTACAACCGGGCAATCGAAGGATGATCTGGCAAGGTGATTCAAAATGCGCACCATCCATTTGCTGTTGCTCGCACTTCTGATACTGGCCATACCGGCCGCCTCGTTCGCGCAGTTCGGCGTGTCGATCACGATCGCTCCGCCCGCGCTGCCTGTGTACACGCAACCCATGGTCCCCGCGGACGGTTATTTGTGGACGCCCGGTTACTGGGCTTATGGCGATGAAGGCTATTTCTGGGTGCCGGGTACGTGGGTCGAGCCGCCCGCCGTTGACCTGCTCTGGACTCCCGGTTATTGGGGTTGGGGCGGCAACGCCTTTGCCTGGAATGAAGGCTACTGGGGCCCCACTATCGGCTTCTACGGCGGCGTGAACTACGGCTTCGGCTACGGTGGTGTCGGCTATGAAGGCGGATATTGGAACAACGGGGCCTTCAACTACAACCGCTCGGTGAATAACGTGAACGTCACGAACATTCACAATGTTTACAACAAGACCGTAATCAACGAAACCACGGTGAACCATGTCAGCTATAACGGCGGCGAGGGTGGAATTACCGCCCGCCCGAGCGCTGCAGAAGAGACCGCGGCGCACGAGCAACACAGATCGCCAACGGCGCTGCAAACCCAGCATGTGCACGCTGCCAGTACCAACCACGCGCTCCTGGCGTCCGTGAACCACGGGCGGCCGGCAATCGCTGCAACTGCGAAGCCTGCGGAGTTTAGCGGTCATGGGGTGGTCGCGGCCAAGCAGGCGGGAGCACCTTACAAGGCAGCCGAGAATAAAGCCGCTGCAACTCGCACGACTGAGAATAAAGCGGCTGCGAATAAAGCCGCTGCGACTCGCACGACTGAGAATAAGGCAGCCGAGAACAAGGCCGCTGCAACTCGCACGACTGAGAATAAGGCAGCCGAGAATAAAGCCGCTGCAACTCGCACGACTGAGAATAAGGCAGCTGAGAATAAAGCCGCTGCAACTCGCACGACTGAGAATAAGGCAGCCGAGAACAAGGCAGCTGCAACTCGCACGACTGAGAATAAAGCGGCTGCGAATAAAGCCGCTGCAACTCGCACGACTGAGAATAAGGCAGCTCATTCGCAGCCTGCAGCTCGTCAACAGACTGCACCTCGGCCTGCGGCTCGCCCGGAGAGCACTTCTCGTCCAGCACCTGCAGCTCGTGCGCAGCCTGCTCCTCGTCAACAGGCCGCACCTCGCGCTCAAGCCGCGCCCCGTGCGCAGAGTGCGCCGCATCCGGCGAAAGAAGCTCCTCCTGCCGAAGAGCGCCCTCATCAATAGCGAGTTGACTGCAGCATATTGCGTCAGGTCGCTCGAGGTACAAGAAAGTCGATTAACTCTTAATATTGGTGCGGGCCCACTTCTAGGGCTCGCGCCATTTCCTTTCTGGCTGTACGCAGCGTCGCGGAGATGCAATCCACCCGCTGTCATCGCCCGCATCCCCCAAGAGAGCGCTAATTCAGCCCTTTCGACCTATTTTTTACTTTGAGCAGTTTTGACCATTAAGAAACCGGCGGAACGCCTATAACAAAAACTAGCTCTCCCTCAATGTTGTTTTTCCGGTGCAAAACTTGAGGATCGGGGGCGCAGCGCTGGGATCAGACAGAATCAATGCCGCCCCTTCGGGGAGTGACGTTTGAGCGTCGTCTCAGTGCGGGGAAAAGGAGTGAAACATGCTTGGAACCATATTGATCGTGATTTTGGTCTTAGCACTCTTTGGTGCGCTGCCACGATGGCCGCATAGCAGAGACTGGGGTTATTACCCGAGCGGAGGATTGGGGCTGATCCTCTTGATCGTCGTCATTCTCCTGGTTCTCGGTCGCATTTGAACCATGCGTTACCCGGCAATCTC
>Ga0224534_1001420_pt1 | contig 12657 bp, 14 predicted proteins | sample 714E12024metaG_FD_172012 | JGI IMG/M metagenome (GOLD analysis project Ga0224534, IMG submission 172012) | Peat soil microbial communities from Stordalen Mire, Sweden - 717 E1 20-24 | ecosystem: Environmental > Terrestrial > Soil > Wetlands > Peat | place: Sweden: Norrbotten County, Stordalen... | reverse complement strand
AAGATGGAACAGCAACTGCCCGAGGCGCTGGGCATGATTGTCAGCGCCCTTCGGGTGGGCCACAGTCTGATCGCCAGCCTGGGCGCGGTCGCCCAGGACTGCCGCGAACCGATCAGCGGAGAAATCCGCAAGTGTTTCGAGGAACAGAACTATGGCGCCGACTTGCGTACCGCGCTCGTAAATCTCACCGAGAGGGTCCCCATACAGGACTTTCGCATCTTTGTCGCCGCCGTCCTGATTCAGAAGGAAAGCGGCGGAAATCTGGCTGAAGTGTTGGAGAAGGTTGCTGAGACCACGCGCGAAAGGTTCAGGTTGAAGAAGCAGGTGAGCGTTCACACCGCTCAAGGGCGGATGACCGGCTGGGTACTCTCACTTCTTCCCGTGGGGCTCGGGCTGGCCATGTATTTCGTGAATCCCGAGGGAATGAGTATCTTGTGGAAGCGCCCCATCGGCTTGAAGCTGCTCTGGGTAGCCGTAAGCATGGACGTTGTCGGCGGCCTCATTATTCGAAGGATTGTTCGTATTCGCGTCTGAAAGGCACATTATGCAGCTCGCCATCTTCACATTCCTTGCGGCCTTTCTGCTGATGTCGAGTGCCGGTTTCCTGATCTTCTACCGGCAAACGACGCTGCGCAGACTCTCGCAAGTGGTGTCCAGGGTGGACGACGCCAGTCTCTTGGGCGCCATTGCGCCGCCCCCGGGCTCCAGGCTCGAAAAGCTGGTAAAACCATTTCAGAAACTACTGCCAAGGAGCCAGGCCGATATCTCGATCGTTCAGAAAAGGCTGGCGAAGGCGGGTTATCGCGAACAATCCTATGTCAACATCTTTTATAGCTCCAAGGTGCTGGTTCCGGCTGTGTTATGCCTGGTTGCCACGGTCACGCAGCTTTACGCATACTCTCCACTCTTCGTCTATGCGGTGGCGGCCGGCATCGGGTTTTTGGCCCCGGATTTCTGGCTAAACAATCGCATTTCCGCCAGAAAGATGGAGTTGCGTCTGGGCCTTCCGGAAGCATTGGACCTGATGGTGATCTGCGTGGAGGCGGGCCTGAGCGTCGACAAGGCGACCATGCGCACCGCGGAGGAGTTGCAAATCAGCCAGCCGGCCATCGCCGATGAGCTGACTCTCGTATATCTGGAACAGCGAGCCGGACGCCCGCGCGCCGAAGCGTGGAGGAATTTTGGGGAGCGCACCGATGTCGATACCATTCGTTCGCTGGCGTCGATATTGATCCAAGCGGATAAGTTTGGCACCAGTGTCGGAAAGACTTTGAGGTCTCACTCGGAGGCGCTGCGCACGCGACGGCGGCAGGACGCGGAGGAGCAGGCGGCGAAGACTACCGTAAAACTCACCTTCCCCCTGGTTTTGTTCATTTTTCCCTCGTTGTTCGTTGTGACGCTGGGCCCCTCGATGATCGTTATGTTAGAGGGGTTCAAGCAGTTTTTGAGTTGATCCGGCGCTGGGCCGTTTGAACTCGGAAGAAAGGAGAAGCATCATGGACACGACGACCGTTATCCGCCTCGTGGCGGGCATTCTGTTTGTCATCGGCTTGGTGTACTTTATCCAACGCCGCCGCAGAGCAGTAAAGTAACCGCAGTCGGCGCCGCGGCGTGCGACGGCACGCGCAACGGGCAGGGCGCGACAAGCGTGAAGGAGTGTATGTTGGAAAGACGCCGGGTCGGCGGGGAGACGCAGTATTCGGGTGCGACAACTATGAGACGGACGTTGTGTGTGTTCAATCGAACTCGCGAATCGTTCTTGGGACTTCGCGTCGCTCCCGCCGACACGTGGCGCATGGGCCTGAAGGCGCTCTCGGAGAATAGTGGAGTGACACCCGACGATGGCATCTGGCTGATTCCTTCGCGTGGCGTGGACACGATCGGCATGCATTGTGCCATCGATCTGATCTACCTGGATTCGGCGAACCACGTGCTTTATCTCGTCGAGCAGCTTGGGCCGTTCCGTATCTCGCCCATCAAAAGCAAGTGTGCCAGCGTTTTGGCACTGCGTTCGCGGGCCATTTACTCCTCCTATACACAAATCGGCGATGAATTACTCATTTGTACTCCGGAACAAATGAAGGAGTGCGTGGAGGGGAAGGACACAGAACCCGTCTTCCAGGACGAGCGGCAGTGAGTGAGGCGATGTTTCAGCGCGCGATCGGCAAGATGAGAGGATGGCTGGCCGGGGAGAAGGAGGACCCCAGGCGCGCGCCCAGGAGCATCCAACCGGAGATCGTCGTGTATTACTGGGATGGCTCCGCACCGGAGGGACGCCGGATCAACGACATCAGCCCGAGCGGCGCCTACATCTGTACGCCGGAACGCTGGTACCTCGGCACTATCATTCGGCTCATTCTTCAAAGAAAGCGGACAACGATGGGGAAGGCTGGCCCGACGGCTCCCACGGTTTCAACCTGTATACCCGCGCGAGTTGTCAGGCACGGATCCGACGGCGTAGCCGTCGAGTTCGTCTTTCGCAACCGAAAGGAGGAGGAGAGCTTCCGAACATTTCTGGGTGCCATTCCGGGTCAACCGGCAGTTAGTGCGCCCTTCAAACGGGCGTTGCGCAAGGAAGGACAGGCCCTGGTCGAGTTCGCCTTGATGGTTCCACTGGTGTTTGTTTTGGCCGTGAACGCCGTGAACATCGGCGGTTTTCTGTTCGCCTGGATCACGGTGGCCAATGCGGCTCGGGCCGGGGCGGAATATATGAGCATGTCCAGCGCTTCGGTGGGGAATCCGACCCCGGCGACGCCGGCTCAAGTCACCACCCTCGTGACGAATGACGTTGCGTCGCTGATGAACCGGGCCAGCCTGGTGGTGGCCACATGCACCAATGCCACGACGGCGGCGAACGGCTGCACGACTCTGTTCGACCCCGAGGCGCCCGCTTATACTCTGGCCACGGTCGACGTGACCTACACGTATAAGCCTTACATACCGCTGTTCTCGTTTCCAAAGTGGGGTATCAGCGCCACTCTGCCACCGAGCAAGATCCACCGGAAGGCTGTCGTGAGGATGCTTCAGTGACCGGGGGCGCCGGAAAAAGCCGGCTGGGCGGGCGTGCCGGTCAAACCATGGTGGAGTTTAGCGTGGTAGCGGTTTTGACGGCCATCATGCTTCTTTTCGTGGTCGAGATCGGCCGCACGGTGCTGGTGTATACGACGGTAGCCAACGCGGCGCGAGCGGGCGTGCGTTACGCGGTCGTGCATGGCAGCTCGCGTTCCGCCGGGTCGACAGTCGATAGCGCCAGCGGGCCGGGCAACGACCCCACGCAGGTTGTGACGGTGGTGAAGAACTTCGCGAGCGGCGGCCTGTTGACCACCAGTCGTCTGGTCGTTCATGTGACCTATCCGGGCGGTTCCAATGCTCCCGGGCAGTACGTAACTGTCAGTGCCGTGTATCCCTACGATCCATTGACAACATACTTTTCGAAGACGCTGCGCCTGGGCAGCGCCTCACAGGGGATCATCGTATTTTGAGACGTGTTGCCCTTACTTTCGGCCGCCGGGACGGACAGGCCGTCATTTTGGTCGTGGTGGCCATGAGCATCCTGCTGATTGGCGCGCTGGGTTTGGCGATCGATGGCGGGCAGATGTATGCGCACCGGCAAATGGCGCAGGCTGCCGCGGATGCCGCCGCCCAGGCCGGTATCATGAACATCCTGGATGGAACCAACGCGACATCGGCGCACCCGTTCGGGACCGGAACTCCTCCCATAGCCTCGTCCGTTTGCACCACGGCGGACGCTCGAACGCCCTGCGTCTATGCGAGAGATAACGGGTTTGGCGGGACGTCCTCGGACACGGTGACGTTGAGTTTCCCGGCCACCGTTTCCGGTGTGGCTCTTTCGTCCGTTAGCGTCCCGGCGTTCGCCGTCACCGTGCAAAGGACCCTGAAGACGGGCCTGATCCGGTTTATCGGGGCGGGGGCCACTTCCACCATCACGGCAAAAGCCACGGCGGGGCTGGTGGGCACGGTTTCACCCAACTGCGTCTACGCACTCGATCCTTCCGCGCAAAACGCATTTCAGGCTACCAATGGCGCCACGGTGGCGTTAAATGGCTGCGGTATCGCGGTGAACTCCTCCAACAGCGATGCCTTGACCGTAAATGGTGCATCGACCGTCACCGCATCGGCGATTACGGTAGCGGGTGGGGTCTCGATCAACAATGGCGGAAGCACCACGCCTGCTCCCACCACCGGAGTAGCTTCGGTCGCCGATCCGTTCGCTTCGTTGCCGTCGCCGACAGTTGGCGCCTGCAACCATACCAACTATAGTCCCGGCTATGGAACCTGGGCGCTCACCCCCGGGGTCTATTGCGGCGGAATCAACATCTCCAACGGCGCCACGGCTACATTCGCTTCGGGGACTTACATCATCAATGGCGGCACGCTCTCACTTGTTGGCGGAACCACCGACACAGGCAGCGGAGTGATGTTCTATCTCACCGGGACGAATGCGACCTACGGCTCCGTGAACATCTCCAACGGCGCCAACGTCACCTTCTCGGGGCCGACATCCGGCCCGTACATGGGTGTCGTGTTTTATCAAAACAGGTCGATTACGTCGTCCGTGAACGCCACCTTCTCGGGCGGTGTCTCCATGAAACTGACGGGTACCCTGTATTTTCCGACCACATCGGTATTGTTCTCGAATGGGTCGAGCGTCTCCAATGTCTACACGGCAATCGTGGCCAAGCAGGTTGCGTTTACGGGTGGAACCAGCCTCCAGTACGACGCCACCGGAATGAAGACCGGTCTCTTCTCGCAAGCTGTCGCTCTGGTGCAGTAGCGACCCGGTACCCTTGCGCCCCACAGATCCGGCCGCTCACCACCAAGAGGGTGTAGAATCGGACCTCAGGAGGCCTCATGATTCTGGTTGCCGGCGCCACCGGCCTGGTCGGAAACGAGGTATGCCAAAAGCTGGCGAGGCGCGGAGAAAAGGTTCGAGCACTGGTGCGCGCGACCAGTGCCAAAGAAAAGTTGGAAACCCTGCGGTCGTGCGGCGCCGAATTATGTGCCGGCGACCTGAAGGACCCGGGCTCTCTCAGTAGCGCCTGCCGCGGCGTGGATGCGGTGATCTCGACGGCGTCCTCGACCTTTTCCCGGCAGGCTGGAGACTCGATTGAGTCGGTAGACGCCGCCGGACAACTGAACCTCGTGAACGCAGCCCAGGCCGCCGGCATAGGGCGGTTTGTTTTCGTTTCGTTTCGGCGGCCAAGGGGCATGTCGTTCCTGCTGGCCGATGCGAAACGCGCCGTCGAAGAGGCCATCGCGAGCCTGAACTTCACGATTATTCAGGCGAGCTGGTTCATGGAGGTGTGGCTGAGTCCCGCGCTGGGGTTCGACTACGCCAACGCGGCGGCGCGCATCTATGGACCCGGTACGAACCCGATCAGTTGGGTTTCCTTCCGGGATGTCGCCGAAATGTGCGCCCTCGCGCTTCGGGCCCCGGCCGCGGACCGCCGGACGATCGAGTTCGGCGGACCCGAGGCCCTCAGCCCACTCGAGGTTGTGGCCCGTTTCGAAAAAATCGGCGGCCGGCCGTTCCAGCTCGAACATGTTCCCGAGCAGGCACTGCGCGCACAATTCGAGGGAGCGGCGGATCCGATGCAGAAGACCTTTGCCGGGCTGATGCTAGGCTATCTGTATGGAGACGCCATGGACATGACGCCCGTGGTGGAGCAGTTCGGGATCAAACTCACGAGCGTCGATGAGTACGCACGTAGCGTGTTGGGAGGAAGGAAGACGGCATGAAACCAGATCACAGTATGCACGGAGTCACAGAGGAAGAGATTCGGAAGCTTGTGGCTGTTATCGATTACTCGGAAGTGCTGACCATCACCGCCAATGAGGAGGATGTACGGGCAGCTTGCCGTGCAGCCAGGAACTACCGCTTTCGCGCGGTAGTGGCCTTCCCTCAATACCTGGGCACGCTGGTTGACGAACTGAAGGATTCGGGAGTGCGGGCGCAGATCCCGGTCGGCTTCCCCTGCGGGGGGACGACCACTCGCGTCAAATGCTTCGAGGCCGAAGAAGGATTGCGGCGCGGGGCGATCGACCTGGACATGGTGATGAACATCGCCGCCTTCAAGGCCGGCGATTACGGGCGGGTGACTCGGGACATCTCCGAGGTGATGGCCGTGGCGCGGCCTTTCCACGTGCCCTTCAAAGTCATCATTGAAATCGGGGTCCTGACGGAGACCGAGAAAGTCACGGCCGCCAAGCTGGTTCTGGATCGCGGCGCGGACTTCATCAAGACCTGCACCGGTTTCGGACCGGGCCGCGCCACCGTTCACGACATTGGCTTGATCAAGGAGACGGTTGGCGAAGGGATCGGCATCAAGGCCTCCGGGGGCGTGGCGTCCATCGAAGATGGAGTCGCCCTGATGCGAGCCGGAGCCACGGTGGTGGCCATGCGCCGGTTTCTGGTCGAGCAACTGGAGGGACTGGACTGGCAGGTCGCCCGGCCGCCGGACTGATCGGCGGCCCGGTGCGCGACAAGGTGGCCGTCTATTTCCACGTTTCCAGTCCCGCGCAGGCCGCCGACGCGGTTCGCAGGACGGGCGTGAAGGCCGTCAAAGCTGTCCGTCTGGATGCCGGCACCGATGAGGAGAACTCCGCCCAGGGCTTCGACCCCAGTAAGCACTTCGACTGGACCCTGACCAACCACCAGATCGACGCCTTCGCGGAGCGGGTGGGCGCCATCCGCAAAGCCATTGGCCCGGATATCGGCCTCGGACTGGAATGCCATGGCCGCTATGACACCGAATCCGCCATTCAATTAGCACGGGCGGTGGAAACCTATCGGCCCATGTGGCTGGAGGAACCGGTACCCAGCGACAATCCGGAAACCATGGCCAAGGTGCGCGCCGCAACCAGAGTCCCCATTGCCTGCGGGGAGAACCTCTACACGCGCTACGGGTTCCGTCCGTACCTGGAACAGCAGGCTGTGTCCATCATCCAGCCGGACATGGCCAAGTGCGGCGGGCTGCTGGAAACGCGCAAGATCGCGTCCATGGCGGAGGTCTACCATATTCCCATTGCGCCGCACGGTGTAGCTTCACTGTTGGGCCAGATGGCTTATGCGCATGTTTGCGCCACCGTGCCGAATTTCATGATCCTCGAATGGATGCACTACTTCGATGAGAGCGTGATGCGTCTGACGGCCGCGCCCGAATACAGCGCCGGATTTCTGAAGGTCTCCGACAGCCCTGGCATCGGAGTGGAACTCAAAGAGGATGTCGTGAAGGAACTGATTCTCCCGGGGTACCAGCTCTAACACCCGCCGCCTTCACCCCAGTCCCAGTTGCCGTATGGCCGCCCCCGCGCCGGCCAGGTTCGCGAGTTTCATCTCGGAGTACTTGCGGGAAAGGATTACCCCGTCGGAGCCGGCGCGGAAAGCCGCCATCACGGCGTCGCGAGTGCCGGCAGGCGTGGACTTGCTGGAATTCGCGTTCGTGGGGATGTCGATATCGATGCCAGGCCACAGTTGCGTCCTGGTCCCATTCAGCGCTTCGCGGGCGCGTTTGGCCTCCCGATACACGTAATCGGCGGACAGTCCGGTTTGCGGGATCTCCGACAGGCTTTTTTCCTGCTTGTAGTCCAGAACGCGGTAGTGGAAGTCCAGCAACTCTTGTGGGGGAACGTCGCCATAGATGGTTCCGCCCACGCTCCCGATATAGCCGGCCAGGCGCTCGCCGCCGCAGTTGTGATACATCACCATCTTCAGGAAGTCGGAGTATTTCGAAAGCTCCGTGAGATCCTGCTCGGTGCGGTAAATCGGACTGAAGGAATTGTTGTGCCAGATGTGCCAGCCGACCCCGATCGAGGGCTTGATCTCCTTCACCTTTTTGTGCATGGCCGCGTAGGTTTCGCGCAGGCTGTCGGTCCAGAGCATCTCCCAGGCGAGCAATTCGGGATAGCGGAGCAGCAAGCGCCACACCGTCACGTAGTAACCATCCACGGGCCGCTTGCCCTGCCGCGCACCCTGGAGGAAACTGGCCAGGGCATGGAATCCCGCCCGGGCGCGCGCAGGATCGATGCCGCGCTCTTTCGCCTTGCGCTCGCAGAACTCGCAGAAGCAGGTGACACCCGCCGGATCCCGGCTGGCTCCGCCGTGGCTCGAGCCGATGGCATTGGCGAATGCGCCCTGGCGCTCGGAGCCCCACATGATGCCGTCGATGTCGTAAGAGCGGGCGTAATCTTCCACCATGCCCAGCAGCCAGCTCCGGTAGTTGGGATTGTTGAAACACAGGGTCGTGGCATTCCTGCCGTCCAGCGTCTTTTCCTGGAGCTGGCGGATGTTCGGAGTGTCGTCGCGGAAGACGTCCTCGAACCAGCAGATGGTTTTCATTCCGCGTTTGCGGGCCGAGGGAAGAACGGCTTCGAGCACGTCGTAGTCGCCAAACTCCGGGGCGCGGAAGTCCTGCAGGACGGTGTTCCTGTAGAACTGGGGCCGTATTCTGGTGTAACTGCCGCCATGGAAGGTGCCGGCATCGTACTCCTGCTTGCCATGATCGGGCAGCGGCTGGCCGGGCAACTGCCGTCCCGCGATTCCACGGCCGTAGGTGAACGTGGCGACAAATAGCGTGTTGATGGACGCGTCCTGCTGGAACACGTCCAACACCTTTTCGACGCCTTCGTCCACAAAAGATACGGCGCCTACCTGAATGCCAATCGTCTTGGCCGTAGCCGGCGCCGCGGCGGCCATCGCTCCGCCCACGGCGCTCCAGAGAAAGCCTCTTCGGTCCATAGTCACCTCTCTCAAAGCGTACTCCACCCGCCCGCCGCGTCAGAGCCAGTTCAGATCCGCGTAGCGCTCGCCGGTGAGGTGCAGGAAAAGCGGCTCGAGGGCGCGGAATTCCTGGCCGTCGTAACCGATGGCCCCGTCGTTGGCGAGCACCGTGACGTCCCCCTGCCAGACCAGCTTTCCAGGCGTGGTGATGATGGCCACCTCATTGCAGAAACGCTCGACGGTTTCCAGCACGTGGCTGGTCATGAAGACCGTGCGTCCCTGTTCAGTGAGCCGCCGGAGCCATTGCTTCATCAAGGCCACGCCGGCCGGGTCGATGCTCTCGAACGGCTCGTCCAGAAAGAGCACCTCGGGCGAATGGATTACGGCGGCGGCAAAGGCCACGCGCTTGCGCATTCCGGTGCTGTAATCGCGCAGCGTCTTGGAGGTATCGGTCAGCTCGAGCGCATCCAGCAATTCGGTCACGCGCCGGCGGGTGGTGGCTTCATCCAGACCGTACATGCGCGCCACGAAGGCCAGGAACTCGTGGGCATAGAGCGGGTCGAACAAACCCAGGGTCTCGGGCATCACCCCCATGCGGCGCTTGATGGCGGCGCTCTCGGCGTCGAAGCGTTGCCCGAGGATTTCGATTTGGCCGGCGGTGGGGTCCAGCAGGCCCGTCAGACAGCCGATGGTGGTGCTTTTGCCCGAGCCGTTGGGACCGAGGAAGCCGAACATCGTGCCCGGCGCCACGCGCAGCGACAAGCCTTGGACGGCGGTAACCGTGCCGTACTTCTTCACCAGATCTGTTATCCGTATGGCGTCCATTCGATCAGCCTCTTCCTTCGACGATGGCGAGCAGTTTTTCCCGCCGCGACAGCAGCATTGTTCCCGCGCGCTCGAGCGATGAGAAGTAAAAAGCCGCAGCCAGCAGGACCACCGGAATCGCCATCCACCATTTATCCGGCGCCAGAGCGGCCGGCCAGCTCCGGACCAGCAACTGCGGGCCGATCATGACCACCAGAATTCCTCCAATGAGCACCGTGTTGCCAGCAGCCGAAAGGTCGTTTCCGAAAGTGCTGTAGTAGTCGCAACAGCGCGGGCCGAACAAGGTGGCCCAAAGCCCCAGCCCGAGAAACGTGAACAGACTCGTCACGGCGGCTCCCACGAGCATGATCAACATGCGCGCGTCGAAAGGAAAAGGCGAGAAGAGGACAAAGAGCAGAGTGCCCACCAGAATCAGCGACGAACTCATCAGCAGGAAGGTGTAGCTGCCGGCGCGCAGAACAGCCGCCGGCTGCGCGGGCAGGAGGAAGAAGCGGCGGAATCCTCCACCCACGTAGCCGAACTGGTTGACCGAGAACTGCGCGGTTCCCATGCAGCCGAGGACGGCGAAGGCGGTCAGAGCCGCGCCGAACGGAGAACCGGGGTGGCCCTTCCTTCCCATGTCTCTTCCCATGGCGAAGATCAGGGCGGCGGCAATCGGCAGGGCCAGAGCGTAGAGGGTGCGGAAGCGGGTGTTGCGCATGTAGAACCGCAGCCAGTGAGCCATCAGCGGCCCCAGGCGCGGGCCGAAGAACGCCGCCAGGCGGTCATAAGGCGTGTCCCACGTAATGATGACGGTTTGGGCCGCGCGCGGCGTGTAGGGAGGCCGGCGCTCTAGCGCCACCAGCACGGCCGCCAGGCCGAGCAGCCACCACACCTGCAAGAGCAGGCCGGAAAAAGCCGCGAGATCGGTGCGGGTCATAGTGGCGGCCGCCGCGAATGGCGGTGTATAGCCAAGAACGTGCAACAACGCCGTGATCGCGCCGCGATGGCCTTTCATCACCGGCCGGAGGATGGTGGGCAGGAGGCCCAGGCACACAATGGTCGCGAGCAGCACCGCGGCGCCGGCTTTCCGCTGCATCAACCGTTCCAGCAGCAGGGCTACCACGCGCGCCAAAAGGTAATTGGAAACCAACAACAGGAGAACCGCTATCAGTCCCAGCCAGAAGGACGCGGCGCTGGCGACGTATAGCCCCACCACCAGCCCCAATTCCAGCGCCAGAATCAGGAACCAGAAGGGGTCGAGTATGCCGGTGAAGTGCCTTGCCAGGCGCCGCTCCTGGGCTTTCAGCGGATAGCGGCGGAGCTGGGCTTCCGAGAAGATGGCGTTCATACCGAAGCCCAGAAGCACGGCGGCCACCACGGCTTCGACGTACAAGCCCGAGAGCACCGCCTGCGCCACCAGTTCCGCCTTGCCCGTGCGCACGGCCACCAGCGCGGCGCCGAATCCTCCCGAGGCCAGCAGCGCGATCAGCAGCACCAGCAGAAGATAGCAGACCATGAAAAGCACGATCCGGCCGTTTCGCGAGCGCGTCTTGGCCCACAGAAGTTTGTAGCGGAGGCGGGCCAGATGTCCGATGAGCTCGAAGCTCATAGCGGGCGGATCACCTCTGCGTTGAGGTAGGGGCGCAGCGCTTCCGGAACCACCACGCTGCCGTCCTTCTGCTGGTAGTTCTCGACGATGGCGACCCAGGTGCGGCCCACCGCCAGGCCGCTGCCGTTCAGCGTGTGGACGAACTCCGATTTCTTCCCGCTCTTGAAACGGATGCCCGCGCGGCGCGCCTGAAAGGCTTCAAAACTCGAACAGGAGGAAATCTCCTTGTAGGCGTTCTGTCCGGGCAGCCAGACTTCGATGTCGTAGGTCTTGGCCGACGAGAACCCCAAATCCGCCGTGCACAATACCACGGTGCGGAACGGCAGGTCCAGGCGGCGCAGGATGTCTTCGGCGTCAGCGGTGAGCTTCTCGAGTTCCTCGTAGCTCTCGCCGGGCCGGGTGAACTTCACCAGCTCGACCTTCTGAAACTGGTGCTGGCGGATGATGCCGCGCACGTCGCGGCCGTAGGAGCCGGCCTCGCTGCGGAAACAGGGCGTGTAGGCGCACAGTTTGATCGGCAAGGCATCGGCTTCCAGGGTTTCGTCGCGGTAGATGTTGGTGACCGGAACCTCGGCCGTGGGGATCAGCCAGAGGTCGTGCCCCTCGCACTTGAACAGGTCCTCTTTGAACTTGGGCAACTGGCCCGTGCCGAAGAGGCTGGCGGAGTTCACCAGGAAGGGCGGAAGCACCTCGGTATACCCGTGCTCGCGGGTGTGGACATCGAGCATGAAGTTGATGAGCGCGCGCTCCAGCCTGGCGCCCAGGCCCCAGTAGAGAGCAAAGCGCGCGCCGGTGATCTTGGCGGCGCGCTCGAGGTCGAGGATGCCCAACTCCGGGCCCAGGTCCCAGTGGGCCTTCGGTTCGAAATCGAATGGCCGCGGCTGGCCCACGCGCCGCACTTCGACGTTGTCCTCGGAATCTTTGCCTGCCGGGACCGATTCGTGGGGAATGTTGGGAATGCCGGCCAGCAATTCCCGGAACTCCTCGTCGAGAGTCTTGACCTGTTCGTCGAGCGACGAAATCTCGCCGCCGATGGCGCGCATCTGCGCCTGCCGCTCGGTGGTATCCGCGCCCTCGCGCCTCAATTGCGCGATTTCGGCGCTTTCGGCGTTGCGCCGCGCCTTCAACTGTTCGGATTGCGAGATGGCGGCGCGCCGCTTCTGGTCGAGCTCGCGGAAGCGGTCGAGACTGGAAACGTCGCCGCGGGTGGCGAGGCGTTGCGCGATCCGATCGAAGTTGCTCCGGAAGTAAGAGAGATCGTGCATTCCCCTCCATGCTAGCGCACACGTGGAGGCGCTACTCTTCTTCTTCGTCGGCTTTCAGCGGTTCCAGGTCTTCGGCCTCGAAAATCTGGCGGCAATCGAGACATTCCACGTAGTCCACGCCGTCTCGACGGGCAATGATCTGGGTGCGGGCATGCTCACAGGCGGTTTGCATAGACAACGCTGTAGATGAGTCCTATTCTATCCAGGCGCGTGGGGTTGTCAAGGCCCCCCCTCGG
>Ga0224534_1001417_pt1 | contig 12674 bp, 6 predicted proteins | sample 714E12024metaG_FD_172012 | JGI IMG/M metagenome (GOLD analysis project Ga0224534, IMG submission 172012) | Peat soil microbial communities from Stordalen Mire, Sweden - 717 E1 20-24 | ecosystem: Environmental > Terrestrial > Soil > Wetlands > Peat | place: Sweden: Norrbotten County, Stordalen... | reverse complement strand
TTCACCGCGCCCGCGTCGCAATGCCCGGTCATTGATCCCGACTGGCAGAATCCCGAAGGCGTGCCGCTGTCGGCGATTTTATTCGGTGGCCGCCGGCCCCACACGATTCCGCTGGTGACCGAGACGTTCGACTGGGAGCACGGTGTTTTCATGGGCTCGGCCTGCGGTTCGGAGACAACCGCCGCGGCTCTGGGCACCGCTGGCGTCATGCGTCGCGACCCGTTCGCGATGCTGCCGTTCTGCGGCTACCACATGGGCGATTATTTCGCGCACTGGCTCTCATTCGCGCAACGCACCGACCGCGCGAAGCTGCCGAAGATTTATTTCACAAACTGGTTCCGCAAGGACAGCACGGGCAAGTGGCTCTGGCCGGGCTACAGCGAAAACAGCCGCGTGCTGAAATGGATTTGCGAGCGCGTGGAAGGCGCGGGCAAGGCGCAAAAGACGGCGATTGGCAATCTGCCGACGCCGGACGCGCTGGACTTGAGCGGACTGAATCTCACCGGCGAAGACGTAAAATGCCTGCTGGCCGTGGACGTCGCCGGCTGGAAAAACGAGGTCGCGGACGTGGCGGCGAACTACGCGAAGTTTGGCAGCCATCTGCCAAAGGCCTTGAACGACCAGCTTGACGAATTGCGGAAACGATTGGGTTAAGCGACAAACCGGTTTTATTCGCAACGCCGCGACGAAAAGATTCTTCCGGTTTTCGCTGCGGCGTTTCTATTTTGCCACAAACCGAGCGACGCCATTCTATTTCGCGGTGGAAACGCCGCGCCGGGCTGATTCCAGTTCCGTTTCGAGCGCGGGCATCAGGCGTTGATAAACCTCCGGCTTGAAATGCAGCGTGTCGCGATACAGCCCGGCCTCCGGCTTCAGCCCGGCTTCATTGAACAAATCAACAACGCGAATCCCCCGCTCCGGCGCGTTCAGCGAACGAAGTTGCGCATTCAATGAAACCACGGCAACGGGAATGGCCGCGTTCCAAACCAGCCGCCGCGCGAGGTCCGGTTGCGACGCCGGCCACGTTTCCAGCACGATGACCTGACAGCGGCGCGCGACGCTTTCGTGAACGACGGCAGTGAGGTTGCTTGCTGCAAGCGAAACCATCTGTGAAGCCATTTCCGGCCGCAAACCGAGAAATTTCAAATCATTGATGCCCGCCTCCAGCACAACCGCGTCGGGCTGGAATTCGTCCAGCAATTTCGGCGCGGCCAGACGTAGCTGTCCCGTAGTCAGGCCGCCCGCGCCCGCATTCACCACGCGCCAGCCGGCGAGTGGCGGCAATCCCCATTGCGCCACTCGCGAATCGCCGAGCAACAGAACGGTGGAGTTAAAAGTGGCCGGAGAATTTGAAACGGCAAAAATATCCGGGGCGGCCAGCGGCCAGAGTTGTCGCGCCAACCGGTCTTCGTAGCGGCTGCGCGCCGACCAAAATCCAAAAAACATTGCAGCGGACAAAACCGCCAGCACCGGGGCGAGCCATTTCAGCCGATGGAAATTTCCGCGTGGCATGACGCCCCTTTCATTTGCGCCGGCTGGAACTCAAGAACGGCCGTTCGAAGCAATGGAACCACACGCCGCCGATGGCGACCGAAACCAGCGCGCCAGCCGGTTGCAGCACGTTCGGCAGGTAATTGCAGATGGTGAACGGCTCCTGCCACAAATAAATCGAGTAGGTCCGCTCGCCAAGCCATTTCAGCCAGCGTCCGGACATTCCCGCCAGCGGGCGGCCAAACAAATACGCCATCAGGCACGGCGCGAGCAGCAGCGCGCCCGTCGCCACCACTGCCAGTTTCATCTTCAGGCCAAAAAGCACCAGCAGCAGGCCCAACCCGCCGACTCCGATACCAAGCCAGAAAATCAGCGTCACGAACCGGCTGGAAATCCGCCGGAACCAGTCGCGTTGATGCTCGCAGAAAAATCCGAGCATCATCGGCCAGACGGCGGATTCGAAATGGTATTCCCCGCCGCCGACAAACGGCTGCGCCAGCCCCAGCCCAGTCAAAATCACAACCAGAATTCCGAAGACCGCATTTCGCTGCCGCTGCGTCGCGCCCCCGGCGATGAAAATCAGCGGCGCGAGCAGGTAAAATTGCATTTCGCACGCGATGCTCCACAAATGCCCCAGCGACCACGGAACATTTTCGAAATAATTGATTGTCGCCGTCAGAGCCAGTGGCAGTGTTTTCAGGTAGGAACCGAAGTCCGAGTCCGGCGGCAGGTTTGGGCGGTGCTGCAACAGCCACGCCAGCGGCAGCATCGCCAGCACGTAGGCGATCAGCGCCGGATACAATCGCCGCAGCCGCCGCCACCAATACGAACGCATCCGTTCCCAATCCGTCGCGCCGCGAGACCGCGACAGCGAACGGAAAACCAGGATGCCGGAAATGAAGAAGAACAAATTGACGCCAACGCGCCCAATGCCGCTGACGCGGTCCGTGAAAAATAATCCGTGCGAAATCAAGACCAGCACCAGCGCCAGCCCGCGCCACTGATCCAGCGCGATGGAACCAAGCCGATCCTGCTCCGCTGCCGGCACCGGTGCTGCGTTCGCGGAAGCGGAGGCATTCATCAGCCGAGCAAGCTCTTTGCCTTCGCCAGCGCCTCGTCCAGCTTGGCCGCGTCTTTGCCGCCGCCGCGCGCGTTGTCCGGCTTGCCGCCGCCCTTGCCGCCGACGATGGGCGCGATCTGCTGGATGAGCTTCCCGGCCTGGACGTTCTTCACGAATTCAGGCGAAACCGCCGCGAGCAGCGCTACCGCATCGGTGGCAACACCACCGAGAATGATCACGCCCTTGAACCGGCCTTTCAACGAATCGGCAATCGCCTGCAAAAAATCGCCGGAGGCGGCGCCGAGGTTGTGGATGATGACCGGGATGCCGTTGATGGTCTTGACCTCCTCCAGCAAAAGGCTGGCGGCGTTTGAAGCTTCGCGCTGCTGCGCGGTTTTGAGCTGTTTCTCCAGTTCCTTCTGGTGCGCGAGCAGGGCTTCAATTTTTTTGTCCAGCTCGTGAACCGGCGAATTCACCCGGCCCGCCAGCGATTTGATCAAATGCACCTCGTCGTTCGCTTTGCGGTAAGCTTCAAGTCCGGCGACGGCCTCGATGCGCCGGACACCGGCGGCAATGGCGCTTTCGCCGACGATGCGGAACAAACCGATTTCGCCCGTCGCGCGCGTGTGCGTGCCGCCGCAAAGCTCCATCGAATAACCATTCAACTCCCCTGCTCTGCCGCCGATCTGGACGACGCGAACGGTGTCGCCGTATTTGTCGCCGAAGAATTGCATCACGTCCTTGCGCGATTTCACACCGGCGTAGGAAACCTCCGTCCACGAAACGCCGGCGTTTTCGAGGATGCGTTCGTTGACGAGCTTCTCAATGTCGGTAACCTGCGCGGGCGTGAGTGGCGCGCTGTTGAAATCGAAGGTCAACTTGTCCGGGCCGACGAAGGAACCTTTCTGCGAAGCTTCCTTGCTGGCAACCTCGTGCAACGCCCAATGGAGCAAATGGGTGACCGTGTGATGGCGTTGAATGGCATCGCGGCGGGATTTGTCAACGGAAAGTGTGACGCCTGCTCCGACGGCTGGAACATCTGCAATTTGAGATTCTGGATTTGAAATTTCAGATCCAAGAAAATGTAGGAATGTGTTGCCGGACTTCTGGGTGTTGGTGACGCGCCAGAGCTGGCCGCTGCCGGTCAACTCGCCGGTGTCGCCGACCTGGCCGCCCATCTCGGCGTAGCAGGCGCTGGCGTCGAGGATGATGGCGGTCTTGTCCTTGAGCGAGACGACTTCCAACACTTTCGCCTGAACCGCGAGGTTCTCGTAGCCGACAAATTTTGTCGGCGCGGTCGTTTCGATTTGCGAAAGCGAAATGACTTCTTTTTTCTGCGCGGCGCGGGCGCGGGCGCGCTGCTCTTCCATCAACTTTTCAAAGCCTTCGCGATTCACGGTCAAGCCACGTTCGCGCGCCATCAACTCGGTGAGGTCGAGCGGGAAGCCGTAGGTATCGTAAAGTGCGAACGCCACATGTCCCGAAATATTTGTAATTCGCTTAAGCAAAGATTCTCGAATCGCGCGTTCATGCGGCTGCGAACTTGTCACGATGGGAATCAAATAACTCGTTAACTTTGGCGTGTCATTTAATAAATCTGCAAACTTCAAATTACCGAGATGCGGTTCTAAAGCAGTGAGTATGGAATGTCTCATCCACGCGTCTGCCAAAAGAACCATTGTAAATTTTCCAATGGTATCTCCCAAAATGAGCGCAGCTTTCTCCGCCGATGAATCTTGCGATAAAAGTTTTTGCGCTCTGCGAAGGGAATCCATGTAACCTTCAAAAAGTTCAATTCCTGTATCGAGAGTTTTATTAAACGCCTCTTCCTCGGTGCGGATGGTTTCCTGCACCTGCTTCTTGCGCGCGCGGATTTCGGGGAAGACGTCGCCCATAGTGTCGGCGAGAACGTCCACAAGTTTGTAGAAAAACGGTTCGTGGAAACCAAGTGTGCGGCCATAGCGCACCGCACGACGCAGGATGCGGCGCAGAACATAGTTGCGGTCGTTGTTGCCGGGCTGAATGCCATCGGCAATCGCGAAGGACAGCGTGCGGATGTGGTCGGCGATGACGCGGAAGGCGATGTCGAGGCTAATTTGGTCGTCGGCGAGGCTTTTTGCCTCGTTCGTCACGCTTTGAGCGTGAGGCGCGACGCTCGGAGCGTGGCCAGCCACGCTTTTTGCCTGATCCGCGACGCTTTTAGCGTCAGGCGTCAGGCTTTTAGCGTCGTCCGCCGGGCTTTTAGCGTCAACGATGACGCTTTTTGCGTGACGCGCCACGCTTTTAGCGTCATCTTCCGCGCTATAACCGGCTGCTTTTAATCCACTTGTGCTAATTTGACCGCGCGGGAGGGTGCTGCCATAGCGTTTTCCACTCATTTCCTCCAATTTGTCGAAAATCGGACGGAAAATGTCGGTTTCGTAATTGGAAATTTTCGCGTTGGCGAAGTCGGTCAAGTTTTTCGTGCCTTGAATGATGCTGGTAACGCGCTCGAAACCCATGCCGGTATCAACGTGCCGGGCAGGCAGCGGCGAGAACGTGCCGTCGGGATTCGCATTGAACTGGATGAAAACCAAATTCCAGATTTCGATGCAGCGCGCATCACCCTTGTTCACCAAACTGCCTTTGGTGTCGCCGGCAGGCGTCAAATCAACGTGCAATTCCGAGCAAGGCCCGCACGGGCCGGTTTCGCCCATCATCCAGAAATTGTCCTTCTTGTTGCCGTTGACGATGTGAATTTTCGGATCGAGTCCGACGCTGCGGAATTTTTCGGCCCAGCAATTCCAAGCCTCCTGGTCGAACTCGCTCGGATCGTTCTTGGATTTATCCGGCGAATAAACCGTCGCGTAAAGCCGTGACGGCGGGAATTTCCATTTCTCGACGACGAGTTCCCACGCCCATTCGATGGCTTCCTTTTTGAAATAATCGCCGAAGCTCCAGTTGCCGAGCATCTCGAAAAACGTGTGGTGATAGGTGTCGAGGCCGACGTCGTCGAGGTCGTTGTGCTTGCCGGTGGCGCGAATGCACTTTTGCGTGTCGGCGGCGCGCGTTGCCAAGCCGGGAATACAATCAGCCCACTTGTTCACTTCAGGTTTTTCTTCGCCGAGAAAAATCGGCACGAATTGATTCATGCCTGCGTTTGTAAATATCCGCGCGCCATCACGAGATTTGTAGTCGAGCGGAGAACTGCGAACAATGGTATGCTGTTTCGATTTGAAAAAATCGAGGAACGACTGGCGGATTTGAGTGCTGGTCATCATTGTAAAATTGTTGTAGCAGCCGACGTCAGAAGGCTCTGTTCAATCCAGCCGACGGCCTGCAAAGGAAGTCAGAGCCTCCTTACGTCGGCTGCTACAATTTGTCGGGAAGTGTAGGCAAATCATCAACAACAAGGCGAGTTGGAAGTTTTGGACTGCCGGATCGCACTGCCGCTCCGAAGCGAGCACAGGAAAATATCCTGTCATGTATTCGTTTGAATCATATGGGGTGTTCACCCCATTGCAGTTGGCGTCAGGAATGGTCAAAATTAAAGCAGGTCGCCTGGATTGCCAGACGGCAAAAGACGTAATCGTATTTCAAATGATGCGCCGCCAAATGTTCTTGGTGAATGCAGTCGCGCGGCGCATCATATGAATTGTCAGCATGGCGATTTGCCCGTGCCGCAGCCACCGTTTCATGCCGCAACCATCGGACATCCGCAAGGTCGCGTTCCTCGGCGATTATCTGCCAAGGAAATGTGGCATTGCCACGTTCACGACGGATCTGCGTTGCGCGGTGGCGGCGGAGTTTCCGGCAATGCAATGCCTCGTCGTGCCGGTCAATGACCTCGCGGGCGGTTACGATTATCCGGCGGAGGTGCGGTTCGAGATTGCGGAGCAGGACCTGCCGTCGTATCTGCGCGCGGCGGATTTCCTGAACATCACGGACGTGGACGTGGTTTGCGTGGAGCATGAATTCGGCATTTACGGCGGGCCGGCGGGCAGCCATGTGCTGGCGCTGCTGCGCGAACTGCAAATGCCCATCGTCACCACGCTGCACACGGTGTTGCGCGAGCCGAATGCTGAACAACGGCGCGTGATGCGCGAGTTGATCCGGCATTCCACCCGGCTGGTGGTGATGAGCGAACGCGGGCGGGAATTTCTGTGTGATGTTTATCAAACGCCGGCGGCCAAGATTGACCTCATCCCGCACGGTATTCCCGACATGCCGTTCGCGGACCCGAATTATTTCAAGGACGAATTCGGCGTGGCGGGCAAACAGGTGTTGCTCACATTCGGGTTGCTGTCGCCAAACAAAGGCATCGAATACGCGCTTCGGGCGCTGCCCGACATCATCCAAGAATTTCCCAACATCGTCTACATCGTGCTGGGCCAGACGCATCCGAACCTGCTGCGCAATGAAGGCGAGGCTTACCGTTTGAGCCTGGAGCGGCTGGCGAAGGACCTCGGTGTGCAAAAGCACGTCGTGTTTTTCAACCGCTTCGTTGAACTGGAGGAATTGATGCGGTTCATCGGCGCGGCGGACATTTATCTCACTCCGTATCTGACCGAGGCGCAAATCACCTCCGGCACGCTGGCCTACGCATTCGGCGCGGGCAACGCCGTGGTGTCCACGCCCTACTGGCACGCGGCGGAATTGCTGACGGCGGAACGCGGCAAACTGGTGCCGTTCCGCGACGCCAAGGCCATCGCGATCGCCGTGGTGGAACTGCTGCGGGACGAACCGCTGCGCCATTTGATGCGCAAAAACGCCTACAAGCTGGGCCGTGACATGGTGTGGAGCCGCGTGGCGCAATTATACGCAAAGTCGTTCGAGCAGGCGCGTCAGGACCACAGTTTCATCGGGCGAAAATCCTCGCCCATCAAGACGCTCGACGAACAGCCCGGACAATTGCCGGAGTTGAAGCTGGATCATCTTTTTCGCATGAGCGATTCGACCGGTATTTTCCAGCACGCGAGTTTCACCGTGCCTAATTTTGCCGAAGGCTATTGCACGGACGACAACGCCCGCGCCCTGGTGCTGGCGTTGATGCTGAAAAAATTGGGGCACGGTTCGCCGCAACTCGGCGCGCACGCCGCCACCTACGCGGCGTTTCTCAACCACGCCTTCGACCGCCAGCGCGGGCGTTTCCGCAACTTCATGGGCTTTGAACGGCACTGGCTGGAGGAGGTCGGCTCGGAAGATTGCCAGGGCCACGCGCTGTGGGCGCTCGGCTTGTGCGTGTCGCAGGCGGGCCAGGGCAGTTTTCAGATGCTCGCGGCGCAACTTTTCGAGCAGGCGCTGCCGGTGGCGGCAGAATTTGCATCGCCGCGCGCGTGGGCGTTCACGCTCATCGGCATTGACGAATATCTGCGGCGGTTCAGCGGCGACCGGCGCGCTAACCAGATTCGCGAATCGCTCACGACGCGGCTGATGCAGAGCTACGGCGACACCGCGGGCGAAGACTGGCATTGGTTTGAAGAGGTGGTTTCGTATGCAAACGCCAAGCTGCCGCACGCGCTCATTTTGAGTGGCCGTTGCCTGAACACCGCGCCGCTGCTGGAGACCGGCCTTAGAGCTTTGCGCTGGCTGGTCAAGGTGCAAACTTCCCCGACCGGCGCGTTCCGGCCCATCGGCTCGAACGGATTTTTCCCGCGCGGCAAGGAACGCGCAATCTTCGATCAACAACCCATCGAAGCCCAGGTCACGGTTTCCGCCTGCATCGAGGCGTATCAGGCAACGGGCGACATGTTCTGGGTCGCGGAAGCGCGGCGCGCGTTCGAGTGGTTTCTCGGTCGGAATGATTTGGGTCTCGCGCTCTACGATCCGGGCACGGGCGGCTGTCGCGATGGTTTGCACGTGGACCGGTTGAGCCAGAACCAGGGCGGCGAGTCCACGCTGGCGTTCCTGCTGGCGCTGGCGGAAATGCAGGCATTGCAAAACAGCCTCACCAGTTTCAAGGAACCCGCCGGGAAATAACCAACTGTGTTTTGCTAAATCCCGGTAGGGCGCGTCACTCCGTGCGCGCCGTCGTGGTGAATCAGAACGCGCTCGCTGGCAAAGGACGGCGGGCAGAGGACTGCCCACCCTACCTGCGCCCATGTGTCAATTACAATATGAACTGCCATAAATGAAATGGGCAGCCTTCGGAAACGGAGACCGCCTTGCTTCACGTTCCCACTAGGCGGTTTTGTCCAAACTGTCGCGGATGGTTTGCGCGAGTTTGTGAGCCTCGAACGGCTTGGCGAGAAAGTTGGTGCCTTCCTGCAGGGGGAAATCCTTGCCGACCACCTCGACGCTGTAACCGCTCATATAGACCACTTTCAGTTTGGGATTTTCCTGGAGAAGGCGCTGTGCCAGGTCTTTTCCCGTCATGCCGTCCGGCATCAACAAATCGGTCAGCACCAGGTTGATCTCTTTGCGGTGGTCCTTCCAGACTTCCAGCGCTTTGACGCCGGTGGGCGCTTCCAGAACGCGGTAACCGAGCCGGGTGAGGGCTATTCGCATAATGACGCGCAGCGATTGCTCGTCTTCCACCAGCAAGATCGTCTCATTGCCGCCGCGCATGGCGGTCAATGCGGGTGGCGCTGCTTTTTGCGCGGGCATCCCGGTCAGTCGCGGAAGGTAAATGCGGAACGTCGTGCCGTGGCCGACCTCGCTATGGACATTGATCCAGCCGTCATGTTGCTGGACGATGCCGAAGACGGTCGCCAGTCCCAGGCCGGTGCCTTTGCCGACATCCTTGGTGGTGAAAAATGGGTCGAAAATCTTCGGCAGAATTTCCGCCGGAATGCCGCAGCCGGTGTCGCTCACACTCAAACACACGAACGAGCCGGGACGCGCCTGGGCGGATTGGGCGGCGGCGAATTCATCGAATTCCACTCCGGAAATCTCGATGACAAGCTGGCCGCCATCGGGCATGGCGTCGCGGGCGTTCACCGCGAGATTCATCAGCACTTGATCCATCATGCCCGCGTCGGCATGGATGAACATCGGTTGCGCTGCTAATGTGTAACGTTTATTGATATTTTCGCCGAGGATGCGGTTCAACATTTTCGACATGCTGGTGATGGATTCACCCAAATCCAGATCGCGCGGCTGGAACACCTGGCGGCGGCTGAACAGCAGCAACTGCCGGACAAGTTTGGCGGCGCGTTCGGCGTCGGCGCGAATTTGCTGAAGGCCGTCTGTGACCTCGGCGGGGAGGTTTTCGACTGCGCCGATAAAGTCGGTTTGCAGGAACAGCGCGGCGAGGATGTTGTTGAAGTCATGCGCCACGCCGCCGGCCAGCGTGCCGACGGCCTCCATCTTTTGCGCCTGGCGGAATTGCGCCTCGAGTTGCATCTCATGCGTCACGTCGCGCTTGACGGCCACATAGTTGACAATCGTGCCGGCGGCGTCCCGCACGGGTGAGATGGTGGCGTCCTCCTCAAAAAGTTTGCCGTCCTTGCGCTTGTTGACAAAATGGCCGCGCCAATTTTCCCCGCGCTTGAGCGTTTCCCACATCCGGCGATAAAATTCGGCATCGTGCTTGCCGCTCTTGATGATGCGGGGATTCTGGCCGAGAACCTCCGCACAAGTGTAGCCGGAGGTTTTCTCAAACACCGGATTGGCATAAAGAATCGCGCCTTGAGGATCGGTAATCACGACGGTTTCGGCCGCCTGCTCGACAGCCATCGCCAATCGGGCATGGGATTCCTCCGCCCGCTTGCGCTCCGCGATGTCGCGGATATTGCATTGGATCACCTTTTTGTCACCGGCTTGATAGACGTTGCTGACAAACTCCACGTCAATGTTGCGGCCATCCCTGGTTTTCAGCGGCAGGTCGTGATAACGGACATACCCCTCCTTTTGGAGCCGCTCGAATACTTCTTGATTGGCAAGGATGTTCTTGAGCGGGCTGATCTCGCCAACGGTTTTGCCGACCATTTCCTCGCGGGAATATCCCAGCAGTTCAACCAGGAAAGGATTCACATCGGTGATGCGTCCCATGTCCATATCCAGAATCAGGATGCCGTCCCGCGCCGCTTCAAACAGCCGGCGATAACTCATTTCGAAAGCGCGGAACGCCCCGCTCTGTGTCTCTGCCTGCTCAATCAGCGTGCCTTTACCGGGGGGGGGGCGCATGTTGAGCCTTCTTAAACCCGACATTATCACGAGTCGGGAGACAACCTGAATTGTCGCCGGATTTCATAGATATACTGGCGAAATGCTATCGCATATTTGAAAAATTGTCTATGGGGTATTCACCCCATATGCCGGAAGTTGATGAAACTTCTCTGCGACAGCAGGTCGGAGACGATAATGGGCGGCATTTTTGACTGCGTCGCGCTCACCGATAAGCCGCAATTCCGCTGGTTCAACAGGTCGCCGGGGATTTTCGACAGGAAGCGCGATGGTTGCTGCATTCAACTTTGTCTTTGGTAGGGTAACACCCTATGGCGTGGCAGGGTTTCGCAGTCCATCATGGGAATCAAGAAGCCGAATCAATGCTCGCTTTCTTGTCCATGTAAGCGAGAATTTATCCGATTGAATACCAACACTCTCCATGCCAGACGCATCGGGCCGACTTTGACGCCCGATCGTTCGCGCGTGCTGTTGCGCCCGTTTCGCCCAACCACTGATGACATCTCGCGGCGAATCGTCGCCCGGGTCATGGCCTTGCCGGAAGAGGAGGTTGCCAAGCTGGTGAGCCAGGTGCTCGGCGGGTTTTCGAACCGGCACGAACACGTTGAAGATTTTTTCCACAAACGCTTCACGCAGGTGATGATTTATCTCGAACCTGGCGCGCTACCGTCGCCCGAACGGCAGATGCTCATCGGCGCCTACTTCACGCAGGAGTATTCGCCGGAATCCACGGCGCTGTTCAATCCGTCCATCGTGCCGCATCCCGACCAGTCCGGCGTATCCAAGGGCGCGCTGCGTTTCATCTTGAGCCTGCGGGCCACGGGCGAAGGGCATATTTCCTCCATCACCTTCCGCACCGGCTCGGTCAGCGCGCAACATCGCATCACGCTCACGCCGCCCGTGCCGTTTGTGACCGAGCCGGAGCGCGTGTCCAATGCCGCCTACGTCAAGGGATTGTTTGCCCACAAACTCCAAGAGGCGGGCGTGCAAAATGAATTTTGCCGGCGCGTGCTGGATCAACTGCACGAGGATTTCACGCTGAAGGAATTGCACGCGGTTCTTCTGGCCTCGGGCCTGACGGAGGACACCTCCGACGCCACGGCGGCCCGCGCCGCGCGCGGCATCCTGTTCCTGGCGGAATCGAATTATGAGGTGAACTTCGCGCCCGACAGCCGCATTTCGCAGCGCGTGCTTTTTCCGTCCACGCCCAGCCAGAGCAACGGCATCGAAGACGCGCGCTTTGTCCGCTTCCAGAACGACGACGGGAGGTTCAACTACTATGCGACCTACACCGCCTACGACGGGAAAATCATCCTGCCGCAATTGCTGGAGACGCCGGACTTCGTCCATTTCAAGTTCAGCACGCTGAACGGCCCCGCCGTGCAGAACAAGGGCATGGCGCTGTTCCCGCGCAAAATCGGCGGGCAATACGCCATGCTGTCCCGCCAGGACGACGAAAACATTCTCCTGATGTTCTCGGACAACATTCATTTCTGGCAGACGCCCAAGCTGTTGCTGCCGCCCGCGCAACCATGGGAATTCATCAAGATCGGCAATTGCGGTTCGCCGATTGAGACGGAGGCGGGCTGGCTGGTGTTGAGCCACGGTGTGGGCGCAATGCGGAAGTATTGTCTCGGCGCATTCCTGCTCGATTTAAACGACCCCAGCCGTGTCATCGGCCGGTTGCGCGAGCCGCTGCTCTGCCCGAACGAAGCAGAGCGTGAAGGTTATGTGCCGAACGTCGTCTATACCTGCGGCGCGCTGCTGCACGGACGCGAACTCGTCATCCCCTACGCCATGAGCGACTCCGCCACCAGCTTCGCCACCGTTTCCCTGGATGAACTGCTGGGCGCAATGGAATGAAATATAGCGCTACCACTTTATGCACAATTTCATTGCTGGCCAACCTTGTTGAGGGTTGAGGGATAAAAAAAGGTTGGCTTGGGGGTTTGCGCCCTGCCACAAGGTAGGGCATGAAAAATAAAACCACAGCCAAGCCAACCGCCAGCAAGTTCTC
>Ga0224534_1001416_pt1 | contig 12682 bp, 10 predicted proteins | sample 714E12024metaG_FD_172012 | JGI IMG/M metagenome (GOLD analysis project Ga0224534, IMG submission 172012) | Peat soil microbial communities from Stordalen Mire, Sweden - 717 E1 20-24 | ecosystem: Environmental > Terrestrial > Soil > Wetlands > Peat | place: Sweden: Norrbotten County, Stordalen... | reverse complement strand
ATCTCTGGCGCGCGGCGTCCCGACGGGTGCGTCCGCGGAGCCTTTGAAGTCACGTTTTCTGGATGATGGCGATCCTCCTGAAGTCTGGCCGTATGTCGAAGGAAAAGTACGGGGCATCGCGTTTGCTCCACTGTACAAGGGAGCGCCCAAGGCAGCGCTGCGAGATCCCAAATTCTACGGTGTGCTCGCACTCTGCGATGCGGTTCGCGGCGGGAGAACGCGAGAACGAAACCTCGCGATCGAACTGCTCGGCAAGGAGATCGATGCCTGATCCTAACCTGCCGCTGCTGGAAGATGCGGTTCACAAACTCGCTCCGTTTCTGGATGAGATTGTTTTTGTTGGCGGCATCACTCTGGGGCTGCTGATCACTGACAAGGCTGCCGCTCCGATTCGCGGTACGAACGATGTCGATGTGATAGCCGAAATTGTCACATATGCGGACTACATCGCGTTCTCAGAACGCCTCCGCGTGGCCCACTTCACAGAAGATGAAGGGGAAAAGCCTCTCACTTGCCGGTGGCACAACGGTGCTCTGACAGTGGATGTGTTGGCGCTCAACGAGAAAGTGCTTGGGTTCACAAACATCTGGTATGAATCCGCTCTTCGTCATGTGTTCACAGTCACTCTGCCCGGCGGACAATCGATCCGAGTCATTACCGCGCCGTTTTTCCTGGGAACGAAGATGGAAGCATTTCGGGGACGCGGCAAGATGGATTTTCAGGCCAGTCACGATCTTGAAGATTTCGTTGCTGTAATCGAGGGACGAGATACTTTACTTCGGGAGATCGCCGAGTCTACGCTAGAGCTTCGGCGTTATCTGGCCGAGGCAGCAAAGATGTTGCTCGCTGAACCTCGGTTCCTTGACGTGCTTCCTGGATTTGTCTTGGATAACGAGCGGGTTCCCCTCATACAAGAACGGCTTGCTGAACTTGTACGGCAAGGATAAAAAGCCACAGATCTCATCCGCCTTATCGAGGGAGTCCGGCTTTGGAAACGTGATATGGTGGCGGCTTCATCCTGTCCTCGAAGAATGGAATCTCTTTTTCCATTTCTTCTGGCTCGCCTTTGTCCCGAGTTCGCCAGTTGCTGCCAAGCTGTGCTCGCCACAGTATCGAGCCAGCCTTCAAAGGCGCGGTACAGGAGGCCAATGTCTCGAAGACTGCATCGAGAAAATTCTCAACTTCCCGCTCATAAATGAAACGCCGATCATGCTTCACGCTCGCGTTAAAGCGCCTATAAGCATCTGCGGACTCAAATTTTCGCGATGCGATGACGATTTCGCGATTGCTGGATGACTCAAAGGTGCCGGCCGCGTTGCACGGCAGTGCTGGTTGTGGATGAAGCGGGCATGGTCTCAGGCCGTCAGATGGAAGGCTTGCTCAAGCTGGCGAAGCGCGAAGACGCACGGATTCTGTTCTCCGGGGACACGCGGCAACTTCAGAGTGTCGAGGCATCGGATTACCGTGAAAAGTTGCGCGAGATGCTCGGCGTCTCCACGACGCGTCCATGCGGCGCTTCACGTAAGCCACATATCGCGGGCTTTTTTCGTGGTGCCAATGTTCCACCCACTTTGTGGCAACGCTCTGAAAGGAATTCTCTGTTCCAGCCTTCTTTGCGGTTTTCTCAGCCTTTCGTTGCGCCATTGGATCGATGCCTTTAGCAAGAAGCATCCGGCCGTCGCTATACTTCTGCCTCGCATCCGATAGCGAAATATACGGATACTCTCCAAATGACATGAGTTTTTCCTTGCCCTCAAACCGATAGGACCAGCGCCACAGCTTGCCGCCTGCCGGAGTGACGCAGAGGTACAATCCGCCTCCATCGACCACGCTGTAGGCTTCCGCCCTTGCTTTAGCACTTTTTATCGCCTTATCAGTCAGCCGACCAGGAAATCTAGTCCGTGGCAAACAGATTGCCTCAGCCTTCTCAATCTTGGTGCTGGCTAGCGTCAAAATGCCTCCATTTGCAAAATACACCCTAATTGAAAACAGAATACACCCAAATCCACACCCTCCAGGCGACGGCTACCCCCGAACGCCCCCGGACGTCAATGGACGAAAAACCCAGCAAATATGCGGTTTTTTCGTGTTTTATTCAGTTGTTTTGGATTTCTCCGGATGTCCCCGGATAAGGAAATGGCGGAAGAGGAGGGATTCGAACCCCCGATACCCTTTCAGGTACGCCAGTTTTCAAGACTGGAGCCATCAACCACTCGGCCACTCTTCCTACTGCCCAGTTTAGTCTGCGGTGGCGCGTTGCGTAAATCAGAGAAGAGCTAAAGCGCGTCCACAGGGAGCTGGCGTTTGCGGTACTCATCGAGGTAGAGGGTCAAGGGCTGGGGCCGTCGAAGCCGTCGATGGAAGCCCGGGCGTGGGGCGCGTCTGCGCGGGCGCGGGCAGCGGCGCAAAGAGGAGCAGGAAGATCGGCACCCGCATACGTGGTTGGCCCTACTTGATGATGCCGCGGGGGCTGGCGGCGATGAAGTCGGCGAGATAGCGGACGTGGTCTACAGCGGCAGGATCAAGCGCGGACGCGGCTGTTGTATCTGCTGCACTGCCTGCGCCGCCTTCGGCCAGCAGCGTGGCGCGGATGGCGGCCAGCGCGTCGGTGGTGTTCAGCTTGGAGGCTTGCAGCAGGCGATAGGCCGCGCGGAGCTGTTTGATCTGGGCCGGGGTGAAGCCGCGCCGCTCCAGGCCCACCTTGTTCAGGCCGTAGGCGTGGTTGTTGCGCTCGATGCAGGTGAGCGAGTAGGGAAGGACGTTTTGCGTAATTGTGGTTCCTCCGCCGATGTAGGAGTAGCGGCCGATGCGGCAGTACTGATGCACCGGGCAGAGCGCGCCGACGACTGCGTACTCCTCGATGGTGACGTGGCCGGCCAGCGTGGCGGCGTTGGCCAGAATGCAGCCGTCGCCAATCTGGCAGTCGTGGCCGATATGCACGTAGGCCATGATGAGGCAGCCGGAGCCGATGCGCGTGAGGCCGCCGCCGCCCACCGTTCCGCGCGAGATGGTGACCGACTCGCGAATGGTGTTATTGTCGCCCAGCTCGCAACGCGTAGGCTCGCCCGCGTACTTCAGGTCCTGCGGCGCAACACCGATGCAGGCGAAGGAAAAGATGCGGTTGCCGCGGCCGAGAGTGAGGTGGCCGTCCAGCACGACGTGGGAGATGAGCTCGCACTCCTCGCCGAGCACGACGTCCGGGCCGATGCTGCAGTACGGGCCGATGCTGCACGATGCGGGAATCTGCGCGCCGGGGGCAATGATCGCGGTGGGATGGATATTGCTCACTCGGTGGGGGCTCCGGCTGGCGCGGCTGCGAGTTCGGCGGGCTTGCGGTCGGTCATGGCGCACATGACGGTGGCCTCGCAGGCGACCTTGCCGTCCACCGTGACGACGCCGTGCATCTTGACGGCGTTGGAACGCCAGTTGAGCACGGTGACCTCGATGCGCAACTGGTCGCCGGGAACCACCGGGCTGCGGAACTTGGCCGCGTCGATGCTTCGGAAGACCATCAGCTTGGAGGCGCGGTCGGCTGCGGGATACTCGGTGAGCAGCAGCGCCGCGCCGGCCTGCGCGATGGCCTCGATGATGAGCACGCCGGGCATGATGGGGAAGTCCGGGAAGTGGCCGGCGAAGTGCGGCTCGTTGATAGTGACGTTCTTCAGCGCCACGACGCGCTTCTTGCGCTCGATCTCGATGAGGCGGTCGATCAGCAGGAAGGGATAACGGTGGGGAAGCAGGGACATGATCTCTTGGATGTCCATGCTCTTGGCGGCTGCGGCGGGCTGGTTTGTCTGGTCGCTCATCTCACGCTTGAGTATAAATGCCCTTCACTTTTTCTTGAGCGCGACGGCGGGGTCGAATAGGGATGGGTCGAGCTGCAGGTTGTAGACGACACGGGTGAGAAAGCGCTGGTTGGACATCTCTCCGTTGTGGTAGCGGGTGATGGTCAACGGCGTGGGCAAGCCCTGGATGGTGTGGTAGTCGTCGTAGGTCTCGGCCTCCTCGTCGTAGTCCTTGAACTGCGGGTTGCGCCAGCGGAAGGTGCGGCGCAGCGGCAGGTGGGTGGTGGCGTCAAGGTCGAGCGTGACGGCGTCGTTGTCTGCGGTGAGCACCGTGACGCTGTCGGCGAGGCGGCGATCGACCATGACGGTTCCTTCAGCGACGATCATCACGCCGGGCGCTTTGAGCCAGTTATGCACCACCTCCTCGATGGAGTGGGCCCGGCGGCGGTAGTAGTCCTCCACCTGGTCCTTGGGCAGCGCGGCCTGGCCCTTGAAGGTGATCTCGTAGCCGTTTCCGGCGGTCCAGATCTGCACCACATCAATCTTCTTTCCGGGCTCGATCATGCCGCGGTCAGTGAGGAAGCCGACGCGGTCGGCCTCGGGCTGGCCGGGCGCGGCCAGACGGCGAAGCTCGTGGTACTCGACGATATAGGGGTTGGGCTGGCCGTGGAAGAAGGTGGAGCCGCGGCCATCGATCTGCATGGTGGCGCGGTTGAGCCATGCCTCGCCGCCGAGTGCCGCAACCATCTGGTCGATGAGCTGGCGTCCGCGCTCGGTGTCGGACAGCTTGGCTGCGGCGGGCGCGGCGCTGGGCAGGTCAGAGGCTTGCGCGTGGAGACGCTGAGGCGCGCCGAGCAGGGTCGCGGCGGCAAGGAGAAACGTGGCTGGCAGGGCAATGCGATTCATGCTGAGATTATTTCTTAGAACCTGTTTAATTACACGCTCCAAGCAATAGGATCGCTCATGTTTTGCTTAAGGGCACGGCTTCAGCCGTGCCGTAGACGATGCAATTGCACTGCGGCTTTAGCCGCTGAGGTCAGTTCTTGTATCACTCGCATAAGTTTCTAAGGGGCGAAGACCGCTCGCTGGCTTCAGTATACGAGGCGCTCAGGATTTTTTTGCCAGCTTGCGGCGGGCTTCGACGATCAGGTGCCGCTGCTGGGCGACGGGCAGGGCCAGCGTGGCGCGGACTTTTTTGGGCAGCTTGGCCAGGGTGATCTCATGCGCGGCGTGCAGCTCGCGCTTCCACTCGGCGTCGCTGAAGACGTCCCATCGCTCGGCGGCGACCCAAAAGATCCGCGCCATATAGGGCGCGGGAACCAGGCCGTCCCGCTCCAGCAGCTCGGCGTAGCGCGCGGGGCCGGCGGAGTAGGAGAGGAGCAGTTGCTGGTTGCTGGTTGCCGGTTGTTGGTTGGCGGCGCGGCTCGGTGGGGCGGGCTCGTACAGGTCGATAAGGGCGAACATCTTGCCGCCGATGGCCTTGTCGCCCACCCAGAAGACGAGGTTCGCGCCCCACTGCATCATCTCGGCGACGTGCGGCAGGCCAAGCAGATACGCGCGCAGGCGTTCAGCATCCATGGCTAGAAGTATAGGCGGGTGGGCTGAAAATCGGCACGGATCGGATGGCGGTTCCAGCACTAGGTTTATAATGGCTAAAGTGGAGGTGTTCTATGGACAGATTGAATGGCCGTTCCATGGCAATGGATCATGTGTGCAATGTTGTCGCTCAAAATGCTCAAAATGATGATTTGGCCAAGAGTTTGAATACACTCCGTACGGTTCCTGGTGCCCCGAATCCTTTTGCTGCATCGCAGAGGGAGAGAATTGCTACGGTAGCAAACACTAGACCAGCGGCACCTCAGGCAGAACGATCTTCTTCCAGATAAGAGAGCGTGATCGTTGAAGATCGATATTTCAACCGTTCTCCTTGTCATCCTCTGCATTATTCCCGGGCTCTTCGCTCAGAGAAGCCGCAATTTGCTGTGTCCTCGGTCATTCGATCCCCAAGGTGCCAGCGCCGAGCTTGGAGAGCTGGTAGCTCTTGGCATATCTACCCATGGTGTGCTGATATGCCTCGGCTCATTGGCTCTTTTTCTGTTAGGTATATGTCTTCATTTTGAACCGTGCTACTTTTTTCATCGGCTTGACTCGTGGCAAGTCTCGCAGTGGTCTGCTTCTCGGTCGACAGAAACCATCCTGCTTGCGACGATATATGTCTTTACATCCTTTGCCGCCAGCCATGCACTTGGGCTAGTTTATGGCTATTGGCGGCGACAGCGTAGCCCAATAACGACCGCTCTCTTACGCCGATCAACTTGGCTCAATCGCTGGCTCAAGCGTCGGGGTATTGCTGGATTATTGGGAGAGCAGCCAATTATCTACGAGGTTTTAAATCCGAAGACCGATGCGGACGGCACGTCCTACCTTGTCTTCGTCGAGTTGGAGATGAAGGACAGTGCGGGATTCTATTCGGGCCAACTCAGTCAGTTTGCAATCGTCAAAGACGAGGAACCTCACAAGCCGATCTATCTCATCAATGCTTTATTCACCAAGAATCTCTCCGATGCCTATCAAGAAGTAGCAGCGGACGGAGTTGTCCTTGATTTGGCTGACGTTGTCCAACTTCAGGTCAAGCAAGTTGCGCCATAAACTTGGCGAATGATTTGAGATAGGGTTTGATTGATCCTCACAAGAAGAGTGGGCCTTTATACTTGAGGGATATGCCTACGTTTGCGGCGGTTGACGAGCAGTTGGACCTGATTACGAAGGGGGCGGCGGAGATCATTCCGCTGGAGGCGCTGCGCGAGCGCATCGCGCAGTCGCGGGCGTCGGGCGTGCCCATGCGCATCAAGGCGGGGTTCGATCCCACCGCGCCGGACCTGCATCTGGGACACACCGTGCTGATCCGCAAGCTGCGCCACTTCCAGCAGCTCGGGCACACCGTCATCTTCCTGATCGGCGACTCGACGGCGCTGATCGGCGACCCCACGGGGCGCAACGTCACGCGCAAGCCGCTCTCGCAGGAGGAGATCGACACAAACGCGGAGACGTACAAGGAACAGGTCTTCAAGATTCTCGATCCTGTGAAGACCGAGGTTCGTTACAACTCCGAGTGGCTGAACAAGCTGGGCTACACGGGGCTGATTAACCTTGCGGCGAAGGCGACTCTGTCGCAGATGCTGGAGCGGGATGAGTTTCATCAGCGATTCAAGGAGGAGCAGCCGATCGGTGTGCATGAGCTGCTGTACCCGCTGGCGCAGGGGTATGACTCGGTGATGCTGAAGTGCGACGTGGAGCTGGGCGGGACGGACCAGAAGTTCAACCTGCTGATGGGCCGCGAGCTACAACGCAAGGACGGGCAGCCGCCGCAAATCGTGCTGATGACGCCGATCCTCGAAGGCCTGGACGGCGTGCAGAAGATGTCCAAGTCGCTGGGCAACGCCATCGGAATCCACGAAGCGCCGGGCGAGATGTACGGCAAGCTGATGTCCGTCTCCGACGAGCTGATGTGGAAGTACTGGACGCTGCTGACCGACCTGCGCTCGAGCGAGATCGCCGCGATGCAGGCCGAGGTTGCCGCGGGCAAGTTGCATCCCATGCAGGCGAAGAAGAACCTGGCGTGGGGCATTGTGCGGGACTTCCACTCGGCGGCCGCGGCGGATAACGCGGCGGAGAACTGGGCGAAGCAGTTTCAGCAGCGCGCCGTGACCGAAGACGCGCCGGTGGTGAAGATCTCGCTGGCGGCGGAGGGGTTGGCGGTCGAGCTGGGCCTGAAGGAGGGTTCGGTGGTGCGCTTGCCGAAGCTGCTGCAGCTTGCGGGACTGGCGAGTTCGACCGGCGAAGCAACGCGCAAGCTGGGCGAGAATGCGGTCAGCGTAGACGGAGAAAAGTTCAGCGAAAAATTGTTGAAGGGCGTGAACGCAGGCAGCTCGGTTGCGTTGCGCCTGGGCAAGAAGAGCGTGCGCGTGGAGTGGGTCAAGTAAGCTAATCTGGATCGCCGAGTGTTGCAGCACCAACTCATTGCGAAAGATTCGCGTCTAAGGAGATAGATGAAACCGAGTACAAAACTTTGGGGTGGGATGCTGTGCGCGATGCTCTGTGCTCCGGCGCTGGGCGCGCGGGCGCAGGACGCGAAGCAGATTGTGCGGCAGGCGGTGACGGCCGAGCTTGCAGCCAACCGCGACGACCAGTCGCACTGGCGCTATCTGAGGAGCGAGGCGGGCGGCAACTCCTTCATCGTCGTCGAGACGGAGCATGGCGCGATTGGCCGCCATGTGGAGGAGAAGGACAGGCCGGCAACGGCAGCGGTGCTGGCGGAGGACGACGCGCACAATCTTAAGTTCATCCACGATCCCGCGATGCAGCAGAAGCAGAGGCAGAACGGGGAGCACGACGACAAGAGCGCGGTGGAGCTGATGAACCTGCTGCCGCAGGCGTTTCTGTGGAGCGTGGTGAGCGAGACGCCGGAGATGACGACGCTCAGCTTCAAGCCCGACCCGAACTTCCATCCGCCGGACATGGAGGCGCGCGTGATGGGTGAGATGAGCGGAACGCTGATCGTCGACCGGGCGCAGCATCGCATTCGCACCATGAAGGGCCGGCTGGAGAGCGATGTGACCATCGGCTTCGGCCTGCTGGCGCGCATCAAGCAGGGCAGCACCTTCGACGTGGAGCGCAGGCAGGTGGCGCCGGGCTACTGGGAGATCACCGAGACGCATGTGCACATCAGCGGCCACGCGCTCTTCTTCAAGACCATCGGGCAGCAGGAGGACGAGGTGAAGTCGGATTTCACGCTGGTGCCGCTGGGAACGACGCTGGATCAGGCGGTGGGGCTGCTGAAGGGCGCGGCGAAGTAGTCTTGCTGCGCGAGAGAACGGCGGCACGGTATTCAGCGCCTGCGGCACTGTATTCTAAGCCTTATGGCGAAGACTTCGTACCCGCAGACCGACCGCGAACTGGTCCGGCGCATTGAGCGCTCGGCGGGCCGTCGCGCGGGATACAAGCAACTGGTCCGTGAGCTGGGCCTGGGCGGTGGGCGCGAGCGTCGTCTGCTGCTGGAGCAGCTTGCGCGAATCACCGCGCGCGGCGAGCTGGTGAAGACCGAGATGGAGCAGTGGGCGCTGCCCGTAGCGGCGTTCGAGAAGACGGCGCGAATGCCGCGCAGTGAGACGATGCCGCAGGAGTTGCGCGCTGGACATGAGCTCAGGGCCACGCGCGGCCGGCTGCTTGCAGGAAAGTTGGACCTGCATCGCGATGGATACGGCTTTGTGCGGCCCAATGGCAGCACGAACCGCGACGACGATCTGTTTATTCCGCCGAACGAGCTGAACGGCGCGATGCAGGGCGACGAGGTGCTGGTGGATGAGGCCCCGCCGGGACGCGATGGGCGTCGCTCCGGCCGCATTGCGCGCGTGTTGACGCGGCGAAATCCGACCGTGGTCGGCATCTTTCACTATGCGCGGGCTCGGCGCAGCCGGGGCGCGTGGGACGATGCGCCGCTGCTGCATGGCAACTACGTCACGCCACTGGATGAGCGGATGACGGGCGCGCCGGGCGGAGGCGCGGTCCTGATTCCCGAGGGTGCGGAGGTTCCAGCGACGCCCGTCGAGACGCCGCATCGCGTGCTGGGCGAAGAGGCGCAGACGCAGCAGCGCAGGTGGAGCGCGGCGGAGGATGGGCCAAGCCACAATCCGCTGGAGGGACTTGCCGTCGATGTCGAGATTACGGACTTCCCTGCTCCCGGCCGTCCCGCGCGCGGCCGCGTGATCGAGGTGCTCGGCCCGCCAGATGCCTTCGGCGTGGATGTGGAGATTGTGATTCGCAAGCACCACCTGCCGCACGTATTTCCATCGAACGTGCTGGCGGAGGCGAGTGCATCGGCGGCGCAGACGGTCGATTCGCTTGCCGTGAAGGAGCTTACGCAACGGCGCGACTTCCGCGGCCTGCCGATCGTCACCATCGATGGCGAAACGGCGCGCGACTTCGACGATGCGGTGCTGGTCACTCCGCTGGCCAACGGCAACTGGCAGCTCCAGGTCCACATCGCCGACGTAAGCCATTATGTGCGGCCGGGAACGGCTCTCGATCTCGAAGCGCGGCTGCGCGGCACCAGCGTTTACTTTCCGGACCGCGCGGTACCCATGCTTCCGCCGCAGCTCTCCAGCGGCATCTGTAGCCTGCGCCCGGACGAAGACCGCCTGGTGCTGAGCTGCCTGATGGAGATCGACGCGCGCGGCGAGGTCCTTGGCTACGAGGTCTGCGAGGGAATCATTCGCAGCGTGCGTCGCATGACGTACACCCAGGTGCAGGCGATTCTGGACAGCGGAACGGACGCTACGATCGAGGCACACGAGGCAGTGCGCGCGGGCATGGCCGTGCGCGAGCACTTTTCTGAACTTGTAACTCAGTTTGAGCAAATGTACGAGCTGGCGCTGAAGCTGAATGCCAAGCGCCATCGCCGCGGCTCCATCGACTTCGATCTGCCGGAGCCGGTGATCGAGTTCGATCCGGACGGCAACATGCAGTCGATCGTGCGCTCCGAGCGCGGCTGGGCGCACCGGCTGATCGAGGAGTTCATGCTCAGCGCCAACGAGTGCGTGGCGAGGTGGATCGAGTCGAACGCGATTCCCGGCATCTATCGCATCCACGAGACGCCAGACCCCAAGCGCATCCTCGACTTCGAGGAGACGGCCAGCGGGTTTGGCTACTCGCTCGGCTTCTCCAGCCTGCCGGTGAAGCGGATGACGATGAAGTCCGACCGGCGCGATGCGAGGCGCGGCGCCAGCGGCGGAGGGCGCGGGCGCGAGGTCCGTACGCATGAGGTCGCTGAGGCGATCCCCGTGACGCCGCAGATGTATCAGCGTCTGACGGCGAAGATCGCGGGCAAGCCGGAGGAGCGCATCCTGAGCTACCTGATGCTGCGCTCGCTGAAGCAGGCGCGCTACAGCGAGAAGAACGAGGGGCACTTCGCGCTGGCCAGTCCGTGCTATACGCACTTCACCTCACCCATCCGCCGCTACCCCGACCTGATCGTGCATCGCCTGGTCCGCGACCTGATTCGCGAGGGTGCCGACACGCACGGCGCGACGATCTTGAGCAGCGATCCGCAGCCCTGGCGACAAGACACTAAATTGGTTACAAATACAAAAGCCGCATTGCGCAGGCCGGAGGTCTACACGACAGAGCCGATTCCCGAGGCGGAACTGGCGGCGATTGCGGTCGAGTCCAGCCAGGCCGAGCGCCGCGCAGACGACGCCGAACGCGAACTGATGGAGTGGAAGAAGATGCGCTTCATGGAGGACCGCGTCGGCGACGACTTCCAGGGCATCATCCTCTCCTGCACCAAGTACGGCTTCTTCGTCGAGCTGGACGATCTGTTCATCGAGGGCCTGGTTCCCATCACTTCGCTCAGCGGCTGGGGCACGGACGAGCGTTTCGTCTTCCGCGATTCGGACAAACAGATCGTCAGCACGCGGTCGGGGCGCGCCTTCAAGATGGGCCAGCGCGTGCATGTGCTGCTGGACCGCATCGACCGCGAGCAGCGCCGGCTGCAGTTCGCGCTTGTGCCCTCAACTGAGCAGACTGAAACCAAGCCGCCGCGCAAGCCCAAAGCCGTGAAGGCTGCGGAGTTGGCCGGCAACGAGATCAATCGCGCCAGTCCGGCCCGCGCGGGCAAGCGGCGCGGCAAATCCGGCAAGAGCAACTCGGGCAAGACGAAGTCCAGAGTGCGTGGTAGGGACAAGAAGGCCAAAGGCAAGCGCAGATAATCCCCGGTACAATCGGAAGAGACTCAGGAGAGAACACACATGGCACACATGGTTTTTTGCTCGAAGTACAAGGCCGAGATGGAAGGGCTGGACGAGCCGCCGTTCGACTCCGACTTCGGCCAGAAGATTTATAAGAACATCTCCAAGCAGGCCTGGGGCGAGTGGGTCGAGCGGCAGAAGATGTTGCTGAACGAGTACCGCCTGCAGCCCTGGACGCGCGAGGCGCAGGAGTTTCTGGTGGAGCAGATGAACGGCTTCTTCTTCGCCGAGGGCGAGGGCGGCGCGCTGCCCAAGGAGTACATGGAGCCCACCCATTAGGGCAGTTTCACGGTCACGAGGTTCTTCTCAAATTGTGTAAAGTGGGTTTCCCTGAGAGAAGATCACGGAGACAAGATCACGCAGTCGAACTCAGCTCCGGGTACTTCTGCCGTGAAGCCGCATGAGGTGATTGGGGCCGTCTGAAGACCGGCGCGGCTCGTGTACACTTAACCCTGCAACTACCTCTGCCGTTGCCCGCCTGGGTGACGCGCGAAACAAGTCGGGACGTGGCGCAGCCTGGTAGCGCGCATCCTTGGGGTGGATGAGGTCGCTGGTTCGAATCCAGTCGTCCCGACCATTTTTGATCCGTTATTTCAGCCACGTACAAGCGAACCTGTCTGTCGTTTTAGGACCCTCGCGAATCGAGGTTGAGAGAGTTGCTGTCCACAACTTCGACGTTGTTTCCGGATCTCCCGCCTCAGCGCGTCATGTCGTTGAGCGCCCGCATGGCGGCGTAATGATCGGGGCTGGCCTCCAGCGCGAGTGAAAACTCCTGCCGCGCCTGGTCCGGATGGTTCAGCCCCAGTTGGCCGAGACCGGCGAGGTAGTGGGCGTCCCCGACCTGCGCGCGCTGGGCCGGCGTCGCGACAGCCTGCGCCGGACCCTTCATCTCGGGCGCGCTGCCCAGCGACTTGGAGCCGGTTGCAATGAGCTGCGTAAAGATCGCCATGGCGCGCTCAGGCTGGCCCAGCTTCTCCAGCGCCAGCGCCTGATAGTAGGGCGCGGCCTGCTCCTCGCGCACTCCCGCAGCCAGCCCGCCGATGTTCGCCCGGCTGCGCATCGGCCCATTCGCGCCCGGCCCGCCTGCGCCTG
>Ga0224534_1001413_pt1 | contig 12707 bp, 10 predicted proteins | sample 714E12024metaG_FD_172012 | JGI IMG/M metagenome (GOLD analysis project Ga0224534, IMG submission 172012) | Peat soil microbial communities from Stordalen Mire, Sweden - 717 E1 20-24 | ecosystem: Environmental > Terrestrial > Soil > Wetlands > Peat | place: Sweden: Norrbotten County, Stordalen... | reverse complement strand
CGTCGCTAGCAGTGAGATCAAGGCGCAGATCCACAGGACCTTCGCCGCGCCGTGCAGCAACGAGAGCAAGGGCAGCGCGTAGCCCATCCCGGGATGAAAGGGAGCATGCTCCGCCCAATAGCAATGCCAGTTTTGCCGCCACTGATCCGCATTCGCGCGCATATCCCGCTTGAACCGGCGCTTCCATTCGCGGCGCGCCTTGCGGTCCGGGAAGCCCTTCATCGCCTCGTAATATCCTTCTTTCGCGCGCCGGATGAATTCTTGCGCCGTCGATGGATCGCCGGACGCTGCGGCCTTTTCTTCCGGCGAACGCGCCTCGGGCACCATGAACGCCATCACCACATAGACGAGCAACCCAGAGCCCCAAAGCATCGTCAAGATAACGAAGGCAAGTCGCACAAGAGTCGGATCGACACTCACATAGGCGGCAATCCCGTTGCAGACGCCTGCAATCATCGCGCCTTCATGGATCCGATAGAGCCGTCTTGGCGTCCCGCCGCACCACGCTGCTCGTTCTTCTCCCGCCGCCCCGGGTCCGCTCGCGCCCGGAGCCGCGGCTTCGCCCGACCCCGCCTCGATCGGCCCCATCTCAGCCAGGACAGCGGCAACCTCCTTCGTTACCACCACCGTCTTGTGACTGGCCAAAAGCGCGCGGAACTTTTCCGCGATCGCCCGCTCGATGTCCGAGAGGATTTCGTCCCGATCCGGGTTGCCTTGCAGCCGTGCGGCCGCGGTCTCCAGATAGGCCCGCAGGGCATCATAGCCGCCTTCTTCGAGCTGATATGCGTTGCCGTCCAGATTGATCGTAATAACCTTGTTCATGGTGGGGATTGTCTCCTTTTTATTTTTGTCCGAGATTTTTCACCGTCCCGTTGATCTTGCCCCAGTACTCCAGGGTTTCGCGCAACTGCTCCCGGCCCTTTGCGGTAAGCTCGTAATATTTGCGGGGCGGCCCGGCCTCGGATTCCTTCCATTCGTAATCCAGGAACCCTTCGCGGCGCATCTTGCTCAGCAACGGATACAGCGTGCCTTCCTGGGTTGCGAATTCGGTCGCACTCAGCTGTTTCAATATGTCCGCCACGTAGACCTTTTCCGCCGCGATGATCTGCAGCAGGAGGAACTCGAGCAGACCCTTTCGGATCGCGGAAAATTTTTCGTTCACACTCATTATTAAATGATTAACCAGCTACCTTTTTGTGCAAAGGTAGCTGGTAGTCCAAATGGGGTCAAGAGAAAAAAAGAAAAGTTTCCAAAGAGACAGGCTGGAAGCCCGTCCCACCTTTCGCAAAACCATTACCAGTATTCCTCGACGTGGATCGTTCCCGGTTTCCCGGGCTGGTCGGTCTGGAAGCCCCTGCTCTCAAGCATCGCCTTGACGGCTTGTACCATGTCCGGATTGCCACAGAGAAAGACATCCACCTGTGCAGGATCCAGCGCGACGCCGGACTCTTTTTCCACCACCCCCTCTTCCACCAGCGCCTGCACGCGACCGGTGCGCCCGTGGAAATGCGGATCTTGATCCGGCCGCGTGATGCTGGGGATGTAGGTGAAGTTCGGCCGCAGACGGGCCAGGCTTTCGAGTTCGCCGCGATAACCCAGATCCCAGCCAAAGCGCGCGCCATGCAGGACCACGAACCGGCGTTGGGTCTCGTTCACCAGCATCGTTCGCAGCATCGAAAGGTAGGGAGCCAGACCCGTCCCGGTGGCGATGAGAACGACCGCTTTGCCCGGGGGAACGCGGTCCAGCGTGAACATGCCGCTGGCCTTCGGTCCGAGGAACAGTGGGCTGCCATGCTTCAACGCAAACAGGCGCGGCGTGAGCTGGCCGCTGGTGATGAGCGTGAGATAAAACTCCACATAACGGCGCTCCACACTCGACGACGCGATGCTGTACGCGCGGCGGATCATTTTGTCCGGCTCGGTTACCGGTTCTTCCGCCGCCGCTTCCGGCACGCGCGGTTCACGGCCGAGCAAACCCAGCACCGCGAACTGGCCGGGCTTGAAATCGAACATCGCCGCGTCGGGCTGCACGCGGAGAATCAGCAATTGCGGATTGATTTCCTCCCGCCCGATGACGGCGGCATTGTAAGGTTTTTTGTTGTCTGCGTTCATGGTGTGTCAATTCTCCAAATGCCACGAAACCATACCGTAGCGCCGCCCCCCGTCAAGCGCCGCCTCCACTGCCATCAGCATTGGATGTTCAGTGTTGGATGTTCGATATTGAATGTTTAACCGCGTGGCGAAAGCTTTACGCAGCCTTTAGCATTTAGCCTTCAGCTTTTTTTGTTTACCGTTAGCCTTTCTCATCCGCAAATTTTGATTGTCGAATACCCGCTGGTTGGACCGTCAAATCCGCTTGCTTCATTGCCATCAAATCCGGCGTAATGCCGTAAATCCTATGAGCCCTATCATCTACATCTCGCTCGTTGTTCTCTACGTCTTCGTCATGCTCGCCGTCGGTTACTGGTGCATGCAACGCACCAAGAACGTCGGCGATTTCTTCCTGGGCGGCCGCACGCTCGGGCCGTGGATGAGCGCGTTCGCCTACGGCACCACCTATTTCTCCGCCGTGCTCTTCATCGGCTACGCCGGACGGCTCGGCTGGGGATTCGGCATCCAGACGATGTGGATTGTCATCGGCAACACCTTCGTCGGCACCTTCCTTGCCTGGTACGTCCTCGCCGGACGCACGCGCGATATGACGGCCCGGCTCAACGCATTGACCATGCCGGCATTTCTCCGCGCCCGATACAACAGCGCGCCGCTCCAGGTCATCTCCGCGGTGATTGTCTTCGTGTTCCTCGTGCCGTACTCGGCGTCGGTTTACATGGGCTTGAGCTATCTGTTCCAGAAAACGCTCGGGCTGCAATATAACGAAGCACTCTTCTTTCTCGCCGCACTGACCGGCGTCTATCTCGTCATGGGCGGTTACTTTGCCGTGGCCGTGAGCGATTTCATCCGTGGCATCGTCGAATTTTTCGGCGTGTTGACCATGGTGCTGCTGCTCGTGAGCATGAAAGGCGGACTGTTCGCGTCGTTCACCGCGTTGATGGATCCCCAATACATGCCGGGCCTGCACGCGCCGCCACCACCCACCGGCCCGGCGTTCCCCGGATGGGTGACATTATTATCCCTGGTACTGATTACCAGCTTCGGGCCGTGGGCGCTGCCGCAGATGGTGCAGAAGTTTTATTCCATCCGCAGCAAGGCCGACGTGAAGCGGGCCATGACCATCGCCACCGTCTTTGCGCTGTTCATGTCCTTTGGCGCGTATTATAGCGGCGCGCTGACGCATCTGTTTTTCCCCAACCCGGCGACCGACCTGGCGTCCATCGCGGACGCGACGACGCACAAGCCGAACCTCGATCTGCTGATGCCGTTTTTCATCACGAGTTTCGTGCCGCAATGGCTGGTGCTCATCATCCTGCTGATGGTGTTCTCGGCCTCGATGTCCAGCCTCTCGTCGCTCGTTTTGGTGAGTAGCTCGGCCATTGCGATTGACATTTACGGCGCATTTGGCGACCAGGAAAAGAAATCCAAATCCACCATGATCCTGATGCGCGTGCTGTGCGCCGTGTTCGTGATACTGTCGCTGCTGATAGCCCTGATCAAGGTGGACGTGATTGTGAACCTGATGGTGATTGCGTGGGGCGCGCTGGCCGGAGCCTTCCTCGCGCCGTACGTGTACGGACTGTTCTGGCGGCGGACGACCAAAGCCGGCGCGTATGCCGGCATGATTTCCGGCGTCGGCACCGCCGTGGTGTTGTTTTTCCTGTGGGGCAAACCGCTGATACCCGTCGCCGGCGCCATCGCCATGTTCCTGCCCCTGCTCGTCGTGCCCGTGGTGAGCCTGCTGACCAAGCCACCCAAACCCGAAATCATCGCCACCGCGTTCGGGGACAAATCGCAGAGTGTCTAACCTGCGGAGACGGCTCGTCAGGAGCCTCGCCCCACCCAAAAGAGTCCTGCCGGATTTTGTCGCGTACTTGACCGCCGGGTTGTATGTTGCAGCGCAGCATGAAAGCGGAAGGTCCAATCCAACCCGGCCGGGAGCCGGCCGGCATCCGGCAACGCCTGACGGAACTGCGCGAGGCGATGCTTCCCCTGCACAAGGCATTGCTGGAATTCGAACGGGTCGGTTATGAAGCGACGTTTGGCAAAATTCAGTCGCCGTATCAATTTCTGAAACTGGTCATGGACGACCCGTGGTTTACGTGGTTGACGCCCATGACCCAGCTCATCACCGTAATGGATGAAATGCTGGATGCGAAGAAGGAGCCGCTGACGGTGGCCGGCGTGGATGCCGTGGCGGAGCGGGTCAAAACGTTGCTGGTCGCAACCGAGGGCGGTGAAGGATTTTCGCGCCATTACGACGAGGCGTTGCAACGCGATCCGGACGTGGTCCTGGCACACGCCGCCGTCGCCAAATTGATCCGCGCACAACCCAGCGGGCCGCCGAAGAAGAAGTGAAGTTAAATTCGTGTCAAACCCCTTCGCGTCTTTGCGTCTTTGCGTTAAAATAAAAGCCGCCCCGATTACTCGGAGCGGCTTTGACTTCGTCGGGTAGGGACGCCGTCCCGCATTGCGGGATCAGCAGACGGCCCGGAGCGGGCCGTCCCTACCTTAAATTGATCCTGGCTTCGCCTTTTGGGCGGGGTCGGCTTCCGGCGCGTCCGGGCGGGCGGGCGATTGGACGACTGGAACCCGGAAGGGATTGGATAGAACAAACGTCAACCCGAGCTTGCGGCGGATCTTCACGAGGCCGGGGTGTCCGCCGTTGCCGTTGACGGGCGGGTTGATTTCCGGACGTATAATGTTCTGATTGCAGTTCATTTTAGTGTCCGAAGGTATGCAATAAGCGTGCCGACGTCTTCCAGCGGAAATTTGCCGCCGCAGGCAGTTTTTCAGGAGGAGATTGCGTCCAACAACCGTACCGGTACCTGACAAACTGGCTGTTTGTTGGACGGGGAAGCCTCCACCTTCGCCGAGGCTTCCAACTTCGTTCCGCGTTGCGGGACTTCGATGGACAGGATGGTGGACAGGAAAGTCTAAAGCCCAATGTCCAAAGCGGTTCGCCAATAGTCTCGTCGCACCAAAGGCAAAACACAAAAGCCGCCCCTCCCACTAGGCGGGACGGAGCGGCCTTGAATCTTTACCGTAGCGGCGTTTCGGAAAAGCGCCGCTGAATAATTTGCCTTCAGTGTGCGGCGCTCTGCTGAATCGTCGCTACAAAAATCCACTGAAAACCGGCGCTTGACCACGGAAACTGTCAGACACAGAATCTCCCGCATCGGCGAAAACCAGCCACCGGCTGGAGGTTAAAGTTGTTATCAGAAGCGAAATTACCATGAAAATAAAACTGACCCTAAGTGTAGCGATTCTCTTATTTTTGACCTCAGCCTCTGCGTTTGCTGCGGAGGCGGCGGGCCAGCTTGCCGAAGGCGGTTTGCGGCAGGTCGAACAGTACAATTTCTCCATCCACGTTCTGGCCATGCTCCTGGTGGGCTTCGGCTTTCTCATGGTGTTTGTCCGGAACTACGGTTACAGCGCCACCACGGGCACTTACCTGGTCGTCGGGGCCGGATTGCCTTTGTACCTGTTCTTGCGTTCCACCGGGATCCTTTCGGCGGAAGCGGTTTCACCCGATTCCATCAAGGCCCTGATCCTGGCCGAATTCGCCTGCGCGGCGGCGCTGATCTCCATGGGGGCCGTCCTGGGACGCCTCCGGCTTTATCAATACGCCCTGCTGGCCGTTGTGGCGGTGCCGGCCTACTTGCTGAACGAATGGCTGGTGCTCGATGGCGGCTTGGGCGTGACCAAGGGATTCGTGGATGCGGCCGGTTCGATTGTCATCCACGCCTTTGGCGCTTACTTCGGGTTGGGATTGGCCGTGGCTCTGACCAGCGCGGCGCAACGGAGTTTGCTCATTGAAAGCAACGAAGTTTCCGACCAGTTCTCCATGCTGGGTTCGATGGTATTGTGGATTTTCTGGCCGAGCTTTTGCTGTGCGGTGGTGCCGCCGGAGCAGATGCCCCGAACCGCCATCAACACCATCCTGGCGTTGTGCGGCGCGACGCTGGTGACTTACCTGGCCAGTGTGTTCCTGCGCAAAGGCCGGCTGGGTGCCGGCGACATGGCGAACGCCGCCCTGGCGGGCGGGGTGGCCATCGGTGCGACCTGTAACTATGCCAATCCGCTGACGGCGTTTGTGATCGGGTCCGTGGCGGGCGCCATCTGCGTCGTGGGCTATACCATCATCCAGCCCGCCTTGCAGAAGCTGCTGAAAAGTGTTGATACCTGCGGCGTGCATAATCTTCACGGCATGCCGGGGTTGTTTGGCGGGGTTATCGCCATCTTTATCGTCCCCGGCATCGCCAAGGCGCAACTCGCCGGCATCGTGGTCACCGTCGTGCTGGCTTTTGTAACCGGCACCGTCGGCGGTTATCTCATCCGCGCCACCGGTTCCAAAGCCGCGCCATACGAAGATTAACTTCGTGTCCGATTTCCGTCCCTGACGGAACTTTTCGAGCATTGCCAACGAAAAAAGCCGCCCCTCCCGCCATGCGGGAAGGAGCGGCTTTGAATTCTCATGGTAGGGCGGCGTTGCTGCGCCGCTCAAATTTTTGGACGCGCGGCAGCGCGTCCCTACCGGAATAATTTCTTCTTCGCCTTCTTGGCGGCTTCTCTCCGGGCGCAGCTTCCGCTGGACTGGCTCAGGCTTCCTGATCGGCTCCGAGGAGCTTCTCGACGTGACGGTCGAGGTCCAGAAGACTGCCGGCACAGGTGGCAGCCCGAACGCGGTCCACCAATTCAGCGGCCCAGGCTTCCTCCTCCACCTGTTCCTTGATGAACCAGTGCATCAACACTTGGGCTGGATAATCCCTGGTCGCCACGGCCGCCTCGTAAACGGCATTAATCCCGCGGGTATTGGCCTGTTCCATCGCCTGCGCCTGTTCCACCACCTCCAGCAGGGACTTGAAGTCCTGCTTCGGCGCCGTGACGGCCCCCAGTTCGGGCGCAACGCCGCGGTCATGAACATGCTTCATGAACTTCTCCGCGTGCTCGCGTTCCTCTCCCGCCTGCTTGGAGAAGAAGCCGGCGAAGCCTTTGAGGTTCCGGTTGCAGCACCAGACGGACAGGGCGAGGTAGGCGTGGGCGGCGGTCAGTTCACAATTGAGCTGGCGGTTGAGTTCCGTCAGCGTTTTGGAAGGAATTTTGGTTTTGGCCATAGCATTAATTTGTTGCCCTCTTTATGCCGGAGATTGGCGCACCGGGCAAGCGCTCACTCGCCGGCCCGGAACGAAAAAAAACGCCCCTCCCGCCTTGCGGGAGGAGCGGCTTTAACAGTCACAGCCTGAAAGCCCGGACCAAAACGGACATCACTACTTCACCGATTCCAACTTTATGGTGATTTCCTGTTTCATGATACTGGTAATCGTTTGCGTTTTGCCGGCGGCGGCTGCGTTTCCACGCGGATTGACGGGCATGGTCATGTTCATTTTCATGTCCTGGTTCGCGGTTGTGTCAATGACCATCCCCAGTTCCGGGTCAAACCACGACACCCCGGAGGTATTGCCGTCCGAAATGGACATGGTCATTCCGGCCGGCTTGGAATTTGAATCGGGTTTGGATTTAACGGTTCCCTGAAACTCCAGGCGGGCGCAGGTGCGTTTCCCGTGCTGCTCCCAGCTTTGAAAAGTAATCGTATAATCCATCTCCATGGTGCCGAGGGGGCCCATCGCAATCTCCATCTGAACCGGCCAGGTATCGCCAGGTTGCACCGGTTTGGATGGCAAATACCGGCTGCTATCCATGATCTGCTTGAAATAACCCTCGTTAAACATGCCTTTGAGGCCGGTTGTCATATCCGCCGGCCCGCCAGTCGTCAACCGGCTCACCAGCGCATCAACGCCTTCGATCCTCTCCACCCGATTGCTGGCGTCCATGGAATATTGAATTTTGGCGCCGATTATTTTTTGGAACATGGCGGCCACCGGATTCGTTTTGTCACCCGGCGATTTTTTTGCCGAATCATAATTGACCATGGGTTTGCCTCCCTGGTCCATCGCCATCCGCATGCCGAGGAATTCCAGCTCCACTTCGTGTCCGCCGCTTCCATCCTCCTTCAACACCGTAAGCGCGTATTTCTGTCCCATGTTCATGTCTTGTTTGATGGAACTGGGCTGGTTTGGCACGGAGATTTCCATATTCATCTTCAGGTCGAAGTTTTGCACCACGCGTTCGCCCACCGGCCATTTCAGCTTGAACTCGATCGGACCGGACGGCGCCGTAAACTTGGAGGCGGTGTCCAATTTGCCGGACTTGTTGCAGCCCACCCAGGACAGACTCAATGCCAGGGTGACGATGGTTAGCAGGACATGTTTTTTCATGGATAATTTCTTTCTGTTAAAGTTTGCCGGTCAGTCTAGCCGGTTTGACGATGCATGCGAACTACAAAATGACGCCAAAAAAATAACCGCCCCTCCCGCCATGCGGGACGGAGCGGCTTTGAATTCTTATGGTAGGGCGGCGTTGCTGCGCCGCCCAAATTTTGGGACGCGCGGCAGCGCGTCCCTGCCGGAATTATTTCTTCTTCGCTGATTTGGCGGCTTCTTCTTCCAGCGCAGCTTGAGCGGCGGCGAGACGCGCCACCGGCACGCGAAACGGACTGCACGAAACATACGTCAAGCCGAGGCGATGACAGAACTTCACGCTGTCCGGGTCGCCACCGTGTTCGCCACAGATGCCGAGCTTGATGTCGGGACGCGTCGCCCTGCCCTTCTCGACCGCGATTTTCATCAACTGGCCAACACCCACCTGGTCAATTGTGGCAAATGGATTTTTCTTGATGATTTCCTGCTCCTGATACGGCCCAAGGAACGCACCGGAATCGTCGCGGCTCATGCCGAGGCAGGTCTGCGTCAGGTCGTTGGTGCCGAAGCTGAAGAACTGCGCGGTCTGCGCAATTTCATCCGCCGTCAGCGCGCCCCGCGGTATTTCAATCATCGTGCCGACCATGTAATCGAGCTTCACCTTCTTTTCGGCCATGACTTCCTTCGCCACGCGGTGGACAACTTCCACCTGCAGGTCCAGTTCCTTCTTGAACCCGACGAGCGGGATCATGATCTCGGGTTTCACCTTGATGCCGGCCTTCTGGACATCGGCGGCGGCTTCAATGATGGCGCGGGTCTGCATCTCGGTGATTTCGGGATAGATAATGCCGAGGCGGCAGCCACGCAAGCCGAGCATGGGGTTGAACTCGTGCAGTTCCTTGACGCGCTGTTTGATCTTTCCGACCGGCACGCCCATTTTCTTTGCCAGGTCCTGCTGCGCGGCGTCTTCGTTCGGCAGGAATTCGTGCAGCGGCGGGTCCAGCGTGCGGATCGTCGCCGGCAGACCCTTGAGTTCGCGGAAAATTCCAGCAAAATCGTCGCGTTGGTAAGGCAGGATTTTGGCCAGCGCCTTTTTCCGGTCGGCGATGTTGTCGGCCAGAATCATTTCGCGCATGGCGTCAATGCGATTGCCTCCGAAAAACATGTGTTCGGTGCGGGTAAGGCCAATGCCCATCGCGCCAAACGCGATGGCGTTGGCCGCCTGTTCCGGCAAATCCGCGTTGGCGCGCACTTGCATCCGCGTGGCCTTGGCACACCAATCCATGAGCTTCTTGAAGTTCTGGTAGGTCTGGCTTTCCTTGCCGTCGAGCGACTTCTCGACGAGCACCTGGACGATCTCGGACGCAGCGGTCGGGAGCTGGCCGGCATAGACATCGCCGGCGGTGCCGTTAATGGAAAGGAAGTCGCCTTCCTTGTAAGTCTGGCCGTCCACGGTCATGGTCCGGGCGGCATAATCAATTTGCAACGCAGCCGCGCCGCAGACGCAAACCTTGCCCATCTGACGGGCCACCAGCGCCGCGTGCGAACTGACGCCGCCCTTCGCGGTGAGAATGCCTTCGGAGGCAATCATGCCGCGCAAATCTTCGGGGGAAGTCTCGTTGCGGACGAGCAGGACCTTTTCGCCCCTGGCCGCGGCCGCATCGGCGCGATCGGCGTTGAGATACATTTTGCCACAGGCGGCACCGGGGCCGGCGGGCAAACCTCTGGCGATGCACTTGGCGGCCTTCATGGCCTTGCGCTCGAACACGGGCGCGAGCACCTGGTCCAACTGGTCGGCCGGCACGCGCTTGATGGCCGTCTTCCAGTCAATGAGTTTTTCCTTCTCCATTTCGATGGCGAAACGGACCGCCGCGAGGCCGGTGCGCTTGCCGTTGCGGGTCTGGAGCATGAACAGCTTGCCGTCCTGAATCGTGAACTCGAAATCCTGCACGTCTTTGAAGTGCGATTCGAGGGTCTTGCGGACCTGTTCCAACTCGGCAAAGGTCTTCGGAAGAACGGTCTTGAGCTTGGCGACGGGGTCGGGCGTGCGCACGCCGGCGACGACGTCTTCGCCCTGGGCGTTGATGAGGAATTCACCGTAGAAAACCTTCTCGCCGGTGGCGGGGTCGCGGGTAAAGGCGACGCCGGAGCCGGACTTGTCGCCGGTGTTGCCGTAAACCATCGCCTGCACATTGACGGCGGTGCCCCACTCGGCGGGGATGCCGTATTTGCGGCGATAGACAATGGCGCGGTCGTTCATCCAGGAACCGAACACGGCGCCCGTCGCGCCCCAGAGCTGCTTCCAGGGATCCTGCGGAAATTCACTGCCGGTGCGTTCCTTGATGAGCTTCTTGAAGCGCTTCACCAATTCCTGGAGATCGGACACCGTCATCTTCGTGTCTTCGATGTCGGCATGATGACGGTCGTGCTTGAGCTTGTGGATGGCCACTTCAAACGGCTCGTGGTCCTCGTCCTTGCTCTTTTGGACGCCCATGACGACGTCGCCGTACATCTGGATGAAGCGGCGGTAACAATCCCAGGCGAAACGCTCGTTCTTCGTCGCCTTGACGAGGGCGAGGACGGTGGCGTCGTTGAGGCCGAGATTGAGAATGGTGTCCATCATGCCAGGCATCGAGTCGCGGGCGCCGGAACGGACGGAGACGAGCAGCGGCATGGCGGACTGGTCGCCGAACTTGGTGCCCATGATTTTCTCGATGAAGGCGATGCCTTCCCGGGCCTGCGCGTCGAGCACCTTCGGGTAGGTCTTCTTGTTGTCGTAATAATAAGTGCAGACCTCGGTGGTGATGGTGAAGCCGGGGGGCACCGGGAGGCCGATGCGGGACATTTCAGCCAGGTTGGCGCCCTTGCCGCCGAGCAGCGGTTTCATGGAACCGTTGCCATCGGCCTTCTTGTTGCCGAACAAATAAACGTATTTAGCGGATTTCGATGTTTTAGCCATAAATGTTCAATTCAAAATAATTGCGCTTTCAATTTCGCACGGGGAATTCCACCGAAATAAAGCGTGGGGAATTTAACAAACGCGCGCCCGGTGTCAACGAACGAAGCCCGAAAAGCCAAAATCCGCTGCATCAAAAACAATAATTGATGTTCGGAGGCCATTGGAAAGCGCCTAAACACAATGGGCTTTGACACGGATTTCACCAATTCGCACAAATTCACCAAGACGCGAAACGCGAGATGCAAGAACTCATGCCGGTTGTCTCCCATTGATCTCGCGTTCCAAATTAGACACCGTTTTTATAACACTTTCAAACGATGGCGGCTCGACCAGAAACATGTCCCGCATCGCGTGATAGTCCCTCTCCAGTTCAGCCAGCCGAAATTCCGGAGGCGCAAGACGGAATGTTCCGGGCCTGGCCAGATCATAACGCGCCCAGCTTGCCGCAAAGAAACGGCTCTTCCAATTCGCCACGCGTTGCCGCAAATCGTCATGAGCCAGTGCGCGTTCAGCCACGGCGTGTCGGGCCAGCGCAGCCATGTCGGAATAGTGACGTGAGAAACGGTCGCGAATGGGCTTCGTCCCATCACGATGATACTCCGCGTGCAGAATGGTTGCCTTCTCCCAAAAAGTCCGTTCCAGTTCCAACGCCACCAACTCACATCGAAAATCTCCAAACACTTTGGGAAATACCACCGCCACCCACGGCTGCACCGCATGAGTTCCCACCGGTCTTTGGCCCGTCAGTGATCCAAACTCCATCTTCACGGAGCGACCCAGATACTCGAAGCCGGACGGTTCGGTGGACGGATAATGAAAAAGCACCACCGGCGAATGGGTCATGGCATCCACCTGAAATTCCATCCACGCCGCACCGCCGGAGCGATGGCCGAGGGCTTCGCTGGCGATCCGCTCCAACTCCGGCAGGAACCGGTCACGTACGCGTTCGATGCACGCCTCTTCCAGTTCTTGCATCCGTTCCGTCCGTTTGTTCCGGCTGCCGGCCTGTTCCACCGATTCCTCGCTGATGCCGAGAAATGCCGGACTCACGGACAAGTCAATGTCTTCGGAAAACCGTTTGATCACGCCGAAGACCTTTGACAGCGACGTGCCACCTTTGAAGACCAGTTGATTGCCGAACTCCCGATGCGCAAACAGCACCGCCAACGTCCATGAAACCCAAAAATCCTTCTCCACCATCACCGGCAACAACCCGCGCTGCGCCGCCGTCTCCCGGATAATCAGCGCCTGCTCCGGCGCGGAGCGTTTGAAGAATTCCAGTTTCACAAATCATTCGCCGGCCAGTTCCCGAAACAGCGGATGCATCCACGCGGGAGCCAGCCGCAAATCCTTCAACAACTGCCGCCGCTCCTTCG
>Ga0224534_1001412_pt1 | contig 12708 bp, 9 predicted proteins | sample 714E12024metaG_FD_172012 | JGI IMG/M metagenome (GOLD analysis project Ga0224534, IMG submission 172012) | Peat soil microbial communities from Stordalen Mire, Sweden - 717 E1 20-24 | ecosystem: Environmental > Terrestrial > Soil > Wetlands > Peat | place: Sweden: Norrbotten County, Stordalen... | reverse complement strand
CACCCCCCTCCCCCAACTTTTGTAAAATTGCAGATTATTTCGCAAAAGTGTGAAGCGCTGGACTCTGCACCGGGCTGCGGCCGGTTGACCGGCAAACCGGAGATAACCCTGGAGATTACACAATCTGCTTGGCGGCCCCAGCCAGAATCAGGTGTCTACGGACGCCATGGAAGGGGTTCATGACACCCGTCGTACGTGCGAGAAATCGCTCTAAGTCATTGATAATACAAGTTATGGTGGAGGCGGCGGGAGTCGAACCCGCGTCCGAAATCGCTGTCAGCCAGGAGAGTCCATGCTGTGTCCGGTTCCGAAGATTTCACGTCATGCGCTCAGAACGGACAAGATGCACATGAAGCTAGTCCGATGATCTCGCGTAAAACGACACGGACCGAGCCGTTCACGCCAGCCTGCTGAATGACGTCCGCTCGCGGCCCACAGGCGAAACCACGGAAGACGGCAGCTTAGTTAACTAAGCTGCAAGTGGCAGACTATAGTCGGCAACTTTTGTTTTGCAGGCGATTACAGGTGCCCACACCCTGACATGCCTCCTAAGCCGCAATCGATCCCGTCGAAACCGTGACGCCCCCAACTTTGACACCCTGGCGACGAAGACCTGTCGCAGGGGACCCCGGTGAGTGCGAGCCGGGCCAACTGGCTCGTGCTGCATAGATTGATTCTACTTCAATTCCGGATTTCCTGGATTTCCGGCTTTGTGGGGATTGAAATTCACGCCGGTTCGCCACGCTACCTGATGGGGATTGGCCCCGTTGGCAACAAGCATAGAGTCAGCAAATTTGCAGTTCCTTTTAGCGAGCCCCAGTGGTACCGTGACAAAGAAGAGGGTGACCTTACAGCAGAAGAGGAGACGGACATGAGCCAGCACGCGGTGCACTTTACAGTGAAACTCACGATCAATGATGACAAGCTCGACGAGTTCGAGGGCGTTGTGAAGACAATGATCGCGCTCTCGCAGCAGGAACCCGGTACGCTTGGGTACGAATTCTATTTGAGCAAAGATGGCAAGCAGGGCCGGCTCCTTGAAACCTATGTGGATTCCGACTCAGCGCTGGCGCACTTGACGGGCCCAGTGCTCAAGGAGTTGGTCCCGAAACTTCTTGAGGTCTCAAGCGTGAGCGACTTTGAAGTGTATGGAGATCCCGGCGCGGAGTCGGCAGAGTTGCTCGCGGGATTCGGAGCGGAGATCTTCGAGCACTGGCGCGGATTGAGCCGCTAGGTCCGTGACCGGATGAAGATGTTCTATCCAATGAACGAGCGTGGGCCGGGAGGCCCACGCTACAGCCGGCCAGGAGGCCGGCGCTACATTTCCAAAAGGAACATTTTCATACAGCCAAAGACCTAGAGAGCGCTCGCCGGGGTTCGAGTTGGCGGTCTCAACAAAGACAGTGCAGTGAAGTCCTATTGCTTCTCCAGGTCGATGCTCTCGTACTCGTGGCGGGCAATGGCAGCGCGAATCTCAGCCGGCGTCTTGCCGAGCTTGGTTTGGCTGTAGGCAAAGAAGGCTTCTTTGGCGCAGGTGGAGCACTCGGTGCCGTGGAGACCTTCGAAGCAACTGCGCAGGCTGGTGTGGCCCAGGGCGCGATCGCATCGACAATTGCAGGGAAGCTGATATATCACGTTCGCGACCTTGGCAGCCTGCTCGTAGACGTGGACCTGCCAGGGGAAACGGAAGTTTTCGCCGGTGAGCTTGTTGCCAGCCAGGATTGGGGGCAGGGCGCTCACTTTGAGAGGGGCGGAGGGGTGATAAGCAGGAACATCGTCGGCCGGGTTCGACCACTGGGCATAGCTGGCTGCGGTTATGGCAAAGACTGCCAGACCCAGAATCCAGCGGCGGCTTATCAGGTTCTTCATGGCAACTCCCACTGATTGGAATTCTATACGGAACCGCGATGAGAGGAAACCAGGACGTGAAGAAGGTCGCGGGTCGGTTTGAATGAATTAACGCTCGGGGGCTAAAAGCCCTACGCTCTGAGCAATCGCTCTCGGTACGACTGAAGTCGTGCCCTAAAAAGAAACAAGATTCCGACTGTGCTGCAAGTTCAACAATCTAAACGGGAACAGTGTGTTCGGACAAAAGTGGCGAGTTAGCCCCCGCTGAAGCGAAGATAGCGAGTTAGCAGGTTAGCGGCGGCATCGCTAGATGCAGTTTCATCCCTCCGCTGGTCGGCGACGCCGGTGGACGACTGACACCTTGGCAGCATGGCAGCCCGTACCTTTCAGACTGTCCCATCGCCGTACAGACGGAGAGCAAACCGGGAGTCGCGCCAGGGCCAAAAAAAGACGGCACGAACGGTCTAGCTGTTCGTGCCGGGAGGCCAGTGACGCAACTTACTTCCAGCTCCGGTACGGCAAGTTCTGCCGCTCCATCACTGGAATATATACAAGGTACCATAGATTCGATAGAAAGCAAATACAAAAATCGAAATTATTTTTTGAACCCAGAAAGTAATCCTTTTTTCTGATCGCGCATCTAATGGCTAGACTTTCACGGGGCCAAAATTGCACCAGGACGACAACAAAAGAGAGGGACAGGAGTCTCTACAGATATGACAAACCCTTTGGAATCTCCAAGTTCATCCACATCCACTGCCACAGAACCAACCCCTCCGGGTTGGATCAAACTGGGGGTTGTTGCAGCGGCTTCGGTTCTTGCCGGTGGGCTGGCGGCTGCATGGTGGTACCGAAAGACCCTTACAAGGCTCCAACAGGCCGAAGAAAAGCCCATAAATCCACATTTTGGTATTCCTGAGGACGATCCTGGGGACGAGGGCTGATTGACGGAGCCAGGGGCAGGCGGCCCAGGACCTCAGAGCCGTTTGTCCGCCCCCGCTGCCAGATCGAAGTCCTTCGCCGTCAGGCCGCCGGCATCATGGGTTACCAGGGCCAGGCGGACCCGGTTGTAGCGGATATCAATGTCCGGATGGTGGGCAGCCTCTTCAGCCAGGTCGGCCACCTGGTTGACGAAGCGCATCGCGGCGCGGAAATCTTCGCATTGAAAGGTTCGTACCAGCTCCCCGTTGACGACCTGCCAGGCTGGAACTTTCGTCAGATGAGAAGCAACTTCTGCGGCGGAGAGTGCGGGCATTTTTCTGCTCCAAAGGGGAATTTCAGGATCGGATCAGTTAGGGCGCATTCGGGTTAACTCTTTACCGTCGAGATGGACATCATAGCCCGCCCACCCATTGTGCAAAAGACGCACAATGGATGGGGCACAGCCGACGTTTTAACACTTGAGTTGAAAATGCTCTAGATGCGGAGTTCTGGCCATTGGGACAGCAGAGGTGAAAAAGCTTCAACTTGCGTTAGGGCCCGGGGGTTGCTCAATGTCAAACGAGGAGAATCGCTTGTTCTGGCCGGTAATCTCCGAGCGCAGCTCGTGCCAAAGCTCGTTGGGGATTTTGAGAAAGACCTCTACAACGTTGGGGTCGAACTGTGTTCCGGAGTGGGTTAGAATCTCTTCGCGCGCGGCGTCGAAGCTGCGCGCCTTGCGGTAGGGCCGGTCGCTGGTAATGGCGTCGAGGGTGTCGGCGATGGCGAAGATACGGGAGCCGACGGGAATCTCGGCCCCGGATAGCCCGCTGGGATAGCCGCTGCCGTCAAAGTGCTCCTGATGAGAGAAGACAATCTCCGCCGCTTCAGAAAGGAATGGGATCTTGCGCAGCATGTGATAGCCGCGTGAACAATGCTCGCGCATGACCTGCTGTTCTTCCAGGGTCAGCTTGCCGGGCTTGCGCAGGATGTCGTCGGGGATGGCCATCTTGCCGATGTCGTGCAGGAAGGCGCCGCGCGCGATGATTTTGATCTGTGTCGGGGTGATGCCCATGGCCCTGGCCAGCGCGATGGTGTAGGCGGTAACACGCTTGGAGTGTCCTTCGGTCTCGGAGTCCTTCAAATCCAGCGCGTCGCCCAGCGCCTCCAATGTGACGTCGTAGGAATGCTCCAGATTTTCCATGGCCTGGCGAAGCATCTCGGTCCGGGCGGCCACAACCTGCTCAAGGTTTTGCTGATAGTTGTGGCTGTCCTGCAGGGCCTGCCGGTGGTCGAGGGCGCGCTTTACCGTGCTGACCAGATGCTCCCGCTCAAAGGGCTTGAGCAAGTAGTCGTAGGCGCCGCGGCGCATGGAGTCAATGGCCACGCTGATGTCGTGAATGGCCGTGACCATGACCACGGGAAGCTGGGGTTGTTGTCCATGGATCCGGTCAAGCAGGGCAATGCCATTGCCATCCTGCATGACGATGTCGGTGAGCACCAGGTCAAACGAATTGAGTTCCAGAATTTCCAGCGCCTCGCGACCGCTGGCGGCCAATTGCACATCGAATCCCTGGCGTTCAAGCGTGGCGCCGATCATGGCCCGGACATGGGGCTCGTCATCCACGGCCAGAATCCGCGCCGTTCGGCGCAGTCTTCCGGGTGCGAGGACAGCCGCACCCGCGCGCGGGACTGGTACAGCCTTCGGCGCTCCAAGTCCTGCCAGGTTCAAAGCCAAGTCCAGGTCCTCCGATGATCTTCGCCAACCACGGGGAAGGCTGCGATGGTGTGCTCCCCCAAAACGATCATTACCCTCTCATCCGCTTGGATGCACCTGACCAGCTAAATGAAACCGGCGCACAGTCCCGCTTCACGGATGGTTGTCTTGCCGCCGTTCACATTGGATACGCACTGAGCGTGTCCGCAGTTTCACGATGAAAGCGCCCCAGCGCCCAGGTTGCTTCTTCTTACCCCCGGCGACGTATCTTGGCTCATCGCATCCGTTGCCCAAGCTGTCGTGTCCGCGGAGAGTCCTAGGTCATTCTACGGAAACGCTACGCCCAGACGCAGGGGAGCGCAATAACATTTCAGGGGAGGTGCCTATTCCCCGATACGGGGATCGACGCTTTTTGGTCCTGCGACGCTTGGCGGGCGCGCCGGGCAGCGACCCATCCTTCTTTGGAGAATTGGCGAGCTCTAGCCACGGCCAAAGCTCCGGCCGGCACGTCCTTGGTGATGCAGGAGCCGGCGCCGATGTAAGCGCCATCCTCAACCGCGATCGGCGCGACGAGGGTCGAATCGCTGCCCACGAAGACGCCCTTGCCGATGCGGGTGGTGTGCTTGTGGACGCCGTCATAGTTGCAGGTGATGACCCCAGCGCCGATGTTGCTGCCCTCGCCGACTTCGGCATCGCCCAGGTAGGCGAGGTGGCCGGCCTTCGCGCCTTTGTCGAGGCGGGCCTTCTTGGTCTCGACGAAGTTGCCAATGTGGACTTCCTCGCCAATCTGGCTGCCCGGACGCAGGTGAGCAAAGGGGCCGATCTTGGCTCCATCCGCGACCGTGCTCTCGGAGAGGATGCAGCTTTGGCGAAGCAGCACCTGGTTGCCCAGCGTGCAGTTTTCCACGACCGTATAGGACCGGATCAAGCATTCGGCGCCGATGCGCGTGGCGCCCAGCAACTGCACAAAGGGCTCGATGACCGTATCCGGAGCTACTTCGACATCGGCGTCGATCACGCAGGTTTCAGGGCGGAAGATGGTGACCCCCGCGGCCATGAGGCGATTGGCGGTGGCGGCGCGCAGTGTAGCGTCGAGAGCGGCCAGTTCGGCGATGGTATTTGCGCCGAGAACCTCGGCTGCCGGGGCTGTGCCTTTGCCGGCTCCAGCCAGTTCGAAGGCAACCACGCGTTCCTGAGCCGAGCAGAGGAGGCCGGCCATATCGGTGAGGTAAAGCTCCGCATGAGCGTTGTTGGCAGTGAGCTTGCCGAGATGTTTGAACAGCGGCGCGGTCTTGAAGGCGTAGATGCCGGAGTTGATCTCGCGAACGGTCTGCTGCTCTAGTGTCAGGGCTTTTTGCTCGACGATGGCATCAACTTCGGGGCCGTCCGTTGATTTGCGCAGAACCCGCCCATAGCCGGTTGGGTCTTCGGGAGCGGCGGTCAGAATGGTCATCGCCGCATGCTCGGCGAGGTGAAATTGCCAGAGCTGGCTGATTGTTTCCGGGCGAATGAGCGGGACGTCGCCTGAAAGCACCAGAATGTGCTCGTAGCCGATGACGGCTTCGCGTGCGCACTGGATGGCGTGGCCGGTACCGCGCGGGTCAGTCTGCTCGACGAAGCGAACGCCGGTGGCGGCTACCGCGGCTTTCACCCGCTCCGCCTGGTGGCCGACGACGACAAAGATATGGGCCGGATCGACAACCTGGCCGGCTGCTGCGATTACATGCCTGAGCAAGGGCTTGCCGCCGATCTCATGCAGCACCTTGGGCCGACTCGATTTGAGCCGCGTGCCCTTGCCGGCCGCCATGATGACTACCGCTAACTTTAAATTCATTTCCACTGGACAACTCCCAAATACAAATGTTGCGTTACGGCATTTGTTATGCTTCTTCTCTGAAGTCATTCAGGACCGAGACACGCCCGATCCAGGCGAAGATGAAGAGCGTCAGGCCACTAATCCATCCACCCAAACTGAATGCCCCTGGAAAGTAAAGAGCAATGACAACACCGCCGCCGGCAAGAATCGCAGATAACGGAAGAAAGATGCGCATGCCGTAAAGAAAAGTAAATGGAAGATAATGCGCACCCACGAGAATCATTAACGCCGGATAAAACAAGTTCAAATGAAATTCGGTTATTGGCACAAGAAGAAGCATAGAGATCGGCAATGTAAACGCGATCTGCATGGCAAGCTTTCCCAGTGGATTATCGCGCGTGAGAGATGACGGCTTGCCGGTTAAACGCAGCAGCAGTTGAATGATTGGGAAGATGAAGAAGCCGCACGCTACCAACTCGACGATGCCTGCTCGTGGAGAAACCCATGTGGCAAGTGCGGCGGATGTCAGCCAAATTGCTGAGGAGACAAGCTGTCCCCAAAATCCCCCGACGTAAACAGTTCGTACTTCTCTTTGAGCGTCCTTGACCAGCATGTCTGCACTCCCGAGAAAGATCTCAAACTCATTCAGCCAGGTGCCCCAGGTGTCGATTTTGAGAGCTGGGAAACCTTGTCCTCAATCAGTCCTGCTTTATTACTTCTTCCCATTCCCATCCGGTTGCCCCGGCTGCGGAATGGCGATGTCGATGGTTTGCACCGGCCCGAGCTTCAACTCGTCCAATCCCGGCTTGATCTCAGGCCCGTTGCCCACGACGAGTACGGCTAACTTGTCGGGGTGAATGTATTTCTTTGCCACCCTGTCCAGATCGGCAAGCGTTACCTTTTCCAGCGCGGCCTTGTAAGTGACAAGATAGTCCGCCGGATAGCCGTAGAACTCGAGTCTCTCGCGCTCGGCGAGCACCTTGTCCCTGGTGTCGTAGCGGAAGAGGAATGAACTCAGAAGGTTGTCCTTGGAGCGGTCCAGTTCCTCCTGCGTAAACGGCTTGGCAGTCATCCCCTCGATCTCGACCATTGCGGCTTTCGTTGCCTCCACGGTCGAAGCGCTCTTGGTGAGCGCTACCACACTGAAGGTTCCTGGGTGGTCATAACCGAAGGAGAGCCCACCGCCGACCTCATAAGCCAGGCCCAGTTCGGTGCGCACCTTCTGGAAGAGCCGGCTGGCAAAGCCGCCCCCCAGGACTTGGTTCATCACGGCAAGCGCGGGAATGTCCGGATTGTGGCGATCCGTGCCCATGCCCACGATTTCCACGTCGGATTGGTTTACGTCTTCCTTGTCGATGAAGTAAATGCCAGGCTTGGGTCCGGCAAAGACGTCGTGGCGAGCGGGCTCTGCCTTGGCAGGCGGCAATCCTTCAAAGGCGGCGCGCAGCTTGGCCTCCATGGCCACGGGGTCGAAGTCGCCGCTGATGCCCACGATCAGCTTGCCGCCGATCGTCCGCTCGTGCCAGGCCTTCAAATCGTTGAGGGTGACCGCGCCGATGGTGGCCAACTCCGGCTGGCGGGTGTAGGGGCTATTGGCCCCGTAAGCCAGCTTGGCCGACTCGCGTTCGGCGATCTCGGATTCATCGTCGTTGCGGCGAACGATTCCCGTGGCCTCTTGTTGCTGGGCCAGTTGGAGCTTTTCCTCGTTGAATTTGGGATGCAGAAGCAGGTCTATAGCCAGCGAAAAGACCTGGTCCGCATCGCCTTTGAGCGAATCCCATGAGACAGCGGTGGAGTCTTCGTCGCCCTCGGTTTCAATGTGCGCGGCCTTGGCCTCGAGCAGATCGTCCAGTGCGTCGCCGTCCATTTTGGCTGTTCCGCTGGTGCGCCAGGCCTGCGCGTAAAGACTGATCAGGCCTGCCTTGGCCGGCTCCACGTCGCGCGAACCGCCGGGAATGAGTACCGAACCGGAGACGAACGGCAGTTCGTGATCCTCTTGCAGGAACAGGACGATCCCGTTCTTGAGCTCGATGCGTTTCGGCTGGTGGGGGTTGAAGTCGTGCAGCTTGGGTATGGGGATTTTTTCCCATGACTTGTTCTGCTGGGCGATGAGTGCAGTGGGCGCAGCCAAAACCGCAAAGACCGCAAGAGCGAGGGAGATTTTCGAGACGTTCTTCATCGACAGGCTCTTCATTGCGCACCTCCATCTTTCTGCGGAGCTGCGGTTGGAGCCGCGGTCTCAGTCCATGCTTCCGTGCGGTTGCTTTCTACAAACACCTTGTTGGCAACGCGGCGAATATCGGCCTTGGTCACCTTGTCCACCCTGTCCAGTTGCAGGAACAACTCACGCCAATCGCCGTAGCGGGTCTGGTACTCAGCCAGCGTGTTGGCCAGCCCCTGATTGTCGGCCAGGCCGCGGAGCAGGTCGGCTCGGGTGCGGGTCTTGTACATGGCCAGCTCTTCGTCGGTGATGTCCGCGGTCTTCAGCTTGTCAATTTCTTTGTGGATGGCGTCGCGCATCTCCTGCGGGGCGTGCCCAGGCAGTGGAGCCGCAATAAAGATAAACAGCGACGGATACTTGTCGCCGGGGAAAGGGCTGGCGCCCTCGGCTGCGGCGGCAATCTGCTGGTCACGGACCAGGCTGCGATAGAGCCGCGAGACGCGGCCGTTGGACAGGATGTCGCTGATGGCGTCATAAACGGCGTCGTCGGGATCGCGATAGTCGGGCCGGTGATAGCCCTCAAAGTAGAGGGGTTGGCTGGGGTCGCGAATCACCACCGTCTTCTCGGCAAACTGCTTGGGCTCGACGGTGGTCATCTCCTCCGGCTTGGCCCCGGCGGGAATACGGCTGAAGTATTTCTCCAGCATGGGCAGCGCTTCGGATGCTTTCACGTCGCCCACAACCGACACCACGATGTTCGACCCCACATAGTACTTCTTGTGGAATTCCATGGCCTCGGTTGCGGTAATCTGGCTTACCTCGCTGGGCCAGCCGATGTTGCTGCGGCCATAGTTGTGGGCCACGTAGGCGGTGGCCAGAAACTGCTCCTCGAGCCGGCCCTGGGGGTTGGAGTCGGTGCGCATGCGCCGCTCTTCGATCACGACGTCGCGTTCCTTGTAAAACTCGCGCGGCACCGTGTCGGCCAGGCGGCCGCTTTCAAGCCACGCCCACAATTCAAGCCGGTTCTCCGGCATCGACCAGTAGAAGATGGTCTCGTCGAGCCCTGTTTCCGCGTTCAGGCCCTCGGCTCCATTGCGCTCGGCCACCTCGGTGAACTGGTTGGGGATCACGTATTTGTGCGCCTCTGCCTGGGCCTCCGCGAAGACCTTCTTCAACTCGACCAGCTTTTGTGGATCGCGCCCAACGGCCTTGAGGTACTCGGCCTCGTAAGCGTTGTTGGCCTGCTCCACCTTGGCAAGCGCAACCTTTTCAGCCGCGTAGTCCCTGGTGCCGATCTCGCTGGTTCCCTTGAAGGCCAGATGCTCGAACATGTGCGCCAGCCCGCTCTCACCTGACGGGTCGTTCACGGCGCCCGCGTCGATGAAGGTGGAATAGCTGAAGACAGGCGCCTCTGGCCGCTCACAGATGAGCAGAGTGAGCCCGTTGGGCAGCACCTTGGTGGTGATCCGCTGCTCGAAACTCTTCAGGTCCTGAGACTGCGCAGCCTGCGCTCCGGCGAAGGCTATCGCCGTTAGTATCAATGACAAAAAACTCTTCCAAAACCAGGAAAAAGTCCTGCTTTGCATCCAGTCTCCTTGTTCATGAGGGCCGAAGCGCACGCCATGTCCTCTTCAAAGCTAGTGCCCTCGACCGAGGGGGGTCAAACTGGCCGCACAATACCGGCGTCTGGGTGCAGGCTCCCGCTCCGCCACGCACCTGTTTTTTCTTCGCATGGCAGCGATCCGGCTGGCTCTTGATGCGTTTGGTCTCGGCAGTTGGGGCTTTTGATGCGCCGGGCGGGGCTTAGCGAATCTCTTGACAAGTTCTTCCTGGCGACAAACACTTCCGCAGGGGCTAAACCGGCTGCGGAAGAACTCGATTCGGAGGGAGGCGGGGGTTTCAACCCCCGCATAAAGCTAACAGAATCAATGCGGGCTGGAAAGGGTGGGCTTTACAGGCTGCAAAAGAGGGCCTCTTCTGGGTCAATATCGGCAAAAGGCATACCTCAGGGGCTAAAGCCCGGCGTTTATTTTGTTGCATTTACGGCACGACTAAAGTCGTGCCCTGACGCTTCCTGCGCCCCCGAACGAGTTTTTCCGCAGCCTGTTTAGGGCGCATTCGGGTTAACTCTTTACCGTCGAGATGGACATCATAGCCCGCCCACCCATTGTGCAAAGGACGCACAATGGATGGGGCACAGCCGACGTGTTAACGCTTGAGTTGAAAATGCTCTAGTCCCAGAGGGACTGCGTTTGGCCTGACGGGGAGGCCCTCGTCGACGTCCTGCTAATCCATGAACCCCAAAGCAGCCAATGCGAATCTAAACAAATGTATGCCATTCCGAAACCGCCAAATCACCCAGCGCACGAAATAGAACGCCGAACTTCCCCGGCCGATAAACCATAAGAACAAGCAGAGGAGCAGACTTTTGTCCGAGTTGCAACCCGCATCGCCGCAACCAACCGGCGCCGGAACTACCCTCAACAACCCGCAACCCGCCCTGCTCACGCCCTGGAAGCCCCGCGTCAACCCCTGGCTCATTGCCATGACCGTCGCTTTGGCCGCCTTCATGGAGGTGCTCGACACCTCCATCGCCAACGTGGCTCTGCCCCACATCGCCGGCTCGCTCGGCGCAAGCACCAACGAGGGTACCTGGGTCCTCACCAGCTACCTGGTCGCCAACGCCATCGTCCTGCCCATGGGCGGCTGGGCCTCCAGCGTCATCGGCCGCCGCAATTTCTTCGTGCTCTGCATCACCATCTTTACCGTTGCCAGCTTCCTCTGCGGAGCGGCCCCGTCGCTGCCCATTCTGCTCATCTGCCGCATCATTCAAGGCGCGGGCGGCGGCGGCATGCAACCCATGGCCCAGGCCATCATGGCCGACTCCTTCGAGCCCCAGAAGCGCGGCCAGGCCTTTGCGCTCTACGGCCTCGTCGCCGTCCTCGCGCCCTCCATCGGCCCCACCCTCGGCGGCTGGATCACGGACAACTTCTCCTGGCGCTGGATCTTTTTCATCAATATCCCCGTCGGCATTCTCGCCTTCTTTCTCGTCAGCCGCCTGGTTGAAGATCCACCCTGGATCAAGGCCGACCGTTCACGCCTGCGCCACATGGACTACCTCGGTCTCGGCTTCCTCACCATCGCCATGGGCGGACTCCAGATCATGCTCGACAAGGGCGAAGAGAACGACTGGTTCTCATCGCCCTTCATCTGCCTCTTCGCCTTCCTCTTCGTCTTCGGTATGGTCGGCCTCATCGTCTGGGAGTGGCGTCACAAGGCTCCCCTCATCAACCTCAAGCTCTTCCGCTTCAAGAACTTCGCCATCTGTTGCTTCCTCATGATGCTGGTCGGCGGCGTTCTCAACGCCAACACTGTCCTCCAGCCCCAGTTCATGCAGCAACTGCTCGGCTATAACGCCACCACCGCCGGCCTCGCCCTCACCGCTGGAGGAATCGCCCTCCTCTTCGTCATGCCCATGGCCGGATACGCCACGGGCAAGATCGCCGCCCGTTGGCTGGCCGTCGTCGGCTTTACCCTTTTCATTCTCACGTTCCGCTATGCCGCCATGGTCACCACTCTGAACATGACCTTTGCCTCCGCATCGTGGCTTCGCGTCGTTCAGATGCTCCCCATCCCCTTCTGCTTCATCTCCATCACCACCGCCGCCTATGTCGGCATGCCCAAGGAGCAGAGCAACCAGGTCGCCGGCCTCATCAACTTCGTCCGCAACATCGGCGGAAGCATCCTCATCGCCATCACCAATGCGCAGGTCACCAGCCGCGCCACCTGGCACCAGCAGCATCTGCAAAGCGCCATGACCTCGCCTCCATCGCCTTCCAGCAGCAGACGCAGGCGCTCACCGGTTTCTTTGGCGCCAGCGTCGGCGAAACCAACGGCAAATCCATGGCCCTGGCCTCCATTTACAACCAGCTCAACATGCAAGCCCAGTTGCAGGGCTATCAGGATGTCTACATGGAGCTTTCTTACATGTCCGTCTTCCTCGTTGTGTTAGCCTTCATGCTCAGCAAGAACAGGCCCGGCGAAGGCGCAGGCGGCGGAGGAGGAATGCACTAGGTCCGCGACCGGATGAAGATGTTCTATCCAATGAACGAACGTGGGCCGGGAGGCCGGCGCTACATTTCCAAAAGGAACATTTTCATACGGCCAAAGACCTAGGAAGCCGTTCGGAAAGTGCGGGAGTCACCCATGAGCCTTGACGCAAATACCAGATCCGCTCTCTGCTATCTC
>Ga0224534_1001409_pt1 | contig 12724 bp, 12 predicted proteins | sample 714E12024metaG_FD_172012 | JGI IMG/M metagenome (GOLD analysis project Ga0224534, IMG submission 172012) | Peat soil microbial communities from Stordalen Mire, Sweden - 717 E1 20-24 | ecosystem: Environmental > Terrestrial > Soil > Wetlands > Peat | place: Sweden: Norrbotten County, Stordalen... | reverse complement strand
CAGCGGAATCGAGCCGACCCAGGCCGCGAACGAGAGCGCAAAGTAACGCGACAACATTCGCAGCGTCGCGACGAGCGCGCGCCGCCAGCGCGGGAGCAATTCAACTGGGAGCAATGGATCGCTTTGCCAGAGCCGGTCGGAAATTTTATTCAGCGGTGGCAGCATCAGCGCGATGACGAGCACGACGAAAAAAGAAAGTTGAAAGCTGGCTTCAAAAAGCTGCCGCGGTTCCCACAGTAAAATAATGAACGCGGCGGCGGCGAGCGAGTTGACCGTGTCGCCCGGCCGTTTCAACGCCCAGCCGCCGAGGACGACGGTCATCATCACCGACGCGCGAATGGCGGAGGATTCCCAGCCGGTCGCGGCGGTGTAAAACCAGATGAGGGGTATCGCCACGATGCCGCACCACGCCCGCGAGACCTGCAACACGCGCAACAGCGCGACGAGCATCCCGGAAATCAGCGCGATGCGCAGGCCGTCAATGGCAAAGAGGTGCATCGTGCCGGCGCGCAGGAACGGTTCGCTGATGTCGCCCGTGAACGCGGTGCGCCACCCGAGCGTCATCGCCCAAAGCAGGTGCAACGGCTCGTCTTCAGGCAAACCCAGCGCCAGCGTATGCTTCGACCAGTCCAAAAAACGGTCGGTCAGCGGTGGACCGGCCAGCGGCGACCCACCCAGTTGCCAGCCGTTCGTGGAACTGGTTTTGAGCTGGTAAAAAATTCCACGCGTTTGGAGGTAATCACGGTAATCAAAAAGTCCCTCGGCCAAAGGCGACGCCGGCTGGCTGATGACGCCGGTGACTTCAACCGGCTGACCGGCGAAAAAACTGGCGGCGAGCGTGCCTGGCGTCGTCACGATAATTGAACCGGCAGCCGGTCGCCAGTTTGCGTCGCGGCGCAACGCAGTGACCTGGACTTGTGCGACCGAGCGTTCGGTTGGCTGGCCGTCGCGTTCGGTAATGCGCAAGTGCGGTGTTTCGATCAAAGTCCCGCGCACAGCCACGATGGCGTTGGTATCGCCGAGCAGCGCGCGCAAGTCGTTGGGTGAAACAATGGCCGTTCGGCTGGCGAGATTCGTCCAGCCGACAAACGCAATGAGCAGCCAAATCAACAGGGGACGAAGTTTTTCGAGGACGAGAACCCGCCTTCGCGCCGCTTCCGTCTTCGCATTGCTTCGCCGAGACAAGTCGGCGCGGCAGGCGAGGACGAGAACGACAAAGGCGATTCCAAAAAGCGCGACGAGCGGCGGTTGAAATAATTCGGCGAGCAACAGCCCGATTGCGTAACAACAAACGACGGCGACGAACGGACGTTTCATGGCAGGTTCTTACCAGTGTTTTCGCCAGCGGCCAATAATCCAAAGCGCGAGCAAACTTGCTGCGCCACCGGCAGTGTCAATGAACACGTCAGACACCTGCGCCGTGCGCGTCGGCACGAAGATTTGGTGGAATTCATCGCTGGCGGCGTAGAGTGCGACAATCAATAACACGAGGCGTGCTTCGCGCCAGATCCACGGACGCGGATCATTTTTCACTGGTTTTCGCAGCGCGCGCCAGAGCAGCAGCGCAAACACGGCATATTCAGTCAAGTGCGCACATTTGCGGACGACGAGGACGATGAGATACATGGTGTCATCCGGCATTTGCGGAAACAGCCAGTGCAATAACGGCGCGATGATGCGCGAGGAATGCTCGAAGGAATTTGCGTCACTCGACGCTGAAAAAATCAGCGCCATCCAAATCAACACCGGCAGCCAGTATTTGAAGAACAGACGGAATTTGAGCACGGCGAATCAAAACCGGATTCAGCGCGCGGGGCAATCAGAAATGTTGCGCATGGGAGCGCGGACAGCCTGTCCGCGTTGGAGGGCAGTCCCGCATTGGCGGGACTGCCCTCCGGGAACAAGCTGAAGCTTGAACGCCAACGGTTCGCGGACAAGCCGTCCGGCTCCAATATGATTGGATTTGCCAAGCGGCGGCGTATTTGGCACAGAGAAGCCTCTCGATGAAACAGTCGTTTTCACTTTTGCTTTGGGCGGGATTGATGGCTGCGGTTGTGACTCATGCGTCGCCACCGGCGCCGGACTTGATTGCGCGAGTTCATTTCGCGGGCGCCGAACAGATTTCCGCCGACACCAATGCCGTTGCGTTCACAAATCTTTGGTGTTCACCCGAGGCGCAGGCGCTTCGCGAGCAAACGCTGAACAAACTTTCCCGCGCGCCTTATGACTGGCTCAAACAAAAAATACTTTCCGGCACCAACGATGAAGCCGGGCAGCTTCGGCCGTTGCTCGATGATTTGTTGGGCGCGGAATGGTTTTTGCAAATCCGCGACGCGACGAACGGGGCGCCGGAAATTGCGCTGGCGATCCGGCTGGATGCCGGCCGTGCGCAGCTTTGGCAGGCCAATTTGGAAAGTGTTCTCGAAGCGTGGACGGGGATGTCCGTGGAAAAAATCCGGAACGGCTGGGAGTTGAAAAAACATCTTCCACCCAATTTGATTCGTTTCGAGCGGCACGGCGGTTGGGTCGTATTTGGCTGGGGTCAGGACAAACTTCTGTTGAATGACGAACTGGTCCGGCGCGTGCTGGCCGAAAAACGCCCGGCGCCCGCGGAGAAAAATAATTGGTTGACCGCGGATTTGGATTGGCCGCGTTTGGCGCGTTGGTTTCCATCGTTGAGCACAGTTGATTTGCCGGAGACGCGATGGCAGGCCGTCGGACGCGATGGCAATTTGCATCTGGATGGCAGGCTGATTTTCCCGCAGCCGCTGGCGATGACACTTGAAAAATGGCGGATGCCGACGAACACGATTCACCAGCCGCTCATCAGCTTCACCGCGGCGCGCGGCATCGCGCCGTGGCTGGAAAAACAAAACTGGGCGCAGCCGTATGAAGTTTCGCCGGGGCCGAACCAGGTGTTCATCTGGGCGTTGGCGCAGATGCCGCTCCAGACTTTTGCCGCCGTGCCGGTGCCGGACGCCAGGAAAGCCCTCACGCAGTTTGAGCAAAAGTTGTCCGCCAACACCAACTGGCAAAGCCATCTCATGATGCCGCTCACGATGGAAGTGACGAGCAATCGGATTTCCTGGCTCGGCCTGCCGTTCATTGTTCCGAGCCTGGAGGCTTTGCATGAGCCGTTCGGTGACTTTTTGGTCGCCGGAGTTTTTCCAAACGGGCCAAAAACCAGGCCGCTGCCGCCGGAACTGTTCCTGCGGCTTGCCCAGTCCAACCTGGTTTATTACCACTGGGAAATCACCGCCAATCGTCTGAAACAATTGCCCAACCTGACGCAACTCGCCCTTATGGTTACACGGCACAGACAGCTCGACGCGCAATCCGCCGCCGCCAAGTGGCTCGACCGCATCGGCCCGACGCTCGGCAATAACGTGACCGAAGTCACACAAACCGCGCCGAATGAGTTGTCGTTCACGCGCAAAGCGTCCGGTGGTCTCACGGCGGTTGAACTCACCGCCCTGGCAAACTGGCTCGAAGCGCCGAATTTTCCGGGCTGCGATTTGCGATTGCCGCCGCCAAATTTCAAGCGTCCGCACCCAAAAACTCCTGGCAAGCCACCTGTGAAAACCCCTGTTGCATCACCTGCCGCACCAGCACCGCCGCATTAACATGCTCAAGCTCGGCGTCAACATTGATCACGTCGCGACGCTTCGCGAGGCGCGCTATCGTGGGCGCGGATTCGGCGAACCCGATCCCGTCGAGGCCGCGCGGATTTGCGAGGCCGCGGGCGCGCACGGCATTACCGCGCATTTACGCGAGGACCGTCGCCACATCCAGGACCGCGACGTTTGGAAATTGCGCGAAATCGTCAAGACGCGGCTGAACCTCGAAATGGCCATCGCGCCGGAAATCATCGGCATCGCGCTGAAATTGAAGCCGGACATCGTTTGCATCGTGCCCGAACGGCGGCTGGAAGTGACCACCGAAGGCGGGCTCGATGTGGTTGCGAATGAAAAAGCCATCACCGACACGCGCAAAAAAATGAACGACGCGGGCATCGAGGTGAGTTTGTTCATCACGCCGGATGAAAAACAAATCGAAGCTGCCGCGCGCACCGGCAGCCAGTTTGTGGAACTGCACACCGGCGCGTTTGCGGAGGAGTTTTTCCTGGGAGCGCCGGCGTCCCGCCGGCGAGTCAGGATAATTGGTCGTGAGGAACACGCCGGCGAGACGTCGGCGCTCCCAGGCAATGAATTGGAGCGGTTGATTTCCGGCGCGAAACAGGCGCATGTGCTCGGCTTGAAAGTGAATGCCGGACACGGATTGAATTACGTGAACCTGCCCGCGCTGCATCGCGTGCCGCATTTGGTGGAATTAAATATCGGCCACAGCATCATCAGCCGCGCGGTGAGCGTCGGATTGGAAAAGGCCGTGCGGGAAATGCTGCGCTTGATGAAGGATTATCGCGCGATGTGAGAACCGGAGCGCGACTGTGTCTCGCGCAGCGCGGGATCAGTCGCAGCAGCAACTTTGTGGTGGACGTGGAAGAATTTTCGATGACGTTCGGCGGGCGAACGTGCTGCGGCTGGTCCGCTGCGGACACAGCCGCGCTCCATTTCAGAACTGCACGGTGGACGTCGGTCTGGAAAAGGCCGTCAAGGAAATGCTGCGCTTGATGGAAAATTATTGCGGGTGAAAAACTCCCGTGCGCCTTTAGGTTGCTCGTTCATGGTTGAATCTGAAAAATCCAACCATCTGGCGCAACCATGCGAATCGGCGAGGGCGCTCAGTGCGTGACTCCAGCATCCGTAGCAACCTCTCGCCAGCCGGAACCAACGGTGACAAGTCATCGCCTGGCAACTCGCTGATGTGCGGATGAGCCTCAATGACTCGCCAAGGCAGCGACTCGAATACTCGGCTGAACTCCGCTAATGTTGCTCGCTCATCGTCGCTCAACAGCGCTACCGGTTCTGCGTCGCGCAGCGTCCAGAACAAGTCATGCAACCGATGAAAACAGGCAGACTCCGAAAAGCTCTCCATCCCAGTGGGCTTTTTAGCGCGGCGCTCCGGACGTACGAGAAAGCTCAACGGCAAGCATGGTGCAAGCAACACCGTCTTCTGTTGGTCTGGAGTTAGCATGGCGTTGTCAAAAACGAAAACGAGTCCTGAGTATTGACACAAGTTCATTCTTCAGGTGGTAAAGCCGGTTGGTCACGTGCGCCCATGTCCCCATCTTTAACCGGTCCGCTATAGTCATAACCTTGACCACGTTGAAGCATGGCTTCGAGTTTGCTTGCGCGTCAATCGCAAATCGTAAATCGTAAATCCCATGATTCTCGGCATCGGCATTGACATCATCGAAGTCGCCCGGGTGCAGGCGTCGCACAAGCGGTTCGGCGAGCGGTTTCTCAACCGCCTTTTGCTCGCGGACGAAATCGCCTACTGCCTGTCGCACAAAAATCCCGGGCCGTTCCTCGCGGCGCGGTTCGCGGCCAAGGAGGCGATTTCCAAGGCGTTTGGCACCGGCATCGGTGCGCAACTTGGCTGGCAGGACATGGAAATCCGCCGCAAGGAATCCGGCGAGCCGTTCGTAGTCCTGCACGGCAAGGGGAAAAAATTGTTCCGATCGCGCCACGCAAAAAATCTGCTCATCAGCCTGAGCCACACGGCGAATTACGCGGCGGCGACGGCGGTTTTGGAAAGGTAACGAACGCGCCCGGAATTTAACGCAGAGACGCCGAGGACGCAGAGCGCCGCAGAGCGCTTCTTTTAACCACGGATGGACACGGATTCACACGGATTGGAAGGAGGGGAGCACAATGCTTGACAGATTTGGAGTGCGGTGGCAGCTTGCCGAGGCGAAGCGTAGCGAAGACTGGAGCGGAGCGGCGACACCGCTTTTCGCACGTCCGCCAGCCTCCCCAAAAGCGGCGTGGTGCTACGCTTCCCGCCGCAGTCCAAAAATTGGTTGCCGCGCAATTCGCGTTTTGCCCTTATCCGTGTGAATCCGTGTCCATCCGCGGTTAAAAAATCTTCTCATAATTCTGCCGGCTTCCCTCTGCCTCCTCAGCGAACTCGGCGTCTCTGCGTTGAAGGCTTTTCCATTTGGTTGCGGTCTCTGGTTGTGCTCCTTTCTGCTTTTTTCGGCGGGCAATTTGCTTCAAACTGCGCGCATGGGGATGGCGGTAACGGCGATTCTGATTTTCGCGGGCGCGAGTTTCTTTTTCGCGCTGGCGGAAACGGCGTTGTTTTCCCTGAGCAAATGGCAGGCGCGGCAACTGGCCGAACGGCATCCGGGCGCGGGCAAAATCGTCGCGCAACTGCTCGAACGTCCGCAGGATTTGCTGGCGACGCTGGCGCTGGGCAACACGTTCACCAACGCCGCGATGCTCGCGGTGGCCCTGCGGATGGTTTTTAATGCGCACTGGACGCTGGCGCTGACGATGCTGACGTTGCTGGCGTTGACGCTTCTTGGTTGTGAGGTGCTGCCCAAGACGCTGGCCGTGCGGCAACCGGAACGCTGGGCATTGCGGGTCGCGTGGTTGATGTTGATTTTCGAAAAAATCACGGCGCCCCTGCATCGCGTGGCACAGCAACTCAACGCGGCCATTTTGAAAATAATCACGCCGCAAGCCACCCCCATACAAGGGGTCGGGGCGTTGACGGACGCCGAGTATCAGGAACTGCTCGAAATGGCCTACCGCCAGGGCACGCTCGACGAATCGGAAAAGGAAATCATCCTGCAAATTATCAGCCTCGACCAGCGCACGGTGCGCGACGTGATGCGCCCGCGCGCGGGCATGGCGTGCATTTCGGACGACGCGACCGTCGGGGAAATGATTGCGGCGGCGAAAAGATTCAAGCACCGCCGCCTGCCGATTTACGACGAAACGCCGGACACCATCGTGGGCATTCTCAACACGCGCGCGCTGCTGCTGGATCCGAAAATTGACCTCGCCGACGCGATTGAATTTCCATCGTTCGTGCCGGAGACGATGAACCTGCTGCAACTGTTCAAGAGCCTGCAAAAACAGCAGCGCGGTCTGGCCATCGTGCTCGACGAATTCGGCGGCACGGCGGGCTTGGTGACGATGGAGGACATTCTCGGCCAGCTCGTCGGTAAAATCCACACGGAAACGCAGCCGGAAGGTTTGGTGATGGAAAAACTCGCGCCGGACCGCTGGCGTGTGAGCGGCACGATGCGGCTGGACGATTTTTGCCGCGAATTTCCCGCGCTCGGCGACGTGGACGAGGTGGAAACGATGGGCGGGTTGCTTGCGCATTTGCTCGGCGTCGTGCCGGCGGCGGGTGAGTCGGCAACGTTTCGCGGTTTGACACTCACCGCGGAGGCCGCCGACGAGCGGCGCGTGCGCAAGTTGATTGTTCAGCGGATGAAATAAATGAACACGAACCTTCTCAACTGGCTCGTTTTTGTCGCGTGTCTGGGGCCGTCGTTTTTGCTGTCCGGCATGGAGGCGGGCGTGTTCGCGCTGAACCGGTTGCGCGTGCGGCGACTGGCACGCGCGGGCAAGCACTCGGCGAAACTGCTCCATGGTTTTCTTGAAAATCCGGAAAAATTCATGTGGACGATTCTCGTTGGCAACACGCTCGCCAATTTTCTCATCCTCGGCTGGACGGTGGTCAAGCTGCACGAATGGTTTTTGGGGTATCGCGCCTGGAACATCATCGTTTTCGCGGTTGTCGTTTTTTTGTTTTACGCGCTGTTCGATTTGCTGCCGAAAATGCTGTTCCGCGCGTATCCCAATCAACTGTGCCTGTCGGCGGCGAATCTTTTCCGGCCCATTCATTTCGTGCTCAGCCCGCTCGTATTGATCGTGGCCGACGTGTCCCGGGCGATGCTGCGCTGGACGGGCGGGCGGGCGTTGACCGGGCGGCTTTTCGGCAATCGCGAGGAAATGCTCGCGGTCATGCAGGAATCCGCGCAGGCGTTGACGACCGACGAGCGCGCGATGATCAACCGGGTGCTCGATTTGCAAACTTTCACCGTCCGCCAGATTGCCACGCCACTCGCGCAAACGGTGACCATTCAAAAGCAAACGCCCATCGCTGACGCGCTGGCGCTGGCGCGCGAACGGAAATTATCGCGCCTGCCGGTCTGGGAAACGCGCGATGGACGCCCGTGCATCGCCGGATTGCTCATGCTCGGTCCGCTGCTGTTCCGCGATGATCTCGATCTGCAAAAGCCCGCTGCCGCGCACATGACGCCGGCGTTGTTTCTCGGCGAGGACACCCGGTTGGAAGTCGCGTTGCGCCGGATGCAGCGCGCCGGCGAGCGGCTGGCCATCGTGCTCGCGCACGACGGAAGCGAGCTCGGCGTTGTAAGTCTGGAAGACATTTTCAAGCTGATGTTCGGCGAGGTGAAACTGTGAACTGGGACGCCATCATTTTCATCGCGCTGAAAATCATGGGCGTGTTCGCGCTCGTGCTGCTGAACGGATTTTTCGTCGCCGCCGAGTTCGCGCTCGTCCGCATCCGCGAAACACAACTGGACATCCTTGTGGCCAAAGGCTGGCGGCGGGCGAAAATGGCGCAGCACATCGTCCGCAATCTGAATTCCTATCTGAGCGCGACGCAACTCGGCATCACGATGGCGAGTCTCGGCCTGGGCTGGATTGGCCAGCCGGTCTTTACGACCTTGCTTGAGCCACTGCTCATTCTGCTCGGCGTTCAATCGGAAGTCTGGCAACATTCCATTTCATTTGCGTTTGGTTTCAGCGCGTTGACCTTTCTGCACATCACGGTCGGCGAACTGGTGCCGAAATGGCTGACGATCCAAAAACCGTTGCCGGTCGCGTTGGGGGCGGCGTATCCGTTGCGCTGGTTTTACCTGGCTTTTTATCCGTTCAACCGGTTGCTGAATCACGCGGCCCGCTGGCTTTTGGAAAGAATCGGCATTGAACCGGACGGCGCAACGGACCGCGCGCAATCAGAGGAGGAATTGCGTCTCTTGATCACATCGGCGCAAGGCACGGCGGTAGGTCACAACATCATTCTCAACGCGCTCGATTTGCGCCACCGCGTCGTGCGCGAGGTCATGCGCCCGCGCCACGAAATCATCGCGTTCGACACCGACGCCGGCTTGGCCGAATGCCTCGCGCTGGCGGAAAAGACGCGCTACTCGCGCTTTCCGCTTTGCGAGGGCGGCGATTTGGACAAAACGCGCGGCGTCGTGCATATCAAAGACCTTTATCCCGCTTTGCGTGATCCCGCTCCAGTGGGACGGACGGCGGCGGATTTGCTGCCGGTGGCGCGCCCGTTGATTTACGTGCCGGAAACCGCGCGCCTCGAAAAACTGCTCCAATTGTTTCTCGAACGAAAATTGCACTTCGCCATCGTCGTGGACGAATACGGTGGCACCATCGGCATCGCCACGCTCGAAAACGTGCTCGAAGAACTCGTCGGCCAGATTCAGGACGAGTTCGATCAGGAAAAATCAGAATTGACGCTCGTGAGCGAGAACCTTTGGGAAGCCGCCGGAACGCTGCCGTTGCATGAATTGGAAAAAATCATCGGTGAAATGCAACACGAGGAAGCGGTCGCCACCGTGAGCGGCTGGGTGACGCAAAAGCTCGGAGGTTTTCCGAAGGCCGGTGACGCGCTGACGATTGGCGCTTGCGAATTGCGCGTCGAGGAGATGGACGGACCGCGCGTGGCCCGCTTGAAGATCACCAAACACACCGTGCCGGAAAGTCCGGAAATTTAGGCAAATTTTTTTCGGGGGGACGAGTTACATGAGTCCCCGGATGGTTTGGGACTCGCACAGATCGTCCCTTCGGTTTGCCGGTATTTTCACCACCGCCCGCCGCGAATGGCAAACGTTGCTGCCAGAACGGCAATGGTCCCATCCAGCGCGACGGCCACCCACATTCCGTGCAAAGCGGACGCGATCCCGAAAAGCAAAATCGCGCCGAGCCACACGGCGAGCGGATGAAAATCAGGCACCCGCCGAGCCGGATTTTTGTTGATGAGCGCCGGGGTGACAAACACCAGCATCAGCAGCGACACGGCCGCCCAGCTAAAAAAATTCACCAGCGGCGCGCCCTGCCAGGTCAGCGGGAATTTTGTCGGCATCCAAAGCCAGTAATGTTTCACACGCGAGGCGAACGGGTCGAAGGTGAGGTCGAACAACATCGTCAGCACCGCCGTCAGGCCGATGAGCCAGAAGCCGTAGCTCCGGATTTTTCGCCACGGACGCAAAATCAACCGCACCACGCCGCGCGAGTTCAAAATCGCCGCGACCCAGATCAACGGCATCGCCCAGGGCAGCGTTTTGAAAAATTGCGGTCCGGCTTCCGCGCCGAATATAAACGGACCGAACGGAATTCCCATCGTCACCCCGAGCGCGTGGACCGCGCCGCTCATGAGCGCAATGACGAAGGCGGCGAGCAAAACATTTTGCAGCGGCAACTGTCGTGCGAGCGCGGTGATCGTACTCACCGTGGCCAGCAAAATCAGCAGCGCCTCCGGCCAGCCGGGCCGGCCGGGCAGGTTCAACGTCATGCCATTCGCCGCGAGCACCAGCGCAAAGGCGGTGGCAAGCAGGACGACAAACAGCCAGTGAAACCACGCCTTCATTTTTTCAACGACGGCGGTCACGGGCCGGTTTCCGGGCGGCGTTGGCGGTTGCATGATTTTCGAACAGGGTACGGATTTGCCGCTGCCAGCGCAGTTAAATTTTTGAAATTGTGCCCCGGCGGGTAAATGCGTCGGAGAGAAAGCGGCGGAGGGCCGCCGCAGTCCAAGACCTGTCGGATATTTCCACGGTCTATTGTTGTGCGCGAAGCGTCGTGGAGTGCGCCAGTCCTCTGGCGCTTTCGGCAGGAGAAGAAGATAAACAGTGAAGACAAGGGGATGACAGAATTCTAATTTCCCTTGTTCCGCGGCGGCAAACTTGCTTTGCTCTGCTCTCAAAGAATTTGCACCATGACGTTGGACGAAACCAAAGGTCTTATCAGGATCTGCGCGAACCAGATGAACTCGCGCTATGGCCGGGGCGTTTTCGATGAATGGGCGGTGGTGTCGCTCGCGGAAAACAAGGCGCGGGTGCTGGTTTACTACGGCCCGCGCAACGACGATTTCCTGAAGAATTTCGTGAGGGATTTGGGTGCCTTGCGCACGGAACTGCTTGGCGGGAGGTACGGCGTGGGCGATTTTGAATTTGCGCGGTATGGTGCCGGCACGGGTTTCGAGTCGTTCATGGTTTTGGGCGCCGGCGCCTACCTCATCTGCAACAATACCGCCGAATCCATGGAATCCATCGCGAAAAATCCGCGCTGGCTCAACGCCCAGGTGCCGTTTGCCGAGTTGAGCGACAAGGTGCGGGAGAATCCGCTGACGGTTTCCGCAGACACGCAGTTTTTCAAAAAGCCCCTGTGACGGAGCAGGGAGAGTCTGGACCTCCCCGCGCTCAAAAGAGCGCTGTATTTCGTTTGAGTTGGCGACAATAAAAACTACGATCGTGGAATCTATTGTCGCATATTTATCCAGACCCATGCGGTTGCGATTTTTCAAACGGGCTTCAACCCAGCAGGCCCCGGTATAGAAAATAACCGTAGGCCGCGACCAGCACCCAGCCGATGATGCGCGGCAATTGTCCAAAAACGGCGACGCAGAAAATATGCACCAGCGTCGCGCCGAGGAGAATCAACATTCCGACGTGAAAAAACGGCGGCACGACCATCGTGTGATACAGCGCGTAAATGCCGATGCATAGCGGAATGGAAACGTGCGCGTCGCCGACCTGCGAGGCATAGACCGTTTCCGGCTGGCCGCGCCAGCCGTAGTAAAATGCGAGCACCGCGTTGGGCAGCACCATCAGCCAGCCGCTGAGCCAGCCGAGATATTTGACGCTGATGAAGCCGGTCTGGATACCGGAAATCCAATGCACCAGCCAGTCGGTGCTCACGTAAATGCCATACGCGCCGATGCCCAGCAGCGCCAGATCGAACGGCAGCGTCCAGCCCAGTGATTTGCCCTGGCGCACGTTGGCCTTGAGCACTTCAAAAAAGTGGAAGCATTGCCAGAATAAAAACAGCCCCACCAGCACCAGCCCGTCGTTGAAATTCAATTCCCCCTTGCGCCCGAGCGCCCAGACTGCGCCGGTGAAAAACAAAACTGCCGTGAGCGTGAGCAACAGCGAAAGCCGGTTGAGTTCATGCGTCTTGCTGCCGGTTTTGCCCTTTTTCTTTTGCTGCGGCAATATGCTCATTCGCCACAAAATCGCGGGCAGGCCGAGCACGAGCGTCATGTTGGTGACGTTGTTGACGAGCGAATTCGTCATCACGTCCGCGCCGTTGCCGCCGGTGCGTCCGATGATGAACGTGAAGATCAGGTTGCCCATGCCGGTGCAATACGGCATGACGAGCGTGCCGAGCACCGTGCCTTCGAAGCCGTTGGCGCTCAAAACTTCCAGCCGCCAAATCATCAGGAACGACGCGGCGATGAACAGCGCCAGAAACAGCCATGGCGCGTAAGGGCCTTTGGCTTCTATCCAATGAATGAAGGGATTCAGCACGTGCAACGAAGTCTAATGAAAGCAATTTCCGGGCGCGACATTGAAGTTTTGGAGAGACACGGATTTCACGGATTAACACGGATTGAATCCGCGAAAATCTGTGTAATCCGAGTCAAAGTTCGGGGCAAAGCGGCGGAGGGCTGCCGCACTGCTATGAGTAGTGTCAAGGCTTGTGTGGCGCTTCGGCTGTTTTTGTTTTTTCCTAAAAGCGGTCTTTGTTTTTCCTTTCCGGCT
>Ga0224534_1001404_pt1 | contig 12739 bp, 13 predicted proteins | sample 714E12024metaG_FD_172012 | JGI IMG/M metagenome (GOLD analysis project Ga0224534, IMG submission 172012) | Peat soil microbial communities from Stordalen Mire, Sweden - 717 E1 20-24 | ecosystem: Environmental > Terrestrial > Soil > Wetlands > Peat | place: Sweden: Norrbotten County, Stordalen... | reverse complement strand
CGCAAATCCACCAGCCCGACCATCGGGGAATGGCCGAACGCGCCGATCAATTCCAGCGCCGCCTGCACCTGCGGCGATTCGAGGCGATGGCCCGATTGCAATTGATAAACATTCAGTCCGGAAATCACCGGCAACTGGCTGTTCACCTGCGCCAGCGGAATCACACACAACCGCGGATCCAGCGGTTGCATGACATAGCCGTCGGCATCGAGTTGAAACACCTCCACGGCAATACCACCCGCCGCGCCGGCGCGCGGGATGTTCACCTGCGCCACCGGATCGCGCTCCGTCACGCTGATTTTCAACGTGCGCGGCAGGACACGCTCAACGGAAACGGAACCGATGGTGGAAACGAGTTCCAGATTCCGCTTCACCGCCGTCAAATCGAGCGCAATCAAATTGTCACCCAGCTTCACCTTCGACCACCGGCGCAATTGGTCCGGCGCAATCACCCCGTCGGTCTTCACTTCGACGTGTTGAATGGCGAATTCGGAGTTTTCGTAAACGAATTTGTCCAACGCCCACTCGCCCGTGCGCCAGAGCAGATAAAGACCGAACACCGTGCCGAACAGGATGCCCGCCGTCAGCGCCGCCAGCCGCGTGCGCGTCGCGCGCACCTGGTCGGAACGCAGCTTTACGTCCAGCACGTGACCGCGGTGCAACCGCCGGTTTTTTTGTTCACGCCTAAACCACATAGCCATTTTCCGTAGCCGCGCTTGTAAAAGCGCGGATAAATCCATCCAACGACCCGCGTTCTCACGAACGCGGCTACACCGCCACCGCTTTCCTTTTCAACGCCAGGTCCACCATCCGCTGGCAAAGCTGCGCGTAATTCAGCCCCGCCGCCGCCGCCGCCTTTGGCAACAAACTCGTTTCCGTCATGCCCGGCAACGTGTTCACTTCCAGCACGACCGGCTCGCCGCTGGCGCGCACCATCACGTCCACGCGCGCATAATCACGACCGCCAACCGCCTTGAACGCTCCGAACGCCGCCGATTGAATGCGCTTCGTCATCGCAGGATCAAAATCCGCCGGACAAAAATATTCCGTGCAGCCGGCCGTGTATTTGTTTTTGTAATCGTAACTGCCGGTTTTGGGCCGGACTTCCACAATCGGCAACGGTTGGCCGGCCAAAATGCCCACCGTCGTCTCCCGACCGGCGATTTTTTCCTCGACCAAAACCTCCGAATCAAACTTCAACGCTTCCGCCAGCGCCTTTTGCCAGTCCTCAACCCGCTCGACGAATTGCAATCCGACGCTCGACCCCTGCCGCACCGGTTTCACCACCAGCGGCGGCTGCCAATTTTCCGGCCACGGAGCTTTTTCCGAATTCACGACCAAAAATTTCGCTGTTGGAACCTTGGCTTCAACGCACCGTTTTTTTGCCAGCACTTTGTCGAATGCGATGCGGCTCGATTCGGCGTCACAACCGGTGTAAATCGCGCCGAGTTCGTCCAGCCGCCGCTGCACCGTGCCGTCCTCGCCGTAGGTCCCGTGCAACGCAAGAAAAACCACGTCCGTGCCTGCCGGCAAGGTCCAAGACCCATCGCGCGGATCCAGTTCCTGGACTTGATGGCCGAGCGACCGCAACGCTTTTGCCACCGCCGCGCCGGAGCGCAGCGACACTTCGCGCTCGGCGCCGGGTCCGCCCAGCAACATGGTGATGTTCAATTTTCCCGCCATTTCACTTGGCAAATTTTTCCAGGGCCACGGCGATCTTCGGAAACTCGCGCAAAATCTGTTTGTCCGTCGTCACCAGCGGCACGCCCAGGTCCTCGGCCAGTGCGACATACTCGCAGTCATGGGCCGTGCAGCTGGAAACGGAAACCAGTTTCAAAATGCGTTCCGTCGGCACGGTGAATTCATGACCGCCCAGATCACGCTGGACATTCACATATCCGGCAACCGCCTCCGACAAGGTCAGCCGTTTCTTTCTCAAATACGCCGCCAAAACATTGCGGAATTCAGCCCGCCATAAAACCGGCGCGGCCCAAATCCCGTCCCTCGCCTTTGCCGCCTCCGCCCACCCGGCAAACTTGCTGGGCAGCCAGAAACAGACCAGCACGCTGTTGTCCACGACAATCACGCGCGCCCCTGCTCTTTGAACCGTTTTAAATCCCCGGTTGTCACCCTGAACTTCAAGGAATCCCGGAACTGCCGCGCCCGCTGGATGGCGCCTTCCGTCTCAGCCGGCACACTGTGAACAATGGATTCCAGCATCAAAATAACCTCCGAATTCAGGCTGCGCCTGTGATTGGCCGCGCGCGACTTCCACTCGCGATGCGCCTTTCGGGAAATGCCTTTGATGGTCAACGTAATCATACCGCAACCATAATGGAACCAAACTGGTTGTCAACAAAACTCCGCTCAATCCACGCCGATGATTTCAACTTCCGTTTGCAAATCAATTCCGCGTTTATCTTTCGCGCGTTGTTTCAAAACCGCAATCAATTCCAAAACGTCGTGGGCCGTGGCCGAGCCTTCGTTCATAATGAAATTGCCGTGCTCGGCGGAAACCACCGCCCCGCCGACGCGCGTGCCTTTCAATCCCAGTTCGTCAATCAATTTGCCCGCCGGAATCGGGCCGGGATTTTTGAACGTGCAGCCGGCGCTTGGCGCGGCGGGCTGCGATTCCCAGCGCTTCTCGCTGAACGCCTTCATGCGCTTCTCGATTTCCCCGCGCGGTGCGGGTTTACACTTGAATACCGCGCCCAGCGCGATGTTCGTTTTCAAAGTGGCGCAACTGCGGTATTCAACCGACATTTCCTTCGGCGCGAGTTCGCGCACAGTGCCGTCAAAATCCATCAAGCGCACCGACTCGACCGCGTCAAAAGTCCACGCGCCCATTGCGCCCGCGTTCATGCGCAACGCTCCGCCGACGCTGCCGGGAATGCCTTCGAGAAACTCAACGCCGGTCAGACCGTTCCGTTTTGCTTCGACCGCAACATTTTTTAATTTCGCTCCCGCACCACAACACAAACGTTCGCCAGCCACCTCAATGCGGCTGAAATTCGCCTGCGCCAGACAAATCACCACGCCGCGAACACCACCGTCGCGCACGAGCAGGTTCGAGCCGCGGCCCATCACGAAAAACGGCAGGTCGTGCTCGTTGCAAAATTTTACGACGCCCGCCAAATCTTCTTCCGACGCCGGTTCAACATAAACGTCCGCCGGGCCGCCAACGCGCAAGGTCGTGTGCTTTGCCAGCGATTCATTACGGCGAATCACCGTCGCGCGCGAAACGTGTTCAGCGAGTTCGTCGGCAATATGTGTTCCGGCTTTCATCGGTCGTTCCAAAATGGAATCGGTCAGGGTCATGCGCCCAGTGACACCGCCTGCTTCGTGGACTTATCGGCGCAACCGCAGGAACAAGTTGACGGGTGCGATTGCCCGGCAACCTCTTTCTGGCATCGGGCGACGGCTTCCAATATGATTTCCGCGATTTGCTCCGCCGCCTTGGGCGCGTGCCATTGCGCCAGCGCGGTTTGAATTTTCGCGCGGGCGGCCGGGCCTTCAATCAATTCACACAGCAATGCGGCAACTTTCTCCGGCGTCGCATTTTTTTGTTCGAGCAACCGCGCCGCACCCGTCGCTTCAAAAGCCCGCGCGTTATAAAATTGATGGTTATCCGCCGCGGTGGGATACGGAACCAGCAACGACGGCAGGCGCACCGCGGCAATCTCCGCCAGCGACGACGCGCCGGCGCGACTCACGGCAATCGTCGCCGCGCCGAGAGCCATGTCCATTTCCACAAGGAACGGTTTTACCACGGCCTTGAACCCGCGCGCGGCGTAGGCTTGTTCCACCTTTTCCACGTCGCCCGGGCCGGTGAGATGCAGCCATTGCCAGGCCGAGGTTCGGTTGCCCAGCAACGGCAACGCGGATAAAATCATGTCGTTGATGCCGCTCGCACCCTGACTGCCGCCCATGACCAGAATGGTCGGACGATTGGATTCAAGCCGGAACGCAGCGCGGCAAGGCGCAGGATCGCCCGGCTGAAATTGCGGACGGACCGGGGTGCCGGTGGTTGTCACCTTGCGGGCGCGAAGGCGCGCCGCCGCCGCCGGAAACCCGACGAACGCCTCGTCCACGAAGCACGCCAGAAAACGGTTGGCGCGGCCGGGGATGGTGTTGGATTCGTGCAAAAATGTCCGGGCGCCGACTTTTCCGGCCGCCAGCACCGGCGGTGCGCTGGTGAATCCGCCCATGGCCAGCACGGCGCGGGGCGGGCAGGATTTGAAAAAATTTCGCGACGCGCGCCACGATTGCCAGAAGCTGCGCGCAAACGAAAGGTAGTTGCGATTTTGCAACGCGACGGCGGGCAGCGTGACAATTTCCATGCCGCGCGCGGATTTCACGGCTTCCTGGTCCACGTCCTTGGGCGAAACCAGCAGTGCCACGGCGCAGCCGCGCTGCTTGAGTTGTTCCGCCACCGCCAGACCCGGAAACAGATGCCCGCCCGTGCCGCCGCAGGCGATGGCGACGAAGGGCGTGTTGGCTCCGGGTGAAGTCATGTGGCTTTGGCAGCGAATGGATTTTCGTCAATTACCGCGGCCGTTGCCCGAACCTTTTCCCGCGCGGGCGCATGACGGGCGATGCTGAACAACAGACCCACGCACGTGAGCATGGCCAGCAGGTTCGAGCCGCCGTAGCTGATGAATGGCAGTGGCAGGCCCTTGTTCGGCAGCGCGCTGGTGACGACGCCGATGTTGATGGCGGCCTGAAGGCTGATTAAAAACGTGACCCCTGCCGCCAGCAAACTGCCAAACGGGTCGCGCGCCCGGAGCGCAATGTAAATTCCGCAAATGGCGATGACGACAAACGCCAGCACGACGAGCAGCGTCGCGATCAAACCGAGTTCTTCGCCGATGATTGAAAAAATAAAATCGGTGTGATCTTCCGGAACGAAACCGAGCTTTTGTCGTCCGTTGCCGAGGCCAAGGCCGTTCCAGCCGCCGGAGCCAAGAGCAATCATGGCCTGATACGCCTGATAACCGACGCCGTCCTTGTGCTGCTCCATATCCCACCAACCGAGAATGCGCCGCAGACGCATCGGGTCGTGCAGAATGGAAACTGCCAGGCCGGCCGCACCGAGCAGAACGGGCGGAACAATATATTTCAAACGGACACCGGCGATGATCAGCATCGTGCCGCTGACGGCGGCGAGCAGGATGGTGGTGCCGCGATCCGGTTCAACGAAGACCAGACCGAGCATCAACACAATGAGCGCGCCGGGAAAAATGATGCCGCGTTTCCAGGTCTGCATCTGCCGCTGGTAACGGTCGCCATACCACGCGAGCATGATGATCAGCGCGATTTTTCCAAGCTCGGACGGTTGAAAGCGCAGGCCGTGGAAGTCGAACCAGCGGCGCGCGCCGTTGATTTTTCTGCCGATGTGCGGGACGAGCACCAGCAGGAGCAAAAGCAGCGCGAGGATGAAAACCGGCACGGCGATTTTTTTGAGCCATTGATAATCAAGGGCAGTCGCCGTCACGCAGAGGACGAAGCCGAACGCGCACCAGATGAGTTGCATCATCAGGTAGTGCGCACCGACTTGCGTCACACTCGAGCTGTAGAGCATCACCAGCCCCAGCGCCAGCAGGGCGGCGACGCAAAATGCCAAAGTTGTGACGGCGACTTTCATTTCAATGCCTCAAAATCCCGCCCGGCGGGCCCCGCCGTTATCAATCCGGTGTTTATTGGCCGGGCGTGCCGGCTGGCGCGGGCGCCGTGTACGGCGGTGGCGGAGGCGCAACCGGAGCCGCAGCTTCAGTCTTCGCCGGAATCTTCAGCTTCTGCCCGACCTTGATGTGGTCTGTGGTCAGATTGTTTTCGGCCCTGATCGCCTTGATGGTTGTGCCCTGCATCTTCGCAATCTTGGTCAGCGTATCACCGGATTTCACCGTGTAAGTTTCTCCGCCCATGCTCGAACCGGTCGAAACCGGGCCACCCGTCATCCCAGACGCAGACGCGCCGCCGGATGACGCCGGAATCGAAAGTTTTTGTCCGACTTTCAATTTGGTCGGTTCAACGCCCGGGTTCGCCGCTTGAATCGCCTTGACGCTCACGCCATTTTTCTTGGCAATTTTCGCGAACGAATCGCCCTTGACCACGATGTATTCCTTCCCGGCGACTTCTGGCACGGGTGCCTGCACCGGCACCACGACCGGCGGTGCTACATTGGAAGCTTCAAGTGGCGGCGTATTCGTATCCATGACCACCGTGTTCGTGTCCACCGGCGGCGGCCCTTCGCTGATCTGTTCGCGTTTGCAGCCCTGGATGAGCATGCCCATGATGCCGACAACGCTGACCGCGACCGCGCAGAAGACGGCGAGTATGAGGCGTGAACGGCGTTTGCTTTGCTGCTCCAACAGGGAGCCTTTGGGTACAAATGGGTTCGGATTATTCATTGATTTGGCGCTGATTGCGTCCTTTCTTCGAGGTTGGTTGATTTTTTTCGCAGCGAAATTTTTCCTCGGCAAATTCCACGGCGCGTTAAATTCATTTTGTTCATTGGCGACGGGCTGAAGGCGCCGCAAAATTTCAAACCGGCTGGTGAAACGAACACTCCGCCGGCCATTGCGCGTCTGGCCACTTCCGCCAAAGTTATTAACAGCCAGAGGCCGCTTGTGCAAGGAGCAAAGCGACCGGTCAAAACTTCATTGTTGTTCAATGTCAGCGTCATTTCTACCTCAGTTTCAGCGTCGCCAGGGCGACGACCGCAAACAGCACGCACAAAATGTAAAATCGCATCACCACCTGTGACTCGTACCAGCCCTTTTTCTCGAAATGATGATGCAGCGGCGCCATCAAAAAAATCCGCCGGCCGGTGCCGTAATACTTTCGCGTGAAGCGAAACCAGCCGGTTTGCAAAATCACCGAAACGGCTTCCAGCACGAACACGCCACCCGCAATCATCAGCACGAACGGCTGATGAATCAGCACCGCGATGATGCCGAACGCGCCCCCGAGTGCGAGCGACCCGGTGTCGCCCATGAACACCTGCGCCGGATGGCAGTTGAACCACAAAAAACCAAGGCCCGCGCCGATCATCGCCGCGCAGAACACCGTTAATTCGCCCGCGCCGGGCACATAGGGAATTTGCAAATAGCCCGCCGCCTTGATGTTGCCCGCCACGTACGTGAACACGAGAAACACAAATGCCACAATCAGCGTGCAGCCAATCGCCAGACCGTCGAGGCCGTCCGTCAAATTCACCGCATTCGAGCTGCCGACAATCGCCAGCACTACCACCAGCAAACCGATCACGCCTGCGCCCGTTGCCACCGGGTGTTTGCAAAACGGAACCATGATCTCCGAAACCAGTTTGCTCGTCGAAGGTGTCATCCACAAATAGACGCCAATAAAAGTTGCCAGCGCGAATTGCGCCACCAGCTTGACGCGCGGCGGAGTGCCGCCGCCGGTTTGCTGGATGATTTTTGCGTAATCGTCGTAAAATCCCAGCCCCGACAGCACCAGCACCGAGAGCAGCGTCAGCAGCACCAGCTTGTTGTCCAATTGCGTCCACAGCACGGTGGAAATAAACAACACCGCCACAATCAAAATGCCACCCATCGTCGGCGTTCCTTTTTTGCTCAAAACCCGCGCGGCCAGACCGCCGGCCTCCTCGGCCTTGTCCGCATAGTCCTGGCCGAATTTCAAACCCTTCAACCAGTGAATGATTTTCGGACCGAGCCACCAGCTCAACATCAGCGCCGTGACCGCCGCGCCCGCGCTCCGCACCGTGATGTAACGAAACAGCCGCAAGGCCGAGAAGTAGTCCGCCCAGGGCGTTCCCTTCGACCAATCGAGCAACTGCTGGCTCAAATAATAAAACATGGTTCCGGTTCACGACTTTTCCGACTTTAGCGTCCCGGCAATGCGCTCCAAACGCGACGACCGCGACGCCTTCAACAAAACCACATCGCCCGCCTTCAAAAAATCCTTCACTGCCTTCACCGCCGCTTCCACATCCGCAAACTCAATCACCCGATTCAATCCCGCTTCGCGCGCCGCGCGCGCCGTGACTGGCGCCATTTTGCCGATGACAAACATCTGCCCGATGCCGAGTTCCGCCGCGCGGCGTCCGACCTCCGCGTGCGCCGCTTCGCTGTGCGCGCCCAGTTCGTTCATGTCGCCGAGCACCGCCACGCGCCGGCCCTGCAACGGCAGATCGCAAAGCGTTTCGAGCGCCGCAAGCGTCGAATCCGCGTTCGCGTTGTAAGCGTCGTCGAGCACCCGCACGCCGCCCGCCTCCCAAAATTGCAGCCGCATCTTCGCCGGTTTGCATTCGGCCAGGCCGTCCCGCACCGCGGGACGGCCCAAGCCTAGTTCCTCACTGACCGCAATCGCAAACAAAGCGTTCGTCACCTGATGCCGCCCCAATAAATTGATTCGAAACTCGCCGCTGAATTCAGCCTTCGGCGCGTCCACGCGAAAGGTCACGCCGTTCTTATCCAGGCGAATCGAACGCGCCTGCCAGTCGTTTTTTTCACCGAGTCCGACGCGCACGACCGTTGCGCGCGTGCGCCGGATGATCTGCTCCGTCCATTCGCTGTCACCGTTGACAAAGAGCCTGCCGTCCGCCGGCAACAATTCCGCGAGCCAGCCTTCTTCCTGCGCCACGCCCGCCACGTCGCCAAAATATTCCAGATGCTCGCGGCCAATGTTCGTCAGCACGCCGTATTTCGGCCCGATCATTTTCACCAGCGGCGCGAGTTCGCCCGGATGATTCGTGCCCGCTTCGAGTACCGCGGCCTGGTGCGAATTTTCCAGGCGCAACAACGTCAGTGGCACGCCGATGTCATTGTTGAAACTCGCCTCGCTCCAGACCGTTGCCAGCTTTTGCTGCAACGCCGACGCGATCAATTCCTTCGTCGTCGTCTTGCCGTTGGAGCCGCCAACGGCGATCACCGGCAAATCAAATTCCCGCCGGTACGCCGCGGCGAATTTCCCGAGCGCCGCGCGCGCGTCATCCACGACGAGCACCGCGCATCCCGGCAACGGCGCGGGAACTTTTTTTTGTTCCACGACCACGGCGGCGACGCCTTTGGCCGCGACTTCGTTCAAGAAGTCGTGGCCGTCAAAGCGCTCGCCCTTGATGGCGAAAAACAAGTCGCCCGCCTGCGCGTGGCGCGAATCAATGCCTGCGCGTTGAACGGTTGTTTCCGCCGAACCGCGCCTGAGTTCGGCGGCGCAGGCTTCGGCGACAAATTTCAAAGAGCGTGTTTCCACTGCAAATTCATTTTAACAAAAAGGTCGCGGTGACAACGGCGGTGATGGTTTTCTGGCGCGAGGTCGTGTCATTCTCGCCCTGCCAACTCGTCCGCGTTTCGTGCTGCGGCGTAATTTGAAAAATGCCCTGGTCCGCGTCGTGCAGCCGGGCGATGACGCGGCCGCCCTGCGTGGCAATTTGCCCGGCACGCGCGCGAGCGTCCTTCGTCGCCTCGGCCAGCATCTCGATTTTTGTCTCGCCGGCCCTGGTGTAAATAAACTGCGGCGGCGCGACAGTGAAAATCACGCCCTGCTCCACTAGCGGCGTGGTGTCGAGCTTGTCGAGCCGGTCCACGTCGGCAGATTCCACCGACACGCTCTGGCTCAGACGATAACCGGTCGTCCGCTGCTGCGTCCAACCATCGGTGGATTTCTGCGTCGCCTTCAATTCCTCAATACCAATCGGCGCAAAGATGAAATTCGTCACGCCTGCATCGTGCAGGAATTTTTCCACGAGCGCGCGGTTCGTCCGAATTTTGTGCTGCGCATCGAGCAGCATTTCCGCCTCGACCAGAAAACTGCCGGACCAGATGGCAAGGTCGGCCCCGATGTTTTTTTGCACCGAGCCTTTGACGGTGATGAACTGTGAATTTTTGATTTTGACCCACGCGCTGGTGCCGAGCATCGCAGAGAACACCAGGCCGGCGGCCAGAAAAAGTCCGGCGAGCATTCCAAAAAGTTGCGGGCGGCAGTTGTTCATTGCGTTTGCGTTGAGTGTAAGCCGCCGGCCGCCGCGAGCGGCGGCGACGATGCCGCCGGTTGTAAATTTTTGTCCGCCGGAATGTTCAAATAACTTGCGCAGCGTTCGGCGATTTCCTTGAAGACCGGCCCGCAAACCTGGCCGCCGTAATAACCTTCCTTCGGCTCGTCCATCACGACTGAAATGCAAAGCTCCGGGTTGTCGGCCGGGAAAAATCCGACGAACGAAGCATAGAATTTATGTTCGGCGTAGGCGCCATTCTCGACTTTTTGCGCCGTGCCGGTCTTGCCCGCGCCGGTGTAATCTTTCATCGCCGCGCCGGGCGCCGTGCCGTCCGGCGTCACGACGGTTTTGAGCGCCTCAACCATCAATTTATCCGTGGATTCGCCGACAACCTGCCGCACGCGCTGCGGCGCGTATTGCTGCACCACGTTCCCATTGCGGTCTTCGAGACGATTCACCAGCATCGGCCGCATGAGCCAGCCGTTGTTTGCCAGCGCGCTCATGGCCATGATCATTTGCAACCGCGTCACCGCGATCCCCTGTCCCATCGGAATTTGCGCGATGGAAACTTTGCTCCAATCTTTCACCGGATACAAAATTCCCCTGGCTTCGCCCGGCAGCGAAATGCCCGTGCGCTGGCCAAAACCAAAATCCCGCGCGTAATCGTAAAGCCGGCCCTCACCCAGGCGGATGCCGATCTTCGCCGCGCCGATGTTCGACGATTTCGTGATGATGCTTTCGGTGGTAAGAATTCCAAACGGTTCGTGGTCGTGCAAAACCCGGCCCGCAAAGGCAAAATGCCCCTGCTCGCAATCAAACGTGTCAGCCCAGTGCACGGCGCCTTCGTTCAACGCCCCGGATACGACGACGATCTTGAACGTCGAGCCGGGCTCCATCACGTCGCTGATGACACGATTGCGGCGCGCATCAGCGGACGAAGCGCCGGGATTGTTCGGATCAAAATTCGGCAGCGTCACCATTGCCAGAATCTCGCCCGTGCGCGGACGCGTGACGACGGCGGTGATGCTGATGGGCGTGTGTTTTTGCAGCGCGTCGGCCAGTGAAGTTTCCACGATGTGCTGAATCGCCGCGTCAATGGTGAGAACCACGTTCAAGCCGTCGCGCGCCTGCACATCTTCATCGCGCAACGCGACCAGCTCGCGCTTCTGACGATCCGTTTGCGTCACGCGCCAGCCCGCCACGCCGCTCAATGCCGAATTCAAAACCAGTTCCACGCCGTCGCGCCCGACCGTTTGCGAAACGTGGTTGCTGCCATTCTCCGTTCCCACGAAACCGAGCGCGTGCGCCGCCAGCGGGCCGTTCGGATACACGCGCAATTGATCATCCACCGGATCGGTAAAAATCGCGCTCTGGCGCAAATCCCGGAAAAATGCGCGGCCGGCCCGGGACAATTTTTTCTCGTCCACGCCGAATGAAAGGTTGGTCATCGTCATCTGGATTTTCTGCCACGTTTCATCCGCCACCTTGTGTTGAAGCACGACGTAACGGTTCGTGACCGTTTCTCCCTTTTGATTTTTCACCAGGCGGGGAAGCAGGCGCTGATACAAATCGCCTTCGCTCATTTGCAGCAGCGGTGCGAGCGAGCGGGCGACAATGGCCGGCTGAGTGCCAATCAAGACCGGATCGGCGCAAACCGTTTTCACAAAAATGCTCGTGGCGAGCAAATTGCCATGCGCGTCGAGAATGTCGCCGCGGCGCGGCGCCCGCCAAAACTCACGCTGGGTGTTTTGCTGCGCCTTGGCGGCCAGTTCGTCGTGACGCCACACCTGCAAATCCACGAGCCGGTAACCCAGGCCGGCGAAGGCCAGGCCAAGCAGCCCCAACAGTGTCAGCACCCGTTTCAATTGCAGCCGTTTTGTCATCGCAAAAAAGGCCAGCCGCCCGTGGCGATCGGTTCCTCACCCGACGGCGTCACGAGCGGCGGCCAAAATTTTCATGTTATTGGGTCATTGCGCCGGCGGGTCTTTCCGCGAACTGGCGCGTCAAACTTTTATTTTCCGGTGGCGCGGACGCAGGTTCCGCCAGCCGCAAAACCTGCATCGGTTGTGCCGGCGAAAGACCGAGATTCAGTTCGCGGGCGCGGCGATCCAGCATCGTCGGCGACCGCAAAATGGAAAGCTGGTCGCTGAGTTTTCGGTCATCATTTTGCAACCGCGCCAGACGAACCTCGCGCTGCCGGATCTGCTGGCCGAGCTGGTAAATCTGGCTCTTTTGCCAGACGTAACCCACCGCCGAACCGGCGATCAGCAGGCACAAAAATAGCGCCTTCAGCGCCGGCCCAAACCGGATTGCTGCCGACTGATTTTTTCGATTTTTAGCCATTTCCGTATCTGTAGCAGCGCTCTGTGAGCGCCGCACCTTCTCCGGCGGTCATAAACCGCCGCTACAATTTCTCCAGCACCCGCAATTGCGCGCTGCGGCTGCGCGGATTGTCGTTCAACTCATCCGCGCCGGGCTTGATTGCCTTGCGCGTCACCCATTTCAACTCCGGGGCGCGCGGCCGGCGCAATTCCGGCACGTCCACCCCGCCGCTGAACGTGTAATCGCGCGTCCGTTCCCGGCCAAATTCCTTCACCACCCGGTCCTCCAGTGAATGAAACGTGATGACCGCCAGCCGTCCGCCCGGCTTCAAAATTTTCACCGCCGCTTCCAACCCGTGTTTCAAAGAACCCATTTCGTCGTTCACCGCGATCCGCAGCGCCTGAAAAATTTTCGTCGCCGGATGCGCCTTTTTTCCGCGGC
>Ga0224534_1001402_pt1 | contig 12765 bp, 12 predicted proteins | sample 714E12024metaG_FD_172012 | JGI IMG/M metagenome (GOLD analysis project Ga0224534, IMG submission 172012) | Peat soil microbial communities from Stordalen Mire, Sweden - 717 E1 20-24 | ecosystem: Environmental > Terrestrial > Soil > Wetlands > Peat | place: Sweden: Norrbotten County, Stordalen... | reverse complement strand
TCATACCGGTCGTTCGGCTGCGATTGGTATTCGCGCGCGGCCAGTTCCGCGATTTGTTGTTTCGTGACCAGCTCCTGCGACCAGATTTCCTTTTTTGATTTGATGTCGCAGCGCGCCAGCGTGCCGCCATGCAGGAAAACAATCTGGTTCGTGCCGCAAAGAGTGGATTCACCGGAATACGCGCGGTCATCGAACCGGATGGAAAATGCCACGTGCGGAACCGAGCCGATCCACGCATACCACGTCCAAAAACCGAGCGCCGCGACAAGGACGGCGGCAATCGAACCGCCAATGGCGCCGACCTTCCGCCAATATCGAGCCTCGACCACGGACGATTGCCCGTCATAAACCGGCACATTGATATTTTGCGCCTCGGCCCTTGCCCGGCACATCGGCGAACAGACATGGCCGAACAACCTCATGCATTGCCGGCACATTGGCTTTCCGCAAACAACGCAGTGATCGGTCACCAGTTCGCGTGGATGTTTCGGGCAATGCTCCTCTGCCGCTGGAGCCGACGCGGCTTCTTCCGCCGACGCGGGCGGCGGCGGTTCGCCGTGGGAGATTTTGAGCCGTGGGGATTCAGTCGCCGGCGGCGGCGCGGCGGGCGTCTGGCCGGCAAACTCGCGCCGGATCAATTCGTTGACATATTCCGACGAATCCAGTCCGCAGGTTGGGCAGACGAACCGCACCGGGTTTTGCAGCATTTCCGGCGTGGCGTCGAAGGCGTATTTTGCGCCGCAAGCGCACTGGATTTTCATGGAGTGCCTATGGCTTTGGATTCAATAGCACAACACCCTGCGTCGTCACGAGCGAAAACGCGAGTTGCGGCGGCGTCAAATCCGCATGGCCGTCGCCGAAAAGAAAATTCCCGCCGTATTTGGAGTGGTTGTTGCCCGGCGGCTTGCCCGTGGCGGAAAACGCGAAATCGCCGGTCTGCTTCGACAACGTGTTGATTTGCCGGTCGGACATCAGCGGCTGTTGCGCGTCGCCCAAGCGTTGTCCCATGTAATAGGCGTAGCTGATTTTGCGCCCGGCAAACGATACGCCCGACGGCAATGCCGAATCCCGGCCGCCCGGACAGATGAAAATCGAAGTGTCCACGGTGTAATGCGGCACCAGTGCGTCCAGCGCCTCGTCGGAAGTCTGCGCGTTGGTGTTCGCGGGCAGCCGTCCGGAAAAATCGTTGGCGTAAATTTGCATTGCCACGTAAATCTTCTCCAGATTTTGCCGGCAGGCCCGTTGCGCCGCGTGCTGCCGGCTTTCCGAGCCGAATCCCCACATCATGGTGATGATGACAATCATCAACGCCAGCACGACGAGCAGCTCGACAAGCGAAAAACCCGTCGAAGCCGCGGGCGAAGGACGGCGAACGTCCCGAAAACCGTTCGCTTGCATGCGGCCATTTTGCTTGAACGCCTTCATGCCTGACTTGTAGTGCAGTCTCTCGTTTCTGGCAATGGAAAGTTGTTTGCTCGAATGTCTGGCGGCTCGCCGATTTTTGAACCGGGTTTCGCCGGAAGGAGGCGGGAATCCAACATGATCACTTTGGATTTTGGGTTGGCGCGGACGCGGGCGGCCCAAAGTCATACACGGCCACGTCTTCCGGCGGCACGCGGCCAAAGGCAAATGGCAGCGGTCCCCAAACTGACGCATAAAAGCCGGCCCCGGTTGCGAGGCTGCACGTGGTCAACAGGCGCGGGCCGGGGACGGACAAGGTTTTCCGCAACGCCGCCGTGCCCGGTTTGGGCGGAAGAATGTCCGCATTGTTGGCGGGCACAACAAACGTGTCTCCGATTTTCACCGAAGGATTGGCCAGATCAATCGCCATTGCCCCGGATTTTTCCATGTAATACTGAAATCCCCAGTGGCCTTGAAACCAGAGCGTTCTTCCACCGGCCCGCCATGCCGAACACGTTTCCCGCGCGCTTTCGCGGACGGCGCGGGCGAGCAGAAAATCCGCGCGCGCGACGAGCAGCGACAGCGCCGCGCCGGTGGCAAGGCCGATAACGACGCCTTGCGACCAGACCTTGTGGCCGACCGGAAAATTTTTCTCCAGACGCCGCGCAATTAAAATTCCCACCGCCGGCGCCATCGGCAGGATGGAGCGTCCGTTGACCGTCCAGTTGAAAAATGCCGTGAACGAAAAAGTTCCCAGCACCCACAGCACCAGCAGCCACGAGCCTGCGTCGCGCCCGTGAAGGAGGTCTGCGACGGCCAGGGCCAGCACGCCGATTCCGGCGACGGCCCAGACGGCGGCTTGAAATTCCACGAACACCGGAGACGCCCAGGGGGATGGGCCGGAATTCTTTTCAATGGCATGATAGAACACCATGATGGCGGCAACCAAAACCGCGGCTCCGCCAGACACGAGCAGCACCCGTCGCCGCCAGAGCAGCGGCGCAAGGAACGCCGCCACCGCCACGCATCCGCCGGTGAATGTCAGCGCCGTGAACGCGGCGTTTGTTCTGGAAAAACCGGAATCTCCCTTCATGAAAAATGTAAATTTCATCGCGTGGAGCAGCAAATTATGTCCATAAAGCGCCATGGTCGCGACTTGATATGCATACAGCGTAGCCAATGGAATCAGCAGATAAACCATCCACCGCCCAAGCCGGCGTTTGCAAAGCAGGCCGTAGGCACCCAGCAGGGGCACGAGGCACGCGCCGTAGTATTTTGTCAGGGCGGCGAAGGCGATGAGCAGACCGGACACGGCCAGCCGCCCGAAGTCGTCGCGTTCCATTCCCTCGACCCACAAAACCGCCGCCCAGACCCAGAATGCCAGCATCAGCACGTCGCACATGACGGTCAGGCTCGAAACCAGAAACACCGGCGTGAACAACATTGCGAGCGCGGCCAGCATCGGGTGTTGGCAAAAATGTCCGGCCAGCCGGCGCGTTCCCAAAATCACGGCGATTGCAGGCAACAGGAAGGTAAGGTGCAATCCAATTTCACTCCAGCCGAAAAAGCCCGCGCCGAGCGCGAGATAGTAACAGGCCAGCGGCGGATTTTCCGTCGCGTTCCACATCGGGAACACCGTCTGCGCCCAGTTCACATCGAATCCGTAAGGATTGGCCGGATGCAGATAGATTTGCTGCGCGACCCAGATGAACAGCGGGTCGTCCATGTTGAACGGCTTGGCGAGAAACGGCGTGAGCGCGGCAATCGTGGCCAGCGCCAGCGTCCAATTCGGATGCGCGGCCACCCAACGGCGTGTCTTTTCAAGCATACCGGATTTGATTTAACCAAGATCGGGCGCGGGAAGAAGCATTTTTCTCTCGCAAAACATTCGCCGGCAAAAGAGAATTCACCCTCGTTTTTAATTCATGAACGAACAAATCGTCATCCTCGACTTTGGGTCGCAATACACCCAGGTCATCGCGCGCCGCATCCGCGAGTGCAACGTCTATTCCACCATCCTCCGCTTCGACACGCCCGCCGTGAAAATCGCCGCGCTCCAGCCGAAGGGCATCATCCTCTCCGGCGGCCCGTCGTCGGTTTATGCCAAGGACGCGCCGCTGCCGGACAAGACCATTTTTTCGCTAGGCGTGCCGGTGCTCGGCATCTGCTTCGGCGTCCAACTGTTCGCGCAATTCCTCGGCGGCCGGGTCGAGAAAGGCCAGAAACGCGAATACGGCAAGGGCACGCTGAAAATCAGGGACAAGTCCTGCGCGCTGTTTCAGGGATTGCCGGAACAGCTTCAGGTCTGGAACTCGCATGGCGACAAGCTCACTAAATTGCCGCGCGGCTTCAAGCCCGTCGCCATCACGGAGAACTCGCCGTTTGCCGCCATCGAGAACCGCGCGCAGAAATTGTTCGGCCTGCAATTCCATCCCGAAGTCGTCCACACGCCGCGCGGCCGGGAGATCATTTCCAACTTCGTTCACAAGATTTGCGGCTGTGGCAAAGGCTGGACGATGCGCAATTATGTCGAGCAGGCCGTCGCCGAAATCCGCCGGCAGGTCGGCAGGGAACAGGTGATTCTCGGCTTGAGCGGCGGCGTGGATTCCAGCGTCGCGGCGGCGCTGCTGCACAAGGCCGTCGGCAGCCAGCTCACCTGCATCTTCGTCAACAACGGCGTGCTCCGCGCGCGCGAGGCCGAAACGGTCCAGGAAGTTTTTGGGCGCAACTTCAAGATGAAGCTGCAATATGAGGACGCCTCGAAACTGTTTTTGAAGCGGCTCAAGGGTGTCACCGACCCGGAACGCAAACGCAAAATCATCGGCAGGACATTCATCGAAGTTTTTCAGGCAGCGACCAACCGCGCTGGCAAGGCGAAGTTCCTCGCGCAAGGCACGCTTTACCCGGACGTGATTGAATCCGTGCCCATCGCAGGCAACCCGGCGGCGATGATCAAAAGCCACCACAACGTCGGCGGGCTGCCGAAGAAAATGAAGCTTCAACTGGTCGAGCCGCTGAAATGTTTGTTCAAGGACGAAGTCCGCCTGCTCGGACTCGAACTCGGCCTGCCGAAGGAGATTGTCTATCGCCAGCCGTTCCCCGGACCGGGCCTGGCCGTGCGCTGCCTCGGCGAAGTGACGCCGGAGAAATTGCAGGTGCTCCGCCGCGCCGACGCCATCATCGTGGAGGAGATGAAGGCGAGCAAGCTCTACTACAAGACGTGGCAGACGTTCGGGGTGCTGCTGCCCGTGCGCAGCGTGGGCGTGCAGGGCGACGAGCGCACCTACGACTGGACGCTCGTCATCCGCGCCGTGGAATCGCAGGACGGCATGACGGCGGACTGGGTGAAGCTGCCCTACGATCTGCTGGAAAAAATCTCGCTACGCATCACCAACGAGGTGCGCGGGCTGAACCGCGTGGTGCTCGACCTCACCAGCAAGCCGCCGGGGACGATTGAATGGGAATAAACAGACACATTTTCGATTTTCATTTTGTAAATGCGATAGCGATTAAAATCCGTTTGACTTGACTACGGACGGAGCGCAAGCTCGCAATTATGAAGCCCGAAAAGAACCGAACCAGTCCCAAATTGCTAATTGCGATTTGCGTATTCTTCCTTTTGGGATGCCTGACTTGGAAAGCGGCTGAAATCGCGAATGCAAATGTCCCGCTCAAGGTGGAAATCTCACCAGTCGAAAACACCTATTCCTTTGCGCGGCATGGTCAGGCTAGACAAGATATGATGGATAGATATGATACCAACGCTTTCTTGGTTCATTTCCGGGTTTCAAATCCCCACAGCACCCCATGCATAATTGGATTTTTCTCGTGCACCTATTGGATGTCATGGGGAACAGACAACACAAATGTTTTTGTTCTGGGTTGGGGAAGCCATAAAAATATTGGAATGAGCATGACTCTTGATTCAACGCATTTTTTTTCGGGCGAATTGCCGATTGTGGTGCGAACGAACACCAATCCTGGACCGTTGAGCTTTCGGATGTGTTTCGTTCCGATCAAAAAGGAGGATTGCGACAGCGGTTGGGCGCTCGTGGAAGGGAAATGGGCTGAAGGAAAATACTGGAGTAACGAAATTACAATCACTGTCGTCCCGTGAGTTAAATCCCCGCTACCGCTCGCGCCCTGCATTGTGAGGAATGAAACTACCGTTTTCCCATCCGGCGAAAGGCCAGCAGCGAAACAACACCCGCGCCAAACAAGCTTAAAATTTCCGGTTCGGGAATTGGCTCCAGATTGAAGAAGGCCGACTCGCCGACATTCAGCAACGGGTCGCCGTTATTCCAAGCGCCATTCTCAAACGTGGTGGTGGTTGAAATCTGCGACAAGGCGTCGAGGATGGTTACGGACTCGCCGTTTTGCGGATCACGTCCGACAACATCGTAAAAAGTAGCCGGAGCGATGGGGACATAACATGACAGCAGAAGCGTGCCGCTGCCCGAGACAAGCGGCGGGTTGTATGGTCCAAAGAGGTTCATGCCCGGCCAAACTTCCCCCGCAAAAGTATTGGTGAAAGCGGAAGGCGCATTCAACAATGCGCCCTGCCCGCAAGTCAAAGCATAGTTGATGCTCCAGCCGCTGTTGGTGTCGTAAGAGGATGCCGGCAGATATTGCAGTGAAGTCGAATCCCATTCGGCGAACGTCGCGCCTTCGGGAACGCCCGTCTGCAATATGGCGTTCAAGGAGTTGTTGGACTGGCTGAGTTGGTTGGCGAACAGGTTGTCGCCGGCGTAAAAAGGCAGGTTCATGTAGCCGACGATGTTTGTGCTAAAAACAGGCTGCGCGCCGGCGGAAACACAAAAGCCAATCAGCCCGAAGCAAAACCCGATTTTCAATTTCATCTGTTTCACAAACTAAAAATCAGGCATTGATCTAATGTTTGTCAATCGAATTTTAATCACTGGTCTTCAAACGTGCCCGCCGTCCATCCGTCTGACGCCGGGTTCCGCCGGCTGCGCTTTTCGTGACGAAACTTTTTGCTGGTTTCAAAACGCCAAGCTGCTAGTCTGAAGGCACAGTCAACCCAGATAACATTTATGGAAATCATCTTTAACTGCCCGAACTGCGGCCAGGAATTGTCCGTGGACGACGCGGGCGCCGGCTCGGAAATCCCGTGTCCGACGTGCAGCGAAAACATCACCATCCCCGAAAAACCCGCCAAAGCCGCGCCCGCGCCCGCCGAAGAAATCGGTGCGCCGCGGCTCGCGCCCAGCGCCATGGCGTCGTCCGCCGGCGCCAAGGTGGAATTCCATCTCAAGGTGCCAGTGCGGAACACGCCCAGCGAAAGCCTCATCAAAAAAGCGGCCGTGCCGCTCGAAGCCGTCGCCAAGGGCGCGGACAAGCAAATTCGTGTGCGGACGATGCGCCACGACAAGTGCGTTGATTCCGGCCACGACAAGTTCGACGAGATGGTCTCGAAAGTCCTGGCGGACATCGGCGAGCACAACATCGTCAGCATCCACAACGTCAATTACCAGCACTTCGACGTGCAAACGCAAAAGGTGATGACGGATTACGGGCTGGTGATTGTCTATCGCGGTTGATTTCAACTTGCCCGCCTTGACTTGCCGGATGCGCCCCGTTATTTTCGCTGCATGAACCGCCGGTTCATTTTTCTGCTGTTGCTGGCTGCGGGCGCGATGCTGGCGCCGTTCCGCGCGCCCGCGCCGTTGTATTACACGCCGGGCGAGGGCTGGTATTACGAGCCTTACGGCCAGAAGGCCGACTGGCAGCGCCCCCGCGCCAAGGATCAACTGGCCGTGGCGGAGCAGGCGTTCACCAACAAAAATTACAACGTGACGCTCCACGCGGCGCACCGCGTCGTGCGCGTGTGGCCGTTGTCCGATTACGCGCCGCGCGCCGAATATCTCATCGGCCGCTGCCTCGAAACATCGGGCAGGGACGAGGCGGCATTCAACGCCTACCAGGCCATCATCAAAAAATATCCGCACAGCGACAGTTACGAGGAGGTGCTGTGGCGCCAATACGAAATCGCCAGCCGTTTTTTGGGCGGCGAATGGTTCCGGGTGTGGGGCACGATTCCGCTTTACCCCTCGATGGATGAAACGGCGAAGCTGTTCAGCAACATCGTCACCAACGGCCCTTACAGCGACGTCGCGCCGCACGCGCAATTGCGCATCGGCGCGGCGCGCGAAAAGCAGAAGGATTATCCGGAGGCGGTGAAGGCTTACGCCATCGCCGCCGACCGTTATTACAACCAGCCGGTCATTGCCGCCGACGCGCTTTACCGCGAAGGCGTCGCGTATCAAAAGCAGGCGTCCACCGCTGAATACGATCAAGGCACCGCCGCGCAGGCCATCGCGGCTTACACGGATTTCATCACGCTTTTTCCAAATGACCCGCGTGTGTGGGACGCGCAAAATGCCATCGGCGCGCTCAAAACGCAGCAGGTGGAAGGCAATTTCAAAATCGCGCAGTTTTACGAGCGGAACAAGGTTTTGAACGCGGAACAAAGGCGGGACGGCGCGCTGGTTTATTACAACGAAGTGTTGCAGCTCGATCCCAACTCGCCCTACGCCGCGCAGGCGCGCCAGCGCATCGCCCAGCTCAAACCGCGCGCCGCAACCCCGCCCGCCAGTTGAAATGCGCCCGCTGATCTTTTTTGCGATTTGCGTGACGGCGATTTTGTCCGCCGGTTGCGCCGGCTACCACCTGGGGCCGGTCAACCCCAACGTGGTCGCCGGCGCAAAATCCATCGAGATCGTTCCCTTCAACAACCAGACGCTGCAACCACGGCTGGGCGACGCGGTGACGCAGGCGTTGCGCGAGCGGTTGCAGACCGACGGCACCTATCGCCTCGCCACCCGCAGCCATGGCGATGTCGTCGTCACCGGCGTCATCACCGCCTACCGCCGCGAGGGCGTGAGCTTTTTGCGGACGGATGTTACAACGGCGGAAAATTATCGCGTGGGCCTCACCGCGCACGTCACGGCGCGCGACCGCGCCACGGGCAAAGTATTGCTCGACAAACCTGTGAACGGCTACACGCTCGTCCAGGTGGGAACGGATTTGGCGGATGCCGAGCGCCAGTCGTTGCCGCTGCTGGCGGAGGACCTGGCGCGCAATATCACGGAATTGCTGACGGAAGGCGCGTGGTGAAAATCATTGCAACCGGCCTGCAGCTTTTATTGTCTGTTCCATAAATCAAATCCTCAACCTAAACCGATATGAAAAAGCACATTGCCAAACTCTCAATGCTAACCTTGTGCGCTGCGGCCATCCTCGCCGTGCCCGCGTTGTCTCGCGCGCAAGACACCACCAACGCGCCGGTCGCCGCCGCCCAAACTCCGCCGGTCAAGAAACACAGCGCCACGCAATCCGCCACGCTACCGTTCCGCGGCACTTTGACTGCGGTGGACACGAACGCGATGACCCTGACGGTCGAGAAGCGCGCGTTTAACATGACGTCCGAGACGATCATCACCAAGGACGACAAACCGGCGGTGCTGGCCGACGGCGTGGTGGGCGAACCGGTGCGCGGCGCCTACAAGAAAAACGCGGACGGCAAGCTGGACGCGGTCACGGTGCGCTTTGGAGGCAAGCAGAAGGAACCGGCGGGCAACTGACCGTTCGCAACTCTTCCGTCATTGACGGCAAGTGGCGGTGCCGGCCGTTTTTATTGACGTTTCCACCAACTGGTCAGCCCCTTCGATTTTTGCTGGGTCTGCGGAAATTGAGATTGTTGCCGCAGCAGCAGGCTGCGCGAAGCCTCAAGAGCCATGATGAATTCATCATAGCTCAAAAAACGGTCCCCCGGATTTTTGGCCAGCACTTTCACCAGCGCGTCGCTCGTCGGCTGCGAGATTTCCGGCACGACCAGGTTCGGCGGCGTCAGCGGTGTCTGCACTTGGGCGACGATGACCTCCTCGATGGTTGGCGCGTCAAACGGCACATGGCCGGTCATCGCGTGATACAGCGTCGCGCCGAGGCTATACATGTCGGACAGGAAAGTTTCCGGCTCGCGTTTGATTTTTTCCGGCGCGACGTAATACGGCGTCCCCCAGGTCACGTCCTCGACCTCGTGCTCCACGTCGGCTTTGCGCGCCAGGCCGAAGTCAATGAGCTTGGGTTCGTGATCGGCGTTGAACAGGATGTTGCCCGGCTTGATGTCGCGGTGGAGCAGGTCGTATTTGAGCGCCATGTCGAGGGCGGAGGCGATTTTGATGCCGATGTCAAGCACGTCGAGTTCGGGCAGCAGGCGCAATTTTTCGATGCGCGCGTCGAGGCTGCCGCGGTCGGCCAGTTCCATGACGAGATATTGCTGCCCGTCCCATTCGTCGAATGTGTAGAGATGGACGATGTTCGTGTGATTCAGCCGGGCGCACGCGCGGGCTTCGCGGTAAAAACCTTCCAGCGCCTTCGTGTCTTCGAGCAGCTCCTTCTTCATCAACTTCACCGCCACCATGCGTTCCAGCGTCGTGTCCCAGGCGCGATACACCGTGCCCATGCCGCCCGACCCGATGATGCTCCGCAGCTCGAATTGCCGCAGCATCATCGGCATCATGATTGGATGCCCGCATTTGGTGCAGGGCACCGTGCCCAGCGGCTGCAAATCGCCGGGGATGAAGACCTTCGTCTCACACCAGCCGCAGGTGACCATTCGTAATTGCTCGCTCATGCCTGAAGCAATCTAGCACCAACCCGCCATCCCACAACGCATTTTTTATCCGGCGGAAAAAACTTTGACAAATGGGCTGGAATAGTGTTTCTTACCGCCGGTTAAACATGAAAACCACGTTTGCAACGAAGATGTTGAAGCACACGCCCGCCAATGGCCGCCTGGCCATTTGGCAGCGCGGCTCCCGGCTTTTGGGCAGCGTGGGATTGAAATTCTAAACGAACAAACGATTTTTCAGAAACCCGCGATTGCCCGTCAATCGCGGGTTTTCTGCTTTTTGACCCAAAACCATGAACAAAAGGAAAGACATGAACATAAACAAAACAAGAGTGCCGACCGAGTTCGGCCCTGAAACGCGCTTCGAGCTGCGGCCTGCGCCGCCCGCTCCGTTCCGCGCGACGAGTGAAACCGAGTTCGAACGGTTGAAAAACCGGCTGCTCGCCGAGCAACTGGCCGGGGCGACGCCGGAGTTGAACATTCCGCTGCGGCGCGCGGCCAACGAGGCCGCCGCGCTGGCATGGGTGACGTTTTACCCGCTGCTGGTGTTTCCGGTGTTGTTCGAGGAAAAAACCGTGGCTGCCGTGCGCCAGGCCGAACGGCAGGCCCGCATTTACGCGGACAGCCGCGAACTGCTCGCCGTATGAAAACGCAACGCCCGCTTGAAACGGGGCGCGAGCGCGGGTGGGAAGCCGTCGGCACGGGCGAAAAAAAACTGACGCCCGCGCCAACGGCTTCCCGCCGCGCCCTTTTGTTTCCGGGAAATAATCTTCGGAGCGCGGACAGTTCCTCGCGGTGGAGTTTCAAGCGTCCGCTTGATGCGACACTGTCCGCGTTCCTACAGAATTAAAGTATAAATGTGAAACTTGAGCTTGCAGGCCGCCAATCCCAAGTATTTTGCAGCCTGTAAAATTCATTTTTCCTCAACGCGCTGAATCCGCGCGCCTCGTCAAATCAAACCGCCGGATGAGATTCACTTCATCCGGCGGCGGATTGAAAAATGGCGGCAGCAGCCGGTCCGACCGCGTCATCGCTTGTAGTGGCAGAGATAGGCCACATCGCTGGCGGCCTCGACTTCAAACTTCACCTTCGGCGGCACGACAAAAGACCGGCCCTCGGCGTAGCTTTTCCAGTCGCCGCCCGGCAGTCTGGCCTTCAGCGTTCCGGCCACGACGTGCATATGTTCCTCGCAATCGGTGCCAAAACTGTATTTGCCAGGCTCGATCACGCCGACCGTCGCCGGTCCTTCCGGCGTGCTGACGGTCAAGCTTTGAACTTTTCCTTCAAAATAAGAATTATGTTTCATCCCTTTTTAATGCCGGTTTTCGGCCCATTTGACAACACAAACCATCGTTCCGGTTCAAAACTTATTCCATCATGCGAATCGTGGCACGCCGCTCCGCCGGCCGGCCCGTTCGTCGTTATGCGATGGCCGGCCTTGCATTACCAGACTGCGCTCGCGCGGGGCGATGGCGGATATGTGAAATTTTCGCTACCGCCGGGGGCGATTTTGAGTATCCTGCGCCCAGTCGTTTTATGGCCGGCGCTTTACAATTCGTCCTGAATGGCCGGGTCGTCAGGGTTGATAATTGTTCTCCGAACACGACGCTGCTGGAATTCCTGCGCGGCGCCGGCCTGACCGGCGCGAAGGAGGGTTGCGCCGAGGGCGACTGTGGTGCGTGTTCGGTCGTCATGGTTGACCGCGACTCGCAAGGACGGCCTTGTTATCGCGCCATCAACAGTTGCCTTGTGCCGCTCTGTCTGATGGTAGGGCGTGAAATCGTCAGTGTCGAAGGCGTCGCGTCCGGTCAGGAACTCCATCCCGTGCAGCGGAAAATGGTCGAGCGCCACGGCTCGCAATGCGGTTATTGCACGCCCGGTTTCGTCTGTTCAATGTTCGAGGGCTTTTATCGCAATGACCTTCACACGCACGACGATCTCGACGACCAACTCTCCGGCAATCTCTGCCGCTGCACCGGCTACCGGCCGATTCGCGATGCGGCCATCGAAGCCTTTTTGCTTCGTAGCAGCCGAGGTAACGAGGCTCAAACTAAAAGTAAAAATAAATTAGAGACTTCTTACGTCATCTCCCACGGTCAGGATATTTTCGCCGAACGGCTGAAACAGGCAGACGCCAAACCCGGCGCGGCGGAATACGAATTCGCCGAAGAGAAATTCTTCCGGCCAACCTCGCTCACTGAACTGTTCCGTCTAAAAAAGAAAAATCCCGACGCCCGTCTCATCGCCGGCGCGACGGAACTCGGCCTCGACATCACCAAGCGCTACAAAAAATTCCCGACGCTCATCTCCGTCGAAGCCGTGCCGGAGTTGAAGGAAATCACATCCACCAAAACCGAATGGCTCATCGGCGCCGCGGTGACGCTCACGCAAATCGAAGATAAAATGGCCGGTGAATTTCCCGCGCTCGGCGACATGCTGCGCGTGTTCGGCTCACGGCAGATTCGCAATCGCGCCACCATGGGCGGCAACCTCGTCACCGCCTCGCCCATCGGCGACTGCGCGCCAGTGCTGCTGGCGCTGGATGCGAAAGTGGCGCTCGTGTCGGCAAAGGGCGAACGCACCTTGCCGATTGACCAATTCTTCGTCGCGTATCGCAAGACCGCGCTGCGAACCGGCGAAATTTTGAATGCCATCATCGTGCCGCGCGGCATTTCAGGACCGGGGCGCACGCGCAAATGCTCGTGGTTCAA
>Ga0224534_1001398_pt1 | contig 12791 bp, 9 predicted proteins | sample 714E12024metaG_FD_172012 | JGI IMG/M metagenome (GOLD analysis project Ga0224534, IMG submission 172012) | Peat soil microbial communities from Stordalen Mire, Sweden - 717 E1 20-24 | ecosystem: Environmental > Terrestrial > Soil > Wetlands > Peat | place: Sweden: Norrbotten County, Stordalen... | reverse complement strand
GTTGATTTTCGCGGCGGCCTCAATGTCGGCGACGTTCTTGATCAAAATGCCGAGGCGCGCGGCGGCGGACAGCGCGGCCACCATCGCCGTCGGCGTCGCGAGGATGAACGCGCAGGGGCAGGAGACGACGAACACGGCGATGACGCGGTTCAAATCGCGCGTGAACGCCCAGACCAGAACGCCGATCAACAGCACCAGCGGCGTATAGTAGCCCATGTATTGGTCCACGATTTTCATGATGGGCAGCTTGGTCTTTTCGGCGGCGAGAATCAGCTCGCGCACGCGGCCCAGCGTCGTGTCCTCGCCGGCGCGGCTGACCTTGATTTCCAGAACGCCGGTGAGATTTTGCGTGCCGGCGAAAACCTCGTCGCCGGTCTTCTTGTCGGCGGGCAGTGATTCACCGGTGATGGTCGCCTCGTTGAACGAACCGTGACCGCTGACGATGACGCCGTCCGCCGCAACATTGTCGCCCGGGCGGATGCGGATGACGTCGCCGACGGCCAGTTCGCTTGCGGCAACCTCGTCTTCGCCGCCGTCCTTCTTGATGCGGCGTGCCTTGGTGGGCGTGAGTTTGATGAGCGATTCGATGGAATTGCGCGCGCCTTCGGCGGTGCGCGTTTCAATGAGTTCGCCCATGAGCATCAAAAAGGCGATGAGGCCGGCGGTCTTGTAACCCGCGCTCATGCTGTTGCCGAAGCCGCCGGAGGCAAACGCCGCGAGCACGGCGATGGCGACCAGTTCGTTGATGCTCAAGCGGCCGACGCGCAAATCCTTGATGGCGGTGACGACGATGGGATAAATCAGGATGATCGCGCCGATCATGGCGCTGGCGCTGGCGACGGTGCCGCCGGACTCAAACAGCCAGTCCACGACGAAGGCGTTAAGAACCAGGACGACGCCGAGAACGGCCTGCCACAGATGCACGACGGAATGCTCGTGGTCGTGGCCGCAGCCGCAGTTCGGCCCGTGCTCGTGATGGCTCAAAAGTGACTTAACTTGCATACAAATTTATAAATTTCGATTTTCGGTTTACGAATCACGGATTCGCCGACGTGTTTTTCGGCTGCGGCGGCTCCCGGTTCAACATCAGCCGGAGTTCGCGCGGTTTGCCATCGGCACGCTGGGGCAGATAGATTTTGTCCTCCACGTTCGTGAGCACCTGGGCCATGACCGGCACGAGGGTTTGCTGCGCGAACAGGCTGGGATTGCTTTCGTATTTCGGCAGTAAATCGCTGAAGCGCCTGGCCTCGGCGGAGAGCGATTCGACGTAGCGGTTGCGCGCGGCCTCGGCGACGGCAATGATGGTCGTGGCCTGCGCGCTGGCGGCGTTGGTGACCTGGTTTTCGTAACTCTTGGCGTCCTGCAGGGCCTTGATGCGGTTTTCGCGGGTGGTGGTGACCAGCGCAAAAATGTCCTTCAACTGCCGCGGCGGAATGCTCACGACCTCGATGTTGTCAATGCCGATGCCGAGCTGTTCCCGGTCAACCAGATCGCTGACGCGCAGGAGCACGGCGTCGCGAAAATCGTTGACGTGCAGCAGCAGGATGTCATCCACGTTGAAATGCGCCGCGGTGAAAGCCAGCGCGTTGTTCAGCGCGTTCTGCACCGCGTTGGAAACACCCGCCAAGCCATAGGTGAGGTTGGTGCCGGAGGAAAATCCGAACACGGCGCGCATCGGGTCGTCAATGTGGTAATAAAGCGTCGCGCGGGTGTGGATGATGTTGCGGTCGGCGGTGATGACGTAGCCGTCCACCGCCGGATTGAGCGACGAACCGGCGGGCAGCTCCTCGCCGCTCAATTCCTGTTCCGGCGTGGTGAAATACCAGCCGGCGCTGGAGGCGACCTTTTGAATTTCCGTGATGGGAATCTTCACCACTTCGTCAATCGGATACGGAAACGACCAGTGCAGGCCCGGGCCGAGCAGGACATTTTTCCCCTCGCCCACCAGCCGGCCAAAGCGCAGGATGACCGCCTTTTCCGACGAGCCGACCTGGAAAAATCCGGAGCCGAAAAACGCCAGCACCATCAGCAGCATCACGACCTTGACAATCGCAAAACTGCTGCGCAACGCCTCGGCCAGCGCCTGTGAACCGGCGTCGTCCGGCGTCACCGGCGCCTCGTGCTCGTGATGATGATGTTCGTGGTCGTCACTCATGGCTTGGCGGCGAATTGGTCGGCAGGTGGCTGAACAAATCAAACGGCGGCGTGCGCTCGTCGAAAATCAGGGTGGATTTCTGGTTGAGCGACTGTTGGAGCGCGTCAACGCGCAGGAGGAAATTCGCCAGCTCGGGATTCTGCTGGAAGACCGGCAGGGTTTTGGCGGCCTCGGCCTGGCCCACGCCTTTGATGCGAACGGCGGCGGCATCGGCGTTGGCAATGGTGTCGGCGGCCTGCCGGTCGGCGGTGGCCTTGATTTCCTGCGCCCGGCGTTCGCCTTCGTATTGCTCCCGGTTGATGAGCACCAGCCGCTCGTTTTTCATCCGGTCGAAAACCGTTTGCGTGACGCTCTCCGGCAGGCCGAACCGTTTGAGGCCGAGAAATTCCAGCCGGATGCCGCACTCATTCGTCCGCAGTTCGTTTTGAACGGCCTGTTCGATTTCATTTTCGATGGCGTTGAACTTGAGCGCCTGCGGGTCCGCGTTCACGAAATCGGACAGCGAATGTTTGCTGACCACGGCGATGTTGGCGCTGCGCAGCATGCTTTCGAGCATCCGCTCCGCGGCGGGCACCGAGCCGTCGCGGAAATGATTGAGGAACGCCGCCGCGTCGGAAATCTGCCAGCCGACATAGACGCTCGTGATCAGATTGTTCTGGTCCGCCGTGAGCGTTTCGTTGAACTTGTCCTCGAAATTCTGGATGCGGTCGTCGAATTTGTAAACCCGCTGGACCGGCCAAGGCCACTTGAAATACGCGCCCGGCTCGGTGATGTTCCGCACCGGCCTGCCGAAGGTCGTGATCACGGCAGTCTCGGACTGGCGCACCTGGAACACAAACAGCAGCAGCGCAAAAACCACGACCAGCACTGCGCCGATGGCAAAGGTCAAAATATTTCTATTCATGGCATTCAATCGTTGGGAACATTTACTCCATTCAAAAGGTCCGCGCGGATTTTGTCTTCAAGATCAAAAATCAAAACGTCCTGCGTGTTGGTGACGAGCAGGACATATTTGCGCGCGTTGGCCGTCGCGGCGGCGAACGCCTGGAAATACGCGCGCTGCCGGTAAACCGACGGCGCGGCTGCAAACGCCGGAATCTGGTTGGTGAACAGCGCCGCCCGCGCCCAGGCCGAGACTTCGAGTTGCTGCCGCACCGCGTCGGCGACGTTGGTGGCGGTGAACGCGTGCGCGCCGGCCAGGGCGTTGGTGCGGATGGCTTCGGCCTGCGCGCCCAGGATTTTGGCGAGCTTCGTCTGCTCCGCCCCCACGACCCTCTCGTAATCACTGGCAACGGTCACCGGCGGGTGAATGTCCTGCAGGCCGACAAAGATGATTTTCACGCCAAGCCGGTGCTCGTTCGCATCGGCCTGGATCTGGCTGCGCAAGGTTTCCGCGGCCTCGAAACGCAGATGCGTCAGCAGGTCGTTCACGTCCGTGCCGGCGAGGTAACGCACCACGTCCCGCGTCGCGAGGTCATCCAGCAGATTTGTGGGGGCGGTGTTCTGATAAGCCCACTGGAGCACGTTGGTGATTTGAAACAGCACCGGGATGCTGACGTTGATGAGGCTCACCGGCGGCGCCTTGAAGGTGTCGTTGGTGTCAAGGTTGTCATTTTGAATCGTGACGGGCGCGCGGTTGCCAACGAGGAAATTGGTCTCGCTGGTATGGCCGACGCTCCACAAGATGGTTCTGGCGCTTTCGCTCTGCGCGTCCGGGGTGAAGCCGACATTGAACGTCTGGATTTGCTCCGTGCGATAGCGGTAGATTTTGTCCGCCGGCCACGGCCATGTCAAATGCGCGCCCGGATCCAGTTCCGTCATCGGCCGCCCAAAATGCTCCCGCACGGCCTGTTCGCCCGCGTCCACGAACACGACGCAAGTGGACAGAAACAGCGCCGCCAGTTGCGCGAGCAGCAGGAGCGGCAGGTTTTTTTTGAGCAACTGGAAAAACCACGTCTCGGAAACCTTGAAGCCGAATTGATAATCCAGCGTCTGCGCCGCCGTGGTGAACAGGCTTTCGGGCTGCGCGAGCAGGCCAACGACGCGGCTGTCGTAAAGCGGCCGGGCCACCTTGCCCCGGACGCGCGGGCGGTAGATTTCCAGCAGCAGCGTGACGAGGATTTCCGCCGCCATCAAACCGAGCAGCACGCACCCGGCGCGCGCGACCCAGAAATCGGCCCTGGCGAATTCGGTTTTGGCGCCGGCGATGCCGAGTGCGGCGAACCCGCAGACATACGCGCCCGCCAGCAGAAAATTTGCGCCCGGACGCAGCAGCCGCTGGTCTTCGAGCCGCGCGATGGTGACCGAAAAGCGGCCGAGCAGAAACAGAAGCAGCGCGAAAATCGCGAAGAGGGAAAGCGAGGTCGTGGCATTGGCGTCCTTGATGACCGCGAGGGTTTTTCCGCTCCAGTTCCAAAGCAGCCACGCGCCGGCGGCCTCCAGCAGAAACAGCAGCACGGCGAATCCCGGCACGAAATATTTCTCAAACTGCTCGCGCGACCGGCGCGCTGGAAAAACTTCCGACGCCTTCGCCTCAAACAGGGCGGATTCACCGCTGGCGCGGGCGAGTTCCCCCATCTCCAGTTTTTCCAGGCGCTCGTTCTCCTCGAGCCGCATCTGAAACCAGCTGGTGAAGGCCACGAGCATTCCCAGGCCGAGAAAGACCGAGCCGGTCTGGCCGCCCAGCGAACCGGCATAGGCGGCAACAACAAACGCGGCGACAAAAATCGCCGTCGCCGCGACCAGATTCACCAGACCGTTTTTTTGAATATTGCGTTCCATTTATTTCTTCGTTGAAGCAAAAATCCGCTTTGACTCTTCAACCATTTTCAACTCAATTCCCGCTCTTCAAACAGCGCCGTGCCGATGGCCAGCGCCGCGCCCGCGTAGCCAACCACATACACAAACGCCTTGCCGACGTAAGCCCATTGAAACGTGCTTTTGCCCGTGTCCAGCGCGTCGGCGAGCCAGAAAAGCTGCCAGTTTGGAAGGGCCGTGTAAAGCATCGAAGCCCACCACGGACCGCCGCCGCTGATTTTTCCGCCTGCCTGCGAGTAAAAGTAATCCGACATCAGCCCGATCAAAAAGAACGCCGAGCAAATCGCCAGCGTCGGAATCGTGTCCAGCCGCGTCGAACACGCCAGCGCCAGCGCCGCCAGAATCCACAGCGCGAACAGGATCAAAATGCCCGCCGGCACCAGCCGCCAGTCCACATACGCCACCGTGCCCGCGCTTTCCATCTGCGTGGTGAACTGGAAAATCACGAACGCCGCCAGCGTCCCCAGCGCCACCAGCGCGCACACCGCGTCGCTCACGAACGGACGGCGCAGGAAAAAGTTGCTGAAGCCCGCCAGCGCGTAGGCCAGCGCCACCCCCGCCCCGAAAATGCCCAGCGCGGCCATGTCGGTTTTGCCGTAGGCGTCGAAGGCCATGCGGCTGCCCAGCAACACGCCGATCATGTTCATATAGGTCAGCACCGTCAGCGCCGCGGCAAGGCCGGCGTATTTCGCCAGCAAAAATTGCGCGCGCCCGACCGGCTTGGACAACACCGCCAGCGCCGTGCCGGTGCGGATTTCCCGCGCCAGCGACGCCGACGCGCTCAACACCGCGCCAAACAGACCCGCCAGCAGCATCACCGCCAGCGTGCTGTTCTCGACCAGCTTCGGCTCGTCGCCGAACGCGAAGTAATACGGCACGGCCAGGAAAATCTCAAAAAGCACCGACCCGGTCATCAACAGCAAAAACACCGGTTGCCGGATCAATTCCATGAAGGCGTTCGCGGCGATGGTCAAAAATTGTCGCATGGTAATTTACAGCCGCATAGCTTACGTCGCTGGCAACCAATTGCAATCGGTTATTATGCGCTGCGAATGACTAGACAATTATGTAATAATTCCGTTCACCGGCGGGGGTGTGCGTTTGGACGCACACCCTTCGTTTCGGAACCGGGCCGGTGTGGAAAACGGTCTCCACGGTATTGGCAATTCGACGGCGGCTAATCTGTTTGACACGCAAATCATAGTCGGTTTTTCAGGAGAATTGAGCGCGAAACCGCCAATTTTGTTCAAAAAATCAAAAGCGGAATTGCTGATGACCTGATTTGCCTTTTCCACCCCAAAGGTTGTGATGCCACTTTTGAATCACTTTCACGAAAACCGAATCCAGCCGCCGGCTGATGACTTCAACAAACGAACAACCTCTTTTCACAGCGAGCCAGAGCGAGGCGATGAACAGGATGATGAAAATTATCTGGTTCTGCCAGCCGTCCAATTTCCACTGGTCCTTCCAAAACCAGATGGGATGGCGGAAAACCGGCTCGGAATAGCAAATCGGCCACAAGTCGCCAACCTCTGGTCCGCGCGACCCGACCAGGTCACAAAGCAGGTGCAAATGGAACACAACGAGGCACCAACATAAAACCCGCGGCTTTTTTTGAGCGAAACAGGCGAGAAGAAGTGAAACCACAACGGCGCCCGGCCAGCCATGCAGCAGCAGGTGGTGATATTGCTGGTAGTAATGAAAAGTGTTTTCCTTGCCGGAGATCATCGAGCCAACAACGTCCGCAACGATTCCGAGACCATCAGCGTCCGGCAGAATTCCCGCCAAAGTCACAAGTTTGCGGTCTCGCGGATTATCCGTTACGGCTGAAGCGACCAGTCAACTTCCGATGAAATGGACAACTGGCGACACAGGCTCTCAAGCCATCGCGCGGGCGATGGAATTCCACCACGCATCGTGAAGTTCGGCCACCGGCCAGTTGAATTCGCTGGAAGCGGCTTTGATCGTCAGCTTGTCTCCGCCGACCCTGCCGATTTGCACCGCCGGAACGCCCATCAGCTTGGCGCGTTCAACCACCTTTACCGCGTCGAGCGGTTTGCAGGAGATGACGACGCGCGATTGGGTTTCGCCGAAGAGCAAGGCATCGAGGCGGACGTCTTTCAAAGCGCTCAAGTCAATTGTCGCACCAATCAACCTCGGCGTCCCGCGCGCCACGAGCTGGCTGATGCAGCTTTCGGCAAGGCATACCGCCAGGCCGCCTTCGCTGCAATCATGCGCGCTTTTAACCAGCCCGCTCTGGATCAATCCGAGCAAAGTGGTGTGCAATATCTTCGCCGTTTCAAAATCGCAGCGCGGCGGAGAACCGGTTTTTTTGCCGTGAATCACCTGCAAATACGCGCTGCCGCCGAGACCGAGAATCGGGTCGGCTTTGTCCGCGATTTCGCCCAGCAGGATGATCGCGTCGCCCTCGTCCTTGAACCACTGCGTCGTGACGTGTTCAGGTTTTTCAATCAGACCCACCACCACCACCGTCGGCGTCGGATCAATCGGGCCGTTTGGACTTTGGTTGTAGAGCGAACAATTGCCGCCGGTGACGGGCGCATTGAACGCCCGGCACGCCTCGGCCAGGCCGCGCACCGATTCCGCAATCTGCCAGAACAATTCCGGCTTCATCGGGCTGGGCATGTTGAGGTTATCGGTCGTGCCCAGCGGCACCGCGCCGGAGCAGGCGAGATTGCGGCAGGCCTCCGTCACGACAATTTTTCCGCCCTCGTAAGGATCGAGATAAACGTAAGTGCCGTTGCCATCCACCGACATGGCGATGAGTTTTTCAAGGTGGGGCAGGCGTCTCGCCTGTCCATCGGCCTGTAGCTCTTGTGCCGCGGCTTCGCCGCTGGGCAGGCGAGACGCCTGCCCTGCTTTTTCCGGCGGCAATGAATCTTGTTTGATGCGGATGACCGCCGCGTCGCTGCCGGGCAAAACGACCGAGCCGTCGCGCACTTGATGATCGTATTGGCGATAAACCCAGTTCTTCGACGCGATGCTCGGCCACGCCAAAAGTCTCTTCAAATCATCGGTGGCATCTCTTGTGTCGGCAATCCCGTCGAGCCGGAATGCGCGCACTTCCTTCAAATAAGCCGGTTCCAGCGATTCGCGCTGATACACCGGCGATTCGTCGGCGATTTTTTTTGCGGGAATGTCCGCTACAATTTTTCCGCCGTGACGCACGACCATCCGGCCGGTATCGGTGACAAACCCGATTTCCGACCACGGCAAATCCCATTTGTCGAAAATGCGCTTCACTTCCTCTTCGCGGCCTTGGTGGACGATGATGAGCATCCGCTCCTGCGATTCGCTCAACATGATTTCGTAGCTGCTCATGTTCGGCGCGCGTTGCGGCACCTTGTCCAGCTCTATCTCGATGCCGGTTCCGGCACGCGCCGCCGTTTCGCAAGTCGAGCAGGTCAATCCCGCCGCGCCCATGTCTTGGATGCCCGCGACCACGCCGGTTGCGAGCAATTCGAGGCAGGCTTCACAGACAAGCTTCTCCATGAACGGGTCGCCCACCTGCACCGCGCCGCGTTGCTGCTCGGCGGATTCCTCGGTCAAATCCTGCGACGCGAACGACGCGCCCGCTAGACCGTCGCGGCCTGTCGCCGGGCCGACGTAGAAAACCGGGTTGCCGATTCCCTTGGCCGCGCCGCGTGCAATCTGTTCATGGCGCAAAACACCGAGGCAAAAAGCATTCACCAGCGGATTGCCCTCGTAAGATTTGTCGAAATAGACCTCGCCCGCGACGGTCGGGATGCCGAAGCAATTGCCGTAATGCCCGATGCCCGCCACAACTCCCGCAAACAATCGCCGGTTATTTTTCAAAGCGGCTTCGCCCTCACCGTTTGTAGCAGCCGAGGTGACGAGGCTCTGACTGTTTTCGGATTTTGAATTGAGCCTCCTTACGTCGGCTGCTACATCCGAAGTAATTGGCCCGAAGCGCAGCGAGTTGACCGCGCAAATCGGACGCGCGCCCATCGTGAAAATGTCGCGCACGATGCCGCCAACGCCCGTGGCCGCGCCTTGAAACGGCTCGACCGCGCTCGGATGATTGTGCGACTCGATCTTGAACGCGATGGCGATGCCGTCGCCGATGTCAATGATGCCGGCGTTTTCCTCGCCCGCGCCGACGAGGATTTTCGGCGACTTGGTGGGAAAGGTCTTGAGCAGCGGGCGCGTGTTTTTGTAGCTGCAATGCTCGCTCCACATCACGGAAAAGATGCCCAGCTCGGTGTAGCTTGGCGGGCGGCCAAGAACTTCGAGGATTTTTTTATACTCGTCCGGCGTGAGGTTGTGCTTCGCGACGAGTTCGGATGTGATGGCGGGTTCGGTCATTGGAGAAATATTTTATGCCGCCTTCGCCACGGTCTTGCTTTGCAGCGCGGCGAAGATGCTTTCGAAAATCCATTTGCCGTCGTCGCTGCCCAGCGCAGGTTCGCTGGCGCGTTCGGGATGCGGCATCAGGCCGGCCACGTTGCGGCGTTCATTGCAGATGCCCGCGATGTTCTGCACCGCGCCGTTGGGATTCGCGGTGTCGGTCAGGTTTCCGCTGGCGTCGCAATACTGCCACAAAATCTGGTTGTTTGCCTTGAGCTTCGCCAGCGTTTCTTCGTCGGCAAAGTAGCAGCCTTCGCCGTGGGCAATGGGAATGCGGAGGATTTTCCCAGCCGGAATCTTGCTGGTGAACGGCGAATCCGTCGTGGCTGTTTTCAGGAAAATGTGCTCGCAGTGGAATTGCAAATCGCGGTTGCGGATGAGCGCGCCGGGCAGCAGGCCGGCTTCGGTGAGCACTTGAAAGCCGTTGCAGACGCCGAGGACGAGTCCGCCGTTGTCGGCGAATTGCTTCACGGCCTGCATCACCGGGCTGAACCGCGCAATCGCGCCGCAGCGCAAATAATCACCGTAGCTGAAGCCGCCCGGCACGATGACGGCGTCGGCGTCACCGAGGGAATTTTCCTTGTGCCAGACGTAGCGCGCCGAATGGCCGAAGACGTCGCGGAGGGCGTGGATGGCATCCTGGTCGCAGTTGCTGGCGGGAAATTGGAGGACGGAAAAATTCATTATTTTAGGTTTGCCACAAAGTCGCCGAGGCGCAGAGGAACGATTTTTTGTCTCCGCGTCTCTGCGTCTCGGTGGCTAATCAGTAATTTCCAGTTTATAATCTTCAATGACCGGGTTGCTCAAAAATTTGTGCGCCGCGTCGTTCAACGCCTGCTGCGCGGCGGCCTTGTCCGCGCCGGGCGCGAGGTCAATCTCGATATATTTGCCGATGTGGACGCCGGTGACGCCGGTGTAGCCCATCTGGGCGAGGGCACCCTGGACGGTTTTGCCCTGCGGATCCACGACGGCCTTTTTGGGGGTGATGATGATTTTCGCTTTCATTCGCGCGTGGTGGAATGTTGCAAAAAATCCACCGCCGGGCGAGCAATTTTTGATTCCCGCGCAACGGCGTTGAATTTGCCCGCCGATTGCGCCATTGTTCCGGGCATGGTTGACACCAAACATCCCGACGAAGCGCCGTGCAGCAACATCGGCGCGGAGCGCAAGGCGCCGGCACCCTGCACCATCGTCATTTTTGGCGCGAGCGGCGATCTCACGGCACGCAAGTTGATCCCCGCCTTTTACCACCTGTTCAAGGACAAGCTGATGCCATCCACGTTCCGCATCGTGGGCTTTGCGCGGCGGGAAAAGACCGACGAATCGTGGCGGCAGGAATTGCGCGCGGCGCTCGACCAGTTTTCCCGCACGAAACCCGTGGATGAAAAAGTCTGGAAGGAATTCGCCGCGAACCTGTTTTATTGCCGGGGCGACCTCGCCGACGCCGCGGCTTACAAAAAGCTTGAAGAGATGCTGACCTCGTTCGGCAGCGGGCCGTTGCGGGAAAACCTGCTTTTTTATCTCGCCACGCAGCCGAGCCAGTTCGGCGAAGTCGTCGAGGAAATCCACCGCGCCGGCCTGCTACACAAAGACGGGGCCGGCTGGCAGCGCATCGTCGTCGAGAAACCGTTTGGCCACGACCTCGCCTCTGCGCACGCGTTGAACAACGAGCTGACCCGCTACGCCCACGAAAGCCAGGTCTGCCGCATTGACCATTATCTCGGCAAGGAAACGGTGGCGAACATTTTGATGTTCCGCTTTTCCAACTCGATTTTCGAGAAGCTCTGGAACCGGAATTCCGTGGACCACGTCCAGATCACCATCAGCGAAACCCTCGGCGTCGGCGAGCGCGGCGGTTATTACGAGGAGGCTGGCGCGCTGCGCGACATGGCGCAAAATCACATGCTGCAGGTGCTTTCGCTCATCGCCATGGAACCACCCGTATCGCTGGAAGCTGAATCCGTCCGCGACGAAAAGGTGAAGCTGCTCAAATCCATCCGCCCCCTTGCGCGCGAAGACGTCGCGAAACAAGTTGTTCGCGGACAATACTTCGCCGGCGTCGTGAACGGCCAGCCGCGCCCCGGCTACCGGCAGGAGACCAAGGTGAAAACGGATTCCAACGTCGAAACCTACGTCGCCATCAAGCTCCTCATTGACAACTGGCGCTGGAGCGGCGTTCCGTTTTATTTGCGCACCGGGAAAAACCTGCCGATGAGCGCCAGCGAAGTGCGGATTCAATTCCGTCCCACGCCGAACGTTTTGTTCGCCGCGCAGTGCGGAAACCATCTGGACGCCAACGCGCTCACGCTGCGCCTGCAGCCGAACGAGGGGATTTCCTTGCGGTTCAACGGCAAGGTTCCCGGCATGAGCCTCGGCGTGCGGCCTGTGCGGATGCACTTCAGCTACGACGCGGAGTTCGGCGCCTACACGCCGGAGGCTTACGAACGGCTGCTGCTCGAAGCCATCGCCGGCGACGCGACGCTCTTCATCCGCCGAGATGAAGTCGAGACCGCGTGGCAAATTGTGGATTCCATCCGCACCGGCTGGGACGGCAAACCGTTGACGAACCGCGAATTTTACGCCGCCGGAACATGGGGACCGATTGCCGCCGACGATTTGCTCGCGCAACTCGGCCACGCCTGGCACGAGCCGCTGGTGATAAAATGAAAGGCAAACGATGAGCAAAAAACTCGCAATCATTTTGATTGTTGCTGCATTCATCGTTGGTGCGGTTGCGACCGGCGGCAGCGTCAGATACGTCTTTGTTCAACGTCAGAGAACACTCAATAAGATTTTGGATTATCAATTTGAATGTCAGCCTGAAATTAGCACCTCATTGGTGAGCATATACGCGCTAAAAAGAATTCGTTCAAATGAAGCATCCAACTCTAACGCTGTTGAATACCTCGAACTACAGCTTGATTATTCTGTCGCAGGAATTGAGAAATATGTCGAACACCATTCTTTGTCTGAAAGTAATTCATTTCCAGCGATGATAGGAGTCCTTCGTTTGGCCAAGAATTATCGCGAACAGTTCCCGCACACAAACCGAGATGTTTCAGTTCAAAAGAACATCGAACAAGCATTTTCGCTAGTGAGATGAGCTGCCGTAACTTTGAACTGATTTCCTTCGCCAGCGCCGACAAACTTGCATCGCGCGCCGCCAGCGCTTGGTTGGACGAAATTGAATCGGCCAATCACGCGGGTAAAACGCAATGCGTCGCGCTTTCCGGCGGGCGCATCACGCAAAAATTCTTCGCCGCCACCGTCGAGCAGGCCAAAGCCCGCGCAGTTTCATTCGAGTGCGTCCATTTTTTCTGGGCGGACGAGCGCTGCGTCCCGCCGGCCGACCCTGAAAGCAATTTCAAGCTGGCCAGCGAGCTTTTGTTCGCGCCACTGAAAATCCCGGCAAGCCAGATTCACCGGATTC
>Ga0224534_1001397_pt1 | contig 12793 bp, 11 predicted proteins | sample 714E12024metaG_FD_172012 | JGI IMG/M metagenome (GOLD analysis project Ga0224534, IMG submission 172012) | Peat soil microbial communities from Stordalen Mire, Sweden - 717 E1 20-24 | ecosystem: Environmental > Terrestrial > Soil > Wetlands > Peat | place: Sweden: Norrbotten County, Stordalen... | reverse complement strand
CGCGAACATCACGCCGCCGGCGGCGAGCAGCAGGAAAGCAATCGGCGTCTTTACCGCCACCACCACCGGGTAGAAATACCAGAAGCCCGTATTGCTGCGCTCGCCGAGCAGGAAACTGGGGTGTCCTTCGGCGTTGTGCCGCATCACGTCTTGAATGCCTTGAAAGAGTTCCGGCGCGGGCACTTTGCCAAATGAGAAGCGGTAACCGGCCCAGATCAGCAGGCAAGCCACCAGCACCGCCAGGCCGAGCGACGGTATCCTTTTCCTCGCGGCGCTGAGAAGCCAGCCCAGCTTGGGACGCTCGGTCGCGAGATACCAGGCCAGCGCCAAACCCACGCCGGCGGGAAAGAACACCAGCGTGGAAAACTTCGAAAGCATGGCCAGGCCGGTGCTGACGCCGAACAGCGCTGCGTGACCCAGGGTGGGATGCTCCACCCAAATCAGAGCGGCAAGAAACGCGGCGCCCAAGAAAGCCGTGAGCGCCATATCGGTTGTGGCCAGGCCGGCGTGGGCCAGGACCGACGGAAGAAAGGTGAACAGAAAGACGGCCACCACCGCCACGGACCCGCTGAAATAGCGCCGCCCCCACCCATACACCACCAGGCACGCGATCCAAAAGAACGGCAGAATTCCCAGGCGCGCCAACGCCAGCGTCAGATCGTAGTGGTGGCCGTAATAGAGGATGGCAAGACCCTCGTGGGTCATCGAAGCGAGGTCCACGTTTGGCGTGTTCTGAGATCGAGTGCCCAGCAGATAGGGGCCCAGGGCCGTGGCCACTCGCGCCAGCGGAGGATGCTGCGGCTCCCACCGATAGACGCCCTTGTCCAGCCACTCCATGCCGCAGGCAATGTGGGCCGGTTCGTCGTAGGTGTGGTTGAAGACCGTGTAGGTGGCGATAATGCGGATGGATGCAACCAGAACCAAGGCCACGGCGATGGCCCGGCCATGGCGTTCCAGAAACCCTTCGGCGGCTAGGGGCAAGGGGACAGGAGCGGCCGTGGCTGGGGGCGCTCCGCGGCGCTTCTGCTGCTTCACCGTCACTAATTCGAATCTAGCATGGTGAATCCCTTCGGAACACGGATCCGAGTTGTTGCTTCGTGCGGCACATTGTGTGATAAGAGAAGAATGAGAATGAAACCGAACGCGGCGAAGTTCCTCGTTGGGGCAGGAATTCTGGTGCTCTGTTTCCCGATCTCGGTTCCCTTGCGGGCGCAGTTGGCTGGCGCCGTGCTGTCTGGCACCGTCACTGCCCCCTCGGGGGCAGTCGTTCCCAACGCCAAGATTTCGGCTAAGAACGTGGCCACGGGTCAACTGACGGAGACCCAAACCAATTCGACTGGGATCTACAACGTACCCAATCTCACGCCTGGGGATTACGAGGTGTCCATCCGAGCGGTGGGATTCAGCGACAAGGCCGTCAACGTGACGCTCGCGGCAGGCGCCAGGCAGACGATCGACATGGCTTTGGAGGCCTCCTCCAGCAATGCAGCGGAGCCTTCACTGGGGGATCTGGGCTTTACTCCGGATCAGATCAAGGGAAATGCGCAGGACCAGGCGCGACTCGATAGACGGTCGCACATGCTCAGGACCCATCAACGGCTCGGTTTGATTACGCTCGCTCCTTTGGTCGCCACGCTCATCGCCTCCAACGGGGCCGCTGGCAGGAAGGGCACCGCGTCCGGCCGTGAGTTGCATGCCGCTTTAGGCGGGGTAACGGCGGGTCTGTATTTCACGACTGCTTCCTTTGCTATCTTCGCGCCCAAGGTGCCGGGGACCACCGTGCGCGGACCGATCCGGCTGCATAGAGCTCTTGCCTGGATTCATGGCCCCGGGATGATCCTGACCCCCATCCTGGGTGCGATGGCCTATGGGCAACTAAACCGCGGGGAAAAGGTTCATGGGGTCGCCAGTATGCACTCGGCGGTGGCCGCCGTGACAGGCGCGGCCTATGGCCTGGCCATTCTCTCCGTCTCGATCAAATTCTAAGGATGGTTATGAACAAGAAATTGCCGATGGCATTTTTGTTTCTAGCGCCCTCCTGGTTGGCCCTGGCGCAAAGTCAATGGGTTCTCGAACAATCCACTCTCACGTATCATGTGTCCCACCCTTTACATCAGATGGACGGCGTCAGCCATGCGGCGCGAGGCAAAGGCGTTTGCCAGGTGGGACAGTGCGAGTTTCTGATCGCCGTACCGGTGAAGTCGTTCGACTCGGGAGATAGCAACCGCGACCTTCACATGCTCCAGGTTTCGCGTGGTGCTCAATTCCCGATGGTCACGGTGCGGGTTCGTTTGCCGGCGGACGCCACCTCGCTAACAACCATCCCTGTCGATCTGGATGTCGAGTTTGCCGGCCAGACCGCGCACTACAAGCAGGTACCTTTTCAACGCGTGACTCAGGGAAGCCAAGCTAAGATATCAGGGACCATTCCGGCTACGCTAAGCGATTTCAAGATCGAACCACCTTCGCTCCTGGCGATCCCCACCAAGAATGAAATTCCAGTCCGCGTGGAAATGACGTGGCATGGGTTGTGACCGAGCGAGGCCTCACCCACCCACGGGCTCGCCGCCTTCACCTGCTACTTCGTGTCGGGCGCGGGAAAGTTCCTCGCGGCGTCATCCAGCACCAGGACCCAGTCGTTCCCGCGTCCACTGGATGACGGCGTGAATGCCCGGGACTTTGTCTTTGGAAAATCTTCGATATGTGTCGACGTGCCTAGCCGTGGATCGTACCAATAGGCCTTGATCGTTGTTCCGGATAGCTTCTCATAGATCGGTCCACGAACCGTATTCTTAGTTTCGTGCCGGAAGCGGTATAGATGAACGCATAACTCCCATCCGACCCCCGGCACGCCTGTATCCGGTCCGTGGTGCCCAATGGGTCGTTAACCAGCAGCCATTGATCGGGAATCCGCACCTGCATTGGCCTCGATTCGATCAAAGCTCGCAGGTACCGCATCTGCGCCCCAGCGGGCATTTGCAGCGCTTCCTTCCATGGGTTCTTATACTCCTGAAGCCTTTTTCTGTCAACCCGAGTCCCCGAGTCCCGAGTCCTGGGTGGCGGTGAATGTTTCATCTGGTGAAACTCCATTTTACGGTGGCCTCCCCAACCGGTTGATTCGGCCCCGAATACCTTGACGTGGATAGAACCTGCCGGATACATTGTGATGGTAGCGGCCAGCCTAGGCGCAGGAGGATGGAGAGCAGACCATGAAGACAGCGGAAATTGTAGTTCGGATACTCGAGGACGAAGGCATTACAGCCGCATTCGGGATTCCGGGGGCGGCCATCAATCCGGTTTACCAATACCTGAAGAGCTCGACCATCAAGCATTACATCGCCCGGCATGAAGAGGGCGCCGTGCATGCGGCGGACGGGTACTGTAGGGCTTCCGGACGGATGGCGCTGGCCATCTGCACATCCGGCCCCGGGGCGACGAATTTCGTCACGGGCTTGTACACGGCGCGAGCCGACTCCATCCCCCTCATCGCCATTACAGGGCAGGCTAGCTCGAAGTGGCTGAGCATCGAGGCGTTCCAGTGCGTGGATATCGCCGCCATCGCGCGGCCGGTGGCCAAAGCCACCTGGTGCGTCACCAATCCGGCCGATGTCGCCGGTGTGATGCGCGAGGCCTTTCGCACCGCCCGGTCGGGCCGCCCCGGTCCCGTGCTCGTCGATCTGCCGTTGGATGTGCAGATGGCCGATGTGAGTTACCGGCCTGACGAAGACCGGCCTTTGCCCTGGTCCAAGCCGGCGCCGGACCCGGACTCCATCGCCCGGGCGATGGACCTGATTGCCGCCAGTCAAGCGCCGATCATGATTTTGGGCGGCGGAGTCATTCTAGCCGATGCGACCGCCGAATTCAGGGAGCTTGCCGAGCACCTCTCGCTGCCCGTCATCATGACTTACATGGGAAAGGGCGGGCTTCCGTATGCCCACCCTCTCAATGCCGGCCATGCCGGAATCCAGGTCGGGCAGCCCATCGGGAACCGGTACTTTCTGGACTCCGATCTGGTGATTGGCTTCGGATGCCGGTTCACCGACCGGCACACCGGCAAGGTGGACGTATATCGCGGCCAACGCAAGTTCATCCACATCGACATCGAACCGTCGCAGATCGGACGCGTGGTGCCGGTGGAGTTGGGCATCGTCGCGGATGTCAAACTGGCGCTGGCGGCGTTGCTGGAAGAAGCGCGGCGGCGAGGATACCATCCGGCGCCTTCCCAGAGAGTCGAGCGCTTGCCCGAGCTCCGGCGAACACTGGCCCGCAAGACCGATTACGAAAACGTGCCCATCAAGCCTCAGCGCGTATTCCAGGAAATCAACGATTTCTTCCCGGCCAACACGATCTTCACCACCGGCTGCGGCATCACCCAGATCTGGTCCGGCCAGTTGCAGAATATCGACCGCCCGCGGCGCTACCTGGCATCGGGAGGCGCGGGCACTCTCGGCTACGAGTTGCCGGCGGCTATCGGCGCCAAAGTGGCATACCCGGACGACCCGGCGGTGGTGGTGGTGGGAGACGCCGGCCTCCTGTTCATGGCGGAAGAACTGGCCATGGCCGGACAGCACCAGATCCCCGTGCTGGTGATCGTGGTGAACAATGGCTACCTCGGCCTGATCCGTCAAAACCAGAAGTACGCATACGGCTACCAACACGGAGTCAGCCTCTGGTACAGCGAGGGAAGCGCCTACCCGGATAACGTCAAGCTGGTGGAGGCGTTTGGCGGGAAAGGCGAGCGCGTCACGGATGCCGGGGATCTGAAAGCCGCCTTCGCCAGGGGGATCCAGTCGCCGGTGCCGTATCTGGTGGATGTGATCGTCGAGGGCGAATGCGACTGCTCGATGGGGGCCTCCATCGACGCGGTGCGCGAGTTCGTCTGAAGTCCGCGCGGGCTATCGGCCGCGGTAACCCAACGCCGCGGAAAGCTCGGCCGCGATGCGCTTCACCTCGCGGCTGAGCGCGGGAAGGCGGGACCCGGTCACGCGAAAGGTCGGGCCGGCAATACTGATGGCCCCCGCCACGTCTCCGGAATGGTCGCGCACCGGAGCCGCGATACACCGCAATCCTTCTTCGAATTCCTCGTTGTCCACCGCGTAGCCGCGGCTGGCCACCAGGGCCAAATCCGCGAGAAATCGATCCTTGGACACGATGGTGTTGGCGCTATGCCTGGTGAACACGTGGCCCTTGAGCCGGCGCGCAACCTGGTCGGGCGGGAGAAAGGCCAGAATGGCCTTGCCTTGCGAAGTGCAGTGGAGAGGTATATGCCGTCCGACGGTGGCGGGGGTGCGGACGGTGTACCGGCTCTCCACGTTCACCAGCGAAACCACTTCACCCTGGCGCAACACGCCCAAATGCGCGGTCTCGCCCGTCGTTTCCACCAGTTGCGTGACATAAGGCTTGGCGCGTTCCAGGATATCGAGGTGCGAAGCGGCCGCCATCCCTAACTCGAAAATCCGCCAGCCAAGCCGGTACTTCGTCGAGGCCGGCTCACGCTCGACAAACCCGTTGTGCTGCAAGACCGCGAGCAGACGGTGGACCGTGCTCTTATGCAGGCCGAGTTTCTCGGCCAGTGCGACATCCCCAAACCTTGCCGATCCATCCCCCAGTTCTTCGAGGATGGCCAAGGCCCGGTCGACCACGCGCACGTGGTAACCCGGCTTTTTCTCGCAGGCTGCCAGTTTCACTATATGAAACTCCCCTAACAGTGTAACTGGTTTGGCGGCATTCGAGCTTTGTCAATGCGGCAAATCGCCGCGCGGCTTGCCTTGCGAGATCTCGTCGTAGGTGTCCCGGGGACCACGATGCGGACGGTTCCGGGCGTGGCGTCGGAGCGCGAAACGAAAAGCGCGATGCCGCCCAGGGCGGCGAACGACAGCAGCAACAGGGCGCGGATTCGCCTCATGGCTGATCTCCCTCTGGTCTACTACTCTACACCCGGTCCGTGGAAGTTGGAATGGTAAAATTGAAGGATGGCTGTGAAACCCCGCCGCCCGGCGGTGGTAGTGGACGTTGGGGGAGTGAAGGTCGGGGGCAAGCACCCCATTGTGGTGCAGTCCATGACCAACACCGATACCGCCGACGTGCCTTCCACCGTGAACCAGGCGATGGCGCTGGCGCGCGCCGGATCGGAGCTGGTCCGCGTCACCGTCAACACCGAGCAGGCGGCCGCCGCCGTGCCCAGGATCGCGGGCACGCTGGACCAGTTCGGCGTGCGCGTGCCCCTCATCGGCGACTTCCACTATAACGGGCACATCCTGCTGAAGAAGTATCCCGAGTGCGCCCGCGCGCTGGCCAAATACCGCATCAACCCCGGCAACGTGAACATCGGCCGCAAGACCGACGACAATTTCCGCACCATGATCGAGGTGGCCATCGAGAACCACAAGCCGGTGCGCATTGGGGTGAACTGGGGGTCGCTCGATGCGGCGCTGCTGACGCGCATGATGGACGAGAATTCGAAGTCGCCGGAGCCAAAGGACGCGCGCGAAGTGACGCTCGACGCCATGGTGGCGAGCGCGGTGGAATCGGGGAGGGCGGCGGAACGTCATGGGCTGGCCCACGACCGGATCATTCTCAGCGCCAAGGTGAGCGGCGTCCAGGACCTGATCGACGTTTACCGCGCCCTGGCGGCCGCCTGCGATTACCCGCTGCACCTCGGCCTGACGGAAGCGGGCATCGGCAGCAAGGGAATCGTGGCCAGCGTGGCCGCGCTGGCGCCGCTGCTGCAGGAGGGCATCGGAGACACCATCCGCACCTCGCTGACGCCGCTGCCCAACGGCGACCGCACCGAGGAGGTGACGGTCTCGCAGCAGATCCTGCAATCGCTCGGCATCCGCAGCTTCACGCCGCAGGTGACCGCCTGTCCGGGTTGCGGGCGGACCACCAGCACCTTCTTCCAGGAGATGGCGGACCAGATCCAGACCTACGTGCGGGACCAGATGCCGAAGTGGAAGCCGGATCACGCCGGCGTTGAGACCATGACGGTGGCGGTGATGGGCTGCGTGGTGAACGGGCCCGGCGAATCCAAGCACTCCAATATCGGGATCTCGCTGCCCGGCACCGCCGAGGATCCCAAGGCCCCGGTCTACGTGGATGGGCGCCTGCTGACGACGCTCAAGGGCGAGCGCATTGTGGCCGAATTCATCGACATCCTGAATCGGTACGTGAGCACGCATTATTTATGACACACGCCGCGCGAGAAACCGAAATCAAGCTGGCGGTTCCGGACGTAAGAACCGCGCGGGGCCTGCTGCGCGCGGCCGGCTTCCGGGTCTCGAGACGCAGAGTCTTCGAGACCAACGCGGTGTTCGACACGCCGGAGATGTCGTTGCGGAGAGCCGCGACGGTGTTGCGCGTGCGCCAGGCCGGCGGCAAGGCCACGGTCACATACAAGGGTCCACCGGTCGTCGCCCGGCATAAGAGCAGGGAAGAGCTGGAGCTGGAGATCTCCGACGCCCGTGCCATGGGCGCCATCATTGAGCGGCTGGGCCTGGGCCCGGTGTTCCACTATGACAAGTACCGGACCGAGTACCGCCAGCCCGGCCGCTCGGGAATGGCCACGCTCGACGAGACGCCGGTGGGGGTCTATCTGGAGTTGGAAGGAACCCCGAATTGGATCGACCGCGCCGCGCGGAAATTGGGATTCGCGGAGGAGGATTACATTACCGCCAGCTACGCCCGCTTGTGGCTGGATTGGTGCGAATGGCACGGTGTGGGACCGTCGGATATGGTGTTCCAGTAAGTTGGCAGGCGAGCACCGCCTGCCCCACCTGGTGTTTAGTGATCGCGTTCGGTGACCAGTTCGGTGACGGCCAGCAAGGCGCGCTGGTAGGGGGAGTCCGGGAACTCGTTGATGATTGCCCGTGCCTTATCGGTGAACGCCTGGGCGCGCTCTTTCACGCGCTCGATGCCGCGATACTTGTCGAGCAGCGCGAGAATTCGCGCAAACGGCGCCTCTCGATAGCTTCGCTGCCGAAGAACGGTCTCGACCAGATGCTGCTCCGAGGCGGTGGCGCGTTCGAGGGCGTAGACCAACGGTAGCGTGACCTTGCCTTCGCGCAGGTCGCCGCCCACCGGCTTCCCCAGGGTTTCTTCGCGGGCGGTGAAATCCAGCACATCGTCCACCAGTTGGAACGCCATGCCGAGGTTCCAGGCGTACTCGCCGAGCTTCTCCTGCATCTCGGTGCCGCCGCGGCCGGCCAGGGCCCCGAGGCGCGCGCAGACCGAAAAGAGGCGCGCGGTCTTGCGGTCCACCAGTTCCATGCAATCGGCTTCGGTGACGTCGATGCGGCCGATGCGCTCGAGCTGCAACAGTTCGCCTTCGACCATGATCTGGGTGAGCCCGATGAGCAGGTCGAGAATCTGAAACTGGCGCTCGCGCAGGGCGATCTGGAATGCCTGCATGTAGAGCCAGTCGCCCGCCAGGACGCAGGTGTGGTTGCCCCACTTCACATTGGTCGAGGGGCGGCCGCGCCGGGTCTCGGCGGCATCGATGACATCGTCGTGCAAGAGGGTGGCGGTGTGAATCATCTCGACCACCGCGCCCAGTCGGACGGCGGTGGCGCCGCCATCTCCGGCCAGCTTGGCGGAGAGCAGGAGCAGGGATGGGCGCAGGCGCTTTCCGCCGCTGGACTGCAGGTACTGGCCGATGGCGGTGACCGCGTCCACGGAGGCGACCGATTCGGCCGCGATCTTCTTTTCGACCTGCTCCAGCTCGTCCTGGATCAGGTCGAAAACCTCGCGCGCCGTGATAAGCTGCCGCACCTTGCCCAAATTCATGAGAAGTTAACCAGTTTACCCGTTAGCGGGTCCAACTCGCAAACACAGCCGCTCAAAGTTGCGCGTGGTGTGGGCGGCGATTTCATCGAGCGTGCAACCGCGGACCTCCGCCAGACGCCGCGCCACCTCTACCACAAACGCCGGCTCGTTGCGCTGGCCGCGATGGGGCAACGGCGCCAGGTAGGGACAATCCGTCTCCAGCAGCAGCCGGTCGTCCGGGGTTATGCGCGCGGCCTCGCGCACGGCTTCCGCGCTGGGAAACGTGAGCACGCCCCCGAAGGCGAGGTGAAAGCCGAGATCCAGGGCTTCGCGCGCTTGTTGTGGGTCTCCCGTGAAGCAGTGAATAATGCCACGGAGGGCAGTCCAATCGCTCCCTGACGGTCGCGGCTCTGAACCGGTTTCCGAGCCGCGACCGTCAGGGAGCGGTCTTGACACCAACAGCGCCATGGTGTCCGCCCACGCTTCGCGCGAGTGGATCACCACCGGCTTGCCGGCCTCGGCGGCGATTTCCAGTTGCTTGAGGAATACCGCGCGCTGCACGTCGCGCGGCGAGAAGTCGTAGTGATAATCGAGGCCGATCTCGCCGATGGCTGCCACTTTGGGGTGCGCGGCGAGGTCGCGCAAGCGCGCGAAGGTCTCAGGCGTGGCCTTGGAAGCGTCGTGCGGATGCACCCCGATGGTGGCGACGATGAACGGATAGCGCTCCGCCTGGCGGATGGCCGTTTCCAGATCGGGCGGGCCGTGGCCCGTTCCGATGGCCATCATCTGCGCGACGCCCGCGGCCAGCGCGCGCTCGATGACAGCCTCGCGGTCGGGGTCGAATTTCGAGTCGTCCAGATGAACATGTGAGTCGACCAGCCTCACTTGAGGCGCGCTCCCACCGGAATGTCCTCGTGGAACCCGGCCAGGACGGGCTTTCCGTCCCCGACCGAAGCGGCTACAATCATGCCGTTGGATTCGATTCCCTTCAGTTTGCGCGGCTGCAGATTCACGACGATCACTACCTTGCGGTTCACCAGATCCGCGGGCGCGTAGGCTTCGGCGATTCCGGCCACGATGGTGCGCGGCTCCGGCTCGCCGATATCGACCTTCATGAGCATCAGCTTGTCGGAGTTCTTCACGCGCTCGGCGGAGAGCACCATCCCGACGCGCATGTCGACTTTGGCGAAATCGTCGATGGGGATTTTGGGGGCCTGCTCCACCTTCTTGCCCATGAGCGCGGCCTGCTCGGCGGTCACTTTTTCTTCCAGCGCGCGCATGGTGGCCACGGCCTCCTTCATTTCGATGCGCGGGAAGACCCCGGAGACTTCGCCGATCTTCTGGCCCGGTGGCAGGCCGCCCCATTTGAGGGTTTCGAAGCGCACGGATTCGACAGGCTCCGTCATGCCAAGCTGCGTCCAGATTTTGGGCGCCGATTGCGGCAATACCGGCGCCAGCAGCGCGGTCGCAATGCGCAGCGCTTCGGCGGCGGTGTAAAGGGTGGTGCTGAGCTGCTGTTGCGAAACGTCGTCAGACTGGCGCGCGAGCTTCCACGGGGCGCATTGCACAATGTACTTGTCCACCGCGGAGATGAGCGCCCACACGGCCTCGAGGCCCTTGGAAAACTCGAAGCGGTCGAAGGAATCCTCGACGGACCGGATGGTCGCGTCGGCGAGCGCGGCGATCCCCGGCTCGCTGCCTTCGGGAACCACGCCGGCGCGGTACTGGCCGATCATGGTGAGGGTGCGGCTGGCCAGGTTCCCGAGGCCGTTGGCGAGGTCGGAATTGTAGCGGCTCACCAGCGCGTCGAAGCTGAAGCTGCCATCCTGCCCGAAGACGATTTCACGCAGCAGAAAATAGCGCAGCGCGTCGGCGCCCATCACCTGGCGGATGGGCTCGGAGCGCACGATATTGCCGCGCGACTTGCTCATCTTGTCGTTCTCAAACAACAGCCAGCCGTGGGCGAAGATGCGCTTGGGCAGATCGAGGCCGGCGGCCATCAGGAAGGCCGGCCAGTAGACGGCGTGGAAACGGACGATCTCTTTGCCGATCAGGTGCAGGTCGGCGGCCCACAGGCCCTGGCCCTCGACGGCGCTCATGTAGGTGGTGAGCGCGTCGAACCAGACGTAGAACACGTGCGGCGCTTCGCCCACCACGGGAATGCCCCATTTGATATTGGTGCGGGTGATGGAGAGATCGGTCAGACCCGCGCGGACGAATGAGATCACTTCGTTGCGGCGCGTCTCGGGCTGAATGAATTGCGGATCGCGCTCATAGAGCTCGAGCAGCCGGTTCTGGAATGCCGACAACTTGAAGAAGAAGTTCTCTTCGGTGATGGTCTCGGTGGGCCGGCCGCAATCGGGACAGGGATCGCCGGGCTTGGCCTCGTTGACATAGAGGTTGTCGAAAATGCAGTACTGGCCGGTGTACGAACCTTTGTAGACATAGCCGTTCCGGCGGCATCGGTCGAACAGGTCCTGAACCACGCGGGCGTGCTGGGGGCTGGTGGTGCGCTGGAAATGGTCGATTTGCAGGCCGAGCAACTGCCACTGTCTCTCGAATTCGCCGGCGATGGCGTCGCAGAATTCCTTGGGCGATTTGCCGGCGCGCTGGGCGGCGCGCTCGACATTGACGCCATGCTCGTCGGAGCCGGTGGTGAGCACGGCGTCGTAGCCTTGCATGCGTTTGAAGCGCTTCACCAGATCGGCCACGATGGTGGTGTAGGCGTGGCCGATATGCGGCGCGGCATTCACATAGTAGATGGGTGTGGTGAGGTAGTATTTCATTTCGATTGGTTCAACCAGGCGCGGTTCGCTTGGGCGATAATCTGTTTCAACGGCACGCCGGATTCGAGCGCCAGTTGGCGGCAGTCTTCGTATTCCGGCGCGTAGGAGCCTTCGCTCGAAACCTTCATCCGCACTTTTCCGTAGGGCGTTTCCACTTCGGTGAAAGTGCGCGACTGGACGCGCCGCTCGGCCGGATAGACGCGCAGCCCGAGGGTGGTTGTTTCGGCGAAGATAAGCTGAGCGAGCGCTTCACGCTCTTGCGGCCTGGCGATGACGTGCAGCACGTGGCCGGGCCGGCCCTTCTTCATGACGACGGGCTGCACGGCGACATCCAGCGCGCCCGCTTCGAGGAGCCGTTCGGCGGCATAGGCGAGCACCTGCGGGTTGAGATCGTCGATATTGGCTTCCATCACCCAAACGGCGAGGGCTTCGTCGGCGCCGGTGGGTTCGCCGAGAATGACGCGCAGCACGTTGGCCTGTTCCGGAAAATCGTGGCCGCCGGCGCCGTATCCGGTGCATTTCACCTTCATGGGCGGCAGCACGCCGAAGGAATTCGCCAAGGTGGCCACCACCGCCGCGCCCGTGGGGGTGGTCAGTTCCACCGCGGGGCCGCGCGCGTACACGGGCGCATTGACCAGCAGCAGGGCCGTAGCCGGCGCGGGCACCGGCAGAAGGCCATGTTCGGTCTTGACCGTTCCGCTGCCCACATTGAGCGGCGAGCAGACGATGGGGCCGATGTCGAGCAGGTCGAACGCGAGGCAGGCGCCCACGATATCGGCGATGGAATCGGCCGCGCCCACCTCGTGGAAATGCACTTTCTCGATGGGCACCTGGTGGATCTGCGCTTCGGCTTCGCCGAGACGGCGGAAGACGGCGATGGCATTGCGCCGGGCGCGTTCGGAGATATCGGCCTTTTCGATCAACTTCACGATGTGAGAGAGGTGGCGGTGAACGTGCTCCTCCTGCACCTGCACGTGGTACTTGGTGGCGCCGATGCCGCCGCGTTTGACCTTCTCGAAGGAAACCGTGGCGCCGCTCTCGAGCGAGGCGATGGCGTTGGAGATGGCGTTGTGGTCCGCGCCGGCGTCGGCCAGCGCGCCGACCAGCATGTCGCCGCTGATTCCAGAAAATGCGTCCAGATAGCAAGTAAGTGGCACTTGTCTAATGGTGGCACAAGGCGGGGCCGGGGGCCAGGGGCAGTCTTGTATAACGCAGGATGAGCCTGGAGGCTGGGCGTGTTTCTAACG
>Ga0224534_1001396_pt1 | contig 12795 bp, 7 predicted proteins | sample 714E12024metaG_FD_172012 | JGI IMG/M metagenome (GOLD analysis project Ga0224534, IMG submission 172012) | Peat soil microbial communities from Stordalen Mire, Sweden - 717 E1 20-24 | ecosystem: Environmental > Terrestrial > Soil > Wetlands > Peat | place: Sweden: Norrbotten County, Stordalen... | reverse complement strand
TCTCTCGGTGACAAACCACTCCCTGATGGTCGCGGCTCGGTGTGCAGCGGCGCGCCTCGCTCGGAGGCGCGACCGCTTAAGTGAAAAGAAGTGGTGGGCGAGCCGGGCCCGCCCACCTCGAAACTACCAGTAAAACTTCAGCGAGACCTGCATGCGGCGCGGGGTGTTCGACTGCGTGCGCCACAGGCCGAAGTTGGCGTTCTGCAGCGAAGTGCCACCGCTCAAGTTCCCAAACTGGGTCCGGTTCAGGAAGTTGAACGCCTCCCATCGGAAGTCCAGATGCGTCTGCTCCTTCACCTTAATGCTGCGGGCCAGTGAGATGCTCTCATTGAAGTTCGGGAAGTAGCGCAATTTCGGGTTGTAGCGCGTGGCGTTGCCCAGCGCGGTCGTGGATTGTGTGCCGAACCACGAAGCCGGCTGGAAGAAGCTGTCCGCCCCGGGATCGAATTTTCCCGTGTAAGCGCCGGCCCAGCCGTCGTAAGTCGTTATCGTAGGCCGGTTTCCGCCGTTGAACATGGGGAAGCTGACGGTGGTTGCCAGGGCTATGGGGGTTCCGCTGGAGTACCCCTGAATTCCGGCAAAGCGCCAGCCGCCAAAGATGGCGGAAGCCACACTCTTGCTGGCCAGGAAATGCCTCCCCTTCCCGAAGGGCAGCTCGTACACATAGTTCAGCTTCACCACGTGCGTCTGGTCGTAAGACGCAATCGACTTTTCCAGCGCGCGGTCATATTGGTCTTCCGGCATGCCGCTGGTTTCACTATCCGCGTCAGTCAGTATTTTCGAAAGCACGTAGGAGGCTTGCACCGTCAGGCCGCCGGAATACCGGTGCGAGAACTTCACCTGCATCGCGTGATAGGTGGAGTGGCCAATCTTGTCGCCCTGGCCATTGATGGTATCGACAGTCGAATACTGCGGGTAGGGACGCAGGGATTGCCCCACGGTCGCCCCCGTGCCCCAGAGCGCGTTGAACCCCGGCCAAGGCGGGGTAATTCCGGCGGCGTTGGCGAGGGCTCCCCCTACCAGCGAGTTCAGCAAGGTGCGCCCGGACGCCGTGTACGGGTTGAGGTTGGCCGGCAATTTCGCCACATTGAGCTGGTTAAACGCCAGAATATTGCCCTGGATGTGGGCTGCCATCGTACCCACGTAGCCGACCTCCAGCACCGAGTTAGTCGTCATCTGGCGTTCGATATTGAAGGTGTAAGTGATCTCATCGGATGGCGTGCTGGCCGCTTTCCCGTTGTAATAGGGGACGTTGGAGCCGTTGCCCACCGAGGGATCGATATCGGGCACCTGGGCCCATGCCGACGCGCCGTTTTGCAATACCCAAAGCGGGTTCAGACCTTGGCTTTGGTCGTTAACCGTGATGCGCTGCACAATCCCGAGGTTGTGCGATGAGGAGCCTTCGTAAGTGAGTGGCCCGAAGCTGCGGCTGGCGGCGCCCCGTATGGTGGTCTTATTATTCAAGCCGTAAGCGAAGCCCAACCGCGGTCCCCAGCCGTTCCAGCCGGAGGTCAGAGTGTCGCTACCGATCCTTCCCGGACCGGAGCCGGCGAAAATCAGCGCGCCCGGAAGCCCGCCGGCGCCGGGGTTCGGCATGGACGGGCTCAGATCGCTCGCCTGGTTGTCCCCCACCAGCAGCGGCAGGGACAGCTCGAAGCGCAGCCCGAGATTCAGGGTAAGGCGCTGCGATACACGCCAGTCGTCCTGAAAATACGCCTCGTGAGAACGGAACTCGGTGGCGAGGTATCGTGGCGTGTCGAGTGAATAGCCGGATACCTGGCCCAGCAGGAAGGAGGCAAACGCGCTCCCGCCGCCGGTGGCTTGGCTGGTGACCAGCGGGACGCCGGTATTCAAATCCTGGAAGGTCACATTCCCCGAGATATTCTGCAATCCGAAACCGTTGTAGTGGGTGTTGTTGTAGAAGTAGCCCCACTTGAACGTATGCGGGCCGAGGCTCTTGGTCATATCGTCATGGAATTCCACCACGATGTTGTCGGAGCCATTGGGCGCCGCCACGCCCCAATTCGTGAACTCGCTGTTCGTAAAATTGACCTGCGGAAAGTCGTCATTGCAGTCGGGATAATTCGGGATGCAGATTTTGCTCTTCCAACCCGTCGCTATGGTGGGAAGTCCCTGGGATTCGGGCGCGCCGCTGTAGGTGTCGAACGCGCCATGGTTCTGCTCCCAGTTGTTGCCGCCCGCGTAGAAGCGGTTCAGCAAAGTCGGCGAGAGGGTGTAGTCCCAACTGAGGCGATACACGTCCGACCGGTTGTAGCCGGGGTTGCCGCCCAGGGGCTCGGGCAGGCTACTCGCAGCGCCGTCGGGGCCGAACAGGTCGTGCTCCCTGGTGCGCTCGAAAAAGAACGAGAGCCTCTGTTTGGAGGTCAGCACCTGGTCGCCCTTGACGCTGTACTTGTTGTTCGGCGATATGCTGGTGCCGGCCGAAAGATAGTTGTTGCGAACGTAAGCCGAGGTGCCGGGCGTGGTCCCCGGAACGTTGGGCACCAGCAACGGCTTCACGTAGTTAATGATCTCCTGCGAGATGGGGTCGATCCGCGATTGCGGAATCTGGTTGTTCGGGAACGGGGTCCTGACATACGAGCCGTTCACCAGCGCGGTGGTGGACGGATCGTAGATCTGGTACATCTGCCCGGAGGCATTCACATAGTTGTGCAGGTCGCCGGTATAGAACTCCGGCGGCGGAACGCTTAATGGGCTCGGGGTGGCGCCTGCGCGGTTGCGAAAACCCTCGTAGGAAAAGAAGAAGAAAGTCTTGTCCTTGCCCTTGTACACCTTGGGAATCCAGACCGGCCCCCCCACGGTGACTCCGAAATCGTTCTGCTTGTAGACCGGCTTGGTGGCGCCGTAGTAGCCTTTGGCGTCCAGATCCTGGTTGCGCAGGAACTCATAGGCGTCCCCATGAAACCCGTTGGTTCCGGACTTGGAAACGAAACTCATGGTGCCGCCGGACGCGTGGCCCATCTCGGCCTTGAAGCCGCCGGCGGTCACGCTGAATTCCGTGAGCGCGTCTACCGAGGGGGTGTTGATCTGCGTCCAGGTCGTCCCGTTGGCGTCCAACTGGCCGGCCGTAGTAATGGTAGAGCCGTCCAGCGTCATGCCATAGGCGCCTCCCTTCCCGCCGCCTACCCGGTATTGGCCCGAGGAGTTCACTTCCGCCGTGGTGGACGACAGGTCGAAGGGGCTGCGCACCGCCCCGTTCACCATCACCGGCAGATCGTCCACCAGCCGGTTGGATACTTCCGTGGCCACGCGGGCTGTTTCCGCCTGCAACATCTGGGCGTTGGCGGCAACCTCAATGGTCTGCTGCGAGGTGCCCACCTCCAGGGCAACATCCAGTTCGACCGTGGCGCCAGCGGCCACTACAATGTCGTTGCCGACGTATGTCTTGAATCCGGCGCTTTCCACCCGCAGCCGGTAGTTTCCCACCGGCAGCGACGGCACGGTGAAATCTCCCGCTGCCGTTGTGGTGGTTCGGAAGTTGGCGTTGGTGCTAGGCTGGATTGCCGTTACCTGCGCGCCGGGCACAACCGCCCCGCTGGCGTCTTTCACGGTGCCGGTGATGACGCCTCGATCCGACTGCGCCAACAAAGTGGAAACGGCACAGAGGCAAAGAACTACTAGAAACTGCAACTTCCTTGGCATAAACCTCCCCCAAAAGCTCAGCGATAAGGGCCAGGATTTCCATTTTGGCCTCCTGGCCACTTTAAGAATTCTACACCCAGCCACGCCCGTTGAAGCCTCTTTTTTTCTATTCTTTTTCATCCCGAGCCACTTCGGCGGCCCAGGACGGGGCCGGCTACGCTGGAAGGCGGCCGAACCCCGAACCGCTGGCAGGCCCAAAAGAGCCCGGCCAAACTGCTGCCTGCGGCTTGGGCCGCTACTCTTCTTCTCCGGCCTTCACCTCGGGCTCCGGCAGCACGTCGCGCTCGCCGGCTACCCACGAGGAGACTTGGCGGCATATGGGTTCCCACTTCAGGTTTGCTAACATCTCTCACATGCGTTCCACAATTGCGTTGCTTCTTTTGGCTTCTGCTCTGAGCGGGCAGAAGCGCCCGATTACGCATGAGGATATCTGGCTCATGAAACGCGTGGGAGCCCTGGAAGTCAGTCCCGATGGCAAGTGGGCCGTCACTTCCGTGGTGGAGCCTTCTTATGATGCCGCTAAAACAGCGTCGGACTTGTGGCTGGTTTCGTTGGATGGAAGCGCGCTGCCGCGGCGACTGACCAGCACCCTGGCTCCGGAGAGCGGCGCGGTTTTCGCCCCGGATTCCAAGCGCCTGGCGTTCGCCACCAAACGCGAGGGCGACGCGACCACCCAGATCTACATTCTTCCGCTCGATGGCGGGGAAGCCATGCGGGCCACCAGCATTTCAACGGGTGCTTCGGATCCCCAGTGGCGCCCGGACGGCAGTGCCATCCTGTTCGAGAGCCGCGTCTACCCAGGCGCGAGGAATGACGAAGACAACCGCAAGATCGCGGCCGAGCGCAAGGCGCGTAAGTACAACCTGCGCGTCTTCGACAGTTTTCCGATCCGGTATTGGGATCACTGGCTGGACGACCTCCGGCCCCATGTCTTGGTTCAGGGCCTGGAGGAGGGCGCCGGCGCTCGAGATCTGCTGGCGGGCACCAAATTGGCGGCCCTGCCCGGCTTCGAAGGGGAGTTTGGGCTCAGCGGTTCGAGTTTGGGCGCCCGGTGGAGCCCCGACGGCAACAGCATCGTCTTCACCGCCACTGCCGATCTGAATGGCGCCATAACCGCACCGGTTTCCACGGAGCTTTACCGCGTCCCGGCGGGGGGCGGCGAGCCGCTACCACTCACTTCGGGACCGGACAGTTATCACAATCCGGTGTTCCGGCCCGATGGTAAGGCTCTCTACGCAACCCGCGAACGCAGCGCGGCGGTTTCGCTCTACAGCCTGAACCGCCTGGTGAAGATCGATTGGCCGCCAGCCGGCCCCCCGAAAATGCTCACTGGCGAGTGGGACCGTTCGATAGACTCTGTCGCCTTTACTCCCGACAGCCGCACGGTCTATGTGACCGCTGAGGACCAGGGCCACGACCGGGTATTCCAACTGCCGGCGGATGGCGGTGACGTGCGGCCGGCTTTTCCCATGAAGGAGGGCGGGTACTCCGGTCTGGCGATTCCAGCCCACACGGCGACACCGATTTTGGTGGCCCGCTGGCAATCGATGGTACATCCGGCCGATGTGGTGAGGGTGGATGCCGGGACCGGCGAGAACCGCTTCCTGACCGAGTTCAACAAAGAACGGATTGCGCAGATCGACTGGCAGCCTCCCCGCGAATTCTGGTTCACTTCGAAAACCGGCCGGCGCATCCAGAGCCTGCTCGTGCTGCCGCCGGCGTTCGACGCTTCCAGTAAGTACCCGCTGCTGGTGTTCCCGCACGGCGGCCCGCACGACATGATCAAAGACCAGTTCTTCTTTCGTTGGAACTACCACTTGCTGACGCGCCCGGGATACGTGCTGTTGATGACCAACTACACCGGGTCGACCGGCTACGGCGAGGAGTTCGCGGCTGCGATTCACAAGGACATCCTGCGCGGGCCGGCGGCAGAGATCGAACAGGCAGCCGAAGAAGCGATCCGCCTGTTTCCGTTCATAGACGCCACCCGCCAGGCGGCTGCGGGCGCGAGTTATGGTGGCTATCTCATGAATTGGTTCGAGGGAAACACCAAGCGCTTCAAATGCCTGGTGAGCCACGCGGGTCTGGCCGACAACACTTCCTTTTGGGGCGCGACCGACGACTCCTACTATTGGGAGGCCCGGAACGGCGGGCCGGTCTGGGAACAGAAAGGCGCCTGGCGGGATCAGAGCCCCTCTACGTACGCGGCCAATTTTTCGACGCCGATGCTGGTCACGCAAGGCGAACAGGATTTCCGGGTGCCGGTGAACCAAGGACTCGAAATGTACAAACTCCTGCAGCGTCGTGGCGTTCCGAGCCGCCTGGTGATCTTCCCGGATGAGAATCACTGGGTCATGAACGGCGAGGACGCACGCCAGCACATGCGCGAAGTGCTGGACTGGCTGGCGAAGTATCTGTAGCACGGCCGGCGAGGCCGATTTGGGGGAAGCCGCCGGATTCGGGACCGGCTTCGGCGCGTGCCAGCAGGCTACTTGGGCGTACCCACGTGGGAATGCGTCCAATTGTAAAGAGCCCAAAAGAGCCCGGCCAAGAGGCCCAATCCGATGAGTACTTCCGGAACATCCAGAGTCCCCATAGGTAATCTCCCAATTCGGATTATAGGCCTCTTTGCCGGAAAATGGAATCCCGCTATTCTTCTTCCGCCTTCACCTCGGGCTCCGGCAGCACGTCGCGCTCGCCGGCTACCCACACGTATAGAGTCGGCAACAGAAAGACGCCCAGGACCAGCGCCGCTACCAGGCCGCCTATGATCACGATGGCGAAGGGCCGTTGCGAATCCGAGCCAATGCCGCGCCACATCGCCGCGGGCAGTAGACCCACGCCGGACACCAGCATGGTCATCATGATGGGGCGCAGTGCTGGGGATGGAGCTGGCCGTTCCCGGCAGACCTACCGGCCCCACTCCACGTGCAGTCGCAGCGCGCCGATCCAGACGGGACCGCGGTCGCGGTTGAATGCCGGGTTGGCCGCGTGCTGGAGGTCGATGGTGGCGAAGACACCGGGCATCAAGCGGGCGCGGTAGTAGCTTTCGGAGACGTACTCGGGTCCGTAGCGGAGTGCGCCGTCGCCGATCAGGAAATCCAGGCCGCCGCGCGCGAGGTATTGGGCGTGGACGCCTGAAAGTCCGCTAACCGTCAGCTCGCTGGCCGCGGTATCGTGCGGCCGCTTCCATCGCGCGCCGCCCACTGACAGGCCCACGCTGGCCAGCCGGTCGATAGCGGTGAAAGCGAAGCTCTCGGTCTTTCCGTCGTTCCACCCCAGCCGTCCGAACACGCCGACGTCCTTCGCCAGTTCCTGCTCCACATTCAGGCCGAAGCCGTATTTCAGCGTGCCGGGGCGCCGCGTGGCAGTCACGTCCGGCTTCGTGCCGGTCTCATCGGCGAGATGGATGGCATCCGCATAGGTCCCCATTCGGGCGTGGTTCTGGTAGCTCAGAACGCGGACGGCGCCGTCATGGCCGCCGGGCTTCACTCGCACCTCGCCCTCGAAAGCGTCGCCGCGGTCGCGCAGCACGCGGCGGTCGAAGCGCAAGCCGTTGGCCACGCGCGGCATGGCCCCGCTGCCGTACCGCAGCGACCAGCGCCGCGTATGGAACTCGTGTACCCAGCCCCAGGTGTAGCCGTGGGTATCGGCCGGGTAGTCCCACGCGCCGTTGTACATGATGGCCCAGCCCATGAACTGCGTTCGCGGATCGTGCGTGTACTTGTTGTTGTCGAAGAAATCGGTCATGGCAAAGCGGCCGATGGTCACCGAATAGCGGGTCATGGGCCGGCTGCCGGCGAGCTGATTTTCGTCGCTCGAGATGGATTCGCGCGCGTCGCCGAATCCGAAATCCTGGGTGACATAGAGCCGCGCCAGGTAGGCTTTGGGAGCCGCGGTTTCCACGCGCGGCATCTCGCCATTGGGGAAGTCGGCCATTCCGTTGGTGCCGCTAAAGCCCCGGCCGCCGGCCAACTCGGGGTCGAAATAGAATTGCGTGTCGCGCGCCAACCGCCATCCGAAGTAGAGCGTGGAGGTGAGCGAAGCTTCAGCTTCGGGATGGCCAGCCAAGCTGAAAGGACCGGAGTACGGAGAGTTGAAGCCGCCGTGATACTGGCCGATGGAGGTGGCCTGAAAATTCAGGTTCCATTTCTCGGGCTGCACGGGGTCCTGCGCGGCATCCTGCGCGGATAGCCGCAGCGTTGCCGCCAGAGCCAGAATGACACAGGTTCGCATCCCTTTTCATATTGACAGATCTTTGGTAGGCGGCTACACGGCCTCCCGTTCCACCTCCGGCAGCACATCGCCATCGCGGGCCAGCCACACATAGAGCGCCGGCAGCAGGAAGATGCTGATTGCCAAAGCGGCCATCAGACCTCCCACGATCACAATCGCGAATGGCCGTTGCGAGTCGGAGCCGATTTCATGGGACAACGCGGCAGGCAGCAATCCCAGAGTGGCCACGAGCATGGTCATCATGATGGGCCGCAGCCGCAGCACAGCCCCCTCGATGGCGGATTCCTCGATTGAGGCGCCTCGGGCACGCCGCTGGTTGATGTATTCGAGCATGATCACCCCGGTTTGGACCGAGACGCCGAACAGCGCCAGAAAACCGACCCCCGAAGAGACGCTGAAGTTGGTGTGCGTGGCTATGAGCGCGAGCAAACCGCCGATGGGCGCGGCCATCACATTCACCAGAATCAGCATGGCCCATTTGAAAGAGCGGAACATCGTGTACAGAATGATGAAGATCAGCAGAACCGTCAGCGGCACGATGAGGAACAGGCGCGCTCGGGCGCGTTGCGCGCTCTCGTATTCGCCTTCCCAGTTGATGCGATAGCCCCGCGGCAGTTGGACCTCCTTGGTTACTTTCCGCATGGCCTCCTCCACCGCGCTCCCCAGATCGCGGTCGCGCACGCTGTATTTCACCGCGATATAGCGTTGGTTGGCCTCGCGGTAGACTTCGGAGGCGCCGTCCCGCTCTTCGATTGTGCAGAGTTGCGCCAGGGAAACTCGCTCACCGGTGGGCGACAGCAGGCGAATACTCTCAATCGCCTCCTTGGTGTTGCGGTACTGCGGCAGATACCGCATCACCAGGTCGTAGCGCGCCTCGCCCTGCAAGACTTGCGTGAGGGCGTTGCCGCCCACCGCGGTTTGGATGGCATCCTGTACGTCCGCTACGTTGATCTGATAGCGGGCGGCCTGCCGGCGATCCACGGTGACATTCAAGTTCGGCTGGCCCAAGACGCGAAAGACGCCGAGGTCTTCAATTCCTTTGACCCCGCGCAAAACCTTTACGATCTCATCGGCTTTGTCTTCGAGAACTTTCAAGTCGTCGCCATATACCTTGGTGGCCAGTTCTCCCTTTACTCCGCTGACAGCCTCCTCCATGTTGTCCTCGATGGGTTGGGAGAAGTTCCAAAGGACACCCGGGACCTTTTCGAGTTCGCGGTTCATGCCTGCGATGAGCTCGTCCTTATGCTGGTGAAACGCCGGCCGCCACTGCTCCTTGGGCTTCAGGCCGACATAGTATTCCGTGTTGAAGAAGCCGGTCGTGTCCGTTCCGTCATCGGGACGACCCACCTGGCTGGTGCACTCGGTAGCCTCGGGAAAGGAGCACAGCAGAATTCGCGTTTGATTCGCAAGCCGGATGCCTTCACTTGGTCCGGTGCTCGGCGCAAGAGTGCCACGCACCCATAGCGAGCCTTCGTCCAGGTGAGGCAGAAACTCCGAGCCGATCACGCCGCTGACCGTGAGATAGATCGCCAGGAGAAGCGTGGCGAGACCGCCGGCGACAGTGAGCCAGCGCAGGCGGATGGCCCACCCGAGGGTGCTGCGATATCGGGCAGTCACCCATGCCAAAACCGGGTTGTGCCACTCGCGCGTCCCCCTGGGGAAGAAGAAACTGGAGAGCACCGGCGCCACCAGCATCGAGAACATCAGCGCGCCCAGCAGAGCGAATGCCACGGTCCAGGCCATGGGCTTGAACAACCGGCCTTCGACGCGCTGCAGCGTGAAGATGGGCAGGTAGGCCGTGATAATGATGCCGATGGCGAAAAACACCGGCCGCTGCACCTCGTGCGCCGCCTCGAAGATCTTCTGTTTTGGGGAGCGGTCGTCTGCCTCGCGGCGGCTCAGGTGGCGCACGATGTTCTCGACCATCACCACGGTCCCATCCACCACCATTCCGAAGTCCAATGCGCCCAGAGACAGCAGGTTTGCGGGAATGCCCTTCAGCTTCAAACACGTGGCGGCGAACAGAAGCGAAAACGGAATGGTCAGAGCGACGATGATCGCTCCCCGGAAGTTCCCCAGAAACAGAAGGAGAATGACCACGACGAGGATGATTCCCTCGGTGAGGTTGTGGAGGACTGTTCTCGTCGTATGGTGCACCAGCTCGCTGCGGTCGATGAAGGGAACGATTTTCACTCCCGCCGGCAGGATGCGATCGTTCAGTTCCTCCACTTTGGCGTGGAGTCCCCGGAGGGCGGCTTCGGCATCCGCGCCTTTGCGCATGGGGACCCACGCCGAGACCACATCGTCGTTGTCGATGATCTGGCCATCTTCGCGGCGAATCGCGCGCGCGAACTGGCCGAGACGGATCTTGGGGCCTTGCGCAACGACGGCGATATTCTTTACACGAAGCGGAGTGCCGCTCTTCGTCGTCAGGACCGTGTTTTCGATATCGTGTACGTTCTGGACAAGTCCCACTTCCCGGACGTTGATTTGTTGCAGGCCGGCCTCCAGGAAACTGCCCCCGGCATTGACGTTGTTATTGGTGAGCTGTTGCTCCACCTGGCCCAGACTCAACCCGTAGGCGATCAGCTTATTGGGATCGACGCGCACTTGATATTCGCGTGTCGGGCCGCCGAAAGTCGCGACATCGACGATATCCGGGACCGACTTCAGGTTCTTCTCCACCACCCAGTCTTCGATCGATTTCAACTCCATCACGTCGTATTGCGGATTGGTGCTGTGGAGCGTGAAGAAGTAGATTTGGCCAACCGGACTCCAGTCGGTTCCCATCTGCGGCGACACGCCCGGTGGCAGGCTGACCTGCGCCAGACGCTCGAGAACTCTCTCGCGGTTCCAGCCGTCCTCCGTATTGTCGTCGAAAATCAGCTTCAGGTCGGACAGCCCAAAGATGGAGAAAGAGCGCAGATGGACCACTCCAGGGATGCCGTTCATCACGATTTCGAGCGGTATGGTGACCTGCTGCTCGATTTGCTCCGCTGAGATTCCCGGCCACTGCGTGATGATCTCGACATAGTTGTCCGCCACGTCCGGATACGCTTCTACGGGAAGCTGGTGAAACGAGACGGCGCCCCAGGCAAACAGGAGCAGCGCGATAGCCAAAACCAGAAAACGATTCTTGAGGGCGAAATCAACAAGCCTGCGAATCATCTATTGCTCCACGGTGTTTTGCAGGACGAGGGCATTTCGAACCACCGCCGCGCCCGGCTTGACGCCCGAAGCGATTTCCTGCATGTTCCCGGGAAGCATTTCTCCGGCGGCCACTTCGACGCGCCGGAATCTGCCGTTGTTCACTGGCGTATAGACCCAGTCGCGGTCGTGCAAGTGCAGGATCGCCGTAGCCGGCACGGTCGCGTGCTTCTCCGTTGTCAAACCGTGGAACGTCGCAGTAACAAACATCCCGAAGCGCATGAGGCCGGGGTTTTCCACCTCAAGGCGCACCTTGGCTGTGCGAAGGTTGGGGTCCATGATTTGAGCGATGTTGCCGATCCGGCCTCGCAGAGGCCGGTTCGGATAGGCGTTCAGATGGATATCCGCGTACTCGCCAAGATGGACCTGCGCCAGGTCGTTCTCGTATACATCGCAGACAATCCAGACGTGCGACACGTCGGAGATCGTGAAGGGGTTGGGCGCCGTCAGAGCCTGCACGCCCGATGAGTTCGTGATTTGTTGATCGGTAATCACTCCCGAAACTGGAGCGTGGACCTCGACGATTCCGGTTGGGTGGTCGGGGTCGGCCCCCAGCAGACGCAGGTGTTCGATGGTGGTTTCCAGATCGACCTTGGCGTTACCCTCGGTGGTCTGCGCCACTTCCAGGGCGCTCTTGGGGACGGCCCCATTGTCGAACAGGAGTTTGGCGCGATTCAGTTGGATCAGCGCCAATTGTTCGTTCCTGACGGCCTTCTGGTAATCCGAGAAGGCGCCCGCGATGTCGGTGCTCCTGACTTTGAACAGAAGCTGGCCTTGCTTCACCTCGTCTCCCAGCCGCGCGTCGATTTCCACGACCCGCCCCGAGGCGAGCGACGGCACCGGCACCTGCCGCGACACGTCGGGACTGACCACCCCAGTCACGTTCAATTCCGGCGAAGCCACGTACTCACCGGCTGTCGCGAGTGGGAACTGCTCCGGATGGTCCACTTTGAAGTTGTTGGCATCCATGTCCGGTTCGACCGTCGCCGGATGCGGCCCGGTATCGCCGTTCCCCGCCGCCGCGACTCGCCTTCCGCACGCAGCGGTTGAAAGCACTACACACAAACACAGACTTGCTTCGAAAAGAAATGAGCGAGTCATTGAATCACCTCCCGGCCCACCGCCATACTCATTTGAGCCGCCGCGGTCAGGTAAGAACCAACCAGATTCAGATAGGCCAGGCGTGTATCGCGATAGGCCTTTTCCGCATCCAGATAATCCAGCAATGAGGCGCCGCCGTTCTGGTAGGAGAAGGAGATTCTATTGCGGCTATCCTCGGCCAGCTTCAGGTACTTGTCCCTATAGGGCCGCAACAGGTTCAAAGCGCCGCCCAATGTGACGTAGGCCGAATCCACATCGCCGAATACCTGCGCTTCGGTGGCATCCCGCAAACGTTCATTACGGCCGATATCAATCTGAGTCCTCGCCTTCTCACCCTGATTCCGGTCGAAGATCCGCAGTGGAATCGACACGCTCACGCCGAAATATACGGGAATTGGCGGGTTACGCGCAAAATCCACGCTGAACGTCGGATCGGTCGAGCCGTCGGCGATGGCAAGCTGATGATTGGCCTTCGCCAGCTCTACCGATTGCACAGCAGCCTTCAAATCCGGCCGCGCCTCCAGTGCGACGCTTCGGAATTCCTCCATGGGCATCAGGTGGTCGATGAAATCGAACGGACCCGTGACA
>Ga0224534_1001395_pt1 | contig 12803 bp, 12 predicted proteins | sample 714E12024metaG_FD_172012 | JGI IMG/M metagenome (GOLD analysis project Ga0224534, IMG submission 172012) | Peat soil microbial communities from Stordalen Mire, Sweden - 717 E1 20-24 | ecosystem: Environmental > Terrestrial > Soil > Wetlands > Peat | place: Sweden: Norrbotten County, Stordalen... | reverse complement strand
TCCAGGGTGAACTTCCTTCTGGTTGCTCCCACGGTGACATCCTTCCAGCCGGCTCTCGAGTCGGCTTGTCTGGTGTCTACTTTCCGTGGGGAACCTCAGTGTCGTGTGCCGTCGCCAGACGTCGGGGCCGCTGGCGTACTTGGGACCCGAGTGCCGGCGGTTCGCTGCCGATTCCTCGTCGACCTCGTAGACGGCCAGGAACCGGGGCGCTCCCTGATAGGGCGGCCGGACGGCGTCGACCAGCTCGTATCGGATGGCGCGGAGGGCGCGATGGCGTTCCGCCACCTCCGGTAGGTGGACGTTGGTGTAGAAGTCATTGAAGACCACGAGGTCCTCGTCGGTGGCGCCAGTGGGAGGATTGACCCCCAGCAGGTAGATGGCGAAAGGCGCCCCCTCGGCCGGAGTCGTCTCGGCAACTGGTCGGTAGAGCAGCGACCACGTCAGTCGCAAGCCCGGCTGGCCCGGGACCTCACCAGCCCCAGCTGTTCCGGTGTTCCCACTCCCGTGGATTGCGCTCAGGAGCTTCGGGGGCCGGAACCCCCGGGCGGCCATGGCGAGGAGCTCATAGTGGGAGCCGGCGCCCGGGTCCCTCGGCGCCGACCGGGTGAACTGTTCGGCCGTGGAGGAATCGGCGGAGGCACCCCCGCGGACGTCCCAGCCCGTCCACCAGGTGAACGGTGCCTCTCCGGTCACTGGCGTCGAAGGTCGCCGCTGCGATCGTCGTTCCCGCTCGGGCCCATGCTCCCGACGATACCAATTTCAGGGTCTGGGCTCGGCGCCAGCCCCGGGAGCGGGCGCCGTCGACAGGTGATCGGCGTGGTCCGGCCCGATAGCGTGGGGTGGTGGCCGCCAAAGGGGCCCGCCCCGTCGAGGTGTCGGGTCGGACAGTCGAGATCTCCAATCCGGACAAGATCTACTTCCCCGATCTGGGTGCCACCAAATTCGAGCTGGCCTCCTACTACGTGGCGGTGGCCGAAGGGCTGAGGGTGACCGCCTTCGGACGTCCCGCCATGCTCCAGCGGTTCCCCGAGGGAGCCGGCGGCAAGTCCTTCTTCCAGAAGCGGGTGCCGGCCGGGGCTCCGGACTGGCTGCAGACCACCGTGGTCACCACCCCCAACGGGACGACGTCGAACGCCCTGGTCGTCGCCGACGTCGCTCACATCCTGTGGGCTGTCAACCTGGGGTGCCTCGGGCTCCACCTGTGGCCCTACCGGGCGGACGACCAGGGCCACGCCGACGAGCTCCGAATCGACCTCGACCCACAGCCCGGCACCTCCTTCGGCGAGATCCGGCAGGCGGCGGTCTGTGTGCGCACCCTTTTGGAGGAGCTGGGCATCACCGCCTATCCCAAGACCACCGGCAGTCGGGGCCTCCACGTCTACGCCCGGCTCGAGCCGCGCTGGGACAGCTTCGCGGTGCGCGCGGGCGCTGTCGCCCTGGCCCGGGAGCTCGAGCGACGGCATCCTGACCTGATCACCGCCAACTGGTGGAAGGAGGAGCGGGGTCGACGGATCTTCGTCGACTTCAATCAGAACGCCCCCCACAAGACGGTCTTCGGCGCCTGGTTCGCCCGGCCGCGGGTGGGTGGCCAGGTCTCCACGCCGCTGTCGTGGGACGAGGTGGACACGGTCGACCCCGAGGAGCTGACCATCCGGACCGTTCCCGACCTGCTTGACGGGCGGGGGGACCCCTGGTCGGCCATCGCCTCCGAGCCCCAGTCGCTCCAGCCCCTGCTGGACCTGGCGGCACGCGACCGGGCCGACGGTCTCCACGACGCACCCTGGCCGCCGGAGTATCCCAAGCAGCCCGACGAGCCGCCCCGGGTGTCCCCGAGTCGGGCCAAGAAGGCCTGAACGGTGGATCCGACCGGCGCCCTCCGCCGCATCGCCTACCTCCTCGAGCGCGATGGTGCCGAGTCCTACAAGGTCCGGGCCTTTCGCAAGGCCGCGGCCGCCGTCGCCGACCTGCCCGTCGACCAGCTGGCCGCCATGACCTCCGCCGGGCTCCAGGCGATCCCCGATGTCGGGAAGACCAGTGCCCAGGTGATCGGTGAGGCGACCGCCGGCGACGTTCCCGAGTACCTGGCGCGGTTGGAGGCCACCGGGCCGCCGGCCGTGAGCAGCGCCGCTTCCGAACTGCTCGACCGGCTCCGGGGGGACTGCCACAGCCACTCCGACTGGTCGGACGGGGGGTCGCCCATCCGGGAGATGGCCGAGGCGGCCAAGGCCTACGGCCACCGGTACTGGGCCCTCACCGACCACAGTCCCCGACTGACCGTGGCCCACGGGCTCGATTCCGAGCGCCTGCGCCGGCAGCTCGAGGTCGTGGCCGAACTCAACGACGAGCTGGCGCCCTTCCGCATCCTGACTGGTATCGAGGTCGACATCCTGACCGACGGGGGACTCGACCAGGACGAGTCGTTGCTGGCCCAGCTCGACGTGGTGGTGGCCAGTGTCCACTCGAAGCTCCGGATGGAGGAACCGGAGATGACCAGACGGATGCTCCGGGCCGTGGAGAGTCCCCAGACCGACATCCTGGGCCACTGCACCGGCCGGATCGTGGTGGGGAAGGGCCGCCCGCCCTCCACCTTCGATGCTGAGGCGGTGTTCGGCGCGTGTGCGGCCAACGGGACGGCGGTGGAGATCAACTCCCGACCGGAGCGCCTCGATCCCCCCGAGCCCCTTCTCGAGTTGGCTCTGTCCCTGGGCTGCAACGTGGTGGTGGACACCGACGCCCACGCGCCGGGCCAGCTCGAGTGGCAGCGGAACGGCTGCGAGCAGGCGGCGCGGGTGGGCGTGCCGGTGGACCGGGTGATGAACGCCCTACCCTTGGACGGCTTCCTGGCCTGGACGGCCGGACACGGGGAGTAGGGACCCGGCCCGGGACACTTCCGCCGAGGTACGATCCGGTCGTGGTTCTCCCCGTCGTGCCGCCGGTGGCACCGATGCTGGCCAAGCTGACCCGTGAACTGCCGGAACGGGAAGGTCTGTACTACGAGCCCAAGTGGGACGGCTTCCGGTGCATCGTCTTCCGGGACGGGGACGACGTGGTATTGGGCAGCCGCAACGAAAAGCCGCTGACTCGGTACTTCCCCGAGCTGGTGGATTCGCTGCGGGCCAACCTGCCCGACCGCTGCGTCCTCGACGGTGAGATCGTCATCGCCGGCCCGGCCGGGCTCGACTTCGATGCGCTGTCCCAGCGGATCCATCCGGCCGACTCACGGGTCGAGCTGCTGGCCCGCACCACGCCGGCCTCGTTCGTGGCCTTCGACCTCCTGGCCCTGGGCGACGACGATCTCCAGGTCGAGCCGTACGCCGTCCGTCGTCGGACCCTCGAACAGGCGCTCGCTTCGGCCACGCCCCCCGTCCATCTCACCCCGGTCACCACGCGGCCGGACGTGGCCAGGGACTGGTTCTCGCGGTTCGAGGGCGCCGGGCTGGACGGAGTGGTCGTCAAGGACGGCGAGCTCCACTACCAGCCGGACAAGCGGGCCATGATGAAGGTGAAGCATGAGCGGACGGCCGACTGCGTGGTCGGCGGCTTCCGGTGGCACAAGTCCGGGGGCGTCGTCGGCTCCCTGCTCCTCGGACTGTTCGACGGAGCTGGCGGGCTCCATCACGTGGGTGTGGCATCCGGATTCAGCGCCGCCCGGAGGGCCGAGTTCGCCGAGACGTTGGAGCCGTACCGGAGCGATGCCTCGAGCGGCCATCCCTGGCTCGGCGAGGGAACACCCGTGGGCCGCGTCCCGGGTGGCCAGAGTCGCTGGAGCGCAGGCAAGGACCTGACCTGGGAGCCCGTCCGCATCGAGCTGGTGGCGGAGGTGGCCTACGACCATCTGCAGGTGGACCGCTTCCGTCACGCCACGTCCTTCGTCCGTTGGCGCCCGGACCGGGGTCCGGAGTCGTGCACCTACTCGCAGCTGGACACGCCGGTGCCGACCGAGCTCGAGGAGGTCTTCGGCACCCGCGGGTGACCGGTGAGGTCGGTCAGCGTGCCGCCACGGCGCGGGCCCGCTCGGCCAGCCCCGGGTCCCGCACCAACCGGCAGACCTCGTCGAACCCGTCGGTCGGTCCACGCCAACGAAGGGCGGCCACCTGGTCGAGCAGGTCCGGATCCCGGCGAAGCGTGGCCAGGTCCCGGAACAGCTCAGCCCGTTCGCGCTGCTCGGCCAGCCGTGCGGCCAGGGTGGCCGCACCCCGCAACCCTTCCCGCACCGTGGGATCCCAGCTGGCCACGTCGTCGGGTACGGCGTCGAAGGTCCCGTAGTGGGCCAGCACCACCGAGGCGGACCGCTTGCCCCATCCGGCCAGTCCGGGGAAGCCGTCGGCGGAGTCGCCCACCAGGGCCAACCAGTCGGGGATGGACCGGGGGGCGACACCGAACTTGGCCCACACCCCCTCCTCGTCGGTCATCACGTCCTTGCGCCGGTCCAGCTGGACCACCCGCCGGCCGACCACGCACTGGGCGAGGTCCTTGTCGGGCGTGCAGATGATCACCCGGCCGACGGCGGGATCCCCGGCCGCCACCGAGGCTGCCGAGGCCAGGGCGTCGTCGGCCTCCAGTTCGGCCATGGGCCACACCACCAGGCCCAGTGCCTCCAGCGCCGTCTCCAGGATCCCGAACTGCGAACGCAGCTCGGGCTCGATGCCTTCCCCGGTCTTGTAGCCGGGCCACAGGTCGTTGCGGAACGACTCGACGACATGGTCGGTGGCCACGCCCACATGGGTGGCGCCGTCCGCGATCATGCCCAACAGGGAAAGCAGGACGCCACGGACGGCACCGATCTCCTGACCGTCGTCTGCCCGGCGCGAGGGCTGGCCGAAGTACTGGCGGAACAGTTCGTAGGTCCCGTCCACCAGATGCACGTCCATGGCCCGAGTCTTGCAGTCCGGGTGGCCGTTCGTGTGTTGTCCAACCCCGATGAAGTGGCTGCCACCATGGGCTCAGGGCCGCAGCATCTGATGGTGACTGATCGGGTGACCGTCAAACCCACGCCTACGGTCATCCAGAGCTACGAGCCAGTTTCACACCTTGGAGGCTGGCCCGCCTGACGAGACACTGAAGCGCTGCTGCAGCTACGAGGCCTTCCGACGTGCCGGAGCCTTCGGTTTGGCCGCTTTGGCGGTCTTCTTGATGGGCGTCGGCCTTTTGGCGACGGCCTTCTTCGTCGTCGTGCGGGGTGCGGCCTTCTTCGCCCCCTGTCGGCCCGCCTTCACGGAGTCGATGCTGGCGCTGAGCACCTCCATGAGGTCGACGACCTTGGTCGACGCCGGTTGTGCTTCCGTTCCGGTGACGATCTCGTTGCCCTGACGCTTTGCCTCGATGATGGCTTCGAGCTGGAGGCGATGCGTGTCCTGGTACTTCTCCGGATTCCAATCGCTCTCCATCGACTCGAGCAGGAGGCCCGCCATCTGTACCTCCCGGTCGGTCACCTGGTCCGCACTGGGCAGCTCGGGAAAATCCTTGGTCGGCGACCGGATCTCATCGGCGAAGTACATGGTTTCGAGCTTCAGCACATCGGCGTCGGGACGGATGGCCACCGGGTACTCCTTGTTCCTCATCACTACCGTTCCGATGGCCACCTTGTTGGCGTCCCGCATGACCTGGCGCAGTAGGGCGTAGGCCTTGTTGGCGGCCTCACCTTCAGGGGCGAGGTAGTAGGTGGACCGGTAGTAGACCGGATCGATCTGCTCGAGGTCCACGAAATCGGTGATCTCGATCAGCTTGGACTTCTCGGGCTCTGCGGCGTCGAGCTCTTCGTCGGTCAGTAGGACGTACTCCCCGCCGCCCAGGTCGTATCCCTTGACGATCTTTCCGGCCGGAACCTCGACGCCCGTCCTCTCATTGACCTTCTTGTAACGGACCCTGTCCGACGTTCCCTCCTCGAATTGGTTGAAGTGGACCGTCTTGTCCTGCGTAGCCGAGTAGAGCCCGACAGGGACATTCACGAGCCCGAAGTTAAGGGCGCCCTTCCAGATGGTTCTAGGCATGCAGCTATCATTACCCAGGTCAGGGGCCATCCACCACCCCTGATACACCCCTTTGTCACACTGTGGTCGTGAGCAAGCCTGAGACCCCCGAGTTCGGTCCTGCCGTACTCCGAAGCCTCCCTGCGTTGGTCCCTTCAGGGATGACCCAGGCCGATCTGGCCCTTGAGCTGGGGTTATCCGCCCACATGCAGATGAGCGGGACCGAGGTGGATGACGCCATCGCCCAGATGTGGGCGGTCCGGCAGGCCATCCTCGAGGCGAGCGACATGGATGCTTCCATCGAGCCAATTCCCTTCGGCGGTCGCTCCGAGCGGCTCGGTCTGTTGAATCTTGCCCTCTACCTCGGAAATCTTGTCGAACGGGCTGCGGCACTTCAGGATTGCGAGCGGGACACCATCGTGGCCCGGGCCCTGGGCCGACCGGTCATCCAGCAGGTCCGTAGGACCGCACCTGACGTCCGGCAGCTGCGCTCCTCCTGAAGGCCAGGCCTGTCCTGGCGGGAACACGGCTCCCCATTCGCTGCCGTGCCCGCCTGCGATGGCGTAGGCCGTCGTGAACTGGGGTAGATATGACCTGTGACCGCAGGTCCACTTGGCAGCTACCGAGAGAAGCGACGACCGGGGCGCACGCCTGAGCCGATCCCCGACAACGTCGCCGTGCCGACGAAACGGGGCAGGAGACCGACCTTCGTCATCCAAGAGCATCACGCCTCGAGTTTGCACTGGGACTTCCGCTTGGAGCACGACGGTGTGCTCGCTTCCTGGGCCCTTCCCAAAGGGCTCCCCGTCTTCCCCGACGCGAACCACTTGGCGGTGCAAGTCGAGGACCATCCCCTGGAGTACGGGAAGTTCAGCGGCACCATCCCCAAGGGTGAGTACGGCGCCGGAAAGGTGTCGATCTGGGACCGCGGTCGCTACGACTGTGAGAAATGGCGACCACGGGAGATCATGGTCGTGCTGCACGGCAAACGGGCGAAGGGCCGTTACGTCCTGTTCCCCACCAAAGGGAACAACTGGATGATCCATCGTATGGATCCAGCCCCGGAAGGCGTTGAGCCACTACCGAGCCGGATCCAACCGATGCTGGCAACGGCGGGCCAGCTCCCGCCGGACGACGGCGACTGGGCCTACGAGTTCAAATGGGACGGCATGCGCGTATTGATCTGGATCGACGGCGGCAGGCCACGGGCAGTCAGCCGGAACGACAAGGACGTCACCGATTCGTTTCCCGAGTTGCGGGCCTTCGGCGAGGCGATGGGCTCCCGCCAGGCTCTGTTGGATGGGGAGCTGGTAGTGCTCGGTGCTGACGGGAAGCCGTCATTCGCTCGACTCCAACACCGTATGCATGCCAGCTCACCTGCCAGCGTCCGGAACGCCGCCGCATCCAATCCGGTCAGTCTGGTGATATTCGACCTCCTGCACTTGGACGGCACGTCGTTGATCGGACTGGACTACGACCACCGACGTACGGCTCTGGAGGACCTGGACATCGGCGCTTCAGGATGGGCGATCACTCCCTCGTTCACCTCTGACGATGGGAGACGGGTCTTTCGAACTGCGGTCGATCTGGGCATGGAAGGGGTGGTGGCCAAGCGGCGAACGAGCACCTATCAGGCCGGGCGACGCAGCCGTGACTGGATCAAGGTGAAGAACCAGCACATGCGGGAGGTTGTGATCGGCGGATTCACGGAGGGAAATGGAAGTCGGAGAGGCGACTTCGGTGCACTCCTGCTGGGAGTCCCGTCATCAACCGAACACCGAAGGTTGACGTTCGTCGGCAAGGTCGGAACGGGATTCTCCGACCGTTCCCGGGCAGAGATTGCATCCGACCTCAAGCGGATGGTGCGCGGCACGAGCCCGTTCGATGGCCGCCTCCCCACTGCGGTCGACAAGGCCGTTACGTGGGTGACTCCCAAGCTGGTGGGTGAGGTGCGCTACAGCGAATTGACCTCGGACGGGCACCTCCGGCATCCGGTCTGGCGAGGGCTCCGAGCAGACAAGGCCGCCAGAGACGTGCGCCGTGAGTCCTGAGCACCCGGTGCGGACGACCGTGGACGGCCGGGAGCTCACCGTGTCGAACCTGGAGAAGGTCTTGTATCCCTCTACCGGATTCACCAAGGGACAGGTGATCGACTACTACGCCCGGGTGGCAGAGGTGATGCTGGCCCACGTGAAGGACAGACCCCTGACCATGAAGCGATATCCCAACGGGGTCGACCACAAATTCTTCTTCGAAAAGCACGTGCCCGACCATGCTCCTGCGTGGGTCCACCACAAGGCCGTGCCGTCCACATCGAAGGGCGAACCGGTCGACTACCCCGTGGTGTGCGATCGCCCCACGCTGGTGTGGGCGGCCAACTTGGCCGCCATCGAGTTCCACGTCCCTTTGTGGCACGTGGGCAGGAGGCGTGTCCTCCCGGCTCCACCCGATCACATGGTGTTCGACCTCGATCCGGGGGAGGGAACCTCCATCGTTGAGTGTTGCCATGTGGCCAAGGTCGTGGCGGAGATCCTGGATGAGGGCCGCTCCGGCTGCTGGCCGAAGACCAGCGGCTCCAAGGGCCTCCAGCTCTACGTGCCGCTCACGGGCCGACCGACTTGGGAGAAGGTCCGTGATCGGGCACATGGGATCGCCGTTCAGCTGGAACAGGATCATCCCGACCTGGTGGTCTCGAATATGCGGAAGAGTCTGCGCGCGGGCAAGGTCCTCATCGACTGGAGTCAGAACCACCCGGCCAAGACCACGGTGGCCGCGTACTCGTTGCGGGGCACGGACGAGCCCACGGTCTCCACACCGATCTCATGGGACGAAATCGACACCTGCGCCACTACGGGGGATCCGGCGGACCTTCGCTTCACGTCTGATCTCGTGCTCGAGCGGATCGAGGCATTGGGAGATCTGTTCGCCCCGGTTTGACCGGAGGAACGGGACGCCGTTGTCGATGGCCATTCGGGCTCGTATGCTCGGTGTCTGGTCAGGTTTGAAGCGTGCCAAGGAGGCAGCTGTGAGCGCGATGGGTGAACGGTTCCTCATCTTGGAGGAGACGGCTGACGCACTCGACGTCATCGATCCAGAACTGGCGGTGCAGTTCCGTGTCGTCAACGGACTGCCAAGGCGCCCTCGGGAAGAGATGGCAGCGGGTGGGTCTGCGCCTGAGTTGAAGGCGTCGGTGAGTCCCCCGAAACGCCATGAGATCCGCATGGACGTGGGCGACCATCATGTCCGTTCCGACTGCACGTGCGGAGAGTGGACTTCCGAGGTCGATTGGGACGGGATCGACACGATGGTGGTTCAGATTCGTGAGCATCTAGGGTCCGTTCACGCCACATCCGACGACGGGGTCACGACGACCGCAGCGTCGACACGGTCCGAGAAGCGAGTCGGATGAGAACTCGACGGTAGGCAGTAGCTGCCCGTCCGGTCCTCGTATCTCAGTGGTCTGAGTATGCTTATTTGTCCTGTGGCCGGTCCACCTGGTGCCCGGTGACGGTTCCCTCAATGGGACGCCCGGCTGACCTACGTCGGCCGACCTCCCAGGGACGCGATAACCGTCGATATGCGTTGCCGTCACCCTCTTGCCACTCCTGCGAGTATGACCACGCCCCAGACGACCTCGGCTGGATCGAGGCTCCATCGGTGAACCGTTCTGTGCGGACTGGCCGCCGGGCACCCACGGCTTCGGGTCGGTATCACCTTGCTCGAGTCTGTCCCAGGCGGCGACCGCCTCCACGAACTGGAGACAAGGAACGGGGCCCCTAAGCACCCGCCCCGATACGAGGTCGGCGGTCTTGCGCGCCTCGGCTACTCGAGAAGGCTGCGGAGCGTCCAGGCATCCTTCGCAAGCGCTCGGAGAGCAGATCAGCAGTGGGCTGGTCGCCCGCTTCGTCAGCGACGGGAAACGCGGTGCGTGCAGTTCTGACCACAGTCTCGTTGCAGTGACGAGCCTGCTCAGCATCTCGGTCCCGCCAGACCGGTCGGCGTTTTCTCCAATGACCGACAGCTCGACGAACTGTCGGTAGGTACCCGGTGCCGACTCGCCGAGAGCGCGGATCCGCTCGGCGATCTCGTCCACCGCGAGTGCGAGTTCGTTGTACTGCTTCGCAAAGAGCAGGTGGAGCGTCGTGAACATCGGTCCGGTGACGTTCCAGTGGTAGTTGTGGGTCTTGAGGTACAGCGTGTAGGTGTCCGCCAAGAGCTTTGACATCCCCGGCGATTCGCCCTCGGTGCTCCTCGTCGATCCCGATCTCGATGGTGGTCATGGCTGTCTCTCCTGATGGCGAGTGGAATGACTCTAATCAAGTATCTGGATTGACTCTTATAACAGAGCTAATCTAGTATGACTTGCGAGAGGAGGTCGTAAGCGTGGATCTGTCCCGTGAAGACTGCGTGAAGCTGGTGCGCTCAGCTGGGTTGCGGGTCACCGCATCGCGTGTCGCCGTGCTTCTCGTGCTCTCGCGCCATCCCCATTCGGACACCGACACGGTCATCCGTCAGGTGCGCGCCGAGCTCGGCTCGGTGTCGCCCCAAGCGGTCTACAACGTGCTGACGACCTTTGTCGATGCCGGGATCGTGCGCCAAATCGAACCGGCTGGGAGCGTCGCCCTCTACGAGTTGCGGGTGCATGACAACCATCACCACGTCGTCTGCCGCAAATGCGGGGCCGTGGGGGACGTCGATTGCGCTGTCGGAGAGCGCCCGTGCCTGACTCCATCCGAGACCCACGGGTACCTCCTCGACGAGGCAGAGGTCACCTACTGGGGCATCTGCCCCGCCTGCCAAGTGGCCTCGCCAGGAGACGTACCCGCGGACCCGAGCCCCACATCACACGACAAATGACGAGGAGACATCCCATGACTGCAAAGCCCCCCGTGACTACCACTGACGCCGGGATTTCCGCGGCCAGCGACGAGCACTCGCTCACCGCGGGTCCCGATGGACCGATCATGTTGCAGGACAATTATCTGATCCAAAAGATGGCCCACTTCAACCGGGAGCGGGTCCCCGAGCACGTGGTCCACGCCAAAGGTCACGGGGCCTTCGGATTCTTCGAGGCCACCGAGGACATAAGCCAGTGGTGCAAGGCGGACTTCTTGAAGAAGGGCACGCGCACCCCGATGCTGGCTCGGTTCTCCACCGTCGCTGGTGAACAGGGCTTTCCCGACACCGTTCGGGATCCCCGCGGCTTCGCCCTCAAGTTCTACACCCAAGAGGGTAACTACGACCTGGTCGGCAATAACACGCCGGTCTTCTTCATCCGGGATCCCTCGAAGTTCTCCGATTTCATCCACTCCCAGAAGCGCAGGGCCGACACCGGCCGCACCGACCACAACGGCCAGTGGGACTTTTGGACCCTGTCACCGGAGAGCGCCCATCAGGTCGCGATCCTCATGTCGGATCGGGGCACGCCTCGCACGCTGCGCCACATGAACGGCTACGGCTCCCACACGTTCATGTGGATCAACGCCGGCGGCGAGAAGTTCTGGGTCAAGTATCACTTCAAGACCGAACAGGGTATCGAGAACTTCACCGATGCCGAGGCCAAGGCCATGACCGCCGAAGACCCTGACTTCCACCGTGCCGACCTCTGGGAGGCCATCGATCGTGGCGAGCACCCGGTGTGGCGCCTGGAAATGCAGATCATGGCTTTCGAGGAGGCCGCCGACTACCGGTTCAACCCCTTTGACGTCACGAAGGTCTGGCCGCACCTGGACTACCCGTTGATCCCGATCGGCCGCATGGTGCTTGACCGCAACCCGGACAACTATTTCGCTCAGGTCGAGCAGGCCGCGTTCGAGCCGTCCAACATGGTGCCGGGCATCGCCGCCAGCCCGGACAAGATGCTCCAGGGCCGGCTCTTCAGCTACCCCGACACCCACCGCTACCGCATCGGGCCCAACTACCTCCAGTTGCCGGTCAATCAGCCGCTGGTTCCGGTGCACAGCTATAACCAAGACGGTCCCATGAACTTCCGGCCGGGCAGCGACCCGGTGTACTCGCCTAACAGCTACGGCGGTCCCCAGGCCGACCCAGTCCTCTACGCCGAACCGGCCTACGAGCTCACGGGAGCGATCGTCCGATCCGCGTACCGCTCTCATCGTGACGACACCGACTTCGTCCAACCGGGCGCTATGTATCGTGAGGTGATGTCCGAGACCGACCGCGAGCACCTCCTGACCAACATCATCGGGCACGCCAACCATGGTCCTGGTCTCAAGCCCGATGTGGCGTCGCGTGTCGCTGAGTACTGGCGCCAAGTCAACCCCGACCTCGGCGCCAAGGTGGCCAAGGCGCTCGGTGACGGGGGCTGAGCAACCACGCAGGCGCTGGCCCTATCGAACCCTTTGGACAGCGCTACGCCTGGTCCGGAGATTCCCGATCACCTTCCTACCCCCGTCGATGGGCGCACCGAACATGGGCCGTAACGATCGAGCTCCCCAGGACTAGGTGGGACCTTCTGGCGCCGGTATCGACACCCAATCTTCGCACCGAATCGGCGTTCTGCCTTTCTTGACCCATGACCGCGAGCCAGTTCCCGCAAGCCGATCCGCCTACGGTCAGCCAAGTCCTGGGCTCTGACTGCTAGCCGGACGTGATCAAGCGGGGTGTTGTGCCTCGCCAATCTCAGCCCCTGCGGTCTCCGGCGAACGTCATGTGCGCCGGAGAAGTCCATCCGGCGGGGCTTGGTGGTTGCAAAAGTTGCATGCGCCCCTACCGAATCCTCTTTGAGTCAAGAGGGAAATTTCCGAGGCTTCGGGGCGCGGCGCGTCCACGTGCCGTCGAAGGCACAGTTGCCTAAGGTTTTGGTGGGTCCGG
>Ga0224534_1001393_pt1 | contig 12822 bp, 18 predicted proteins | sample 714E12024metaG_FD_172012 | JGI IMG/M metagenome (GOLD analysis project Ga0224534, IMG submission 172012) | Peat soil microbial communities from Stordalen Mire, Sweden - 717 E1 20-24 | ecosystem: Environmental > Terrestrial > Soil > Wetlands > Peat | place: Sweden: Norrbotten County, Stordalen... | reverse complement strand
CTCCTGGATTCCTTAAGGCTCAAGAAAATGTCTCCTCTCATACCATGATTCTCTCATGTTTGGCTTTAGGGGGGTGACATTTCCTGAGTCCGTCTTATGGGGTGACATTATCACAGTCCGACGACAGAAAGAGCAGAAAAGACTTGCTTAAATGTGGACTTTTTGGTACCCTTGTTCATGTCGATCTCCCTTATTTTAGAGATTATGGACAAGGACTACCTTGTTATATCTCTATTATAAGGGATTTTTCCTTATATATCAAGGTTTTCAGTATATTATTTTCAATTATCTTCTGTTATCGCGTGCATACTATGCTTGACAACCTGAATCCAATTTAATGCAACGCCAATGAATGGTAGTGCATATGAATATTATGATGTCCCACAGCACGAATGGTATGACTTTAAGGGTGCTGATTCTAAAGGTAGATATGCTCAGGAAAATATCTACAACTATTATAGACAAAGAAAGATATAGTAAATGAAGAATTAAATTCGATTCTGATTTCCCAAGCATCCGCCATCCAAATGTTTAACTACAAAAAGCTACCAACCGGGGCTCAAAACATGATAACATCGAGTAACAGGTGGGGTTAGGTGAGATTTAGAAAATGGGAGTAATAGTTTTATTACACGGAGGTTGACATGGAAAAGACAAAACTTGGACGCACAAACCTTATAGTGGGAAGGACTGCCTTTGGAGCGCTACCAATTCAGCGTGTCGATTTTGACGAAGCCAAGTTGCTTTTAAGAAAAGCGTATGATAATGGCGTTAATTTTTTTGATACAGCAAGAGCCTATTCTGATAGCGAAGAAAAAATAGGCAATGCGCTTCATGATGTCAGACGGGATATTTATATAGCAACAAAAAGCATGGCCAAGGACAGCCAGAGATTTTTCAAAGACCTTGAGGCAAGTCTTATGAATTTGAAAACTGATTATATTGATATCATACAGCTTCATAATCCAGAGATTCTACCTGACCCAAAAGACCCGGACAGCCTTTACAGTTCCATGCTCAAAGCCAAGGAAAAGGGCATGGTAAGGTTTATTGGGATCACCAACCACAAGTTAAGTAATGCAATTAGCGTAGCCGAAAGCGGCCTTTATGATACAGTGCAGTTTCCCTTGAGTTCCCTTTCCTCCAATGAGGATCTTAAACTTATTGAGGTATGCAGAAAAAACAATGTAGGGCTTATTGCAATGAAGGCGCTTTCAGGCGGACTTATAACAAATGCCTCAGCATCCTTTGCTTTTCTCAGACAGTTTGGAAATGTGGTGCCCATATGGGGCATTCAGAGGGAGCGCGAGCTAGATGAATTTATAGAACTTGAGAAAAATTCCCCTGCACTAGATGAAAATCTGATTGAAATCATCCGCAGAGACAAGGATGAATTAAGCGGTGCTTTTTGCAGGGGTTGCGGGTACTGTTTGCCATGCCCTGCGCAGATACCTATTCCCATGGCGGCAAGGATGTCGCTATTGCTAAGGCGTGCGCCGTACAGAGATTTCCTGACAGACGAATGGAGGAGCAATATGGAGCGCATACAGGACTGCACAGATTGCAACAACTGCAAAGATCACTGCCCTTATGGCCTAGATACGCCCAGCCTTCTTAAAGCAATGCTTTGCGATTATCAGAATTTCTACGAAGAGCACAAAGATAAATAAGCATTGCCCGGTAGTATAGCTTACCTGGCGTAACGTGAATAAATCGGTCCCAGGCGGGGCTAGATAGAATGACTATCCAAAAAATAAATGGAGGTGCATCATGGTAACCTTGATTGCGAGGATTATGGCCAAACCGGGAAAAGAGACTTTGCTAGCCGAAGAAGCAGTGAAGATTGCAAGGACTGTCCGAGAACAGGAGAAGGGGTGTTTAATGTATATACCCCACGTCTCGGCAAACAACCCTGCAGAAATAACCTTTATTGAAAAATACGTTGACCAAGAGGCTTTTGACGCTCACATTCAAACCCCATACTTTAAGCAATTTCGAGAAATAACTAGTGAGTATGTAGCTGAAGGGCTTCCAATTCAATTTCTGAAGGAGTTGTGCTAGCACTCTCCAGTCCTGTACGTGTTGAAACAAATACTAGACGGCTATTGGCTATTGGTGGGGTCAATGACAACCGCAAATAATAATTCCCGATGACCTCTCGACCCTTGATTATCAAGCATCAGGCGCTCTCATATGTTAAAGCCAACTTATGTTGTCCAGCAATAGACGACGTTTAATGTCCAGAACCTGACGGAATCGTTGTCCGACTTTGACACCTGACCTTTGATAAATCCCGCAATCCCAACGGTTTGCGAGCATATCAAAAAGACGTACCACTACATTTTGACTTACGGAGATTTACGCCAATTCTCCCTGAACAACCAGCTTCACCATATGATCGTCGATGATTCGTTTGCCATTGCAAGTGGCCACCACAGACGGTAAAAAGTTTGAGCTTCCCATATTAAAATAAAAAGAGGTGTGTTTCCATGAGCATAATCGACACTGAAGGAGTGATCTCCACCGGTAGTCACCCGCTGGCCGAGAAGGGCCACGACTGGGATGCCAGCGCTGCTGAGAAGCGCATCAGGTCCTGGGCCGGCGGAGACAAGATAAGCTGGAGCAAGTACCGCTCCTGCTTCATGTGGTACGATTCCAGCAAGCCGGAGGACTTCGGTTCCTACAAGTGCCCCTACTGCGACATCGTCAGTGGTTCTCCGCACGTGGTCTTCAAGGCCTGCTCGGCCATCATAGGAGCGGTGCACGGTTCCCGCAGCGGCATCAGCGTGCCTGACTCCGATAAGAAGGGTATCTACGAGCAGGCGGCCAAGCAGTACAAGCGGTTCGGTGAGGACCCGCCTCCGTGGGAGGAAAAGTGACCAACAAAAAGCAGACTAGCCTTGGAAAGCCCCGACCCTTGATTACCAAGCATCCGGCGCTCTCATAGTTGACTACGCACAATACAGCCGGGGTCACATGGGAAACATGGGTACCAGGTGGGCCTGGATGGGATGAGAAAAATGGCTGCGATGCTTGCTATGATTAAAGATGATTAACTAAATTCACTATTAGGGGAGGCAGTAATATGCGCTTAATGCGTGATTACAGGATGCACTGGTGGCAGGTTGGCCTGTTAAAGATTGCTGTGCTCTGCTTCGGCATCCTTATCGGCGCCTACTTTTCTCACTTCTTTGTGGGCAGGCTTGGGCTGCTAGTGCTTCTCTGGTGCCTATTTCTGGCGCCGGTAATTTATCTCGTTGCTGTATTGCCACAACTGGGAGCATAGGTATTGTGAGCCTGCGACCATAGCGCACAAGGCAAGCCGGTGTTTTTGGTAGAGGCATTGGGTAGAGGCAGTGGAGGTATCTCTAACATGCCTCTACCAAGAAAACGATGATAGGATGAACAAAGTGGAGGCAGTAGAGGCAGTGGAGGTATTTTTTATAAAGTAGAAAAGGAATAAAGGGTAAAATGCACTTATCAAAAACGAGAATCCCATTCTTTACTGCCAAGCTAGCATGTGAAGTTTTCGTTTGGCGTTGGAATTTAAAGCGCTAGCGTTTGCCCGGCATTGTCTTCCAGTAAAGATTTTTCAATCGTGCGATTCAGGCCAGCCGTTTTATTTCTGCCCTTGTAATTACACCATAAAGGTGTATAATGTGTGGCAATAGGAGATATAATATATGACAGAGAAGAGAAAGGCGACCTATGACCTTGAAGCCATAAAAGAGGCGTTCGCCAGCGTGAATACTCTCAATGCCACCACCACAGCCTTAATAAGCGCTGCTGCCCTTGGTTTTGGTCGCGCCGAAATAGTAGCAACAATCCAGGGCATACAACGTTCGCATTTTTATAAATTTATGACAGCCAACGCTAATTATCAGGTCTGGCAGGATGTCTACCATGTTCCTTCTGTGCTGGGGACACTATACGTTAAATTCACCGTCGGCACAGTTACCGAATTTTTATTACTCTCATTTAAGGAGAAGGATAACAATGGCTGAACATATTTGTCCAATAGACGGATTCCCTATGCATCGTGAAGAGCGTCCATTGACGCTTGTCTACAAAGACAAGAGTATGACATTTGACATGCCTGGATGGTACTGTCACGAATGTGGGGAAGGCATACACTCTGGTGAGGATATGAAGTTATCCGACCGGATATTGAACAGGCTTAAGGCGCGCAGTGAAGGGTTCCTTGAGCAAGAAGAAATTCGTCGCATTCGTAAAAAACTCCACCTGTCGCAGGAAGCCGCCGGGTTCTTGATAGGCGGCGGCCCACGTGCTTTCCAGAAATACGAGTCTGGTGATTTGCTGCCAAGCCGTGCTGTCTGCAATTTATTAACAGTGCTTGATCTAGTCCCTGATGCGTTAAAGATCATCCAAGAAAAAACTGAACAAAATGGTTTGCAGCCTTTTTAGAAGAATATCACTACCATAATCATAGTAAAAATGCCTCCACTGCCTCCACGCCTCTACTTGAATGAAGAGAGCGATCAATTTTAGGTAGAGCCATTTAACTGGTAGAGGTATTGTCTCCACCATGCCTCCACCTTTACAAGGCTTGCTATTTCTGTCTTTGTGGGCATGGTAGACGTGGTGGAGGTGTAATTCATAGGATGGCAAGAAAAGACGTGACTGTTCATGGCGAAAGGTTGTTTACCGACGTGCATGCTTTATGTTAAAATAATCTTGTCTCAGTGGACTCCTATTGAAATGGCTTGTGAAAAAAGATAAGTCCACTGCTGCTTGAAGTGCAACCACGAAGTGAAAACTCTTGTATAGGTGGATTCGTGGCCTCGTGTTTTTCGCGGGGGACTGCAAATCCGCCATTCGCCGGTTCAACTCCGGCGTTGCCCTCCAATTTATTTTATAGCCGGGATGGCGGAATTGGCAGACGCACGGGACTTAAAATCCCGGGGGCTTCGCGGCCCGTACCGGTTCAAGTCCGGTTCCCGGCACCACATAAGGATTTCAGGGATCGCAAATGGTAACTGATGGAAGTTGGTACCTATTTGCAACCCTTTGAAACCGTAAGGGTTTCAGGAATGATTCCCCCGCAGCCAGCGGGGGATCTTTTTTGGTCCGAAGACAGCCTGGTCGAAAGTATCCGCGATTTTGCGTTTCCTTTTTGTTGTAACATCGATGTAAGTTTCTGACGCCACCTGTGGTGTTTCCCGCAAACGGTCGGCGATATCTTTGGCGTCTAACCCTGCCTCATGCAGAATCGTGGCGTGGCTGTGTCTCAGATCATGCAAACGTATGGTCGGCAGTCCGTGGCGGGCCAGCGCCTCCGGAAACTTCTTGCTGACGGTGCTGGGGTTCCAGGGGCTGCCGTCCGTCCGGCAGCAGATCAGATTGTTGTCCTGCCAGGTGGCGCCAAGCTGGAGCTTAATCTTCATCTGCTCTTTCCTGATCCGTTTTAGCTCCGACACTACAAAGTCCGTCAGATAGACAGTGTCTTCGCTGTTGTCGTTCTTGACCGGATCGAAATCGGCCACCCCATCCACCACGTAGTACGCCTGGGTGATTCTCAGGCTTTTGCGCTCCGGATCGAAGGCCTGCCAGGTGGCTCCCAGGTTTTCACCACGCCTCAAGGCGCCTGACACAGCCAGCAAGACAGCGGGGTAAATTTCTTCGTCCCGCAGAAGTTCCAGTATCGCGGCGACCTGTTCGCCGTCGTAGGTGGCGGCTTTGTACTTGCGTGGCTTTTTGAGCTTGACGAACCTTTCAGGGTTTGCAGTCAGGAGCTTGTCATATACCGCCTTGTCCAGGACCGGGCGCAGGATTGCCCGGTGCCGTCTGAGCGTGTTTTCTCCCAGTCCTGCATTCCGACGCCCTGCATAGTAGTCATCGACAGTGCTGCATTGAATTTGGCTCACCAGCATGCTGCCGATGGGATCCTTGGCAATGTGTTTTTCGATGATGTTCTTATAGCCGGATCTGGTCGTGCGGGCGAGCTTTTGGTTGCCGAACCACTTTTGGACGTATTCGATCAATGTGGTCTTCTCTGGCGTGACGACGTTCTCCCCGGTAAGAAACCCTGCCATTCGCAGTGTTTGGGCTTCTTCGGCATCCCGGTGCGACTTGAACCCTCTTCTCATCACAGTCCTTCGCTTGCCCCGGGCGTCCGTGACGGAAAATTTGTAGAAGTATGACTTACCATTCTTTCCTTCTGTAAAGCCAATGTGCCCTTTCGTTCTATTCGCCTCCTTTAGCCGGGGGCACGGAGTGTAACTTCGCCCCTGGATCTGAAGATTCCTGCTGCGGATCTTGTTCCAGCATGCGAAGCAGTTCGTCGCGCGGGATCCGGATTGCACCCCTAAACTTTCTTGATGGGATCTCTCTTGCCCGGATCATGTCGTAGGCTTTACCCCGTCCGATGCGGAGCAGTTGTTGAACTTCAGAGACAGTTAGCAATGGTGGAAAATCTTCAACATTGATCATGATGATCGCCTCCTTGAAAATTAAAAACCCCGGCGATTGGCCAGGGCGTGGGGGATGGCAGGCATCAGAATCGCCTTCCGAGAGCAGAAGGCGCCCCGGATGCGATCACTCTCCGGGGCGTGGCGATGGCTACTATTTCATCGATGATGTTATCATTGATCGATCGGATCTGCCACCTTGTTTGCCGAGACTTCCGCCACCGCCAAAAGCCAGGCCGGGTTTCCACGACCGGGGCAGGTTGGTCAGATTGGGCGGCTTGACGCCCGCCCGCTTCAGCGAAAGGACAAGCTTGCCCTGATCGTAGGCATAAATGCTGGAGCACCAACCAACCACGTCAGCATCGGAAATTGTGAGCTTGTGTCCTCGGCACGCTCTATCTATGTTGTTGCGTTTGCCCGGACTTCCCTGCGGGCGACCAGGTCCAGCGGCTTGCCATCCGGGGTTCAGTCCAAATATATTATTTGCTAGCCGGAGGCGTCTGATTTTATCATCTGAGACTTTGCGTCCAATCCTGGCACCCGTAATAACAGCTATTGCGGTATCAGATTTCGTTGCCCGACAGATTTGGGCATCTCCCTCCAGGTTGTTGCAGACGGAATTCTCAAGAATAATTGCTGTCAGTATGGAGTCTATTTCCTGTTTTGATGAAATTGCATTTTGCGGAGTGTTTTCTTTGCCCATGACGATACCCTCCCGTCCGGCTAATAACCGCCTCTGGCATTTTGTGGATGACAAAATAAAAAGAGCCAATGCAGTCGCAGGGGTTAATCTACGACAAGCATCGACTCTGTCTAAACACGGCCGCAACAAAGGCGGGACCCGAGTCGGGTTCTCACAAACAAAGCCCGTGAGTTGGGCACTACAGCATAGAAAAAATCTAGCTGTTCATCGCTATGATAAGATCGACGCGGAAAATTTGCAATAGCCCAAAGTGCTTAAAACCTCAAGATGAAACCAGTGGCCTATTTTGCTATAGGACATAAGTTGGGGAATGCATAACATGCCGGCTTTATCTTTCCAATCGCCTCCCTTTCCTCAAATACCACTCGAAAAGTTTTATTTCTTGCCTCCCAGGTAAATCGCCGTTACCTCCGGCCTGCCGTGACCCAACTCCTTGGCTACACGCTCCATAGCCGCCCGGATCTCCCGCTTGTTTGTTGAATTGCCGACCTCCCGCTCAAATTTCTCTCTGGCGAAGGCGTGCCGCAGTCCGTGCAGCGTGATCTTTCTATCGGTAATCTCCTTCCGGTGATCCCGGATGAATCTCTGAATGCTTTTGATCTCCTGGTGGGTTTTCTGCCCCGGTTCGACTAAGATTTTGCTCCCCCGGTTACCTCCGTGCTCCTTCAAGATCCGTTCGAGCTCCAGCCGCAATTCCGGGCTGACTGGTATACGGCGCACCCGGCCACCTTTGCCTACCGTCTCCAACTCGCCTTCAATCAGGGCGTCCTCGATCTGGCCGACCGTCATCCTGGTGCATTCGTGAATGCGCAACCCATCCAGGCGGGCCAACTTCATGGCGTCGACCACATCCTGCCGGCCCAATTTGCCGGCCTTATCCATCATGCGTTGATATTCTTCAGCCGTCCATGCCCGGTCCTTGACACCCTGGGAGGTCTTTTTTATTCCAAGTTCCCGGTTATCGGGAAGCACATTGCGAGATTCGGTAAATTGGTGGAAAAACCGGATCGCCGTCAGGTCATTCTTGATCGTCTTCTCGGTTATTCCTGTCTGGCGGCGGTAATCCACAAAGGCGCGTAGATGCTTTTCCTGGACGTTCGCCAGCTTCTGCAAATGAAATTTTTCTGCGCAGAATCGGAGAAACATCGGCATGCTATTCCGGTACCGGAAATGCGATCCCTTGGACATTGTCATAGATTTTGTTTTCACCGCCTCCCGCCAGACCCTTTCCAGTTGGGCGTCAAGGTTTTTGTGCGCCCCCTCGTAGCTTTTTTCGCCGGCATTTGTTCTTGATCCCCTCGCAGTATTCTTTGTCATCCAGTTTCGCCTCCAGTTCGAAGATGATCTTGTTTTCGGGCATTTCGTACTTCCGCCAGTAGATCTGCTCGTGCCACCAGCGGATGACGGAAAGATAAGCCAAGATCCTATCTTTTGATCTCCCTTTGTTCCGTAAATGCTTGATAAACGCCGCCACATGGCGGGGCTGAATATTGCAGATATCCCCCGGACCGAATTGCTCCGCCAGGAATTCCAGAAAGTTAAGATAGGTGTTGTATTTAACCTGGCGGCGGGCGTATGATCCACCCCTCGCAGAGCAAGCCACCCTTTCCACAAACTGCCGACCCAGGCGGTCAAGCACCGGATCACCAGTTGGCTCCCAGGAGACACGGAGCGCCATTGACATCACCTCCAGATTTCAGAAGCTTTTAGTAAGATTTGACAGACCCCCATAAAAAGAAAAGGACTTTCTGGCACGCTCAGAAGTCCTTTGTTGCCGGCTATTATTTGCCTTTATCGAAAACCGTTCTTTTTTTAGTTCAATGCCCTGGCAGTGTCGCTGCCGCTCCTTTCCGGTGTTTCTGACGGCAGCTAAAAACGAAAAAACCCACTAAGCGGATTCACCTCATTTGGTGCCGTCTCAGGGGGTTTGTTGCAACAAGCATCCCTGCTTGTTGTCTGTCGGGCCTTTATTGACGCGGTTGCCGCTTGCCGGCGACCGCCCGTCTCAAGTCCCTCCTTCGGAGCGCTTGAGACGGGCTTGGCCCGTTCTATTCGGTTGTTTGCGTGTTCCCGACGAGTGGCCACTGCCCCTCTCGCACGCCTTACTTGCGATTGTTGAGCACTCAGTGGCCCCATTCCCTTTCGGGTGGGCTTACGCCCGGGGGCCGGACCCCATACTCATTAGAGTAGTGATGCCTAGGCATCGACCGGGGTCCATCGGTGAGGAAAGATTGCAAACGGAGCGCCGGTTCCCAAACCGGGTGGAAGACTCCCTCACCATGCAGTCTTCCGGATCTCCGCCGGACAGGTTGTAGTACTGTCCACTACGAGGTTGCCGCATCGCTCTTCGCTCTCTGCCCTGCAATCCATTTGCCAGTCGCGTACTGGCCGGCCGCCCCTGCTCCGCTCTTCGCACCGCAGAGGTTGCCATCGGAAAGTCGCCGCCTCGCTCATCGCTCTCAGCTAAACAACTTTCCTCCGGTCAGGCGCCTCGCTCTTCGCTCTCAGCGCCGCCACAGGAGTACACCCGCTCTTCGCATTGGGATTTTTCCTGCGGCCTTGCCTGCCAGACTGCAATCGCTCTTCGCACATTTCATGCAGCCTCCGGGGCTTCCACCCGCACCGAGAATTGGGACTCTCAATGGACAGACGCTTTGTTGTCCCAGTTATAAGCCTCTGAGACCAGGCGAGAAAACTGCTTGAGCATTCTGTGGAATATTGTCAACATCTGGCATATGATCTTAATCTGAACCTATAACGAATTTACTGCCTTGTCAACGGGACTACTGGACTATATTTCGAGAAGCGCCTGCCTTTACTAAATCTTCCCGGTAAGCCTCACACCATGTGGGCCAGGGCTTAGAGCTGCTTTTTAAGACATGTTTGCCGGCATATATTTCGTCTCCCGCCCCAGAAACTAAAGCATACCGGGGAATAGGGAGTAAAAACGCCCTCAATTCCTTGCCGCAACCGGCTTTGCCCATACCGGGCAGTTAAAGAGTAATTGCCTGTTTCCTTCGGTTAACCACGCGCTCAGCATCCTTGTGTCACTGATGAAAAATGAGTCGGTATTGTAACCAAAAAACCAAACTAAATTCGGTGCTTCCAGACCCCTAAGGGTGCGTTGCTTGAAGACTTTATTGGTCACATTCCCCTTCTGCCAGTTTCCGTTCTATTTCCTCCGCCTTTTGACGATACCATTCATAATCTTCTTCGGTGTAGCCATCATCCTCATAGTCGGACGAAACGACTTGAAAAGCGGCTTTCTGTCCAGCCAGATCCGGCCAAAGCCGATCCATCAGCCGGTTGAACAGCCAATTCTGTTCGTCCCATGACATTTTCTCCGCTTCCAGATCTAACTCTTCCTTGGTCATCGAACTGCTCCCTTCATCTCTGGCATCCTCTTTAACTTCACTGCGTTGCGCAGCTCATTCGGCCTGGCGGCAATCACGGCCAGGTCCCAGGTATATCTCTTGCCGGCCGGTGTTTTCTGTTCAGCCTCCTCTCGGGTGGGGTAAATGAGCAGATCCGCTTCCGGCGCAGGCTCTTCTCCTATCCTTGGGGCGTCAATGACCCACCTGGTCACATTGCCGTCATTTCCATCTAACCTTACTTTGGCCATCGCCGGTCGGTCGGGCCGGCGCACCGGCCTGCGTCATGCATTGCAAGAGTTTAAGGGTTGTGCCTGTAAAACTTCGCTTATTTTCCATAATGCCGGCCTTCATTTTGATCATGCCAACTCCTTGGGCATAGAAACTGTCGTTGCTCATGCCGGCCTCCTTTCAAGATCGATGAATTTTTACCGCATCGTTGTCTGCCAAAATGCTATAATTTCATGGTAAGGCAGTTTTTGCCTAGCTTTGCGGCTGGTCAGCAGATAAAATTTTTGCTAAGTAAAGAGTCTCGTTATTGTGGCTGCAGGAGCATGGCGGTTAACTTTCTGAAAAATCTGTCCACTCTTAGTCAACAATATATTGACGATATCATAGAATAATGAAGATATAAATGGACATAATATAAGTGAAGTCAACATATCATTGACTTATCTTTCAAGGTGATTTATAATTTATTTGACGACATATCGACCAGGAGAAAACATGTTCTGGTTTGGAAGGAGCGAACAGTCATGAACAACATATTTCCCTGTATCGGCCAGAGAATACTGCAAAGTATCGAGAGCAAAGGCATGTCGCAGAAAGACTTGTCCGAAAAAATCGGTGTTTCCAAGCAGGTGATGAGCAAAATCATCAACGGGAAAAAGGCAATTAATGTGGATGAAATTGCTAGGATTGCCGCTGCCATTGGAGTGACCGTGGACAGTTTGCTTGTGTTGGGGCAAGATTCTCCGCCTGAGCCAGTCTATCTGATGATGGGCTCTATCGCCAATGTTTATACAAGAGATCAGGTGCGTTTTCTGGACCACGTCATGGATGAGATGGCGTCCTTAAAAGAGATGCTACAATAATTGGAGTTGGTAGCGATGAGTATGAACAACAAGTACATGATTAACGGGCTCAGTCCCGATGGTTTAACCGACTTGGAAGAAAAGGTCACCAGTAAGCTTGCTGTATTGAATAAGTCATCTCGGATTATTAAGGACGAGGTATTCAAAATATTGGCGAATAGCTCAACATTGATTCAATATCCCATTGAAGACGATGAGATGTGTGCTTTTGTCTGTATCAAACGTGGCATAATCTTCTCTTTTATCAATTCCTTTATCCCATATGAGAAACAGATCTTTGCCGCAGCCCATGAATTATACCATATCTGGTACGATGAAGATGTCCTGTCGCGAGGGGAAATCCTCAATAATGCTACAATGGAATTACAAAACACCAATATAGATGACAGAGAGTTGAAAGCCAATCGTTTTGCGGCTATGCTTTTAGTTCCTGAAGATGTCTTGCTGGATGAGCTAAAATATATGAAAATAAAGCAGGATGAAATCCAGCGGCCGGATATCGTAAAATTAATGGACGTCTTCTGTGTTCCTTATAAGACAATGGTAAGAAGATTGCGCGAGATTAATTTCATCTCAGCAGAAACGTACAATACTTTTTGTGCCGCCCCGGATAGAGACGTTCTTCTGCTTCAACAACGACTGCAGGCGGGCGACAGCCTATATAACAGGCCAAAGGACATCAAATTTGGCAACCTGGTTGACCACTCTCTTTCGGCCTATGAAAAAAAGCTGATTTCCGAGCGCAAGCTTCGTTATCTTCTGTCTATTGCCCAAAAACAGCCCGAAGATTTCGGAATATCAGCTTCGCAACTGCCTAGTGAAGAGGAATTACTGGAAATAGTTGGAGATATTGATGAAGATGAATAAATGATTAAGGAGCATATTTTGCATTGTTGGTAGAGGCAATTATTGACGCCGATATTGCCATCAAACTTGGCAGATTTGAAAAAGTAAAAGTCCTTGAAGAGTATATCCCTCGTCTTGTTGGGGTTTTATATATTCATCGGCATGTCTATGAGAAAGAAATACAAGAGCCAGGTATAGCTAAAGAGCAGATTGATACTTTAATTAGAAATGGTCATGCCATTATTGTAGACGTTAACACTTTAAACCATTAGCGTTGCATGAAATTGGATCGCGGTTGTCAAGTGACGTATGGCCAAGATACTTGTAGATAATTAAAGATAATGCCGTATAAACCTTGCCAAATCAAGAAAAAACCCTTA
>Ga0224534_1001391_pt1 | contig 12837 bp, 12 predicted proteins | sample 714E12024metaG_FD_172012 | JGI IMG/M metagenome (GOLD analysis project Ga0224534, IMG submission 172012) | Peat soil microbial communities from Stordalen Mire, Sweden - 717 E1 20-24 | ecosystem: Environmental > Terrestrial > Soil > Wetlands > Peat | place: Sweden: Norrbotten County, Stordalen... | reverse complement strand
AGCGCTTTCCACGGCTTTTTTCAGGAGCGAGTTTCCCAGGCTTAAAAAAACCTGCTCCGTGGTCTTGAACCGCTCCGGAAAATCAGTAAGCGGGATCACCCGCACCTCACCGCGCAAGCCGTGGGGTGCGCCGATCTCTCCGATCGTGATGTACTGTTGATCCACTGACCTCACCAATACCTTATGAAAGTATCTCTACCGAGACCCTCTTGCCGGTTTTAGCTCCCTGCACCTTGGCCAGCGTCCTGATAGCCCTGGCGATCTTGCCCTGCTTGCCAATTATCTTGCCCATGTCCTCGCTGGCAACCCTGAGTTCGATCAGCACATTGTTATTGTCCTCTTGCATGTTGACCTGGACCGCGTCCGGGTTGTCGACTAGAGCCTTAGAAAGCAGTTCGACAAGCTCCTGCATGCTCATCCCTCCGGCGGCGTCTGTTGTTCTGTTGCTTCTTTTGCGGAGCGCTTCTGCCAAACACCGGCTTTCTTGAGCAACGATCTGACCGTATCGGACGGCTGAGCGCCCTTGGACAGCCAGTCCAAGGCCCTCTCTTCGTTGATCTTGATAACCACGGGGTTGGCTACCGGCTGGTAGAATCCAATCTCCTCAATAAACCGCCCGTCGCGGGGTGAACGGGAATCTGCCACCACCACCCTGTAGTACGGTTTCTTCTTTGCTCCGATCCTCTTCAACCTGATCCTAGTCGCCAATACTGTTGCCTCCTTAAAATAAGTTTTGAAAGGGTAATTTGAATGGTTTTTGCTTACGTCCGGACTTTCCTTGCGTATTTTCGCCAAGCTGTTTGAACAGCCGGCGGGTTTGCTCGTATTGCTTCAGCAGGCGGTTCACATCCTGTACCTTGGTACCGCTGCCCGCGGCAATCCGCTTGCGCCTGCTGCCGTTGATGAGGGTGATATTTTTCCTCTCTTCGGGAGTCATCGACCTGATGATCGCCTCGATATGCCCGAACTCTTTCTCATCGAAGCCTGCCTGGATCTGCTTCATTTGTTTGATGCCCCCCAGACCCGGGATCATTCCCAGGACCTCTTCCAGGGGGCCCATCGAGCGCACCTGGGTGATCTGCTCCAGAAAATCATCCAGACCGAATTCCTGTTTTCGCAGCTTGCGCTCGAGTTCACGCGCCTTATCCTGGTCGAACGACGCCTGGGCCTTTTCGATCAGGGTGAGAACGTCCCCCATCCCCAGGATCCGGGCCGCCATCCGGTCAGGATAGAAAGGTTCGAGGGCATCCGGCTTCTCTCCGGCTCCGACAAACTTGATGGGGCATCCAGTCACCGCTTTGACGGAAAGGGCAGCGCCGCCGCGGGTATCACCATCCAACTTGGTCATGATGATACCGGTCAGCCCCAGGCCCTCGTTAAAGCTTCTGGCCACGTTCACGGCATCCTGCCCGGTCATGGAGTCCACCACCAGGAAAGTCTCCTGGGGGTTCAGAATTCCCTTCAACTGCGCCAGTTCCTCCATCAAGACGGCATCGATATGCAGCCTGCCGGCGGTGTCGATGATGATCAGGTCACATCCCTGAGTCCTGGCTTGCGACCGGCATGCCCTAGCTGTATCCAGCGGGCTTACGTCTTGACCCAGGCTGAAAAAGGGGACGCTGATCTGCTTTGACAGGACCTCCAACTGCTGAATGGCCGCCGGGCGGTAGACATCCACGCCCACCAGCAAGGGGCGGCGCCCCTGTTTCCGGTAGTAGAGGGCCAGCTTTCCGGCGGTGGTGGTCTTGCCACTTCCCTGCAAACCCGCCAGCATAAACACGGTTGCGCCATCGGTAGCGCTGAGGTTGACCTTGGCCTGTTCGTCTCCCATCAGCCGGGTGAGTTCTTCATTGACGATCTTGATGATCTGCTGAGCAGGGGTGAGGCTTGACATCACCTCGGCCCCCATACTGCGCTCCTTGATGCGCTGGATGAAATCCTTGACTACAGGCAGGCTCACGTCCGCTTCCAGGAAAGCCAGCCTGACCTCCCGCATGGCCTCGTTGATGTCAGTCTCGGTCAGCTTGCCCTTGCCCTTCAACTTTTTAAAGGTGTTTTGCAGCTTTTCGGCCAGTCCTTCTAAAAACATCAGGACCCCTCTTTCTATAGAAGTCGAATGCACCTCTGACTTCTTGCCTCCTCCGCATCCGAACTAAGTCCGGCCTGAAGGAATGCGGAGCACATGACTCTTGTTCAGCAGACCGAGCTTTTGTTCGTATTTCTCCAGAGCCGCTTCAGAGCGCCTGAGCAGATCATGGATGGCCTGCCGGCTCACCTTGCACTCGGAGGCGATCTCCCCCAGCGACAGGTCCTGCTCGTAATAGAGGCGGACCGCTTCCTGCTGCTTGGGAGTAAGGAGTGGCCCGTAAAGATCGTACAGTTGTGCAATGCGTCCCAACTTCTGTAGAATCATTCATGTCACCAAGCTGTCAAGGAGTATGCCTTAACACCTATTGTAAAAAAAAATCGCGGCCGCGTCAAGCAGGGCCGGATCAATTACCTTATCTTGTATGCAGAATCGTGATCCGGATGCAGAGTTAAGACCCGCATCCAATCCCCTTCTCGGTAAGCAAGCGCCCGAAACTCCTTGCCTATTCTAAAACTGTACATCCGCTCAGCGTGGGGGCCTGTGCGGGAACGGACCAGTTCCCATTTCAGGCCGGGGTCGCGATACGCCTGCTCCCAAGTCATCGCCGCCAGCTTGCGCAATGTCCCCAACACCGCAACCAAATCGTTTTTGTCCAGGTGGAAGAGTTGATTCTGAAAAACCAAGTCATTCAGGTCGAGCCTTACCTGGTCCATGTCTTCCTGACCTTTTCCTCTAGTTCGTCAAGATTCGTTTCCTTGGGAGGGTTTTTATCCGCCCACTCAATTGCCCGGTCGATCTCCTGCCTCACTTCATCCTGCATCATCCACCGCTCATTATCAGGCACGAACTCGCCCAGCTTGAGAATCCAGACGCCCGGCTCCACCTGGTCAATCATTACCAGTCGTCCGGCATACTCCTTACCCAGAGAAACCTGACCGCTGGCGCCTACTGTCTTAATCGCTTGCATGATCATCACCCCTAGTAGTGCTATCATGCCTTATTATAGCACGATTTGAACATAGGCGCCGGGGTATTCCACAGACCACAGCTCTCAGGCAAGATCGCTCTTCTCTTGAACAGGTAGGGCAAGGAAGGGCATTCAAGTTACCCGACCCGTCCGTCAAGCAGGTGTCAGGTGAGCCGGCCTGGCTGGCCACCGACGGCGCCAGGCCATGCGCCACCAAGCCGGAGTAGAGCGGCGGCGGCAACATGCTGGCCCTGGTCAGCCTTATGACAATCTTGCTGACAAATCGAGCCAGCGACAAAGAAATAGCCCCTGCTGTAAACCACAGTTGGAGAAACCAGCATGAAAGCAGAATTAAGAGGAACGCTTTTTGCCTATGACAACAGGAACGCTTCTTGCTCCAGCTTTGCTTTTTCGGCAATCATCAATTGAATGACACCATGAAACTGGGCATACTCCGGCAATTCGAGCAGCTTTTTCAGCTCAGCTTGATACTTTTCGCCAAAGCCTACCCAATGCTGTCTCCGGGATATGAACGCCTCCCTGTCCATGAGATGCGGCATCAATTCCGGAATTATACTGGACTGCAACCGGCAAAAAATTCTGAACCCGCCCAGATCGATGTCCGACCAGTGGCGAAACTCCACTCCATACCAGTGCCCGCTCTCATAAACTTTCCGGAAAAATGCCCCTCGCGCCGGGCTGTAAAAACCGCCGTGGAAGATTACCAGTTCGTCATCGCTTTTGCTACTGAAAATATAGTTGAGGTAGTTGGCCTTGTTCTCGATGAACAAGATCTTTTTGACGGATGGCAGGCTGATGATTTCCAAATCTGCAACCGTCGGCGAATTGATGGTGGCGCCGTGCTTGAATGCGGAGAAGTCCACCAGATTGCCCGTCAGCTTGCCGACCATACTGCCGCTGAATTCGATCTGCTCCGGCGATCTTACGAGGCCCACCTGAGATAAAACCTCGTCGTCGGACGGCGCATCCAGGTCGCCATCCTCGTCGACCAGGTATTTCCGGATGATGCTGGCCACTTTCCCCCGCACATTGTTTTCAAAGTATTTGGAATTTCCAAAGTACTGGAGGCTGAAGGCACGTTCGAGGCATTCCTCGCCTCCCCGGTCATTGATTCCTTGCAGGGCAGTCAGCACGGCCCTTGCCTGCTCGACATCATCCGGGAGCAAAGGCGCGGCACGCCTTCTAGCTTCTATGGCCGCCCGGGTAGTGGATAGAAACTCATGCAGCCACGGCAACGCAGCAGACTGACTGCAGTCCAGGACCATGGACAGGATGGTATTTACCTTGTCCTTTTTGGGAGTCCGGCCTGCCGACTCGTAGGCACAGGGGAGATTGTCCAGGCGCAACCAGACCCGGCTTAAAATATTGCCATTCTCGTGCGGCAGCCAATCGTACCCGACTGTGCCCTGTTCAGCGAGGTCATGGACAATCGAGTTGACCAGGCTCCGGGTCTCGCTTTTTTCAATATCATACTCCGGGAACTCCGCGGATAGCCGGATCATGATCCTGCGCCGGGCTGTGCTCTCATCCAGGTAGGCCCGGCTTCTTTCAAACTTGTCGAGCAGCTTGTCGAGCAAACGTTGCTTATAGTTCATCTTGCCGCCTCATCATAGCTCTTCCTGCCATCGAAGCATTTGACGCAGGTGTTAGTTCCGGTGCGCAGCACGCACAGGTTCCGGTCCACCAGCGGAGCGATGTCCCCCACTTTCTCCGGAGGAGCCGCCAAGATAGCCTGAAACCCGAACTGCCTCAGCATCCTGATGCTCTCCTGGATTCTCTCGCCATCCATCTTGTTGAATACTTCGTCGAAGATGATCAGCCGGATGGTGTTCATCGATTCACCTTTGCGGCTGATATGGTAGAGTTGGGCAAAGGATGCCAGCATGGCAATGTAGAAGGGAGTTTGCGTTTCGCCTCCGGATTTTATATGCAGCGTTTTGGACAGCCGGCCGCCCCGACCGCTCTCGTCTTTGACTTCCAGATCAAAATCCAGGTAGGTCCGGTAATCGGTATACCTGGCGATATTCTGTTCAATCTCCACCCGGCTGTCGGCATTCGGCGCCTCATCCACATCGACGATCAACCGGAACAGTTCTTCGATGGCATCGCCATGCTTGTCCTGGAAGGCGGCCGAGAACAGATTATAACCCTTCAGCAGCATCTCGTCCATGATCATGTCGTAAAATTTCTTATTGGACTCTTTAGGAGCGATCAGAAAGCGATAGCGGTCGGTTCCAAAGCTGCTCTCCTTCAGGGCGGCATTGAGTTCGTCAATCTGCCTTCTGACCGTGTCAATGTTGGATTTGAGCTTGGCCAGAAAATCCTCCCGGAACCGTTCCTGGGCTTGTTCCTTGGCATGCCGGATCCGTTCCTTATATGCCGGTAGGCCCACATCCCGGAGTTCCGCCAGCTCTTTGTCGTAGGGTTCGTTGCCATCCAGGGCCGGGTCGTGGGGCATACGGTAAGCCTCATTGTAGGCCGCGCGGATCTTGATCAGATCACCCTTCTTTTTCGACTCCTGGCTGGTCGTGCGCGCGATCTGCGAGTAGAAATTATTATAGATATCTTTGGCTGATTTCCCGGTTTTCAGCTCTTTTAAAAACCTGGGCTCACCCTTTTCCTCAATCCAGTCGTCCGGGAACCGTTCCTTGATATGTGTCAGCCTATTGTCTGCATTTTCCCGCTCACCGGGAATCTCCTTGGACTCAATGTTCTGGTTGTTGGTCTCCGCTTTGGTGATGCATCTATTCAACTCAGTTTTCCTGATCTCCAGCTCACTGATTGCTACCCCCAGATCTTCGATCTGAGCATCGAGCTTGGATAACCAGGTCAGGTCAAGCGCTCCTAGTTGTTCAAGCACCAGATGGAGCTGATGCTCCAGATCGGGCAGCGCCGCCGCCTGGCCGATGACCCCCAGAGTGTAGCTCGATTCGTTGCTGTTGATGACGCCCATCCCGGCTAGCTGCTTCAGTATCTCCAACCGGCCGCTGTAAAATTGCGCGGCAATTGTCAATGAGGCTATCTCCTGTTTCTTCAGCCTGATCTGCTCCTCGATCGCTCTTTTGCCAATGTAGGGAGACTGCCACCGGTCCGGGTTGAGCTGCCTGGCCACGAAGCCCTGGTACAACATGCAACTGTCGGTAATCGACCGGTCATGATTTCGCAAATCCTCGACCTGATCGCACTTGATCAGGCGACCCATGGTGAAATCGACAAACAGCCTGGCGTATTGATTGCCGGTCTCGACCTCTTCCGCCAGGCTGCCGCTCTGCCTTGAGGGCGCCTGGACGGCCAGTTTGCCGGTATCCACCACGCCCCAGTCATAAAAGCCCCGGTCAAACTTCAGCCGGTCGTAAATCTGCAGCGCCTCGATGAAATACTCCGGTTCCACGATCAGGTAGAACTTCTGAGTGCGCAGGTACGCCTCCACCGCCTTGCCCCAGCGAACATCCCGGATTTCAAGCAAATCAGCCAGAATGTGCACGTCGACCTGCCGACTGTACTTTTTGGCCAGGGATGTGGCAATCTCGTTTCTCAACTCCAGCAGTTTCCGGTCGTAGGGCTTGTTGCCCTTCTCCAATTCCTCTACCTGCTGGCGCTTTTCTGTTAACATATTTTGGGCGTCATGCAGCAAACGGCTGAACGTATTACGAAGCCCAAGCGCAGTCTCCCGCAACTGCTCGATATCTTGCCGCAATTCCGAAAAGCCTGCCGCGCCCAGACCAGCCAGACATCCGGCGTCTGCATCCACCAGGAGCTGGGCGTATTGTGCCGCCCGGATGCCGCACTCGCAGAGCCGATCCCAGTCAGTCATTGTATCAGAGGACATCAGGCTGGCGGGGTCCGCCTCACCAGGATCCTGGAGGGCACTCAAGTGGCGTGTGCATTCCCTCCAGACCAGACCGTATCTCCGCATGTTGTTGGTGATCTGTTTCAGATCTTCCTTGATCTTACCGATTTTCTCTGTTAGTTGGTTTTTCTCTCGGTCTAGTTCATCCATTTTGCGGTAGATATCTGATGTGATCTTGTCTCTGGTCAGCCGCTCTTTCTCTTCTCGCAATTTGCCCATCTCCAGCCCGCACTTTACCAGGTCGGCAGAACGCAGGGCGATCTCCTCGTTGTTCTTCCTGAGACTCTCCTGCAGCCCGGCTAATGCTTCCAGGGCGATCTGGCGCTGTGCCCGTTCGACGATATAGGTCTGGATATCCAGGCGCAGCTTCTCATCCACCCATTCGGCGTACTGACGGGCAATCTCTTCCATATTGGCGATGCGGGATGACATTTCGTCGGCCTGATATTCGAGCTGCTTGTAATAGCGGATATTATCCTGCATGAGCGTGATGTCAACGCTTTTGTCAATATCGCACACCGAATCGGTGATAAAGCTCTCGATATTGTTGATGGGAGCGAAGGGCACGGCTTTTTTGATCAGCCTGAAAAATCGATCATTCAATCCACCAAATTTTCCTTTGATGGCCTCCCGGTAGCTGGTATTAGTATCTGGAAATTCGTACTGCCCTTTTTTATAGTTCTTGGCGAAATAGTTTTTCAAAGCCGTATAGTTCATGGGTATGTTGCCTGCCACAAAACCGTTCTCCGGAAAGGCAGCTTCGAGCCAGAAGAACCGGTGTTCATCTGCATCGTCCTTATAGCAGTCAAAAACGACGCCCAGGGTGAAATCACTGTGCTTCAAGGTATCATGAAACTCGCAGGCAATGTAGCTGGTAAACTGTTTGCCCTGGCGTTTGGCATTTTCCTCGCCATTATTACTCTCGTTGCCATAATCTCCGCGCAGATATCCTTTCAAAGTCCTGGCAGACTTGTTACTGGCCGCCTTGTTGAAAAAGTGGCCGCTGGTATCGCCGAGCAGTACCAGTTGCAGAGCGTCAATGATGGTGGACTTACCGGCGGCGGTGCGCCCTGTCAAGAAACTGATCCTTTCAAAATCAATCGTTTCATCCTCAAAGTAATGCCATTTGATAAGCCGCATCCTTTTAAGGAGCTTCATTGGTCGTCTTCATCCTCCCCGGCGGCATCTTCGTTGTCAACGCCATCTTCGTCTGCAGCAATTACATCCTGCAGCCTGCTGATACTGTCATTGCTGACGACGAGTAAAATGGACGGGAGGATCAGCATCTTGGTATCAGGTTCGGGCCACTGTCCATCCATTTTTTCGATAATATGATGATAGGCCAACTGGCGCAGGCTCATCGTCAGCTCTTTGATTGGCGGTCTCTTGGAGATCAGCCCCAAGGTGATCATCTTCTGGACAATCTGGCCGGTGGTCGTCAAGATCTCGCGGCGCAGGGTAACTTTCTCCCGCTCCTCCTCGTAGATCAGTTTGAGCACAAAGAGGATCAGCGTCGTGCCGCGGCCGAGCCGGATCCGGTTCTGCTCGTAGGCGTTTTCCAGGGCGATCACCCCGTAGTCATTGTCCTTTAGCAGCGCCCACCCGGCGTACTGCAGGTAGTCCTGGAACAGATCAAAGTGCCTTTCCACGAAGCGGTAGTCGGGATTGATCTTCATGGACATATTTTTCTGGTCAAACGTGTTCCTGATGACAAATGTGTGAGACAGCATCAGGTTGACCAGTCTGATGAATTCCTCTCTGTCGGAGCTTGAGAGAGCCTCATGCTGTTCTACCCACACGTTGGTCACCCTTTCTGATGAACAGCATTCTCGGAATTCTATACCCGTTGTTCTCGATGTACTCCGTTGTAAATTCAATGTTGTAGAACACGTTCCTGCTCCCGCCTTTTATGGATGCCAGCAGCAGCATGATAAATGATTCGTCGTCCGGCAGGAGTATCTCCTGGCTGGACAGTACATCGGTACCGGCCATGGCATCACGCATGAAACTCATCACCCGTTCATGGCTGTAGACCTTGGAGGCACGCTCCAAAAAGTCTTCCAGCGCAGCCTGCCCGGCGTCGTCTTCTCCGGGCGCCATCTCCAGCGATGTGCCCTCGCCGCCTCTTTCCCTGGCCGTCCGCGCATAGAGAGAACGTTCATCAATGTAACCCTGCCGGTAAACCTTGCAGATCCCGCTCATCTTCTCCAGCAACGCCGACCGGCGCTGCCCCCGGCTGGCGGAGACCTGCTTCAGAATCTCGACGACCTTGCCCTTGATGCTCCGGTCGTTCTCAAGAAGATACTGCATTTTCTCGGCAGAAGCCCGGGTGTATGCGGTATTCTTACGGTCAATCTCGTCCAGCATCTCATCCAGGTGGTGCTCATAGATATCCATGATGTACCCGATTTTCAGGATGATATCTTCAGCAGCCTCTTCCTTCGTCCGGTACTTGTGCTGTAACACGGCCTGTTCACAGAGCTGCTCCTGGATATCGGGGCTTGTCAGCCATCTGCTCAGGATATCCAGAATGGGGGCCCGGAAACGCGGCACGGAATCAAAAGTTTTTATCGGATGGTAGAACTGTTCAATCACCTGATTCCGGTAATCGTCGAAATGGCTCCTGAGCACTTCGTTAGCCGTACTGATATCGGTGAGCTTCTGGTGAAAGCGCCGGATATTGCCATGCAGAGTTTTGAGTTCGTCCACCAACTGGACGGTCTTATCGTAGGCGTTGGTCAGGGCGTTGACGTAGTTGTTTTGCTCCTGATCTGCTGTTTTCAGGTTGGAGTAGGTTGAATAGACATAGGAGTTGTACTCCCGGGTGCTCTCGTCGGTGAGTGAATAGAGCAAATTGATAATTTTAACCGTATAATCAGGCAGGGTGACGTTCTCCGTGAAGGAGTCCGGCTGGTACTCCGTCTCAATCCAGCCGGTATTTTTCAAATGCCTGAGGATGAAGTGGGCCGATGCGGACAGCCCCGCCCCCTCTTTACCCTCGTCGGTGATGTCGTCGTCCTCCGAAAAATCTGCGTCCACCATCATCCCGCTCAAATTGAAAATCAGCATGGACACCAGATCTGACTTGCTGATGGTCATCTCTTGTTTGAAGGCCTTTCTGAGCACAAATAGCGCTTCAACATAGAGTGCCCGGTTCTTGGAGGTAAAGACGGAAAACATGTTCCATGGAAGCACTTCAAATAGGTTCATTGACCAAAATGACAACGGTCTCCTACAAATATCCGGAAGATCGGCGCCTTCCTCCTTCAATGTTTAGTTTAGCGGCATAGACACCAGCGACCAATCCAGGCTTAGGCTAATTTTTCGCCAATTGTTCCCTAAATACCTTCTAATAAGACATTTTTTAACATTTGGCCCTCCCATTATGCCGAAAAAAGCAGAAAGAATTGAGCTCCCAGACTAATTATCATAAATCAGAAATAACTATGTCATATTATATACTTTTTTCTTAAATCAGAAATAACTTTTGACATTCGATTTATCTTGGGTTACACTCTTATTGAAAAGAGGTGATCACGTGATCAATCGGAACGAATACCTGAATCAGTTGATAAAATGGCAGAAAAAGAAGACCATCAAAGTGGTGACTGGTGTCCGACGCTGCGGGAAATCCACTCTCATTGCGCTGTATATTAGCTATCTGAAGTCCAGCGGCGTAGCAGACGATCAGATCATTTCCGTTAATCTTGAGGATTTGGACTATGAATCACTGCTGGATTACCAAGCGCTGTATGTTTATGTGAAGAAACGGCTCTGCCATGGCCAGACAAGCTACGTCTTTATCGACGAGGTACAAAACTGCAAAGGTTTTGAAAAGGTAGTTGACAGTCTGTTTATCAAGCCGGATGTCGATGTATACATTACGGGTTCCAATGCATATATGCTGTCCGGTGAGCTTGCGACCATGCTATCAGGACGATATATTACAGTGGATATGCTGCCGCTGTCTTTCAAGGAATATTATGAGGCAATCGCAAGCTCAGGCAAGGGCGCAGAGGAGGCTTTTAATGATTATCTACGGTTTGGCTCCTTTCCGTATGTGGCTATGCTGGGGCAGGATGATACTGTTATAAAATCCTACATCGACGGAATTTACAATACGATTCTGATAAAGGATGTCGCTCGTCGCGAAGGTATTACTGATATACCGCTGCTGGAAAGCATCGTCAAAACACTGGCAAACAGTATCGGCAGCCCCATTTCCACTAAAAAAATCAGCGATACCATCAGTTCCAGCGGCAGAAAAATATCGGTGAACACGGTGGATCACTACTTGCAGGCATTGACAGACAGCTACATTTTTTACAAAGCAGACCGCTATGACATCAAAGGCAGACAACATCTGAAAACGCTGGGTAAATACTATCTGGTGGATACGGGAATCCGTAGTCTGTTGCTCTCCGGCTCTGCCACTGATGTGGGTCATCTGATCGAAAATGTGGTATATCTGGAACTTTTGCGGCGCGGTTTCAAGGTAAATATTGGGAAGCTCGCTGCAAAAGAAGTTGATTTTGTAGCTAGCAGCAGCGACGGAGTAACCTATTACCAGGTGGCCGCGTCCGTATTAAGCGAAGACACAATAAAACGGGAACTGGAACCGCTGCAAAAGATTTCTGACCATCACCCCAAGATTTTGCTGACCTTGGACGATATCGGCGCGGGAGCAAATTATGAAGGCATCCGGCAACTAAATCTGATTGAATGGCTGCTTGGTCAATAAGCATATAGAGCAGAAGAGTTCCAGGCGTGATCAAGCGCATGAGCGGTCTGCCCGGCGATCCAGTTCTGTTCAGGAGCAGCCGAGCTTGCTAGCTTTGGATAGTCACCAGTACTTGCCGTAAATACCCTACCCTGTTGATAATAAATTCCCCTCAGTGTCTGAAATGGACATACCCCAAGCAGCATTACTTCCAGATTGTCAGTGCGGACAGAAGACCGGTGACCGGTATTGGTTTCGGTTCATGAAGTGCCAATTGGACCATATATGAGGCGCCGGTCAGAGGGCGGCTTTTCTCAATTCGTCCTGTAAGGCCGGTAAATTGGCGTATCGATTTTTTAAAGCGCTGTAATTTGTGGTCCAACCTGCGCTGTCTCCGAGCCTTTCATGAAGTTCCTTCATGCGACGAAGCAACCGTGCTGCGTAAGCATAGCCCTTGCGTTGCTTTTCGGCGATCGCCGTTTCCGCCATTTCCTGGTACAATTTGATGGCCTCCCGGGGATATTTGGCTTCGGCTGCCTCGGCCACCTCACGCCTGTAGCTGCGCGCCGGGGCAACCTGGGGCAACAACTCCAGCGCCCGCGCCACATCGCCCTCGTCCAGGGCGATTTCCACCAGCAGGCCGGCATTCTTGTTCCTCCCTGCTATCTCCACGGCCTCTGAGCGTACATCGGGCCATGCCCCCAACTGCTCACCGAGCAGGCGCAGTTCCTGAAATGAACGCAGAGCGGGACAATGCTCAAAATCCCGGCGCTGCCATTCCAGAGCCACCTCCGGATGATCCTGCCGGTAATACTTCACCAGCCATTTCAGGTAGTAACCGGAATACGCCTTATCCGCCATCAGCTCAGTCAACAATTTGACCGCCAATTCACCGGACCCGGCAGCCACCAGGGCATTGGCCAGTTGCTCGATAGTCCCCGGCTGGTTTCGCAGTTGTTGCCTGGCCAGATTCACCGCCTCTTCCGGCTGCCCTTCCTCGATTTTGAGAAATATCTGCTGTTCTAGGCTAGGGTACCCCATTCCCGGATCAGCCGCTGTGCCTGTTCCAAGTGGCCGTGCTGCTCATCCCAGGCCGCCAGGATATTGACCAGGTGTTTTCGCTCCCAGGAATCGCCTTTCGTTTTCTGGAGGCGCTCCCGGATGGACTCCGCCAGCGGCTCCCAGGCCTG
>Ga0224534_1001386_pt1 | contig 12864 bp, 8 predicted proteins | sample 714E12024metaG_FD_172012 | JGI IMG/M metagenome (GOLD analysis project Ga0224534, IMG submission 172012) | Peat soil microbial communities from Stordalen Mire, Sweden - 717 E1 20-24 | ecosystem: Environmental > Terrestrial > Soil > Wetlands > Peat | place: Sweden: Norrbotten County, Stordalen... | reverse complement strand
GTCCTGGCCGGGGAACTCGGACGAATAGGGCACGTAGTTCGGACACGTCGGTACGGAGACCGTGATCGCACCGCCGCCACCGGCCGTTGCGCCTCCACCTCCGGCTCCCGAGCCCGTTCCCGTGGTGCCGGACACCCCGGAGCCACAGCTGACGGTGCTGCCGTTATCCGTGCAGGTGCCAGTGGTTCCCCCCGCGAACGCGTCCGTCGTCGGATTGGAAATCCACAGAGCGGTGAGGACGACGACCGCCGCGGTTGCCTTCAATGTCCTCCTCACGGACACTTCGCAACAGACGACGTCTTGAAGGAGGCGATCTTCCACGAGCCCCCGATCAACTGAAGCATCCACGACCCCTCGCCACCCCCAGCGCCGCCATCCAACGTGGCTGGGCCTGGCTTGCCGCCCGCGGTGGTTGTACCGGTGTCGAAGATGCAGCCGGTTACCGTCGCCGTTGTCGGCGTGAGGGCCGACACCTTCGGGGTACCGAGATCGAAGGATGTCGGGCCGTTGAGCTGACCCATCTTCACGCCGACGAGGAACGTCTGCTCGGACTTCAGGGCCGGATCGACGAAGTAGCTGGTCAGATCCGGCCACAGCGTGGACGCCGTCTGGCCAGCCACGAGATTGGCCCGGTCCTGCTGCCACGGCGCCTGCAGGTAGCCGTAGAGGGTCTGCTGGGCCGACTGCCAGGCATTGAGGACGGCCGCCTGGTCCCCCGTGGTGGATCCACCGGTGGTCGTGGTTGTCGGGCCGGCGGCAGATGTCGTGGGACTCGGACGCACCGTTGAGGTCGGTGACGAAGATCCCGACCCGCAGGCGGTCAGTCCCATGGCCGCCATGCCCAACGCACACCCGACGGTCCAGTTCCGAACCCTGCCCTCCTGTCCATGGCTACCCATCCGGTTCACCCCTCCTCTCGTCCTAGGACGCAGTTCCCGCAGCCGACAGAGCTCTGCACGTCACGCAGTCGGGGATACGCATCCGAACGCAGCATGAGCGTCCAACGTCACCCTGAACGTCACCCTCCCTGGTCAGGGGCCTGAGCTGGACCCACACACGGCCACCCTTCCGGGGTCCACCGGAGACACTCGACGCCATCGGTTCCCGGTGAGGGTGACGTTGCTGAGTACGGAGAGCCGGCGCCGGCTCGTTGGCGCCGGTCGGGTTTCCGAGATTCAGTGGCCCTTTTCCAGCGCCCGCCGGAGTGCCCAGCTGACGAACTGGGAGGCACTCCATCCTCGACGCTCGGCCTCCGATCGAACTTCCTCCCGGAGCACTCGATCGAGCCAGTAGGTGGCACGGACGTGCCGGGCCTCCCACGACTGACCGTCGGACTCCGGTTCCTCGGCGCCTTTCGGGCTCGAGGTGCCACGCGCTTGTTGAACCACCAGCGTTCCCCTTTGTCCGACTCGACCTGTCTTCGCCAACTTCTGCCCTCGTCAGCAACACATCGGTCATCGTAATGGGTACACGTACCGTATGCAACATACCGTATACCGCATACGGTCCGTGGTCGCGCTCTCACCGAGCGTGGAGAGGCGAAATGGCGAGTTCGACCGACGCCTTTGACGCGTATGCCGATGTCGGCGTTTCGATCAGGGTGACGTTCCTGCGGAGCGAGGGTGACGTTCGGCCCTTCGGTAGTTACGAAGGTGTCCCTAGCGGGTGACGTTGCGGGTGACGGCCACCCGGATCATGGGGGTTGCCGGAGCACGAGGCCCCGGCGAATGACCGTGGGAGACACGATGCCCAGAACATCGTCAGCTGGAGACGGAAGACCGGACAATTCGACTTGCCCAAAGGCAGGGCGAGGAACACCGAGGCCAGTCAAACAAGCTCGTGAGGACCCCCTTCGATTGGTCCGAGGAACCGGCGGCCGGGATGAATGCGTTCAGACTTCACCCGACGTTCAGGTGGTCCTCGTCACGGAAGGTGGTCTTGAGCTGCCACTGGTGGCATCGCCCGTGAAGATTGCTCGACTCCTAGAGAATGTCTCGGAAATGGCCGCCGGCGTTGACCGCGATGGACTGTTGCAGAACCCCGGGTTAGCCGGCCGGCGACCTCGTCCGGTTCGGACCGATCAGGTGCTTAGTCGAGTGCGAGTCATAGTTCAGCGAGGCACGAGCACCAAAGGTCAAGCGTCGTGAACGGAGCTGGATCTGCCAACCGACGGTGGGACCGTAACCGGGGAGGTCGTCAGCCCAGAGGCTCGAGCCGAGCAGATCCGTATGGTTCGTATGACGCTCGAAACTGCGCCCAATGGTTCGCCCGGTTCGAGGAACGCTCCGAACAGCCCAAAGGTCGACCAAACCGGAGTGAGGTTCGTCGGCTGCAGAAGGAGCTCGAGGCTTTGCGTCGTTTGGTGACCGGTGAGCAGATCCCGTAGGAGAAGGAGAAGGAGGTTGACAATGCACGTCACGAGCGAGAAGTGCTCACTATCGAGCCTGGGCAATCCGCGTGCTGGCCGGGACAGGACGAAGTGACCCTAGTCAGAGAAACAAACTCCGAGCCCACCTCTGGCGATCTCATCTCGATTCCAGAAGCGGCCCGCCGCCTCGGGCTTCATGCCGAGACCGTGTACCGCCTTTGTCGCAGGGGAGAGTTCAGCCCGGCAATCCAGATCGGGAGACGGTGGCGCGTCTCGGTGCCACGACTCGAGAGGTATCTCCACGGCGGCGATCAGAGCCCTTGAGCTCCTTCGATTCACTGCCCGACTGAACTTACGTCTGGTCCAGCAGATCTTGAGCCAAATGTCTCGCCAAGGAGGGCGGCCGCCACTCGGTCTCGCTCCGCTCCTCCCCAAAGCCGGTAAGAGCCGTTCGGTGTACCTCGGGCCGGCCTAGCCCGGCAGAAGAGATCCCATCACAACGGCCGCCTTCGCCGCGCCGGCCGGCAGGGCGTGTGAGTACCGGTCGAGGGTCATCTTCGTACTGGCGTGGCCCATTAGCGCCGACACGGTGGTAACGGGGGTTCCGGCTGCGATCTGCTCGCTCCCAAACGCGTGGCGGATGTCGTGGAATCGGACGCCCTCCACCTTCGCTGCCTTTCGCAACTTCGTAAATCGGTCCGTGATGATGGACGGCCGAACCGGCCGGCCGGCGTTCGCGTTGTCGGACAGGAGGTAGGGGTCTTCGACCAGTGGCGATTGGGCCTCGGCGGACAGGGCCGTCTGCCATCCCTGGTGCCGGCGCAGGAGGGCCGCTGATCGACCATCGATGCTCACGTACCGGCCACGTCCCGTTTTGGTTCCCTTCTCGATGACCTTCTCGCCGACCTCGCTCAGCGACCGCTCGATCTGGATGGTGGCGACCTCGAGTAGCGCCTCGGCATCGTCAATGGGAATCAGCGCAAACTCGACATCGGACCACCGGAGGGCGCACAACTCCCCTCGGCGACCGCCGGTGATCCACGCGAGGGCGACGGCGGCAGCCATCATGGGATCGGTCATTTCGGCGGTCGAGATCAGTTGACCGACCTGCTCCCGGTTCGGCGTCACGAGCTTGCGAGTGCTGGCCGGACTCGGTGGGCTCGCCTTCCGTGCCGGCGAGTCGGGAATCCAATCCCACTTGACCCCCTGCGTCAGTGCCGCCGAGAGGATGGCGTGGTGGTGGTGGACCGACAGCGCCGACAGGCCCTCGGCCTGCCACCCGGCATAGGCCCGGTCGAGATCGTGGGCCGTGAGATCAGCTAGCGGTACGTCGCCGAACTTGGGGCGGATCCTCGTCTTGACCTTGCGCTCGTATTCGGCGACCGTCTTGGGGGAGCGGCCGCGGGTCCGCTGGAACCCGAGCCATTCGGTGAGCAAGTCGCCCACCGTCCGCACACGAGGATCGGGCGTCGCCGGCTCTGGCGCCTGGAATTCCAACTTGCGGAGTGCCTTGCGTGCCGCCGCCTCGGTGCCCCGGAATGTCCGTTGTACCTGCTTGCCATCGACCATGACACGCAGGCGCCAGATGTCGGGAGCGCGTTTGGATATAGATCCACTGCCGTATGATTGCCGGGTGCTCATGCTGCTCCCTTCCGATCTGCCCTCCAGGCAGATTAGGACAGGGATCAGGACGAACGCAATGCCCGGTCAGGGCTAGCCGTCATAACTGGCCTCTGACCAGGTACGGAGGGATGCGAGAGCGGACGAATCGGACGGTCTCGAAAACCGTTGTGTCGCAAGGCACCGTGGGTTCGAATCCCACTCCCTCCGCCAGCTCAGAGGTGGTGTTCCGGTTGCGGCCCTCGAGGCCCAACCGGGGACTATCCCTCAAGAATCCCTCACATCTCATTCAGCGGATACGCATTTGCCATGGCAGGAACGATGCGCGAGGGCCAATCCGGCGTGTGGGAGCCGCGCGTCCGGGTGGGACGAGATCCGCCCACTGGCAAGCACCGGCAGATCAGCAGAACCTTCAAAGGGACCGAGCGCCAGGCGTCCAAGGCGCTGGCGAAGCTGATGACCAACGCGCCAGAAGGCAGTCACGCCGGAGGCAACAAGACGGTCAAGGAGCTGCTGGGCCGCCGGATCGATCACCTGGAGGCTCGTGGGCGCACTCCGAAGACCATCGACGGCTACCGGTCCATAACCCGAGCCCGACTCGAACCAGCCCTCGGGAGGGTCACGCTTCGGCAGTTGACTCCGGTTCACCTCGATGACCTGTACCTGTCCTTGCTCGGTGCCGGCCTCTCCCCCGTCTACGTTTGCCACTGCCATGCCGCGCTGTCCACTGTCCTGCGCCAGGCGGTCAAGTGGGATCGGATCGACCGATCCCCGGCGGACCGCGCTACTCGCCCGGGCGGCATGCCTCCAGAAGTGGGCCCGCCGGATGCGGACGACATCAGCCGCCTCATCGCCACTGAAGAGAAGGTCGGTCCCGACATGGCCTCGATGCTCTTCGTGGCCGCCACCACGGCGTGTCGTCGCGGCGAGCTGTGTGGCCTCCGCTGGCCGGACCTCGACATCGCCAATTCCACGGTGACCGTCCGACGCTCGATCCTGCGACCGTGTCCGTCCTCAAGTCCCACAGAAAGAGAATCGGGCGGAGAGCCAAGGATGCAAGGACGAAGTCCTCGAGCCCGTCAGGGTGCTGGTCGATGATCCACCAGCACGCCTCGTGCACCGCCTTCGTCACCATGTTCTGGCCGGCGGCGTCACCGGTGGTGAAGTTGAAGAGGAGCCAGCGCATCCGTCCCAGCGCGTACTGCTCGATGTCGCGAAGCTTGCCGAATCGGGTCGTCTCCTCGGCCTTGGCCTTGATGGCGGCGAAGCTCTCATCGACCCAGTGGCCGAAGTCGCGTGCGGCCCGGGCGTCGCGGAACACGAAGACGGGTGCCCGCTGCATGGCGTCGTCGATCACCGTCGTCGTGACTCCGCCCGCTTCGCGGGTGATCCGCATGCCTCGGCTGTAGCTGACGACCGGAGTGCCCTCGGTGGTTGCCAGCGGCACGAAGTACTCTCCGCTCGCCGTGCTCGCCGTGAACGAGCAGCGGTCGCCTCACCACGCACAGAGCCTGGGCTCTGGAGCGAGGACCATGGGCACGCGATGGCACCTGAACATGTGGAAGCCTGCCAACCGCACCGGCGGCATTATTGATGGCTCATCGTCCTTCCCTTGCGCTCGTGCACTACGAAGTGCACCCGTGGTCGCCCGGTCCCTCCGACCACAAGTCCGATCGTCCAGTGGAGCGGGGAGAATCGCCTCTTGTGACGAAGCCCCGCTGGACTTAGCATGAGGACCCAAGGGGTCGACGAAGCTGACGGCCAGCAAACGGATTGAGAAGATCCCCATGGGGGGGGTGAGGGCCGAACCTGTTTCCCGCACCGACTTCCCGCTGTCGCCTCCTGGAAAGGGACACGTGCGAAAAGGAGCGGACCCATGAGCCTCAATCTGGCGGCCATGCTACGTGAGGCGGCACGAGTCGACCCGACCAAGCCAGTCGTGCTGTTCGACGGCGGTCAACTCAGCTATGCCGAGCTGGATGCGCTGTCGGACTGCTTCGCCACAGGTCTCCGCCGCGAGGGCATCAGGCCGGCCGACGCCGTCGGGTTGCAGCTACCGAACCTTCCGCAGTTCCTCATTGCCTATTTCGGAATCCTCAAGGCCGGTTCGGTCGTTGTTCCCCTGAACGTCCTGCTGCGAGCTCCGGAGATCGCCTACCACCTCCGTGACTCAGAGGCGCGGGCCCTGATCACCTGGTCGGGCACCGCCGTTGAGGCGGCCAAGGGCGCCGCCGATGTCGGCGTCGACCGCATCTGGGTGGTCAACACGCCCGGAACCTCCGAGGTGAGCGTCGGACGTCCTTTCGAGGAGCTGCTCGGCGGCGAGCAACCCGACAGGCCATTTTTTGTGGAGACGGAGCCGGGCGACACGGCGGTCATCATCTACACGTCAGGGACGACGGGCCGTCCCAAAGGCGCCGAACTGAGCCACTTCCAGCTGTACATGAACGCTGACACGCCCGGTCGACTCTTCGGCGTGCGGGCCGACGACATTGTGATGGTGGTGCTTCCATTGTTCCACGTGTTCGGCTTGAGCAGCGAGCTCAACGTGTGCGTGCGCTTCGGAGCCACAATGTCGCTCGTCCCACGTTTTAGCGCCGACAAGGTCCTGGAAGTGATCCAGCGCGACGGGGTCACGATCTTTGAAGGTGTGCCGACCATGTACATTGCCCTGCTCAATCACCCGCGCATCGACGATTACGATCTTTCATCGCTGCGGGTCGGAATTTCAGGAGGCGCGGCAATTCCGGCCGAGGTGATCGACGAGTTCGAGCAGAGGTTCGGGTTCGTCATCCTCGAAGGCTATGGCATGTCGGAGACCGCCTCGACGACGACGTTCAACGTCAGCGCTGAAGAGCGCAAGATCTACAGCGTCGGCAAGCCGATCTGGGGTGTGGAGGTCGAGATATGGAGCGACCAGGGTCAGCCGTTGCCGACTGGCCCCGAGCACGTCGGGGAAGTGGTCGTCCGCGGCGTCAACACTCCGAAGGGCTACTACAAGAACCCTGAGGCCACGGCCGAGGCATTTGCGGGTGGATGGTTCCACACCGGCGACCTCGGCTGGGCGGACGAGGACGGGTTCTTCTTCATCGTCGACAGGAAGAAGGACCTGATCATCCGGGGCGGCTACAACGTGTATCCCCGCGAGGTTGAAGAGGTGCTGTATAGCCATCCCAGCGTGGCCGAGGCGGCCGTGGTCGGTGTGCCACACGATCTCCTGGGTGAAGACATCAAGGCGTACGTCGAGCTGAAGAAAGGGGCGACGGCCACCGAGGCGGAGCTCATCAATTACGTCAAGGAACGTCTCGCCGCCTACAAGTACCCACGGACGGTCGAGTTCCGAAACGAACTGCCGAAGGGCGCGACCGGCAAGATCCTCAAAGAGTCGCTGAAGCAACCATCAACGAATTGAGTGAAGCATGCCAACATCTTGATCGCGCCGGGCGCTCCCGGTCGGCAATCCTTTTCACTGATCCGCGTGGGTGCACGAACTCGATTTCACGCGCGTTGCCGTCGACTTCAATCGGATCCGCCCATGCGCCGACGGGACGCATTGGCCCGTGCACTCACCGGACACCTTTTCGGCTGGAACAACGATTCAGGCGGATGCAGTACGGGCCGAGCAGAACCATGGTGAAACAGCTTTGCCGCGATGCGATGACCCCGTTTCAGCTCAAGAGGCGGACGAATGGGGACACACTGGGATGAAATACGGGATCCGACAGACCCAGGATGAAGCGACAACGAAGGGTACTGTCGCGATCGAGCGGCTCGATGCAGTCATCTTCGATATGGACGGCGTCGTTACAGACACTGCCCGGACCCACGCACGCTGCTGGAAACGAGTTCTTGACGACTTTCTCCACGCCCGTTCGGAGCGGACCGGCGGAGCCTTCCGGCCGTTCGGCGATGAGGACTATCTCCGCTACGTCGACGGCAAACCACGCTACGACGGCGTGGAGAGCTTTCTGTCCTCGCGCGGGATCACCCTCGAACGTGGAGAGCCGTCGGATCCGCCCGGGCATGACACTGTCTGTGCGCTCGGGAATCTGAAGGACCGCGAGTTCGAGCGGGCCGTGATGGAGGAAGGAGTGAAGCCGTTCGAGTCGACGGTCGCGCTCATCCGATCCTTGCGTTCACGGGGCACCCGTACGGCGTTGATCTCATCGAGCCGTCACGCCAACATGCTTCTGGCAGCGGCAGGCATCACGGATCTTTTCGACGCCATTATCGACGGAAGTGACGCCGAAGCTCTCGGGCTGCCAGGCAAGCCTGAGCCCGCCATCTTTCTTGCGGCGGCGCGGCAGCTCGCAGTTGAACCCTCTCGCGCTGCTGTCGTGGAGGATGCCCTCGCCGGAGTCCAGGCAGGTCACCGAGGAGGCTTCTGCCTGGTCATCGGGGTCGACCGAAGCTCGCAGGCCGATGCGCTGAGGGAACAGGGTGCGGACGTCGTGGTCAGTGACCTGGCCGATCTCGAGTTGCGCATCGGCGCCTCCGAGGGATCGCCATGAGCGAGCGACGGTCGCCCGCCTCGGCCATCGAACCGGAGGACGACGACGAATGGTCGCTGAGGTACGAACGGTTCGATCCCGCTCGCGAGGGGCTGCGGGAAGCACTGTGCACGCTGGGAAATGGCTACTTCGCTACCCGCGGTGCGGCGCCGGAGGCCGTTGCCGACAGCATCCACTATCCCGGCACCTACGTCGCCGGCTTGTACGACCGCCGCCAAACGCGGCTCGCTGGCCGTACGGTCGAGAACGAGAGCATCGTCAACCTCCCCAACTGGCTGACAGTGAACTTCCGGATCGGTGGTGACCCGTGGTTCGACCTGGAGGGCGTCGAGATCCTCGACTACCGCCAGGAGCTCAACCTTTGCCAAGCGGTGCTGAACCGAACACTGCGGGTACGAGACAAAGCCGGGCGAGTGACGCGGGTGGAACAGCGCCGTTTCGTCAGCATGGCCGACCCGCATGCTGCTGGTCTCGAGACCGTGTTGTGCGCAGAAAATTGGTCAGGACGCCTGACTGTCCGCTCAGGTCTCGACGGCCGGGTTGTCAACGCCGGCGTCACCCGCTACGGCGAATTCGACGACCACCACCTCGTTGACGTGCAGGTCGACGCGGTCGACGACGAGACGATTGCTCTGGGCTCCCGAACCGGTCAGTCCGGCGTGTGGGTGGCCGAAGCAGCACGGACCCGGATCACTCGTGCGGGGAGGCCGGCGAACCCTGAACGCCGGGTGGTGGAGGAGCCCGGCTTCATCGCTCACGAGCTGACCTTGGCCGTTGAGGCCCTCGAGCCGATCGCCATCGAGAAAATTGTCACCCTCTTCACTTCGAAGGACCGCTCGATCAGCGAGCCGCTGGCCGAGGCGTGCTCGTGGAGCTCGCGCATCGGTGGCTTCAGCGAGCTCCTCCATGCCCACACCCGTGACTGGGCCGATCTGTGGAAACGCTTCTCGCTCGAGGTGGACGACGGAGGCAGCTTGACGCGGTTGGCCGTGCACCTCAACATCTTCCACTTGCTCCAGACCACCTCCCGCAACACCCTCGACCTCGACGTCGGCGTACCCGCCCGGGGCCTGCACGGCGAGGCCTACCGAGGTCACATCTTTTGGGACGAACTCTTCATCTTCCCCTATCTCAGCTTGCACCTCCCGGAGCTCGTGCGGTCACTGCTCTTGTACCGTTTCAGGCGACTTCCGGAGGCGCGGTGGGCCGCCCATCGGGCTGGTTTCTGCGGGGCGATGTACCCCTGGCAGAGCGGCAGCAACGGACGGGAGGAGGCGCAGGTCGTACACCTCAATCCCCTCTCGGGTCGTTGGTTGCCCGACGCATCGCATCTCCAACGGCACATCAACTCAGCGATCGCCTACAACGTCTGGCAGTACTACCAGGCGACGGGCGACATCGACTTCATGGTCAACTACGGGGCGGAGATGATCTTCGAGATCAGCCGCTTTTGGGCGAGCATCGCCCGGTACGATCCGGCACTCGACCGATACGAGATCTTGGGTGTGATGGGCCCGGACGAGTACCACGAGGGCTATCTCGGAGCCGTGGCCCCGGGTCTGGATAACAACACCTACACCAACGTGATGGCCGTCTGGGTCTTGTGTCGAGCGCTCGAGCTGATCGATCTCCTGCCCGAGCCCCGGCGCAGCGAGCTGTGCGAAAGCCTGTCGCTGGACGACACCGAGCTCGCCCACTGGGAAGACGTCAGCCGCAAGATGCGTCTCGTGTTCCACGGTGACGGCGTCATTAGCCAGTTTGAGGGGTATGAGGACCTCGCCGAGCTGGACTGGGAGGCGTACCGGGCACGTCATGGCGACATCTCGCGCCTCGATCGCATCTTGGAGAGCGAGGACGACACACCCAATGCCTACAAAGCTTCCAAACAAGCTGATGTGCTCATGCTCCTTTACCTGCTCTCCACAGACGAGCTACGGTCCATCTTCGAACGGCTCGGCTATGCCTTCGAACCCGACGCCATCCCACGAACCATCGACTATTACCTGCGGCGGACCTCGCACGGATCCACCCTCAGCCGAGTCGTGCATGCCTGGGTCCTGGCCCGCTCCGATCGTGAGCGTTCGTGGGCATTCTTCGAAGATGCCCTGCGTAGCGACCTGGACGACACCCAGGGCGGCACCACGGCCGAAGGAATCCACTTGGGCGCCATGGCCGGCACATTGGACCTTCTGCAGCGCTGCTACCTGGGTATCGAGACCCGCGACGACGTGCTCTGGTTCAATCCACTCCTCCCCACAGAGGTACGGAGCCTGACGCTCGACCTTCGCTACCGCCGACGGTGGATGAAACTCGCCGTGGCCAATGGTGAGTTCACGGTGGAAGTGCAGGACTGGGGCGACGGAACTGTCCGGGTCGGACTGGGTGGCAAGGTGATCGAGCTCCACCCGGGCGACCGCCGGCAGCTGGGGCTGTGAGCAGGGGAGGCACGGCAGGCGCAACTGACTGGTCCCGGCTGGAAGGAACCCCGACTTGGGAATCGCTGGCCAGCTACCGGTGGATCGCCGCCATCCCTGAAGGGGACCAAGAACTTCGATTCGGCTTCTGGACTGGCACTTCGCCGCGACATTCGAGCATCATCCGCCGTGGCCATCTCCCTGTCCTACCTCGGCTTGTGCGAATCCTCAGCCTCGTCCGGTCCACCCGATGGAGCGAGTCAGACAGGGACATCGAGATCACGGTGCTCCGGCACCAGGTGTTTGTTCTCGAGCGCCAGCTCCACGGACGCGTCCGGTATCGGCCCGCAGATCGTGCGGTCCTCGAGGCTCAGCCTCGATCCACCGAAATACCCGTGCTGGACCGACGAGGTTGTCGTTTCGGGCTGGAGGACGAAGTCTGGGGTGCGAATACTCGAATCGCCGACTCCACCGGGCCAGCGTCGGTCCGGCCGGATCCAGTCCTACCAGAGTGGGGGAATCGTCCAGTTTCGACTGAACGCCTTCTCACCGTCGTGGAAACACGCGGCACGGTACAGGACATTCGCCCTGTTCAGACTACGATCCGAATGAATATTCCCCTCAGGTTGCCGGTCGCGTACCGACACTGACCGTCATTGGCCCGTGTTCCCTCTGAACGGGAGTGTCTCCAAGCTTCAGATGCCGCTCGTTGACCGCTGGCTGCCAAGCGTGACCAGATATCGCGCTGGTTTGATTCTCGAGGCGGTTCTCACGGACGAAGCCTGACCTCAGAACCGCGTGCCGTGGGCTACGCGTGTTCCCTATTGCAGTCCACCGGTCGCAAGTCCGCTCTTGATCAACTGGTTCGTGGGCAACTACGAGCCCCGGCCTGCGAGGCCCGGGATGAGCAGCCCCCGCTAGGAGACTTTGGCCCTGGTGCTGGCGCGACAGAGAGTGCAAGATATAGAGATCGAGCCGCCAGGCCCAGAACGGGGAGAACATCATGGTAGGCCTCGACCCTGAAGCGTTGGACATGGTCCTGGAGGCGATCGGAGAGTTCGCTCAATCGGAGCTGCCCGCCCAGAAGCTGCTCGAGTTCGACAGAAATGACCAGGTCCCGCTCGACGTGTTGCGGGCGATGTGCAGCGAGAAACTGGGCATCCAGTTGCTGTTCATACCCACGGAGTACGAAGGGATGGGGGGTGGCACCTTCGACGTGTACCGGGTCTGCGAGGCGATGGCTCACATCGACCTGGGCGTGGCCACGGGCGTGCTGGCGACATTCCTCGGTAGCGACCCCATCGTGGTGGGTGGCACACCCGAGCAGAAGAAGCATTGGCTCACGCTCATCGGCAACGAAGGACTGCTGTTCGCCTACGGCGCCACTGAGCCCGAAGCGGGCAGCGACCTCGCTGCTCTGAAGACTACGGCTCGGCGAATCGAGGAAGACGGGCACGTCGAGTATGTCATCAACGGGGAGAAGCAGTGGATCAGCAACGGCGGCGTGGCCGACGCCTACAGCATCCTGGCCACCGCTCCCGGTGGGCCAACCTGGTTCGTCGTTGAGGCCGGGGTGCCCGGGTTCGAGCACGGCAAGCCTGAGGACAAGCACGGCATCCGGGCCAGCAACACCGCGGCTTTGACGCTCGACGACGTGCACGTTGGTGCCGACCGCGTGGTCGGTGGCGAAGAGGGACAGGGGTTGCTGCAGGCCCAGAAGGTCTTTGGCTACACCCGCCTGATGGTGGCCGCGTTCGGGCTCGGGGCTGGCTGGGCGGCCCTGGAGATCGCCATCCCGTATTCGACCGAGCGCATTCAGGCAGGCACCCCCCTATCCGAAAAACAGGGATACATCCACAAGCTCATCGTGCCCCACGCCGTCGCGCTCGAGGCCGGTCGGGCCTACGTCGAGGAGACGGCCGAGCGCATCGATACCGAGGAGGGCTATTTC
>Ga0224534_1001385_pt1 | contig 12866 bp, 18 predicted proteins | sample 714E12024metaG_FD_172012 | JGI IMG/M metagenome (GOLD analysis project Ga0224534, IMG submission 172012) | Peat soil microbial communities from Stordalen Mire, Sweden - 717 E1 20-24 | ecosystem: Environmental > Terrestrial > Soil > Wetlands > Peat | place: Sweden: Norrbotten County, Stordalen... | reverse complement strand
TGTCCGAAGGGGAGCCCGTGATCTCCGAGCGGCTGCTGGTGGCCGCCGGCCGCCGGGTCGACCTGGCGACGCTGAACGTGGCATCCGTCGGCATCGACGAGTCCGCCCGCGCCCTGCCGGTGGACGATCGTCTGCGGGTGGTGGGGACCGAGCGGACGTGGGCGGTCGGGGACGTCACCGGCAAGGGTGCCTTCACCCACATGTCGATGTACCAGGCGGACATCGTGGTCAACGACATCCTGGGACGTGAGGTGGTGCCCGCCGACTATCGGGCGGTGCCCCGGGTCACCTTCACCGATCCGGAGATCGGGTCGGTCGGGCTCAACGAGGGCGAGGCGCGTCATCAGGGCCTCGACGTCCGGGTGGGCAGGGCCGAGATCCCCTCGTCCACCCGGGGGTGGATCCACAAGGCCGGCAACCAGGGGTTCATCAAGTTGATCGAGGACGCGGGCCGCGGCGTGCTGGTGGGCGCCACTTCTGTGGGCCCGTGGGGCGGCGAGGTCCTCGGACTGCTCACCCTGGCCGTGTACGCCGAGGTGCCGACCGACCGGCTCCGGCACATGATCTACGCCTATCCGACGTTCCACCGGGCTGTCGAGGCCGCGGTCAAGGACCTCGGCGAAGCCTGAGCCACCCGGGGTGACAGCCCGGTCCCGGGCCCGGCGACCGGATCCGGGCCTTCAGGCCATCAGGCCCGGCGGGCCAGGGTCAACAGGAACTCGTCGCCGTCCGAGGGCCACATCGATTCGACCACGAGGCCGTAGCCGCCCAGCTCGGCAGCGAGGGGCCCGGGCGAGAACTTGGTGCTGATCTCGGTCAGCATCTCCTCTCCCGCAGCGAATTCCACGTCGAGATCGAGGTCGGCCACGTGGATGTGCTGCTCCTCGGTGGAGCGCAGCCACATCTCGATACGGTGGTCCACCTCGTTCCAGCGGGCCACGTGCTCGAAGCGGGCCGGGTCGAAGTCGGCCCCGAGCTCGCGGTTGAGCACGTGGAGCACGTTGCGGTTGAACTCGGCGGTCACTCCGGCGGCGTCGTCGTAGGCGTTGACCAACCGTGCACGGTCCTTCACCAGGTCGGTGCCGAGCAGCAGCCGGTCGTCGGACGCCATCGCCTCGCCCAGGTCGGTGAAGAAGCGCTGCCGCTCCTCCGGGTCGAGGTTTCCGATGGTGCCGCCGAGGAAGGCGAACAGGCGCGTGCCGTCGATGGGCAGGTGGCCGAGGTGCCGGTGGAAGTCGCCGACCACTGCGTTGACCTCCAGGCCGGGGTACTCCTGCGACAGGGCGGTGGCCGCCTCCCACAGGGTGGTGTCGCTGACGTCGAGGGGCACGAACCGCCGCAGGCGCCCGGTGGACTGCATGGCATCGAGGAGCAGGCGTGACTTGTGGCAGGTTCCTGCACCCAGCTCGACGAGGACGTCGGCCAGCGATGCGGACACGATGTCCTTGGCGTGGGCGTCGAGGATCGACCGCTCGGCCCGGGTCGGGTAGTACTCGGGCAGGCGGGTGATCTCGTCGAACAGCCGGCTGCCCCGATCGTCGTAGAAGTAGACGGGGGGGATCTGCTTGGGCCGGGAGGTGAGGCCCGCCCGGACGTCGTGCTCGAGCGCCCGGCGGAGGTCGCTGCCGGACAGGTGGACGTCGATGGTCGGGGTGATGACGGAGCTCATAACTGTCTGCTTTCTCGGGCGTCCCTCGGATGCGGTGGTGGTCGCGGGTGCGTTGCCCCGGCGTCAGGCGTCGCGGGCCAACCGCAGGCCGGCGAAGACCCAGCGGGCCGAGGCAGGGAAGAAGTTGCGGTAGCTCGTGCGGATGTGATCCGGCGGGGTCACGCAGGACCCGCCGCGGAGCACGTACTGGTTGACCATGAACTTGCCGTTGTACTCGCCCACCGCACCGGCGGGGATCTCGAACCCCGGGTAGGGGCTGTAGGCGGAGGAGGTCCACTGCCAGACGTCCCCGAAGGGGCTGGCATCGGCAGCGGAGACGGCGACCGGGCTCGGATGCAGGACGCTCCGATCCAGGAGGTTGCCCCCGGCGGGCCGACCGGCGGCCGCGACCTCCCACTCGGCCTCGGTGGGCAGGCGGTTGCCGGCCCACCGGGCGAAGGCGTCGGCTTCGTAGTAGCTGAGGTGGCAGACCGGCTGGGCCGGGTTGAGCGGGATGGGGCCGCCGAGGGTGAACTCGCGCCAGGCGCCGTCGGCCCGTGACCAGTAGAGCGGGCACTCCCACCCTTCCGTCCTCACGGTTGCCCATCCGTCGGACAGCCACAGTTCGGGACGTCGGTAGCCCCCGTCCTCGAGGAAGGCCAGCCACTCCCCGCACGTCACCGGCCGGTCCGCCAGGGCGAACGGCTCGACGTACACCCGGTGGCGCGGGAACTCGTTGTCGAAGCCGAAGCCCTGACCCTCGTGGCCCAACAGGCAGATACCCCCGGGGTGGGAGGTCCACGTGGTGGACCCCGGCACGCTCGGAGGGGACAGCTCGATCCGGTCGTAGGCGGGAAGCATGGGATTGCGGGACAGCACATGCTTGATGTCCATCAGGAGGAGCTCCTGATGCTGCTGCTCGTGCTGGATCCCCAGTTCGACCAGTGACGCGGTCGGATCGTCGAGTCGACGCTCGAGCAGCGAACCCATGGCCCGGTCGACGTGCACGCGGTAGTCGGTGATCTCCTGGATGCCCGGGCGTGAGACCAGCCCCCGCTCCTGTCGCGGATACTGGGCCCCGACGGCCTGGTAGTAGGAGTTGAAGAGGTAGCCGTAGTCGGGATGGAACTGCCGGTACCCGGCGAGTCCCGGAACCAGCAGGAACGTCTCGAAGAACCACGAGGTGTGGGCCCGGTGCCACTTGGTCGGGCTGACGTCGGGCATCGACTGGACGGTCTGGTCCTCGGCCGACAGCGGCCCTGCCAAGTCTTCGGTGAGCGAGCGGGTGGCGACGAGCCGCTCGGCGAGCATCCGGTCTTCCACTCTCGCCAGCAGATCGGCCATTCCCGCTCCTCCTGGTTTGCGTTCGGGGCCTTCGACAAGGCCTGCCGACGAGCTCGGCCTGGCTCCACCCGGAGAACTTACCCGGTCGTGCTCCGCACCGACCGCTCACCCCCCGGCCGGACAGGTTCGGGCCAACAGAGCCGGCGGTGGGAATGGAACCCACGACCTGACGATCACAGGTGGCCTCCCGGCCGTCGCCCGGCGTCGCCACAGATCCCAGGATGTCTCCTTTCACCTGTTCAGAAGGGTTGGTCCCAGTGACGGCCGAGAATCGGTGAACCGCCACGCGACGGCGTGAGACGCTGTTGTTGGGTGGATGTTGGGTTGAACGGGGCCAATTTAGGCACTCAGACGACCGAAAATCGCCAGTTCGCGATGATCGCATCTGGCTCCTCAGCAGTCGAGCCACCTCCGTCCATGGCGGACCCCAGCCTTTGCAGTTCCGCTGCGCGCCACAACGAGACAGAATGGGGAGATGGCCGTCATCGATGTCTCGGAAGAGCGCCGCAGACGCCGTAGGGCAGGAGACCCGCGCTTGTCCGAAGAAGGGCGGTCGATGCTCGCCCGGATGACGGCCGGAGATCTTGCGCACGAGTTTCAGGCCGCACTTGACGCGGATCTCGCATCGGATCCGATCCTTGGCGGCCGCGACGACTCGGACTGACGCGCGAGTAGCTATTTCGCTGTGATCGTGGTCGACGAGTACCTGGCGTGCGCGTGATGGGTGGCAGCTGGCCGTCTGGTCTGCCAGACACCGAAGACGTGCTGCTCCCGACCAGCCGGCACTGGCGTCTCCTCCAGAGGGTTCATGCGCCCGGCGACGGGCAGCTCTCCCGACTGTTGGCCACGCTGAGCCCTGCGGACCGAGACACCATTCGCTTTCCCCATCCTGAAGTGCTCCAGGTCGCGGATGCACGACCTTTTCTCGACAAGGCTGCCGAGATCGCGGCTCGCTTCGGCGGAACCGGATGGCTCACCGCCGAGACCCTTGCCGCCGGTCTCACGTACGGGCGGGCATTGTGGTTTGGCACGGAACGCAATGTCGGGAGGTTGCTAGCCACGGCGGCCGACGACCTCTGAATCACTATTCACGTCGCCGTCTGACGGCACTTGGGAACCGATCGGTCGATGGTGACCTGACCGGCTTGTGCTGGGTTCAACATGCGCCCTCACCCCCTCATTGTCCCCAAATCGCGATTACGCGGGTGAAGGTGACCCCTACCGAAACTTCCGGGCGTGTGGACAACTCGCACTTCAAACGGGGCCTTGGAGGATTCGTGCAACCAAGCGAGTGGTCCTGGTCCGGCATAGCTCCTGCTTCTCCGGACGCCCGAGGACGCCAGGCAGGGATCTTTCCGAGGTCGTATCATGTCAGTCGGTAACTACTGCGAAGAGGAGGCGGGACATGGCAGGGTTTGTTCAGTTCGTCGAGTTTGAGGCGACCGATATTGATGCGGTCGCGGCGGTACTGGAGCGGTTTCGAGATGAGCATCCTGGCGCATTGACAGCTTCGGCTTCAACGATCACTGAAGACCGCGATCGCCCCGGAACCTACATATCGATAGTTGAGTTCCCCTCCTATGAAAAAGCGATGGAACAACAGAGCAATCCTGCGACCTCGGAGTTCACGGCGAGCTTGGCCAAAGTAATGAGTGGGCCGCCTCGCTTCCGCAACCTCGACGTGCGTTCGGTACTGACCAACCCCTAGTTGTCGGAACCCTCTTGGTTCGGGGCAGCGGCCAGCCCGGAGGCTGCTCCACAACGCTGCCGGGAGGGTGACATCTAGATCAGCCACCGAACAACAGTCTCGCCCGGGCCGCAGCCTTCTCAACTTCACCACGATCGGGAAGCTCTCCGGCGGAGAACATCTCCGCCTGCAACTTTGGTCCGTAGACCCCAAAGGTGACCATCTGCGTCTTCGTGACGGGCTGGACGACGTAGTGGATGTGAACGGGATGTCCCCCGGCATGCGACCAGAGGCAGTTGTACACCTGTTCGGCGGAAACGAGCTGGCCTGTAACGGCCGAAGCTCGATGGAGCAGAGGACCGAGTTCGATCGCCTCGACCTTTGTGAGACCGGCTACCGAGGTGACATGGCGCTCCGGTTTCACAATCAGGGTTCCAACACCAAGGGGGCCGATGCAGTGCTCGACTATCCAACATCGAGCCCTATGGATCAGGCCACCGGGAAGATCAACTTCCCCCCTTGACAGCTCGCAGGCCATGCACTCGGTCACCACGACAGCCTCTCACCGGTCGCCTGGACTGACCTGTCCCCGACCGGGACGGTGACCCGCTGCGGCACTTACGGGCTAGCCCAGGGTGCAAGGGGGTTCCGCTCGGACCGCCAGGCATGTTCGGTCGGTCCGAGCGGTGAGCCGTGTGCCAAACTGGGCCGCAATGTTGCGTCGCCTGTTCACCTGGCGGATGAACCTCTACCGGCTCATTGTTGGCGCCATAGTCCTGGCCATCGTGATCCCTGCATGGGTATTCGGGGTACCGGCGATGTGGCTTGTCGCGATCGTGTGCGTCCTTGTCGTCGTTGGCGCCGTCGGTGCCGGAACGCGTGTGCCGTCGATCCGAGAATGGTTGCGTCGTTGATCACTTGGGCTCCCCTGAAGCGCCGTCCAGCCTGAACTTCATCGAGGCAGCCGATTCGAGCCAGGGTCGCCCCGCTGCCGGGTAGGTGGAGCAGACCGGCACCGCGGGATTGATCCGATTTTTGGGTTCGAGGCGCACCACTGTCGGGCGCCGGGCGCTACCTTGGTGCTGAGCGAGTGGTTGCTCGATCGCAGCATTCGGAGTATCCGGAAATGACACCACGCCCTCTTCACACCGTCCTGGTGCCAGGGCTTGCCTGCTCGGCGAGGCTCTACGAGGAGCTCATGCCCTTTGTCTGGGCACACGGCGCAGTGACCCTTGCTGACACTCGGCGAGACCGCTCAATCGGCGGCGTTGCCGAAAGACTGCTCGCGGACGCACCACCCCGGTTCGCACTCGCAGGGATCAGCATGGGTGCTACGTGGCGCTCGAGGTCATGCGTCAGGCCCCAGAGCGGGTAGCGGGACTCGCGCTGATTAGTACGTCGGCTGCGTCCGACACCCCCGAGCAGGAGGCGAGTCGCCGACAGCAGATCGACCTTACGCACGCTGGAAAGTTCAACGAGCTCGTCGAAGCGGCCTTCCCGGTCCTGGTCGATCCGGACCACCGCGATGACGTTCGCCTGGCGGGATTCTGGTCCCAGATGGCTCACGAGATCGGGCCCGACGCCTTCTGTACTCAGCTCGAGGCGGTTATCAATCGCCTCGACTCCCGGTCCCTCTTGCCCACCATCGATTGCCCAACCGCTGTCATACACGGAGCCGGCGACCAGCTCATTCCGCCAGACCATGCGCATGAGACGGCCGCCGGAATCCCACACGCCATCCTTACGATTATCGATGGCGGTGGTCATATGGTCGCCCAGGAACAGCCGGCAGCCGTCGGCACGGCAGTCGACCTACTTCTGAGGCAAATCACGACACGGCCATAGCTTCTTGACTGTCCCAGATCGCCGAATCGGCGACCCACTCCTGGTTATCCAATGCGTCGCAGTTCTGCAGTGAGATGGCGAGAAAGTGGCTGCCCGACTGCTGTCATCCGAAGCGAGTAACGGAGGACCTCACCCTCAATAGTGAAGTCACGTTCGACCGCTGTAACCTCCTTGGCGGTTCTCGTGCGGGCAACGCAGGTCGATCGCAACAGGATGGTGGAGTCCTCGAAAGTGCCTTCTGCGACTTCCACGATTCCATTTGGGTGCGACACGACGAGTTCGACCCAACCTGGATTCGCCATACGCCAGAAGCCGCTCTCCCCGTGAAGAAGGCGACCATCGGCAGCGTGCTTACTGACTTGGGTGTAGGAGAGGAATGGCTTACCGACGTGAGAAAAATCGATGGTCTCCTCGTAGTCAAAGTCATCGATTGTCGGATACTCGCCGTGGCCGGACCCCGACCAGATTCCCAGAAGGACCGCTAAAGGTTCTACATCGGGGTTCAGGGGAGTCTTCACATCCCGAGCATGGCACTCCAATGGAGGGTGTGCTGAAGCATCCAAGAACGCCTGGTTCGACGGCGATTATCGATCGTGACCGACGCACATCTGGGACGATCCGTGAGCGGCGGCGGGCACATCGGGAAGTGGCCGACAAGTCATTCATCCTTCGCCGATTGTCGCTTCCGCCGATGTAGCAAATACGCAAGGCCAGCAACGACCAAAGCAGCAGGACCGCAATGCACGGCGAGCACCCCCGCCAGATGAGGCCCACCCCAATCTCGCTGGTAGCTGGAAGGCTTCGAGTAGTCGAAGGTGAACAGTTCCACAACGCCTCGAACGACGAGATACAGCGCGAGAATTCCGCCGAGCACAATCCCCAGCCATTGCAAGTAGCCGCGCTTCGTCGACGGCGCCACCATCCAACTGTACGTCGCGGGATTGACTGGTGGAGACGGCTGTGGGTGCATTATCGACGGACGTGCGCTTGCCGGGTGCTAACTGCCACCGACCGTCGGGGATACCCATGCGACCTCAAAACACGAATCTCCGTGAGACGCTACGGAGGTGAACCATTGGTGCGACTGGGTAAGGGGCTGTTATCGACTGTCACCGACCGCACGGCAGCGACCATGAGCAAGGAGATCTGATGAGCGCGACCAGTGTCGAGGAAGTCGCTCCATCCCGAGCGGCGAAGAGCCCGTGGGCCGTCGAGACCCACGGGCTGACGAAGCGATTCAAGGACAACGTCGCCGTCGACGGTGTAGAGCTCCTCGTCCCCCGAGGATGCGCATTCGGCTATCTGGGCCCGAACGGCGCCGGTAAGACGACGCTCATCCGGGTCCTCCTGGGCCTGACTCACGCCGATGCCGGGACGATGTCCCTACTCGGTTATCCCGTCCCACGGCATCGTGACTTGGCGCTGGCAAGGACGGGCGCCATCGTCGACGAGGCCCGGTTCCACGGGCACCTCACCGGGAGGCAGAATCTCCAGATCCTGGCCGCAGCCCGCGAGCCGGCGGCGCGAACTCGCATCGGGGCGTCGCTCGAACGGGTAGGCATAGCCCACCGCGCAGACGACAAGGTCTCCAAGTACTCCATGGGCATGCGCCAACGCCTGGGCGTCGCCGCCTGCTTACTGGGGGACCCGCAGCTGCTCATCCTGGACGAGCCGATGAACGGGCTCGATCCCGCCGGCATGCTCGAGATACGCGAGATGATCCAGTCCCTTGTGGCTGAAGGCCGGACCGTGGTCCTGTCGTCCCACCTGCTCGACGAGGTCGAGCGGACCTGTGACGCCGTGGCAATCGTCGACCGCGGCAAGGTCATCCGACAGGGGCCGATCGCCGACTTGCTGTCCGGTTCCGCGTTCGAGCTGCAGATCGACTGCGCCACCCCCGAACGGGCCGGTGCCCTCCTGGCCGGAACGCAGTGGGGTGCCAATGTCCAGGTCGGCCCTGATGGCTTGCGGGTCGATCTGGCCGCAGGCACCGACCGGGAGGTCGCCGCGGAAGTCAATCGGCTCCTCGTCGAGGGCGGCGTCTCCGTCTACCGCCTCCAGGAGGTCCACGCCTCGCTCGAGTCCTGGTTCCTCGAAGTCACAACCCGTCTGGGGGCGTCTCAATGACCACCGCCACCATGGCCGACCCACCGGCAGCGAGTTTCGGATCCGAGACCAGTCAATACCCGACGCACGATCACCGGGGGTCGTGGGTGCCCAACGGCGCCATGATCGCCACTCGGTTCATGGAGCTCCGGAAGCGCCGGGGCCTGATGGTCGCCCTGATCCTGGTCAACATCGGTGTCCCCACGGTCTTCCTCACCGTGCGGCTCTTGGCCCACGCCTTCGCCCCCCACTCCTACGGGCCGGCCGGCGGCTACGACATCTTCACCAGCCTCGTGGCCGGGGTGATGTTCGTCTTCGGCTTCATCGTGGCCGCCACGCTGGGGTGCACGGCCGGGTCGGTCGACCTGACCGAGGGCATGTTCCGCCACCTGGTGGTAACCGGCCGGTCGCGGCTGGCCCTCTACCTGGCCCGGATCCCGGCCGGCCTGGCCATCATCGTGCCCCTGGTGGCCGTCGGCTTCACCATCGTGTGCGCGGTGTGCGTGTTCGCCGCCCCGACCCAACTGAGCTACCAGGGTGTGATCGTGCCCCCTGGGCTGTCACACACGGCGTTCGAGACCTGGGGCGCCGACCACGCCGACGAGGTGATCTGCAACTTCAACTACAACGGGCCGATCACCGCCCTTGTCAACTGCGGCAACGGCCCGGGTGGTGGCCCGTCCACACGGGTGGCCCCGGGGGGCGCCGTTCCCCAGCCGACTTCACCGGCGGTGGACCGGGCCCAAGCCGTCAAGATCGCAGACCAGGACTACGTGGACTACTCAGGCCACTTCCTGTCACCATCGATCTCGCTGATGGTGAAGGCGGGTCTGTGGATCGAGCTGTACGCGGCCATCGGGTTCCTGGTCGGTCTGGGTCTCGCCTCGCTGATGGGACAGCGCACTGTCCCGGTGATCCTGCTGATCGTGCTCGAGATCGTGCTGACGCCCTTGCTCTCGCGGGCGGACATCCCCCATGTGGTCAACCTCCAGCGCGGCCTGGTGGGCCTGGCGACGACCCACCTGGAGCCTGCCGGCCTTCCGTCGGTATTCGGTGGCATGCGGGGCGGGGGAGGCGGGGTTGGCATGGTGACCGAGTCCAGCACCGTGGCCATCTGCGTGATCGTGGGATGGATCGTCGTGTGGACGACGCTCGGGGCATGGAGGATGGTCACCCGGGACGCCTGACGCAACGCGTCGCAGTGCTCCCACGCCGGTACGGCGACGCAGTACGAAGGTGCCCCCGTAACGCCGGCTGTGGGCGCGTTATCGACGGACGTGCGCTTGCCGCCCGCTAACCGCCCATGAACGGCACTTTGAGGCGGCCCTCCGGCGCTGTTTCGGGCGGATCCACTGTGCTCTCGGGTTTGTTCAGGCGCAGGACTCCTGTGAGTGAGGACCTTTGCCTCTAACTGGCCTTAGCCGCCGGTGTCACGCTGGAGAGTGTGGCCCCGGCCAGTACACGTCCGGGACGGAGTTCGACGAAGAAGGAGGAAGGTTATGGCTGGGAATGCTGATCAGATGAAGGGTAAGGCCAAAGAGGCCGTCGGAGACCTGACCGGAAACAAGGATCTCAAGTCAGAGGGTAAGGCTGACCGTCAGGCCGGCGAGGCCAAGGAGAAGGTCGGCAAGGTCGAGGAGAAGGTTGAAGAGGTGATCGACAAGGCCAAGGGCGTGCTTCACCCGAAGTAGTCCGCTGCCTCGCAGTCCTCGGGGTTATCGCTGGCCGATAGGGCAGGTGGGCTGAGCAAATGAGAGTCCTGAAGTAACGACGTGAGCCTCGAGGTCGCACTGGTGCCGAGACCGATGTCGTCTACGCAGGGTGGTCGCCAGTCTGTTGCCATCGAAGAGAGGAGATTCCTATGTACATCGGTCTTGGAACACTCATTGTCATCCTGGTGGTCGTGGCGATCATCTACTTCGTGCGTCGTGCCTAGTAGATGTCGGCTGATGCCCAGTCACCAGGGGGGCAAACGAGTCGACTAAAGGAGGTACTGTCCTGATGCCAGCTCGATCATCGGAGACTCGACGCATTCACTCGTTGCTCGGTCAGCGCAGGGTGTCGGACGTCGTGATGGTGGCAATCCTTTCGGTCGCCCTCTTGGCTGGCCTCGTCGGTTTCGCCGTCCACGTGCTTTGGATTGCTGCCATCGTCGTGCTCGCGCTCGGGCTCGGCTACGTGGTCGCCAACGCCCGTCAAGATCGCAGAGAGGCCATCGACCGGCACCGGGAGGACGAGGAACGGGCCGCGTGACCCGTCCGGTGCACACTCCGGACGGGTACTGAGCCCCATGACCAAAACACTCGTCACCGCCAGCACCAACGCAGTTCAGGTGTTCGCCCTGATCGCGGTGATCCTGTTCATCATCGCCGGGATCATCGCCTTCAGGGACAAGACCCTATGGGCGACGTTGATCTGCGCCGGACTGGCGTTCCTGTCCGCTGCGGTGATGTACCTCGCTTAGCGCCATAGGCCGGGTACCTGGGCGCCGATCGCCGAATGCGGCCCGGCCACGCGCTTGCCGCAAGGTGAGTCCATGACGGGTGAGCCAGGCGCACGAGCGCGTCCCGGAAGACGCTCCCCCGAATGCCACGTGAGGGGTCGCCCAGATCGCCGGTCCCGGGGCGCTCCTACGACCGGACCCGATCGATCTGCAACGAGGTATGGCGGGCAAGCACGTCGAAGTCGGTGTCGTGGTGGAGCACCGGTGTGCCGATACGGATTGCGATACTGGCAATCAGGCAGTCGATGATCTTCCTCACGGTCTCCCCGCCCCGTCGGCACGTGCGATACAGCGCCGCCGCCTCTTCGTAGTCGGTGGACTCAGTCGCGAGGAGGGTGCCTCGGGCGAGCAGTCGACGAAGGTCATTGAGATGGCGCTCGTCGCGCGCCCCGGCGAGGACCTCCATCCGGACGGGCTCACAAACAGCAAATTCCACGCCCAGCAGATCGTCGACCCGAGCACAAACGGGGCTGGCGGTGTCGCGCAGGAACTCGATCCAACCTGACGTGTCGATCAAGATCACCGGACGCGGTCGGCGCGCAGGTCATCGAGTTCGCCCTCCCAACCAGATCCCCGGAGCGCCCTGGCCTGGCCAAGGTCGAGCGGTTCGGCGGCCACGGTCCTCAGCGCGAAGTTCACGGCCTCCCGTTTGGTGGACAGGTGATACCGCTCCATCACGATACGGCAGGCATTGTCGTCCAGATCTACGTTGGTGCGTGCCATACACCTACGATACACCATTGCTGCCGACGACCAGGCTGACTGACCCGAACGCCGATGGGTGGGCACTGAAGGCCCGATACGTCCGACTCCTCGGGAACGCCTTGGGTGATCAGACGAGTCCGAGTTCCTGCCCTACGGCGGCGTACCGAAGGAGATACTCGGTGCCGGCGTCGCCCGTCATCGCGAATTCATAGGACCAGTCCTGGGGCAAGGACTGCCCGTTGGCCAGCAGTCGTTGCGCTTCTTCTGCTGCGTGGAGCTGCCACAGGGTGTCGGGATCGCCCTTGATCATCCACATGTTGTGCCCGGAGAAGAAGAACATCTCAGGTTCAGAGCACTTGCCCTCAGTCGCCGACTTGCTCCAATACGCGTTCGCTTCGATTCCGTAGTCGAGCGCCGCCTTCTCGCGTCCCGGAATAGGGATCGTCCAGGTATGAACCACCGCGCAATCCATAACCCGCCTCCTCTGTGGATAGTCCTCTGGAGTGGGCGATACACCGATGCCCAGGTCGTCGGTAGGGGCGAAGGCCATGAATGGAGTGGACGGAACCACGAAGTGAACCTGTCTCCTGCCGGTCCTGGGACTCGAAGGAGGGGGATGCGTGGCAGTTATCCGGGCGACCAAGGGTTGACGAGTTCAACGCCAACGCCGGCGAAGTCCTTCTCATTTCTCGTTGCCAGACGTGCGCCATGGGCCCGGCAGATCGCAGCGATCTGTGCGTCGTATCCGCTGATCGGCGCTCCTTGACGGTCGCGATGGTCGACGATCTCCGGATAGGCCGTCGCTGCGGCGGCATCGAACGGTAGGACGTCCTCGGTGAACCGGCTGAATATGTCCATCGCACCTTCACGCAGCGCGGTCCTCCGCCTGCTCTTGGGAAGTCGCTCGATGCCGTAGAGGATCTCGGCCTCGGTGATTGCCGTAATCCGTAGCTCGTGAGGATCCTGCGCGACCACCCACCCCCGGACCGCAGCTGAGGGCTCGACCTTCATCAACTCCGAGACGACGT
>Ga0224534_1001382_pt1 | contig 12903 bp, 12 predicted proteins | sample 714E12024metaG_FD_172012 | JGI IMG/M metagenome (GOLD analysis project Ga0224534, IMG submission 172012) | Peat soil microbial communities from Stordalen Mire, Sweden - 717 E1 20-24 | ecosystem: Environmental > Terrestrial > Soil > Wetlands > Peat | place: Sweden: Norrbotten County, Stordalen... | reverse complement strand
AAGCAGGCGGTGGAGGGCGTATTGAAGGGCAAGATCGAAGGCCTCGAGTTCTCCCAGCCCGTGCGGCTGGGGCCGGAAGAGACGCGTGTGGTCCGCTTCACGCCGGAGCTGGCGCATCCGCGGCTATGGTGGCCCGCGCAGACCGGCCCGCAAAATCTCTACCCGCTCGATCTGCAGTTCGAGGTGAACGGCCGCGTCTCCGATTCGAGCCACATCGATTTCGGCGTCCGCGAAGTCACCTCCGAAATCGACGCCAAAGGCCATCGCCTGTTTCACATCAACGGCAAGAACATTCTCATACGCGGCGCCGGCTACACGTTCGACATGCTTCTGCGCGCGACGCCGGAGCGGCAGGAAGCCGAGCTGCGCTATGTCCGCGACATGAACCTCAACGCCGTGCGCTTCGAAGGCAAGCTGGAAGACGACCACTTCCTGGAGTTGTGCGACCGCTACGGCATCCTGATCATGGCGGGCTGGTGCTGCTGCGACCACTGGGAGCAGTGGCCGCAGTGGGACCAGGAAGACGAGGCCATCGCCGCCGCGTCTCTGCGCGATCAACTCCGGCGTCTCGCGCGCCATCCGGCGGTCTTCGACTGGCTCTACGGCAGCGACAACCCGCCGCCGGCCAAAATCGAGAAGCTGTACCTCGACATCCTCAAGGAAACCGAGTGGCCCAACCCCTACCAGTCCTCCGCCACCGGGAAGCCGACTGCCGTCACCGGTGCGACCGGCCTCAAGATGAACGGACCCTACGAGTACGTGGCGCCTTCCTACTGGCTGCTGGACTCGACGCGCGGCGGGGCTCACGGCTTCAACACCGAAACCGGCCCCGGACCCGCGCCGCCGCCCATCGAAAGCCTGCGCCGCATGTTGCCCGAAGATCATCTCTGGCCCATCGACTCCTGGTGGAACTACCACGCCGGCGGCGGGGCGTTTCAGGACATTCACGTATTCACCGAGGCCCTCAGCGCGCGTTATGGCGCGGCCAGCTCGCTCGAGGACTACGCCCGCAAAGCGCAGGCGATGGCCTATGAGGGCCACCGCGCCATGTTCGAAGCCTTCGGCCGCAACAAGTACACCTCCACCGGCGTGATCCAGTGGATGCTGAACAACGCCTGGCCCGGCGTCATCTGGCACCTTTACGACTGGTATCTTCGCCCCGGTGGATCGTACTTCGGCGCCAAGAAGGCTTGCGAGCCGCTGCACGTGCAGTATTCCTACGACGACCGTTCGGTGGTGGTGGTCAACTCCTATTACCGGCCCTTCGCCAACATGAAGGTGGTAGCCAGGGTATACGACCTCGACATGGCCGGGAAGTTTTCCCATGAGGCCACGGTCGACGTCGCCGAAGACAGCAGCACGCGCGTGTTCACCTTGCCGGAAATCGGCGGCCTCAGCTCCACTTACTTTGTGAGCCTGGTGCTCGAGGATCCGTCCGGCCACCCCGTCAGCAGGAACTTCTACTGGCTCTCGACCAAGCTCGAAACGCTCGATTGGGACAAGTCCAACTGGTATTACACGCCCACCAGGACGTTCGCCGATTACACCGCCCTCAACAGCCTGCCGCTGGTAGAGTTGAAGGCGACCTCACGGACCGAAGGGCGTGGAACCGATCGCGTCACCACGGTCACGGTAGCCAATCCGGGCAAGACCCTCGCCTTCGCGGTCCGCCTGTTGGTGAAGAAAGGCCCCGGCGGCGACGAGGTGCTGCCGGTTCTTTGGGAGGACAATTACTTCCCGTTGCTGCCCGGAGAAAGCCGCCAGGTCGCGGCCACGTATCGCGCCAGTGATCTTGGCGGGGCCGCGCCGGTGGTGGAAGTAGATGGCTGGAATGTGAAGCCTTGAGGCTCGCTGCAACTTGTTATACTCGCCTTCGGGTTGAAAACATTGCCTGCTCCTACCAAAACTCCCGTTCGCCTGAAAGATATCGCGCGCGACCTTGATGTATCCGTCATGACCGTCTCCAAGGTCGTTCGCGCGTGCGCCGATGTCGGGCCGGAAACCCGCAAGCGCGTGCTGGCCCGCATTAATGAACTCAACTATCAGCCCAACTGGGTGGCCCGCAGCCTGGCCGCGCGCCGCACCTTCATGATCGGGCTTATCGTTCCGGACCTGATGCACTCCTTCTTCGCGGAAATCGCCAAAGGCGTCTCCGCGGCCATCCGCCCGCTCGGTTATGACGTAGTGATCTGCAATTCGGAAGAGGACTGCGCCTTCGAATCGAGCGAGATCGACCGCCTCCTGGCGCGGCAGGTGGATGGGCTGATTCTGGCTTCCGCGCAGCCGCCTTCCTGGGTCGATGTTTTTGAGCGCATCGAAGCGCGCGGCGTGCCGTATGTTTTGATCGACCGGCGGTTCCCCGATGTGCACGCGCCCTATGTCGGCGCCGACGATGAAGCCATTGGCCGTCTCGCCACCACGCACCTCATCGAACGGGGTTGCCGCCGGATCGCCCACATCGCCGGCCCGCCATTTGCGCCGGGCGTTGGCCGCCTAAAAGGCTATCGCGAGGCGCTGGCCGAGGCCGGCCTCACAGTCCCCGATTCGTATGTGGATCACGCCAAGGACGATGCCACCGGCTACGAAGCCGCGCGCCGTCTGGTTGTGCTCGATCCGCGCCCGGACGGCATCTTCGGCTACAACGACCCCACCGCCACCGGCGCCATGAAGGCCATTCTGGAAGCGGGCGTGGGCATCCCCGGGGAGATCAAGGTCATCGGTGTCGGCAACGTGCACTATTCGGACCTGCTGCGCGTGCCGCTCTCCACCATAGACCAGGGCAGCGCTACCATCGGACAGCAGGCCGCCGAAATCCTCATGAAAACCATTGGCTCGAAGAGGCGCCGGCAGCCCCGCACCGTGATCATCGAGCCCACCCTCATCCTGCGCGAATCCACCGCCCGCTAAGTTGCCATGTGGCGCAGGCACTCGTGCCTGCCGCGTCCCGACTCATCGGGACGCTCTTTGTTGCACGGCCGGCAAGCCCACGTTATTTCGCGAAACGGAATGCGGACTGCATTCGTCTCAATTGCAAGCCATGATAGCCGTCCCATCCATCGACACCGTGTACGCCGAATATGTGAATCCGCAGTGGTCCGGCTGCTCAACCTGTTGCAGATGAATGTGAGCTATGAGCGCTGTTCGGGCAGCGAACTCTTCACGGCGGACGGACGGCGCATTCTCGATTTCCTCTCCGGCTATTGCGTGCATAACGTCGGGCACAACCATCCGGCCATTATCGCCGCGCTCAAGGAAGAACTGGACCGCGAAGGGCCGGCCATGCTGCAAAGCCACGTGCCTGGCCTGGCGGCCGAACTGGCGGAGCGCCTGGTGGCGCGCGCCGGCGGCCGTTTGAACCGCGTGTTTTTCACCAGCTCGGGCAGCGAGGGCGTCGAGACCGCCATCAAGTTCTCGCGCGCCTCCACCGGGCGCGCCGGCCTGCTCTATGCCGAAGGCGCGTTTCACGGGCTCACCTGCGGGGCGCTTTCGTTGATGAGCGATCCCTTCTGGCGCGACGGCTTCGGCCCCCTGCTTCCCGGCACGGAAGCCGTCCCGTTCCTCGACGTCGAGGCCCTGGAGAAACAACTCGCCACCAAAAAGTTCGCGGCTTTCATCGTGGAACCGATCCAGGCGGAAGGCGGCATACGGATGCCCGCGCCGGAGTATCTTCAAACCGCGCAGGCCCTGTGCCGCCGCTACGGAACGCTGTTCGTGCTGGATGAGGTGCAGACCGGAATGTACCGCACCGGAACGTTCCTGGCGGCGCACGGCTACGGCCTCGATCCCGACATGGTGGTGCTCGCCAAAGCGCTCAGCGGCGGCCTCGTGCCGGTGGGCGCGGTGCTGATGTCGGCGGCCGTTTCGGACTCCGTCTTCAGCTCGCTGAAGCGAGCCATTGTCCACGCCTCCACGTTCGGAGAGAATGCTCTGGCCATGCGCGCCGGGCTCGCCACCCTCGACGTGCTCGAGCACGAATCGCTCGGCGAGCGCGCCGCCACGCTCGGCGCGGAACTGCGGCGCCGCCTCTCGGATGCGCTGGCGCCGTACGAGATGGTGAAATCCGTGCGCGGCGCTGGCATGCTCTCCGGAATTGAATTCACCGCGCCGCGCCAGCTTCGCCTGCGCGTGGCGTTCGAGACTTTCCGGCACATTCATCCGGCCATGTTCGGCCAGGTGCTGGTCATGCGCCTGTTCCGCGACAAGAACATTCTCACCCAGATCTGCGGCAACAATTTCATGGTGCTGAAAGTTGCGCCGCCGTTGGTGGCGACCGAAGGGCAGCGTGAGGAATTCGTCGTGGCCATTCGCGAGGTGGTCGACCTGGCCCACAACTCGGCCGGCTTCTGGGCGGAAGCCATGGGACTGGCGCGCCGCGCGGTCAATGTTTGACGGCATGACGCTTCCTCGTTCCACGGACGTATTCGTGATCGGCGGCGGCCCTGCGGGCCTGGCCGCCGCTATCGCCGCACGCCAGCGCGGCTTTGACGTGACCCTGGCGGACTGTTCCATTCCGCCCATCGATAAGGCTTGCGGCGAAGGCATCATGCCCGATGGTTGGACCGCCGCCCAATCGCTGGGCATCGATCTCGATGCCGCCGGCGCGCACCCGTTCCGCGGCATTCGCTTCTGCGAACGCGGCGCTTCGGTCGAGGCTGCTTTCCCCCAGGGCCACGGGTTGGGCCTGCGCCGCACCACCCTGCACGCCATGATGGTGGAGCGCGCCGCCGAGGCCGGCGTGCGGATGGCATGGGGCGCGCGCGTCACCGGCATCTCCGGGGAGGACGTAATCGCCGGCGGCCGCCTGGTTGGCGCGCGCTGGATCGTCGGCGCCGATGGCGGCCAGTCGCCGGTCCGCCGATGGGCCGGCCTGGAAGCCTGCCAGCGCGACAGCCGCCGCTTCGGCTTCCGCCGCCACTATCGCGCCGCACCCTGGAGCGAGTTCATGGAGATCCACTGGAGCGATGGCTGCCAGCTTTACATCACACCGGTGGGCGCCGAAGAAGTGTGCGTGGTCCTGATCTCGCGTAATCCGCACCTGCGCCTGGATGAGGCGCTGCCGCACTTTCCCGAAGCCGCCCGGCGCTTGCGCGACGCGGAATCGACCACCCTGGAGCGCGGCGGCGTCTCCGCATCGCGCCGCCTCAAATCCGTTTTTCGCGGGCGCGTGGCGCTGGTGGGCGACGCTTCCGGCTCGGTGGATGCCATCACCGGCGAAGGCCTCTGCCTGCTCTTCCAGCAGGCCGTCGCCCTGGCCGGCGCGCTCGAAGCGGGCGACCTGGCGCTCTACCAGGCCGAACACCGCCGCATCGGCAAGCGCCCGGAGTTTATGGCGGCGCTCATGCTGCTGCTGGCAAAGCGCGGCCGCCTGCGCCGCCGCGCCATGCGCGCGTTCGAAGGGCATCCGCGGCTTTTCGCCCGCATGCTCGCCATGCACGTGGGCGAGCTTTCACCGTTCGATTCCTTGACCAATGGCCTGGCCCTCGGCTGGCGCATGTTGACCCTATGATGAAATCAGTGCGTTTGGCGTGCGCCGCAATGCTGGCGGCGGCGTCCTCGATTCCGGCCGAGGACACGGTCCTTCAGATCGATCCCTCGCAAACCAAGGTGGAATTCACGCTGGCCGATGTGCTGCACACGGTTCACGGAAACTTCGTGCTGAAACGCGGCGACATCCGCTTTGACGCCGCCACTGGCAAGGCCTCGGGCGAGCTGGTGGTGGATGCCGCCAGCGGTGCGAGCGGCAGCGGCGCGCGCGACCGGAACATGCACAAGAACGTTCTGGAGAGCGCCCGCTATCCCGACATCGTCTTCCGCCCCGACCGCGTGGAAGGCAAAGTGACACTGCAAGGCACGTCGCACGTGGGACTGCACGGCATGTTCTCCATACACGGCGCCGAGCACGACATCACGCTGCCGGTGGTAGTGGAAAACGACGACGGACAGTACGCGGCCACCATGACATTCACCGTGCCCTATGTGCAATGGGGCATGAAGAACCCCAGCACCTTGTTTCTGCGCGTGAGCGACAAAGTAGAAATCACCATCCACACCGTGGCGCGCGCCGCGCGGTAGCCGTGGGGCAGGCCATCGTTTTTTGTGGCCTGCCAACTCACCCTCCGAGTGAACTGTGTCGTACTCTACACCCCGCCTTCGTCAAACAGCCGCAGTTGCCGCGTGGAAACCTCGGTATCCGGCCGCACCCGCTGCACGCCTGCTGGCGGCTGGGATACTACGCGCCGGTGGAGTAGAGGTTACACCTTCCAATGCTGTTCACTGAACCCATTGAGTGGGGCATAGCCCGTTCGGATGCATGCCCTGCTTAGGCGCTCAACTTCTTCTTCTGCACGAGCGAAACGACCTTCCGCGCCGACCGGCGTTGTCGCTTCCTCGCAGCGGCGAGTATTGCCTTCACGTCAAAGGCGCACTTGGAGGCCTGTTCCTCGCGAACGCGCCGGATTTCATCCACAATGTAATCCAGTTTTCCAGCCGCCTCAAGGCTAGTCGGCGCAAGCATGGGGCCTAAGCTGCGCCTCTCGCGCATGGCGGCGATCGCGTTCTTGAAGACCGCCAATTCATCCAACTTGTTTCGAGTACGCAGATTGCGTATAGTAGAAGTGCATGGCGGATACCCCGATGACGGTCGTGGAGACCGCGCGGTTCCTCAAGGACGCGAGACCGCTCATGTCGGATTCGGAGCGCGAAGCATTGGTGGTGTTCGCGGGCGCGAACCCGGAGGCTGGTGAAATCATTCCGGAGACCGGCGGCGTCAGGAAGATCCGCTGGGCCTTCGCCGGGCGAGGCAAACGCGGCGGCGCGCGGGTGATCTACTACTACCGCAACGAACGACTACCGTTATTCCTGCTGGCGGCCTATGGAAAAAACGAGAAGGCGAATCTCAGCAAGGCCGAGCGCACCGCGATGAAGCGGTTGGTTCCCGTCCTGGTGGCGGGGTATCCGGCGAGGAGATAGGAGGGCACAGTGAACACGAAGGCGAAAACCAAGCGGGCAGCGAAGAGGGTGGGCCGAGTTGTGAAAAAGCGTCCCACCGTCGGCGCGCGCATCATCGAGGGGCTGGAGCAGGCGATTCGGTGGACGCGCGGCGAGAACGATAGCGTCCGCGTGACGCTGGTGCATGTGCCGGAAGTGGACGTACGGGAGGTCCGGGCGAAGATGGGTCTCAGCCAGGCGCAGTTCGCGACCAAGTTCGGTTTCCCTCCGGCCACGCTCAGAAACTGGGAGCAGGGCCGGTCGCGCCCGGACGCGCCCACGCGCGTGCTGCTGGCCGTCATCGCGCATCATCCCGAGGCGGTGGAGGACGTACTGCGGAAGGCGAGTTGAGATTCGCGTCGGCCGCCACTTTTAAATCTGCGAGGCTCAGGATCACTTGGCGGCATGGCGCGCGAGCCGGGTAGCCGTCAGGCGGATCCTTTGGTTCGGTCGCCCCCGGGGGTTCTATGTGGGAAGCGCGTACAGCAGGTCACAATATATCTTTTCGACGTTGCCCCGGGGGAAGGACAAATACTCATGCTCTGAACCGATTATCCCCTTGTTGAATTCGACATCCGCTTGGCACAGGATAATGACATGTTTCCCCAAAGCCTTCGCGAACGCAGCCTCACTCAATAGCCAAGAGGAGTCCCCTGGCGTTGCCACACACAGGAAGATGTCTTGCGAACGGATCCTATCCCCCACCTTCTCCGGGATGTCCCTGGCTTCATAGCCCGCACCCTCCGCAACGTCAAATCCAAGCCTCCGGAGAAACGTCATCAGCAATCCTGCGACAGCCTTGCCCGTGTCGTCGAATCGGTGTGCGACAAACGCGGATTTCTTCAGATGTTGAGATCGTCGGCCTCCGCTGACACTTCGAGGTTGCCTTGGCTGATTTCAATACCGCACATGACATTTTCACTCTTCTGGGTGTGCCAATGGGAATGCACCCAAAGGGGCAACGCATGCGGATGCTCCTCCAAAGCCTGAAGAAACTCGGCAAAACTGCCGGCATGAATGGAGCGATTCTCATTTACGAAGACGATGAAGCGCTCATTTCGGCAGTAGCCGGGGTGCTCGGTGTAGTTGCAGCAAGTGAGGTACTCGGCAACCTGCCTAAAGGCCCGGAGCACGTCTAGGTCACTGGGGTACACAGGATACTTGCGGATTTCCTTCATGCAGCTTTGTCTCCCTTCCTTCCATTGGACCGAACATTTCCTGCGCTCTCGCTTGAGTTAGCTTTCCGCAGCCGACCGAACAAACTGCGGACCGGCAGCCATATTCAAGACATATGTGTAGGCCATCGTAAGTCTGACGTCATTTGCGCCGGGCAGTTCCTCACGACGAAGCTCTCGAAGATCCTCGCTCTGCCTATGGAATTTCAACATATCTCAACCGACCGAGCAACGCCCGGATAATTGGCGCCGACAGCCCTTGTCACCACCGGCCGGGCTCGGTGTCCGAAACAGCACATGGCAAGCGTCGGAACGCCATCCTCCAAGCGAACCGTGTTGTAGCTTTACACGCTGCCTTCGTCGAACAGCCTCATTTGCCGCGTGGAAACCTCGGTATCCGGACGCACCTGGTCCGTGCGCAATAACTCCCCCGCCGTGTGCAGTTGTTGCTCCAGCGCTTCGCTTCCAACCGCGTCCAGCGGGCCGATGCGCGTGTTGCCATTCTCCGCCAAGACCGCGAGCACGTTAGCCGTCTTCACGCGGGCGCTGTCGAGCAGGTCCGCGTTGTGACTCGTGACTAAGACCTGTCTTAGCGTGCTGGCTTCCAGTAAAGCGTCCAGCAAAACCGCGGCCGCAGCGGGATGCAGAGTGGCCGCCGGCTCCTCCAGGCCCGCCAATGGTACGCTGCCGGACTGGAACAACGCCACCAGCGCGGCCAGCGCGCGTAGAGTTCCATCCGACATACTGCCGGCCAGGAATCGCCATGGGTTTTCGGAATCCGGAACCTCCTGGCGGAATTCCAGCGTCTCGCGCGGCCCTACGTGGCTCACCTCCACGCCGCGCACGCCCGGCACAATCTTGGAAAGGTATTCCTCCACCCTCGACCGCGCCTCCGGCTGGCGCTTGCCCATGCGATCCAGCACCGAGGCGATGTTGCTTCCATCCCGCGCCAGCAACTCTCCGGCGTCCGGCAGTTGCAGGTCCTTGATGCGGTCGGGATTCGGGTTGTAGAAGCCCATTCGCGCCAGCGCCTCGCAGACGGGGCGGAAATCGGCGGCGGCGTCGGGCAGGTGGAGACGGTCGGAGGCGGTGGCCGCTCCCGGAACGCTGAATCGCACATCGCCCGACAACGCCTCGGTTCCGCTCAGCACGCACTCCTCGTGTTGCACCTCGAAGCCCCCGGCCTTGGCCCCAATGCGGAATGCGTAGCTTCCGGTGGGCCCGCCAGGCACGGCGAACTCCAGCCGTATTCCAAAATGCGTGGGATGGCCGCCGGTGCGCCGCCGCACTTCCTGAATGCCGCCGCGTTCGCGCAGGGCATGATCGAGAGACGTACGCAAGGCATCGGCGACGAACCGCAAGGCATCCAGGAAATTGCTTTTGCCGGCGCCGTTCGCGCCCACCAGAAACGTAAGCGAATGGAGATCGACGTCGCAGGCTTCGATGCTCTTGTAGTTCTTGAGCACCACTCGCGTCAGGAAGGGGGAGTTCGTCATCTTCCGCCGGCGGCGGCCAGAGCCTTGTCGAGGGCGTTCAAAACGGCGCCCGTGGATGCCGCCAACGGCTCTTCGCCCGAAACCACCAGATCGGCGTGTTTCATGGTGGGGTAAACGAACCATTCGGCGCTGGGCAGCACGGTCCGCTGGTACTGCTCGCAAACCGATTCGGGCGTGCGTCCGCGCTCGGCCACGTCGCGCGTCAGCCGGCGATTGAAGCACACGCCGGCATCGGTCAGGATGTACACCTTGGTATCCAGCATGGCGCGCAGCTCGGGCCAGTAGAGGACGAAAAGCCCCTCGACAATTACGAACTCGCTGGGCTCGATGCGCCTGGTCCCGGTGGTGCGGGCGTAATCGGCAAACGAGTAGACCGGCTCGTCGAAGGCGCGGCCCGCCGCGATGGCCTGGAGGTGCTGGTGGAGCAGTTCCCAGTCCAGCGAGTCGGGATGGTCGAAGTTGACTTTCTTGCGCTCAACGAGGGGAATCTCTTCCATGCCGCGGTAGTAGGAATCGAGCGAAACGATGGAGGTCCCGGGCAGCTTCCGAGCAAGCTGTTTCGCCAGCTCGGTCTTCCCCGAGCTGGACGGACCGGCGATGCCGATGATGTGCGCTCTCATTCGCTTGTCGGGGGAGTCATCTCAGTGTACAACCCGAGGACGGCTTCCACAAGGCCAGCGACCGTGAAGACGCGGGCCTCCGCTGCGACCTCAATCCCCAGTCGGCGGGCGGTGCGCGTAGTGACCGGGCCGATGGAGACCACCGGGACTCCGGCCAGCGTCTCCGCACCCGCGGCGGCGACGAAGTTCTCGACCGTCGAGGAGCTGGTAAAGGTGATGCAATCGGGCTTGGGCGCAGCGTCGAACACTTCGCGGGCCTGCCGGGCGGCTTCATCCGGAACCACCGTGCGGTAAGCTTCCACCACGTCGACATGGGCGCCGCGGCGGGCCAGTTCCGCGGGCACCAGGTCGCGCGCCACGGCGGCGCGCGGCAGCAAAACGCGCTGGCCGGCGAGCGGGTACGGCGTGAAGGCTTCGAGCAGTCCTTCCGCGACGTACTCCTTGCCCATCAGGTCCACCTTCAAGTGCAGCGCTTCGATGGCGGCGCGCGTGGCGGGGCCAATGGCACAGATCCTTCCCCGCAGCGCGCGCAGGTCGGTGGCCGAACGGTCCAGGCGGTCCAGGAAGAAGCGGACGCCGTTGGCGCTGGTGAAGATCAGCCAGTCGTAGGAGGAGAGATTGGCGATGGCGCGGTCGAGCGGGCCGCAGTCGGCGGCGGGGCGAATCTCAATGGTGGGTATCTCGATGGCGGCGGCGCCCAGCGCTCCGAGGCGCGCGGAAAGAGCGTCGGCCTGGCCTTTGGCGCGCGTCACCACGATGCGCTTGCCGAATAGCGGAAGGCGCTCGTACCAGTTGAGCTTGTCGCGCAGGCGCACCACCTCGCCCACGATGATGGTGGCCGGCGGCTTCATGCCGCGCGCGGCAATGAGGCCCGGCAGGGTAGCGAGCGTGCCGGTTAGCGTCTCCTGGCAGGGGCGCGTGGCCCAGCGGACGGCCATGGCGGGCGTTTCGGGGGAACGGCCGTGGGCCATCAGTTCGCGCGCGATCTCGGGAAACGTGGTGAGGCCCATAAAGATCACCAGCGTCTCCGCCAGCCCCACCTTGCTCCAGTCGATGCCGGCGACGGCATGCCCGGTCACGAAGCTGACGGCGGAAGTGTGCTCGCGATGCGTGAGCGGCACGCCGGTGTAGGCGGCGATGCCGAGCGGCGTGGTGACGCCGGGGACGATCTCAAACGGGATGCCGGCCGCGGCCAGCGCTTCGGCCTCTTCGCCGCCGCGTCCGAAGATGAAGGGGTCGCCGCCCTTGAGGCGGACCACGGTGAGGCCGCGCCGCGCGCGCTCGATGAGCATGGCGCAGACCTCTTCCTGAGTGAAGGCGTGGGCGGACTTCCTCTTGCCGGCGTAGATACGCTCGGCGTGCGGCGGGGCGAGATCGAGGAGCGCGGCCGGGGCCAGGCGATCATAGAAGACCACGTCGGCCTGCTCCAGGATGCGGCGCCCTTTGATGGTGATGAGTTCCGGATCGCCGGGGCCCGCGCCGATGAGATAGACCTTACTCATACACCCTTTCCAAAATCCTGCGCGCCCCGCGGTGCAGCAACTCTGCGCCGAGTTTGCGGCCGATTAACTCCGCTTCGCCAACCGCGCCTTCGGACTCCCCGCGCACCAACTCGGCCCCATCGGGCGAGGCCACTATGGCTTCGAGGCGCAGGCGGCCGCCGCCCACTGTCGCGTGTGCGCCGATGGGCACCTGGCATCCGCCGCCCAGCGCGGCCAGCAGCCCGCGTTCGGCCGTGACGGCGGCGTGCGTGTCTCGGTGGTCCAGCGCGGCGCAGGCGTCGAACCCGGCCCCGCTGGCGCGGGTCTCGAGCGCCAGCGCTCCCTGGCCGACGGCCGGGCACATCACCTCAGGCGGAAGGATTTCCGCGATGCGGCCGCCCCAGCCGAGCCGCTTCAATCCGGCGGCGGCCAGCAGGATGGCGTCGTACTGGCCTTCATCCAGCTTGCGCAGGCGCGTATCCAGATTGCCGCGCACCGATTCCACGACCAGGTCCCCTCGCATCTGGCGCAGTTGCGCGGCGCGCCGCAGCGAGCTGGTTCCGACCCTGGCTCCCGGGGGCAGATCGGCGAGCGGGCGGCCCACCACGGCGTCGCGCGGGTCCTCGCGCTCCGGCACGGCGGCCAGCACCAGGCCCGCGGGTAGCTCGGTCGGCAGATCCTTCAGGCTGTGCACCGCCAGGTCCGCGCGGCCGTCGAGCAGGGCTTCCTCAATCTCCTTGGTGAACAGACCCTTGGTCCCCACTTTGGCCAGCGGCACATCGGTGATCTTATCGCCGGTGGTCTTGATGATCTCGATGCGGCACACCCGCCCGGCGGCGGTGAGCTGCCGCTCCACCCAACGGGCCTGCCACAGTGCGAGCTGCGAACCGCGCGATGCGATGACCAGCATGAATCAATCCTGAAGGTGAAACGCCTTGCGAATGGCGGCGATCACGTGCGCGCCCTCGGGGTGGCCGGCATGGTTGCGGATTTCGGAAATCGGCCCGTGCGCGATCTTGTTGACGATGCCGTGCGTCACCGCCTCGATGGCCTGCTCCTGCTCCGGCGTGAACGGGCCGTACTTGCGCCGCGTCTTTTCGATTTCGCCCGCGCGGATCTGCTCCAACTGCTCCTGCAAACCGAT
>Ga0224534_1001381_pt1 | contig 12904 bp, 12 predicted proteins | sample 714E12024metaG_FD_172012 | JGI IMG/M metagenome (GOLD analysis project Ga0224534, IMG submission 172012) | Peat soil microbial communities from Stordalen Mire, Sweden - 717 E1 20-24 | ecosystem: Environmental > Terrestrial > Soil > Wetlands > Peat | place: Sweden: Norrbotten County, Stordalen... | reverse complement strand
ACGAGTCGGACATCGTTGTCGCCGGCGGAATGGAAAACATGAGTCTGTCGCCCTATCTCTCACCGGGTGTGAGGCAGGGTTTGAGAATGGGCAATGCTCAGATGATTGACGAAATGATCTATGATGGTTTACGATGCGCCATCAATGATGTGCATATGGGCATCACCGCGGAAAACATAGCTGAAAGGTATGGCATTACCCGGGAAGAGCAGGATTCCCTTGCGCTGGCCAGCCAGCAAAAGGCAGCCAGGGCCTCTGAATCCGGCCGCTTTAAGGATGAGATTGTTCCCGTTGCCGTTAAGAAAAAGGGAGAGACCGTTCTTTTTGAAAAAGATGAGTTTATCAGGCCCGGGACTACCATGGAAATCCTGGCGAAACTCAAGCCGGCATTTAAAAAGGATGGCACCGTTACAGCGGGAAACGCCTCCGGTCTCAATGACGCGGCTGCTGCTGTAGTTCTCATGTCAACTGACACGGCACAAGAACTGGGCATTAGACCCCTGGCGATCGTTCGCGGCTCAGCAAAAGCAGGCGTAGATCCTGCCATTATGGGGATGGGTCCTGTTCCTGCTTGCCGAAAAGCCCTGAAGAGGGCCGGGATCGTAGTGGGTGACCTTGATCTGATAGAGGGCAACGAAGCCTTTGCGGCCCAGTGCATCGCCGTGGCCAGGGAACTGGAACTGCCTCCGGATAAAACCAATGTTAATGGAGGGGCTATTGCTATAGGACATCCCATTGGGGCCTCCGGCGCCCGAATTCTGGTCACTCTTGTTCATGAAATGCAAAAGCGTGCAGGCGCCCGCTATGGCCTAGCTACCCTCTGTGTCGGTGGCGGCCATGGAGTTGCCATGGTGGTTGAAAAAACTTTATAGCTGCTTGAAGTTATCTTTTTCTTATGCGGTGTTGAGCGACTGGGGGCATGGATCGTCTATTGTTATGTTGTTTGCAACCGATAAATTAACAAACAAGATGGTGCATTACCGCTATATATACGTGGGCGGCCATCTTGGGCAATGGACTGTTGTAGTGAACGCGCCTCAAATCATATAATAATCTCACAGAATGAGGGTAGTTTGTATAAAAAAATATAAATAGAATAAATAGAATAATCCTTGAGTTATAGTACCTCTTTATGGTATTATATATAGTAGTATATCCGTTACGACGAGTTGAGCCGGGAAGCCCACCCCTTTCAAGGGTGGGATGAGGTGCTGTCTTGCATAGTAGGGGTAAAATCCGCATGTGAGGCAGCTAAAGCTAGAAAATCGAGAAACAAAGGGTGGGGGCATCCAACCCTTGGAGAGAAGGAGTAAGACCCGTTGAGGGCATCCTTCGATGAACCGGAATCCCATGACTTCAGTCGTGGGAGTATGTCAAGAAGTTGGCGATATCCGAACCCTCTCGAAGACACTGAACCCACCTTACGAAGGCACCAACCCACCGTATCGCTCTCCGATGTCTCCAGACACCCGGACAAGGCCGCCGAGGCCCCGGCCGGTCCAGCAAGCCAATCAACTTCTACCCGCAAATATGTACACCTCCTTCAAGCTCGGTTTTGACGGAAGGTAGCCTGCTTCAAGCAGCAGGTCGTGCGTATCGTATCAGGGGGTGATCGCCGCAAACTGCTTCAAGGAACGAAGAATATCTGCTGTAGGTTTTTTATGGTGACCAAATTAAATTAATTAGGAGGGAATAAAAATGTTTGATGATCAGTTTACGAAAATGTGGAACATATGGCCAGGTATGTCTAGCGCCCAGGAGAAGCTATTCAACCCGTGGAAGGATTTGATGTCAGTCTTTCAGCCCGAAAAGATGCCCGGTAATGCTATGGAGAACATTGGTCGATTCTATCAGGACTGGATGAAGATGTGGGAAGAGGGCTACAAGGGGAACCTGAATTGGTCACCCGGCACCTTTCCAAAAGAGACGCTGGAAAAGATGACTCAGGCCGCATCCCTCTACACCAAGCTGCTTTCTTTCTGGAACTCCTTCTTCGAGCTATCTGGCAGTGTAAGCGAGGAAAAGCGGAACGAACTCTTTCAGAAATGGATCGGCAATTACAACTCTGTCTTGGACGGTTTCCTCACGTTGTTTTTCCCCGAACAGATCAAGACCATGGTTATGGGATCAGCAGAATGGACTAAAGTCTATCCGCAGTTTTATGCCAACTTCTTCAGCCCCTGGATGGATAAATCCCCCGAGCTGCAGGCCCTCTTTAGTAAAGTACTGATCGGTGATCAGAAAGCCTTCGCCGATTTTTCGGAACTCTGGAACAAGACATTCATGGAAACATACGATAAGGGCCTCAATCTTCCCACCGTCGGCTTGAGCCGCGAGAACATCGATAAAGTGATGGAGAGCCTGAAAGCATATACAAAATACGAGACCACCATCAACGAATTCAATGCCCTCATCTACGGGGTTGGCTACGATGCGATGACGAAGTTGTTGAAAAAAATGCAAGAGTTAACAGAAGGGGGCAAGGCGCCCGAAACCTTCAATGACTTTTACCAGCTTTGGTGGAAGGCAAACGAGGAGACCTACCTGGAACTGTTCAAGACTGACACCTTTTCCCAGATGCTCGGAAAAACGGTCGGAGCCTGGTCCGATTTCAAGAAAAGCTTCGACGAGGGGATTATCGACTTCATGAAACCGTTCCCCATTCCCAATCAAAAAGATATGGACTCCATCAATAAAACAGTCTATGAACTAAAGAAGGCCGTCAAGGAACAGGCCAGGGAGATCGAAAATCTCAAGGCAAAAATAGGGAAATCAGAGGGTAAAAAAGAGGAGGAAAAATAATGCCTTCTTCCTCCTGGAACCCTATGAGGGCAGTTGAAGAGGCCCTGGAGATCAACAAAAAGCTGGTTCAGGAACTTGATACATTGCTTTCAATCAAAGAAATAGATGTCGATCTTACCCCCAAAGATGTGGTCTATGAAGAGGACAAGTTGAAACTCTACCGCTACCGGCCGGTCAGCGAAAAGATTATCCCGGTGCCGCTCCTGATCGTCTATGCTCTGGTTAATCGCCAGTACATGATGGATCTGCACACAAAACGCAGTCTGATTCAGAATTGGCTGCAACAGGGCCTGGATGTCTACATCATCGATTGGGGGTATCCCGACCGGTCGGACAGGTACCTGGGGATGGAAGATTACATCGATGGCTATCTCAACAACGTGGTCGATGTTGTCCGCCAACGGAGCGGTGTCGATAAGATCAACATACTGGGTGTGTGCCAGGGAGGCACCTTCAGTATCATCTATTCCGCCCTCTATCCCGAAAAGATCAGAAACCTCATCACACTGGTCACTCCGTTTGACTTCAGCGTCAAGGATGGCTTGCTGTTCTGCTGGAGCAAATACATTGATGTTGACCGTTTCGTTGATGCCTTCGGGATGATTCAGGGAAATTACATGAACATGGGTTTTCTGATGCTCAAACCGTTCCAGCAGGGGCTGGACAAATATATCAGTTTGCTGAACAGCGGCGGCGGTGACAGGGAGACGGTCATGGATTTTCTGCGCATGGAAAAGTGGATCTTTGACAGCCCCGATCTGACCGGTGAGTTTTACCGGAAGTTTATTAAGGATCTGTTCCAGGATAACTTGCTGATCCAGAATAAACTGATGCTGGGCGGTCGCCTCGTCGACCTGCAAAAGATCAAGATGCCCCTGCTCAACGTCATTGCCGAGCATGACCACCTGGTGCCCCCTTCTTCAAGTATGCCGCTGAACAAGGCCGTTGCCAGCACTGACACCCAGACAATTCTCTTCCCTGGCGGACATATAGGTCTTTTTGTCAGTTCCAGGTCCCGCAAAGAGATGGCGCCAGCGGTGGGCAACTGGATCAGCGAGAGGTCTCAGGTTGAAAACGAACCACAGGCCAAGCCGTTGACGGCGCCTCAGCTTGAAAACGAACCAGAGTCCAAGTCTTTGACGGCGTCACAACCAGAACCGTTGGCGCCACAACCACAGGCCAAGCTGTTGACGGCGCCTCAGCTTGAAAACGAATCACAGGCCAAGTCTTTGACGGCGCCACAACCACAGCCCAAGCCGTTGACGAAACCAAGAAATAAATAAAGTGAGTGGCGAGGCACTATTGCTTAACAAACTTGCTTAAACAATACTTAGGTTTAGTTGAAGCTTTATCTAATTCTAAATTGAATGAAGCGTTTTTGTGCGGTTTTGTGCGACTGGGGGCCGGGATAATCTTCCGGTTCCCTCCTTGATTTCAAGCAGATAGTTCTGGAGTATTTCCCGTCGCTTGCAACATTCTGCTCTAGTCCTGAAGCCCTGGTCTTTAAAGAAGGATACCATCAAAATTGGGAGGGTCAATCATGAGACTGAAGGATAAGGTTGCACTGATCACAGGTGGCTCCAAAGGCGTAGGGGCTGCCACAGCAAAGCTTTTCGGACGGGAAGGAGCGGCGGTGGCGGTAGTCGATCTCGATGCCGAAAAGGGCGCCAAATTATGCGAGGAGATCTCGGCAGGCGGCGGAGCGGCGGCCTTTTTCCAGGCTGACGTCGCAGATCGCATCGGCGTCAAGGCGATGGTGGAGTCGGTAATGGCAAGATACAACCGGATCGATATCCTGGTCAACAATGCCGGGATCATCCGCGACGCCATGCTCGTAAAAATGATGCCGGAGCAGTGGGATGCGGTACTGGCCGTAAACTTGACCGGCGTATTCAACTGTACGCAGGCAATTGTCCCACTGATGATCCAGCAGGGTGGCGGCAGGATCCTCTGCGCCTCGTCAGTTGTAGGTGTCTACGGCAATATCGGCCAAACGAACTACGTGGCCTCGAAGGCCGGGGTGATCGGAATGGTCAAGGTTTGGGCAAAAGAACTCGGTCGCAAGGGGATCACGGTCAATGCCGTGACACCGGGTTTTATTGCTACCGACATGACTGCTTCACTACCCTCGAAGGTGATCGATCTGATGAAAGATAGGACGCCTCTGGGAAGATTAGGCACCCCGGAGGACGTGGCCCATGCCTACCTGTTCCTGGCCTCCGATGAAGCCTCCTTTATTACTGGAGCAGTTCTCTCGGTGGATGGCGGCCTCATTCCATAGGGAACATCCCCGTTGGAGAACTGCTACGGATTAGGAAACCATGTGCTTCGAGAACGCCAACCAAAACAGGAGGCTACCCTGTAGACCCGCAAATAATACCGCTCGGTTCGATTGTAAAGGTTCGGCATTTTCTCAGGTTTAGGAACGAAGAGATCATTAACTTGGGAAAACAGGACAAAGTATCGGCATAATGCAGGAAGATTTACGTGCGGGGTAGAAATCTCAAGCGGTTCTACCCCGCCCGGCATTGGAGAGGAGAACATTTGGCACTCCGTGATCTTTTCCGTGATCTTGTGAGCAAAAATAAGTGCCCATCATTAACAATTTTTAAAGTAAAAGTATCGTACACTTTTTCGTGTTGGTTGGACTATATTGGTCATGTCAAAACCTGATTGAACATCCGTTAAGGTCAATAAGGCTCGTCTACCAGAGCCGGTTTGTACTTAAGTATCATGAAATCAAACAGTTTCCATTCCGCTATCAGGAGATTGTAGATTGTCCTGAGATGAGATATCTAAGGATCGAGAATTGTTAGAGTTTCTATCCGAATATTTTTGATATTTCACAAAAAATAACAGCCCTGCTTAGGGCTGTTTCCTGTTAACGCCCAGATGGTTCATTAGGGCATCTTGCAGAATATGCGAGAAGTTGACCCGATTTTTTTCCGCCAAATCGTTAAGCCATTTCGGAAGAGTAAGGGTTTTTCTTGATTGCCCTGTCTTCCATCTTGTCCCGGAATGGTAGCATCCAGGCCTCAACGAGAACGACCACCTGGTTATCCTCGACCTGAAGCCGACTGCCTTTGGTAGGGGTAGGGATGGGGTCACCGTCTTGCTCCATGCTGTAGAGGCGCAGAGATAGAGCATCTTTCGCCATTCCGAAAGCCTCTTCCTCTGAGTCGCCACAGGTAAGGCAGCGATATCGTCAACAACAGTCATTTTCAATATCACTCTTAACCAAACTCATCTGTCCACCGTCGGCGGGTACGTTTGTGTAAGGTATGCACAGAGACCCTCCGGAGCCTTATCAATGTTGTATCCTGCGCAGGGAGCTTGCCAGCCCAGGACAACAACAACTTACCAGGCTGACACACCACTCGCCTATGAAAGTCGGATAAGCCAATAGAAGTGAGACAGGCACCAAATATCGTCAATCCCCATATGATTTATCGGTGACGTTAAATTCGGAGGGGATTGACGTGCTTACAAAGCTGTTCATGGAAACAGCTATTTCTTTTCTTCAGGGACTTGTCTTTCTTTCCGCCTACATCAGCAACAATGTGTTCCCCCAGCCGCTTTCCGAAGCCGATGAATCCAGTTGCCTACAAAAACTGAAACAGGGTGACGAGGAGGCCCGAAACATCCTGATAGAGCACAACCTGAGGCTCGTCGCCCATATAATAAAGAAGTTTGACGCCACAGGCGAGGATATCGATGATCTGATCTCCATCGGCACCATTGGGCTGATCAAGGCGATCAACACCTTCAACCTGGATAAAGGGACCAAGCTGGCCACCTATGCTTCCAGGTGTATCGAGAACGAGATTCTGATGTTTCTGCGTGCCGCCAAGAAGAACAGGGGCGAGGTATCGCTCTACGATCCGATTGGGACGGACAAGGAGGGGAACGAGGTGACCCTGCTTGACGTGCTGGGAACCAATTCGGAGGCTGTCTCGGAGATAGTGGAAAACTTCTTCGAGGAGCGGCGACTGCTGGAAAAAGTGAAAAACCTGAGCAAGCGTGAGCGCAAGGTGCTGGAGTTGAGGTACGGCCTGTTTGGCGGGCTGCGGCAGACCCAGCGGGAGATCGCCCGGCTGCTGGGAATATCTAGGAGCTACGTTTCCCGGCTGGAGAAAAGAGCGATCAGGAGGCTGCTGACGGAACTGTCCGACGGCAACTAGGCCAATACCGTTGAAATTCCTACCCAAACAATCACCAAAACACTTTCCGTCTTCTGAACCCACCGGCGCCTCGTCAGAATCAGGGCTGCCTGAAAGGCTCCATTGAATAGTTCAGGCCTCAGCTCTAACGGCGGCCAGACAGCCTGTCATTGCTAAATGTGGGATCATATGCTACTGTATTCAGGACGGACGCCTGCAGCCAGCGTAAAGATGTGGAAACGCCAAGGCGGCGGTGGCCGCGCGACGTCTATACGGCGGGTCCTGAGAGTTGAACCAAGTGCAGCGGTCATATTATCCCTTGAGTGAGTTTTTGCGGGAGCGGTTCGGGCACCGCGTCATCAAAATTCCTGTGCATGCCGGTTTTGACTGCCCCAACCGCGATGGCCGGGTGGGCAGGCAAGGCTGTATCTTCTGCTGGAACCCGAGCTTCAGCCCGGCCCTGCAGGAGTCGGCTGCGTCTTTGACGGAGCAGATCCGGGCCGGCAGGGAAGCGGTCAAAGGCGCTAGCGCTGATAGACGCAAGTTTCTGGTCTACTTTCAGTCGTACACAAATACCTATGCCCCGGTTGACAAACTACGGAGGCTCTACGACACAGCCTTGGCGGAGCCGGATGTGGTCGGGCTTTGCATTGCTACCCGCCCTGACTGCGTGCCTGGGCCGGTGTTGGACATGCTGGAGGGGTATGCCCGGCGGTGGCACCTGTGGCTGGAACTGGGGCTGCAATCAGCCCACGACCGCACTCTGGCCGTGATCGGGCGTGGGCATACCCTGGCGGCTTTTGAGGATGCGGCTGCCAGGAGCAGCGGCAGGGGTTTTTACGTATGCGCCCACGTGATTCTGGGGCTGCCCGGCGAGGGGCGCTGGGAAATGATGGAGACGGCTGATTTCTTGAGTTCCCAGCCGGTGCAGGGCGTTAAGATTCACCACCTTCAGATAATCGCCGGCACTCCCCTGGAGGCCATGTACCGGTGTGGCCGGGTGGCGCCGCTGGGCCTCGACGAATACCTGCAGTTGGTCTGCGATTTCTTGGAAAGACTGCGCCCCGACATCACCATCCACCGCCTGATGGGCGACGTGCTCGATGACAGCCTGCTGCTAGCTCCGCGCTGGCCGGAAGGGAAGGCGCAGGTCATCAGCGCCGTGGAGCGGGAGCTGAGGCTCAGGGGCAGCCGGCAGGGGAGCCGCTGGCTTCCGGACAAGGGAGAAGAAAAGGTGGGTTGGGACCGATGATGAGCTTTGATCTGTTGCGCCCGGGGCGTATCTGTGGTTCCATCCTGGATGTATCCCTGCCGGAGCTGTCGCGGAGGGGTATCAGGGGTATCATCATCGATATAGACAACACCCTGACGGAGTGGCACAGCCCCATCCTGCCGGAGGGCGCCGCAGCGTGGTTGGAGCAGGCAGGGCGGGAGGGTATCCGGCTCTGTTTTGTATCCAACAACTCGGCCAGGCGCGCCCGGGATGTGGCTGACAAGGCGGGCATCCCGTTCGTCGCCAAAGCCCAGAAACCGAGGCGCCGCAGCTTCAGGAAGGCCATGGAGATCATGGGCACGGCCCCCGGGCAGACGGCAGTGATTGGAGACCAGCTCTTCACCGATATCCTGGGGGGGAACCGGATGGGCCTGTTGACGATTCTGGTAACCCCGATCAGCAGGCATGAATTCTTTGGGACCCGGTTGATGCGGTTGGTGGAAGCGGTATTTATCAGGAGAATGTGATATACCACTTTTGAAGTGGGAATCCTCAATCAGGCTTGATTTCGGGCCGTTCCACCCAGAACAGGTTAAATCATTGCTGGGAATAGGCGACCAGGTACACTGCCTCTTTCCGGGCGTGCCCCCGGTTGCGGTTCAAGAATTTCTCAACTTCCATCAGTTTCTTGGTCTCCTCTTCAGTGAGAGCGGCGATGAGGAAATTATCCAGCCTGCTATCGTTTGACATTTAGTTAACCTCCACCCGAACTTCATCTTAATTTTAGCCAATCCGGGGGGCTTTTATGTGCGGAGCTTGCGGAGCAATAGCAATTTCCCTCAACATCAGGTTCGGGTCACGTCTGTTTCTGAGATGCCGTGCACCTGTAAATGTAGTACAATATTTGCAAAAGTATAAGGTGGTGTGAAGCATGAAATGGGAAGAAGTCAGAAGAATTTATCCCGACAGATTCGTGAAAATGCAGATTCTGCAGGATCGGATCGAAAATGACGTTCATTATATCGACGAGGTGGCCGTGATCAAGGCTTTTACCGACAACAAGGAAGCTACCAGGGAGTTGGTACGGGCTAAAAATGATATCGTCGTTTTCTCCACTTATCACGAAAAACTGGAAATACCTATCAAAAGGATATTTGGCTTTGGTGGTATCGACTGATGAAGCTGGAATTGCGCAAGGGTCTTTTGTTAACTTCACTCAAAGTCTTCCGTTTCACCACTCCGTATGGGGGGCGGTAGCTTGATTAACGGTAGCACCAGGATCTACGGGATCATCGGCGATCCCGTGGCCCATTCACTGTCGCCGCTGATGCAGAACAGGGCGTTTGGCGCCTGCGGGCTCAACTGCTGCTATGTTCCCTTTCAGGTTGATGCCGCCGGCCTGCCGGTTGCTGTCGCCGCCGTGCGCGTCCTGGGGCTGGGCGGGGTCAATGTTACCATTCCCCACAAGGAGCGGGTGATGGAGCACCTGGATGAGGTTGACCGGAGCGCCGCCCTGATCGGGGCCGTGAACACCATCGTCAACCGGGACGGGCGCCTCATCGGCCATAATACGGACGGGGCCGCCTTTCTCGCCTCGCTGCATGACGGCGGATTTGATCTTGGGGGTAAGAGGATTGTCCTGTTGGGCGCCGGAGGGGCTGCCCGGGCGGTGTCCTTTGTCATGGCGCAATCCGGCATCAGCAGCCTGGCCATCTTCGACGTGATCGGGACTAAGGCCGGGAAGCTGGCGGCAGACCTGGCGCCGGTTGCCAGTTGTCCAATCTCGGCCGGGGAGTTGACGAGCGGCGGCTTGCCTGTTGCCCTGGCGGAGGCCGACCTGCTGGTCAATGCCAGCCCGGTGGGGATGTTTCCAAACCATGAGGCTCGGCCTCCGGTCGACCCGCGGCGGTTGACCGGAGGGACGCTGGTTTACGACCTGGTCTACAATCCGCTCAGGACAAAACTGATCAGCGAGGCCGAAGCCAGAGGCTGCCGGGTGTTGAGCGGCGCCGGGATGCTGGTTTATCAGGGGGCGCTCGCCTTTGAGTTGTGGACAGGGTGCAGGGCGCCGGTGGAGACCATGCGCCAGGCGTTGGAAGAAGCATTGCAGGAATGACCGGAGAGAATTGAGGAGTTTATGATGCGGTTTTTGACGGCAGGAGAGTCGCACGGACAGGCTCTGACAGTGATCATTGAAGGCTATCCGGCAGGAGTGCCATTCGATAGGGTGCTGATCGACGCCCAGTTGGAACGGCGCCAGGCCGGATACGGACGCGGGGCGAGGATGCGGATCGAGCATGACCGGGTCGAGGTCCTGGCCGGCATCCGGAATGGGATCAGCCTGGGAAGTCCGATCGCCTTGCTGATCAGCAACCGGGACTGGGAAAACTGGCGCGATGTGATGGCGCCTGATCCCGGAGAGGTCGATCCCGGAAGGGCGGCCGACAAGAGAGTGACCAGGCCGCGGCCGGGGCACGCCGATCTGGCGGGTGGCCTGAAGTACCGCCAGGATGACCTGCGCAACATCCTGGAGCGGGCGAGCGCCCGGGAGACTGCGGCCCGGGTGGCCGCCGGCACTACCGGGCGAATCCTGATCGAACAGTTGGGGTGCAGCATCTTCAGCCACGTGGTACAGATCGGAACGGCGAGGGTTGAAGAGCAGGAACATCCTGACTACGCCACCCTGAAAGAAGGCGCTGCCGCCTCCCCGGTGGCCTGCGCCGACCAGGCCGCCGAAGCGGGGATGATGCGTCAGATCGAGGAGGCATCATCCGCCGGGGATACCCTGGGCGGGGTTTTCGAAGTGGTCTGCCTCGGCCTGCCACCCGGTCTGGGCAGCCATGTGCACTGGGACCGGCGCCTGGATGCTTCCCTGGCGGCAGCCGTGATAAGCATCCCCAGCGTGAAAGGAGTGGAGATCGGCCTGGGCTTCCGGGGCGCTGCTGTCCCCGGTTCATCCTACCATGATGCCATCCACGCCGGCCGCGGGTGGGGGTTTTATCGGGCTACGAATCATGCCGGTGGCACCGAGGGCGGCATTAGTAACGGGGAGCCCCTGGTAATTAGAGGGGCGGTCAAGCCGGTGCCGACTCTGGGTAAGCCGCTGCCGAGCGTCGACCTCGCTACCGGTGAGAGCGTGGTAGCGGCGGTGGAGCGTAGCGATTCCTGTGTCGTCCCTGCGGCAGGGGTGATTGCCGAGGCGATGGTGGCGTGGGTGCTGGCCGGGGCGATCACCGACAAATTCGGCGGAGATACCCTGGAGGAGATCAGGGGGCGGCTGCGGGAGTACCAGGATTATGTCAACCACCGTTAGGTGAAAGAGGAGCAGGGGTGCGGCTGTTGATCAGGCAGAACATAGTGCTCACCGGCTTTATGGGGACCGGCAAGACGGTGACCGGCCAGATGCTGGCCGACAGGCTGGAGATGCTCTTCATCGACACCGACAGAGAGGTGGAAGCGGCTACCGGCCTCGATCCGTCCGAGATCTTCCGCCGGTACGGCGAGAAACGCTTCCGGTCCGAAGAGAGCCTGGTTGTGGCAAGGGTTGCCCGGTTTGAGGGATACGTCATCGCCACCGGGGGCGGGGTGGTTTTGAATGCCGACAACATGGCGAACTTACGCAGGAAGGGCGTGATCATCCTGCTGGAGGCCAGGCCGGAGGTGATTGCCAGGCGGGTCTCCCGGGTCGATGACCGCCCCCTGCTCTCCGCGAGCCAGCAGGGGCCCCTGCTGGGGAGGATCGAGGCGCTGATGAGGCAGAGGGCGCCCTTTTATGAAGACCACAATTTCAGGGTCGACACGTCGGAAATGAGCCCGGAGCAGGTTATGGCCGAGATTCTGGCCTATTTGGAGCAGATGCCGGACGTAAGCGATCGGAATTCAGAATAAGAAGCAAGCAGAGGCAAGAAGCGGATACTCCACCAAGAGAGTACCCGGGCGTGTTCAACTGGGTCTTGGCTTCAGAGGGGGATTGCTTTCCCCCACTGATAAAGGAGACTGGCTATGGAACGATTGACTGTGGAACTGGGAGAGCGCAGCTATCAGATCATGATCGGCTTCGCCGATTTGGATCAACTGGGGGCAAACCTGCAGCCACTGAACCTGGCCGATCGCATCTGCCTGATCACCAATACTACTGTCGGCAAGCTCTATGGCGGCAGGGTGAAGTCGGTGCTGGCGGATTCCGGCTACGCCGTCAGTTATTACGAGGCGCCGGACGGGGAGGAGTACAAGACGCTGCAGTCTGCCGCCGCCATCTATGACCACCTGGTAGACGGCGGGATGGAGCGGGGCAGCGCCGTGGTGGCGCTGGGGGGAGGCGTGGTCGGCGACCTGGCGGGTTTTGCGGCTGCCACCTATATGCGGGGGGTACCGCTGATCCAGGTGCCGACGACCCTGTTGGCGCAGGTTGATAGTTCGGTCGGGGGCAAGGTAGCCGTTAACCACCCCCGGGGTAAAAACCTGATCGGCTGTTTCTACCAGCCCAGGCTGGTCTTTGCCGATCTACAGATGCTGAGGACGCTGCCGGAGCGGGAGATCAGGGCCGGTATGTCCGAGGTGATCAAGTACGGCGTCATCTGGGACTCGACCTTCTTCGCCTTTCTGGAGCAGCACCTCGGCCGGATCCTCAACTTGGAACCCGACGCCTTGATGGAGACTGTCAAACGGTCGTGTGCCATCAAGGCGGAGGTCGTCTCCGGGGATGAGCGCGAACAGGGCCTGCGCGCTA
>Ga0224534_1001379_pt1 | contig 12913 bp, 10 predicted proteins | sample 714E12024metaG_FD_172012 | JGI IMG/M metagenome (GOLD analysis project Ga0224534, IMG submission 172012) | Peat soil microbial communities from Stordalen Mire, Sweden - 717 E1 20-24 | ecosystem: Environmental > Terrestrial > Soil > Wetlands > Peat | place: Sweden: Norrbotten County, Stordalen... | reverse complement strand
TTTCAAAACCCTTTGGACGCTCCGCGGGTTGCTAAATCGCTTTGTGGACGCGACTGAAATCGATATAGCTCCGTGGGCCAAGATTTTGAAAGATGGCCTGGTTGAGTTTAAACAGAAGCAGAAGAGATACCGGGACCTGCAAGCGAAACGCAGGGCCACCCCGTCCCGTCCTACGCAGCCTGAGTAGCCAGCGTGGCATCTGCCAACGCCGCGACCTCTTGGAACGACCAGACATGATTTGAGATTCCCGCTGCCATCGCAGGCGTGATTCGTAGGGTCTGGTGGATGCGCACGAAATTGTAGTGCATGTAGTGGAGCGCCACGGCCGCTTCGTGGTTCTGAACCTTCTTCGAGAAGCCGTTCGTCAAGCGGGTGAACCGGCGCATGGACATGCGCATCGTGAGGTTCTGGCGCTCGACGTAACTGGTGCTGATGTGCCTCGGGTCTGGATCGCCAAGGCGTATGATCTTCTCCGCTCCGGCACAGACCGCCGGGCTGTACCGCTTTTGGCTCTCGGGCGAGTTGCCAAAATACTTCACCAGTTGCGCGTAATCGACTTCATCGGCAAACGCGTCGATGACGGCGTTCAGATAGACCTTGTGCCCCTCCGTCGTGAGTTGCACGCGGTTGGCCAGCCGCCGCTCCAGACCGGCGATGAACTCGGTTGCGCAGCCGGCATCTCGCGTACCGACCAGCCAGCAGGGAACGAGTTTGGTATCGGCGTCGATGGCGACCCAAACCCAGGCATCGCCGACGATGCGCTCCTCAGCCATCTTCTGGGTGACGTTCTTCTGCTTGCAACCGATGAAACTCCAGATCTCGTCGCATTCCAGCCGGCGGCACTTCAGGTTACGCAGAACGCGGTCCTGGTAGTGGTAGCAGGCCGTGCCCACATCAACCAGCAGGCGCGTCACCGTTCGCTTCTCGCGGCCCAACATGCGGCAGACGGAGCGGACCGAGTTGCCCTCAACCAGGGCGGCGAGGATCTGGGCGCGTTCATCGAGGTTCAAGCGGTTTATGTATTGATTATACGCGACCGCTCGCGCATAATCAAGAAGAAAATGAATTACACTGAAAATGCGAAAGGGCCGATTGCGAGTCGGCCCCAGGATATTTGGTTGCGGGGCTGCGTTCCGCCACGTCTTGAGGATACCATGTGCTCTGCGACCGAGGAAGCCGTGCCGAGGGTGGAGATCTATCAACTTCACGAACCGCCCGAAGCCGAAGGAGTTACCGAGATGCAGTTCAGGCTGGTCTACCGTGGGCCGCTTCCCTCGGAAAGCGCGGGCGACTCCCGCAAAAAGGCAAAGAACGCTATTCGTAAAGTGCTCCATCCACAGTTGGCGGCGTTGTGGAAGTGGAAGTCTGCTGACCATGGGATGCTTCGATTTGCGGCAAACCCCGCGGTAGATGCTAAAGGCGGCCCGGGGGAAATTGCAGAACTGTCACCGCCGGTGCAATAATCCCCAAAGTGCCGGTTGAAAATTCCCCAGCCCCCGTGAGGTGGTGTATACCCGCATTGAGTCCATTTTGGAGGAGGTGCGGCGAGGTGCTACGGGGGAAGGACGTGCACGAACTTGAAGAGATGAAGCAGATGGGCCTGAGCGTCTTGGCCATCAGCGAGGTGACGGGGTACGACCGCAAGACGGTTCGGAAGTACCTGCTCGAGCCGGAAGGGTTGCCCAGTTACGGGCCGAGAGTTTTACAGCCCAGCAAGCTGGATCCGCACAAGCCGTATCTGGAAGATCGGCTGACCGCGGGCGTGTGGAATGCCCAGGTTCTGCTGCGGGAGCTTCGCCAGCGCGGCTACGACGGCGGCTACACGATTCTGAAAGAGTGGCTGCATCCACAACGGGCGGCCGCGTGTGCGGCGGCAGTGCGCCGCTTTGAGACGCCGCCAGGCAAGCAGGCGCAAGTCGATTGGGGCCACCTGGGGTATCTCGACATCGACGGCGGAGCGCACCGCATCTGGGGCTTCGCTATCACCTTGGGGTACAGCCGGCGGATGTGGGCGCAAGCCGCGCTGGACCAAAAGCTGGGGACGCTTCTGCGCATGCATGAAGCCGCCTTCCAAGAGTGGGGCGCGGTGCCGGAGGAGATCCTCTATGACCGCATGAAGACCGTCTGGCTGGACACCGACGAGCGGGGCGAGGTCATCTGGCATCCGGTGTTTTTGGACTTCGCCCGCTACTGGGGATTCAAGCCGCGGCTGTGCCGGCCCTATCGCGCGCAAACGAAAGGGAAGATCGAGTCGGGTGTGAAGTACGTCCGGAGGAACTTCGTATGCGGCCTGCTGGGCCGAGAGCCGGCGTGCCTGATGGACTTCAACAGCGAGTTGCGGCAATGGGTGGAGACGGTGGCCAACCGCCGGGTGCATGGGACCACCAACGAGCAGGTGATCTTGCGGTGGGAGGCGGATCGGTTGGCCATGCAGCCGTTCAGCGGCCGCCCGCCGTATCCCTACAGCGACGATGAATTGCGCCAGGTGGCGCGGGACGCTTACGTGAGCTGGCAGGCCAACCGGTACTCGGTGCCCTGGCAATACGTCGGCAAGGAAGTCTGGGTGCGAGAGCAAGCCAATCAAGTGGAGGTGCACTACGGCAGCGAGCGGATCGCAGTGCATGCGCGTGCCGCGCGAAGACATCAGGTGATCACCCAGCGATTGCATCACGATGGCATTCCACTCGGAGCCACCAACGGTGGCGGCAAGATTCTGATCCACATGCGGGAAATGGCGCCCGCGGTGGAATCCCGATCGCTGGCCGCCTACGAGAGCCTGGCGATGGGAGGTGCGCAATGACGCCCATCGAACGGTTACAAAACGCGCTGACCACCTTGGGGCTGAAAGCGGTGGATGCCCGCCTGGAGGGGCTGCTGGAGCAGGCGTCCAAGAAGGAACCCAGCTATGCCGACTTCCTCGATGAGGTGCTCGCGTGCGAAGTGGATGCGCGGCGCAGCCGGTATTTGCGGGCGCGCCTGCAACTGTCACACCTGCCGTTCGTGAAGACCTTCGACCAGTTCGATTTCGCTTTTCAGCCCTCGATCGACGAACGGCAGGTTCGCGAACTGAGGACGCTTCGCTTTGTCCACGAGGCGAGCAATGTGATTTTGTTGGGGCCGCCCGGCGTGGGCAAGACGCACCTGAGCGTGTCCCTGGCGGAGGCGGCGATCCAGGCCGGCTTCGGCGCCTACTTCATCACCGCGCACGATCTGGTCACGGATCTGGGCCGAGCTTACCGGGAAGGACGGCTGGACCGGCGCATGCGGATCTATCTGGCTCCCAAGATTCTGATCATCGACGAAATGGGCTATCTGCCCTTGGACGACCTGGGAGCCACGATTTTCTTCCAGTTGGTGAGTGCCCGCTACGAGCGAGGCAGCATCATCTTGACCAGCAACAAAAGCTACGGCGATTGGGGTTCCATCTTCGGGGATACGATCATCGCGACCGCGATTCTGGATCGCCTGCTCCACCATTCCACGACCATCAACATCCGAGGGGAGAGCTATCGCCTCAAGGATCGCCGACGGGCCGGGCTGCTGCCCAGAGCCGAGGATCAACAACCGCCGCCCGCCATGGTGGCGATGAATCTGGCTGACGCCCCGAACAGTCGTACCAAGCGGAGCCATTCGTTATGAGTTTTCTAAGGCATGACGAGATCTATCGGTCCGATGTGGTTTGGGCTGTGCGCCGAGGCTCCGCCTCGGCGAGCCCCTGCTGGGGACAGTCTATCGGAGCGACGGTGATGCTCGATGCAAACGGCGAGAACGCAAACGGGGAACGCAGCCGAAGCCACGCCCCCCGCTCATCGTCCGCGATGAGTCTCGGGTCGGCTATTCCTTGGCGGGTTGCTCTCCAGCAGAGCCCGCCTCCGCTTTACCGGCCGGAATCCATGTTGCATCCGCCGGCCGAAACAGTCAACCACCACTTGCTGGGGGCTGGGGAATTTTCAACCGGCGAAATGGGGAATTTTCAACCGGCGTTGACAGAACACTACAAGTTCGCAAATAAGGCCAACGATATATACCGATTCGTTCCGCTGATTGGCGAGCGCTTGGCCACTTCGTGCTCTCTGGATATCTTGTTTCTCCGGAGAGATGCTCCCGGTGGTTTGGTTAAACACGGCGGGGACCTCGACAACCGAATTAAGGTGCTGTTTGATGCGCTAAGAATGCCGCAAAACAGGGGGGAACTGCCAACCTCGGCGCCGGAGACCGATGAAGATCCCTTCTACTGCCTGCTGGAAGATGATCGCTTTATCAACGGGGTGACGATCACAACAGACAAGCTGTTAACTCCGCTAGAGCCCAACTCCGAGGAACGAATTCATGACGTTTTGCTCGTGATCTGCGTCAAGACGGTAGTCCTAAATCCATATCACGCTCCATGGGCCTTTTGGTAGCTTCGTCGCGCACGGTGCACCTCTGAGGGTTCAACCGGCCGCCAACAGGTCAAGGTTCCCGCTTTCGTCCCGGCTGATCGGGCCAGAACTAGACGGCCAATTTCAGATTATGCCTTTTCGAAAGGCGATGCAAGAAATGGGTAGTGTCCTATTGTTGCGTTGATCGCAGATTGCGATAAGTTTGAAGGAACGCTTCAGCGCGACCGGCGCGCTCTCGTCCGCTTCCTCTGCCAGATGATTGCTGAAACCCAGACAGCGGCTCCCAGAATTGTCCCCGGCAAATTCCATCGGTCGAATCCGGGCCCGATGTAAACCGTCTCGGACGCGCCGATGATCCTAACCAACAGGAAGCCCGTTGCCCAACAAACTAACGCGCCAAGCATCATGCCGATGACGCCTATCCACGGCCCCTTGAGGATCGCCGGATTTCGGATGGCATCACTGGCGAGCAACATTACCGCGATGACTCCAGAAACCGCTACGGCTGCACCTGGGCCATGAACCGCAAACCATCCGAACGCAACGAGGGGTGCCAAACGCAAGACGAGCCAGAAGATCGTGCCCATGCGCTCGCAAGCATAGCACGCTGAATCGCCTTTCGGATATCGCGGCGCCTCAGGGCAGAGTGAAACCAGCAGGCTCGAATCCCGGTACCCACCTAAATCCATCGGTGAGGGTCACGGTCGCGATCTGGACCCGACCGCCGATGTGCGAGCAGGCCTTTTCGTCAACCTTACTGGCTTCCGGGTCGTAGTGAATCAGGATGTCCTGCCGCACCCGTTCGATGCCATCGCGCAAACTTTTCATCCCAATCCGAGACGGTTGGGCATACTTGGCGAACCGCGGGTCTCCATTGCGCATTAGTTCGATAAGCTTGATCGACCCGAAAGGAAAGGAACCGCCTGGGGGAAAATCGTATGTTTCCTCTTCCGTGCGGCAAGGGCCGTGCGTCAAGGCGATATACCCCAATCTTTGGGTCTCCCCGTAAAATCCACCGACGACCACAGTGGTTTGAGACCCCTCGGGTGGCTCAAGTTTAAGTATCCCACGCGCCACATTGAACTTCTTCCGTAAATCCACAGCCAAGCGGCCCATATATTGCCGTGGGCCTTCCGGTAGCCCTATGTGCTGAAGGGAACAAACGATCTCGATTCCAAAATCGAAGAGGGTACCTACATCCGATTGGCCAAACTTCACTTCTCCTATGAGCGCGTAAGCCAACTTGGCCCCAGGTTGGTCAATCGGAAATATTTTCTGAACCTCATCGCTTTTGATCTCGTTGTCCAGCCCGCAGCATCGACCGTCCGATCCGATCACAAGACCCTCTAAGGTTGGCACGGCAGAGATAGCGGTCGGCATTTGGATGCAAAATCCGAAATCTACTAAACACAAGTCGGCGCGGCCCATGATACACTCCAATCAGGCCGCATATAACGCCGTCCAGGCTGGGTACCAGCCATTCCGAACGGTGGCAGCCGACTAGGGTTTCCGCGCTCACCTCATCGCCTGGCCGGGCTAGGCGGCTGAAATGAATTTTATCGCAATTTGCGATCAACGCAGTTTTAGGACACTACCAAGAGCATGAACTACAGGACTTTAACGATTTTTTCCTGCGGCTGGCCCTTTCCATGTGAGCCTGCGGAACACGGGCGAGTGCCGCACTTGCTTTCCGCCCATCCGGTGGCGCGGAGCCATGTTGCATGTCATTGACAATGAACAAGCCCGAACTGTTCGGTCCCTCGCCCCAAGCTGCGCGATGGGCCCGGATTTCGGTACGTCAATGAGGTTTCCGGACCAATCGAGCCGAATGGCGCGATGCCATTTTTGGCAAGTTGCAACGTACTGAATACAAACTAGTTGGCGACAAACGCATCAGAATTGTAGGGAAACTCCTGCATGAACTACAGTCGACCCAAGCCACAACAGACAGCTCTCTATATTTCCATATTTCCATAAGGAATAGGCCAGTACTGGAATACCCCTCGACGGAGAATGGCAGATCGCAAGTGCTTACGATTGAAGGACTTTACTGGCCCCCGCACTGGTGTATACCAATTACCCGCAAAAGAGTTATAAACATAAGTAAATACCTAATACTATAGGATTCGCCTGTAATGTATTATTCCGCACATCGATGAAAGCGTACGCAATGCAATGTCGACGAATCAACAGCTTCACCCCGGTCCTGGGCCACTTTGGACCGCTCTGGTAGATCGGGTCGCGGCTGGCGACCCCGATGCAATCCAGGCCCTTTTCGCCTCTTTTGCCGGGTTGAAAGGCTACTTCTGTAGACGCATCGGCTCGGAAGACGCCGAAGATATGTTTCACGAGTTGATCGTGGTGCTGATTCAACAAATCCAGAAAGGCGTACTGGAAGATCCCGAACGGCTTCCAGGCTACGTTTACGCGATTGCTCAGCGGCACGTTGCGGCGCAAATAAGGCTGAGAATGCGATCCCGTCGCACGTGCAGTGTTGACGATGTCAAGTTGACCAATCAAGCCACAGACACCGAGACGTCATTGGGGCGAAAGGAATTGCGGACCATCGCACAGCGAGTTCTCAAATCGATGCCAGTCCAGCAGCGGGACGTGCTGATCCGGTTCTATGTCCAGGAACAGCGCCCCGAGGAGATTCGAGAAGCGTTCGGGATTACAGAGACCCAATTCCGGCTCCTTAAGTCCCGCTCCAAAGCGCGCTTCGCAGAACTCTGCCGGAAGGCGATAGAACCTAGGCCAGTGCGCTCTGAGCCACGCGGCCGCGCCAGTTCTGCCGAAGTTGCGCAGCGTTGATCGAGGTGCTTGCTCAGGACCCGTAGGAACGTAGTGTGCTCACCTGTCGGGCGGAGGAGGAAGAATACCGCTCTTGCGTGGCTCACCGGGAACCCACCGTTGAGCGCGCGCTGGCCGCGAATCCCTTCCTCCCGTACCAGCGCAATTCGCGCTCTCCAGCGCGGTCACATGCTTCGCGCGTCAACGGAACGCTCCGCGCTCTGTGCCGACATCGCCTGAAGGCATTTGACCGTGTCGGCCAAAAGCCTCTGTACACGCTCGCGTCGATCACAAAGCTGATTCAACACTCGCCGAAACTCGCGCTCCTGGCCTTCAATCCAATCGGGCGGAAGCAGCATGAAGAGCCCATCTAACACATCCTGATCGATCTCCATAATGCCAGTTACCCAGGGGTCAAAGTCGCGGAGTGACGGTCTCCTACCGTAGACGATCGGCCGGGCGTAGATGCCTTGAATCGGTGAATCGTAAAATGTCCAGTCGTGGCCCTGGAATGCCAAGCCGTTATCGATGAATTGCGCCACCCACCCGACGGTTGGGTATCCCGGCACCTCGGTGGTGACACGGGCCCGATAGAATACCGCCTGCCGCCCATCCGCATTGGATACCCATTTGTCGAATACCATCGCCCCCAGAAAATCGCCGAGATTGACAGCCTCCGGCAGGATCGCGCTGGGCAGGAAGTCGAATACGGTCACAGGAACGGGACCGCCGACGTGTAGGGAGCCGAAATGAGGCCCGATTTCCGGTGTAACCGCTTGATTGGATCCCTCGGAAAGGAATGCCCCGGGGTTCGCCTTTATAAAATCGCAGTCCAGATTTACCACGGCGATCTCCGGTGTATGGATTCCGAGCCTCTTCATCAGAAAGGACGAGATGAACTCATTGCTCAGGATCCTGCGACCGCCCTGGGGATTGTTGGAGAATTTCACGACATAAAAAAAGCCATCATCGCACTCCAGCAGGTGGGCCTGCGTGCTGCCACGCATTTTCCGGACGAACCGGCGAGCGTTGACTGATCGCACAGCGTACAAGGCATAACCTCACATTAGGGTGAGTACATTTTGATGGTGGCGGAATGGCGCTTGGATCTCAAGGATCATTGTGGACGTCCACGACACAGTCGCCAGCGCCAACGTGCTGAGAATAGAGTGCATCCATGGCTCCCTGGTGCGAGCCCGTCGCGCGTGCAGTGTTGACGATGTGGAGTTTTCGGAACTTGATGCCCGCAGAATTGGGGCCAGTCGTCCCCCTCAAAGGGGGGGCGATCCCGCTGCGCCACACCGATGGGCGTGGCTGCGGCGACAGCCCGAAACCATTGAAGCCGTTGTCGCTGACACAGAACTGTTCGAACCTTCCGATGAAGAAGAATGGCCGAAGCGCCGTCGCCAGACTGAAATTTGAGAGAACTTCCCGACCCGTCCCGCACTGTTTTGAGAGGAGAATGTCGGAAGGTTGAAAGCCGATCTGGGGCGCGGTATGGATTCAGCGTCTGCTTTCGGCCTCTTCACGTCTCGACCCGGATTCAGTGCGCGCTGCGCGCGATGGGTGCGACCGCGCTGGAGAGCGCCAATTGGGCTGGTACGGGAAACGGAAGGAATCGTTGCCCTTTTTTCGAGAGAAACGGTGGCGGCCGGGAAGCCAAACCAGCGCTGCGTGGCAATGCCTGTTGAACGACTTTGTACCGGTTTAAACTATGAGCCCGCGAGTGAACGGTTCGGCAGCATCGAATAGTGCCTTGGCGGTTGAACCGCCGATCTCCGATCCAGGCACCCGCACGACGAGCCCGTCTCAGCGTGAGCCGAACGTCCGTCGTTCAAAGCCAACAGGTATCTGGGCCGCTGAGCACATCACCGCACTACGCGAGTTTTGCAGCAACGGCTTATCTGACCAGGAAATTCAAAAAGGCTTACAGGAGCGTTTTCAACGAGAATGGTCGATACGGGCGATTCGAACAAAACGATTCCGCCTGCGTCTGGTTGGTCAAGGGTCACAACTTGCCCGTATCCTCAGCCAGCGACACCGCAAATACTGGCCGACCGAGGAAATTGACGGAATCCTCAAGGAGTGCTTCGCAGGAAAATACACTGGGCGCGGCGCGATACGAACCGCGCAGCAACGCACCAAATGGCCTCCTCAAGCGATTGTCCGCAGAGCAAGGGAACTCGGCCTTTCTCATCCACGCGATACAGCGCGCTGGTCGCCGGATGAAGAAGCGCTCCTAGAGAAGATCGCGTACCAATCACCAAGAACGGTTCAGAGGCAACTGGAGAGACGACTTGGGATCCACCGAACCCTCACTGCGATCGAGGCGAAGCGTCAACGGATGCGGCTGCCCAAGAACCTCGACGGCATGAACCTCAACGAGTTGGCCGAAGCCTTGGGCGTCGGCAATAAAACAATTTGGAAGTGGCTTGAAACCGGCAAAATCCGTGGACTACTTCGGTTTCCCGAGTTACAGAGCGTGAATCGGCACGTCTGGTTCTTCCCGAATCGCGAGATCAGACACTTTATCACCGCTCACCTCGAACTTATTGATCTCGCACGCGTTGAAAAGTGGTGGTTCGTAGACATGCTCCTACAGCCGGGCGCAAGGAAGGCCGAATAGACAGGCAGCCCTTCTCGGACGATGTGAGCGAGCAGATGCCTCTGGTTCCGGACTCCTATGCCAACGATAACAGTCGCAATGGAATCGTCCGCGAGTATAGCCCACATGACTCTAGCGCACGCACCAGGCGGGGCGCAAGTTAGCTTCTCTTCCGCCTCTCCTGCTGAATCCCAGTCGCTGACTCCGCACCCGGGTCACATCTGCACAGGGTGGACGAGCGAACCACGGATTTCTGCTGCTAAGCGCGTAGAGGTGCCTCGCGCAGAAATGCGCGGAGCCGTGGACACTGCCCCAAGAACGGCGTACGCAAAACCGTTCACTTGGGGCAAGCCGCTCCCGCACCGGACACGACAAGAACTTCGAAAGGCCCACTGGAACCACCGTCGCATAAGGAAGGCTGTCTCTCAGTGCTGCGATACCAGCCCAGCGGCCCTCAAAACGAGCGACCCTTAGCACGTTGAAGAGTAGCTGGATTCCGCTCTGCGGGACCGCCGTCGAGACAATGGGGCGTCACGAGCCTGAAAACGGTAGGACCCCGGAGTCACTCAAAACCTGCCAACACTAGACCGCCGCACAGAGCGTTGACTGCAATGCAGCGGCGTTTTGAAAGCGTTGAAGAATTCACGGCACTAACAAGCGGCGGCTCGCCACATGTTCGCCGCAGAGCGGCTGGCCCTGCTGCCGCTCCCAATGGCGCCCTTTCGCAATTCCACTAAGCGCATCAGCTGGATGGCTGCGTAGGAGTTGAAGCGCCTACTACAAGCGCGCTTTCGGCTTGGTTTGGGCATCACGTCCATTTTCAATTGAACGCTCGGCCCAGTCCGGCTGCGAACCCAGGGACCGGAGGACTGATTGTCAAACACAGGAGTTGCTGGGTCAAGTAGTACCAGTGGAAACTCCGGGGAGTTCGGCGATCATTTCCCACTTAGATTCACAACCCCCTCTTTTGTGGGCGGCACCGCTGAGCGTCGCTTTCCCAAGCTTCCGGGTGGACATCTTCATCACGGGAACCTTTTCCTTTCGCCACCAGAACAGAATGCGAAAGGAATTTGTAGGCCAGCCCTAGGCTAGCTGGGCCAAGGCTAGACCCCGCCAGCGATACAATGCTCAGTTTCTTCATCTTTGGCATGGCTCGTCACGCGGCGGTGTTACCTAGGCCTGTGCCTCCCAAAACCGTATTTTGCGCCGCCAAGTTGCTTAGACCACGAGAACGCCCGACTGGATCGCCGCCTCGTCCCGTGTGAACGGCACTGCACGGCCGACTCCCCTGAAGCCGGGAATTCCCCCAAATGGACCCAACTTTATCCTCTCTAGAGGCCGCCGCTCGCTTGAAAAGGTTATCCGCTCAGGGCGGTCCCCTTGGGTCGACCCCAATCACCACCTAACGTTTGCTCTCTTTCGGCCGATAAGCTTATTGTCGCCAAAACCCGATAGGTTGTCCCACGGACGATGATCCTTCATTCCCGACCATCGTTGATACGCAGGCCCTCAACCGTGACCGGTGGCGGCGAAGGAGACGGCTGTGAAACTACTCGCGCGCATCAGGGATCTATCGTTAGTAGCATCCGCCCTCACGGGCATGCTATGTGCTCAATCACAGGCCTCAACGATTCCGCTCCCCGTAGTTACCGGCTGTAGTGTGTCAGCGAATCCGCCCACAGTAACGGCAGTTGGTAGCAACCTACAGGTGATGGCTGTACCTAATGTGCCAACAAGTATAGCCTACGAGGGAGTACCTCTCACTACCGCGTCCGTCACGGACACGGTGATTACTGCATCCCTATCGGCTAACGCTCTAGGTGCGCCATACCCGCTCGGCATCACGACGACCGTGGGCGATGTTTCGGCATCATGCACTTATATCGACGTGCCCCTTGTCGCTGCTCTTACGCCAGACCATTCGAATGCCACCGGATCGGCACTCAGTGTGGTGGTGACGGGTGCTAACTTCCACAGCGACTCAGTAGTGATCTGGGCAGGTTCGCCATTGCCTACCACCTTCGTCCTTCCTACTACGCTGATAGGCGTGGTGCCAGCTGGTGGGGCGAGCGTATCAGGCTCGTATGGAGTGACTGTCCAGAATGCTGCGGGTCTAGCCAGTTTTGAGACATTACTAGTGATCTATCCCGTTCTCGCTACGATCACGCCACAGGCCGTGAGCGTTGGCTCTACAAACGCTGTGATCACCGCTGCAGGCTTCGGAGTTTCGTCGGCCGACTCACTAGTGCTCAGTTTAGCCGGAACGGCTACGGTACTCGCGACAACCGTGGTCAGCAATAGCAGCATAAGCGCAACCGTGCCGACCAGTGCCCTCGCGTCCATGGGTCAAGCCACGATGAGCATCGGGGACGTGAATGGCATCTCCTCTAATTCGGTACCGTTCGGGATTGTGCCGGCTCCAACGACCAGCTCGCTTAGCCCCAACTCAATAACAGCAGGGAAGTCCGGATTTACGCTTATGATAAACGGAGCGAACTTTCTGGCCGGAGCGGTGGTGCAACTGAACAACACTTCTGTTCCGACCACCTACATCAGCAGTACGCAAACCTCGGTTGCGGTTCCGGCTGGCCTGATCGTTGCGGTGGGGGATATGTCGGTCAGTGTGATGAACCCAGTAAATGTTAGATCCAACGTTCAAACGTTGAAGATTTCCGGGCCGCTACTATATATTTCCTTGCTGAATCCGACCTCTACATTAGCAGGCGGCCCGGCTGTGACCGTGACGCTTTCTGGCAGCGGCTTTTCGCCCGGGGCTGTGGTGCAATGGAACAGTTCACCGTTGGCGACTGGGTTTCTCAGCTCGACGCAATTGACGGCGACCGTTACAAGCGCACTGATCGTTTCGCCCGGGACGGCCGGCATCAGTGTCGTCAATCCAGACGGCGGCACGTCGTCGCCGGTCGTTTTCTCAGTTGGTAATGCCACGCCCAATATTTCCTTGCTGAGTCCGAGTTCTACATTAGCCGGCGGTCCGGCTGTGACCGTGATCCTTTCTGGCAGTGGCTTTTCGCCCGGGGCCGTGGTGCGATGGAACAGTTCACCGTTGGCGACTGGGTTTCTCAGCTCGACGCAATTGACGGCGACGGTTACAAGCGCACTGATCGTTTCGCCCAGG
>Ga0224534_1001374_pt1 | contig 12938 bp, 8 predicted proteins | sample 714E12024metaG_FD_172012 | JGI IMG/M metagenome (GOLD analysis project Ga0224534, IMG submission 172012) | Peat soil microbial communities from Stordalen Mire, Sweden - 717 E1 20-24 | ecosystem: Environmental > Terrestrial > Soil > Wetlands > Peat | place: Sweden: Norrbotten County, Stordalen... | reverse complement strand
GAGTCGAAGCGGCGAAGGTGCCATTCGCACATGACGATCTGGTCGAGGAAGCAACGCGCCTCGGGGGAAGCGGGCGGGTGCCGGGCGTAGTATTCGTCCTTAAGTTCCTGGAGATCTTCGGGGTGTTCCCACACGAGGACTTGGGTTTCAGAGAAGATGCCGGTTTGGAGGTTGGCGTTGACGATGCGAGCCTTACCTTCGGCGGTGGCGGCGCCGTGGGACTTGCCTCCATTCTCACGGGAGGCGGCGATCTGCTTCTGAGTGCGCATAAAAGGGCCTTTCTTGGCAGGTCTGGAGATCTTCGTTAGAAAAAGTAAAGGGCAGCCCGGGGGGACTGCCCTTCTGACAACTACTGTAGCAGGCGAACTTTGCCTGGACGGGGGGCGAGGGCCGTAAGTTGTTGAGGGGGCTTGGAAAATTCTGTGAGGTTGGGTGTGAACGACAAAATCAGGGGCCACGGGAAGGCTGGAGAGGAGGCCTATCACAGCAGGCTTGGGGTTGCCTACGGGAGCGGTGGGGCCTGCGGCGTCAGGCAGAATTTATTAATCAGGCTGCCACATGTGAGCAACGGGCGTAATACGGCCCAGTGGATCTGGCGTGGCGTCGCCGGATGCTGGCCGACTTGCGGGTACCGATTCCGCCCCGAACGCCGTTTGGGGCCAGGTTGGCACGCCCAGCACAATGACGAGTCCGCTACAAGCTTTCGGGGCCCGGAACCCAAAGGCTAGATTTCTGCTCGAACTGACAAGCCCGGGCCTGTAATATCCACTGTGCTATGCCCTCAAAATCACGCGGCTCAAGCTCCCACCGATGTCTTTCGAAAAAGACCAGCGCGTCACGAGTGAATGTAGAGGTCGTTGCTAAGAATGCCTTCGTCGCCTTCTCATCATCCCTCACACCATATAACGCGCGGACGAATCGAACGCCGATCTTGCATCGCGGATCGTAACGTTTGCACTCGATTAGATACCGCACTTCGGCTTCCGCCTTTCTAGCCGCCACGACGTCGCGACCTCCGTCTCTGGTTCGAGCCGTGAGCTCAACCTTGTAACCAAAGCGACTCCAAATATCTGCTATTAATTCCTCGAACTGCCGGGAAGACAGAGCCAACAGGGTCGCAGGCTCGATTCTGGCTTCATCGATTAGTCGTTGCGTAGCTAGGCGGACCTCAGCGACCTCCTCGAACTCTGGCAATTGAATCAGTGTCCGTAGTCCACGATGGCTGGCAAGCTCACGTCTGTAGCTGTCTCCCAGCAGCTTCCGCACGGCTGCGTTTGCCTGTCTAATCACCTCGTGGATGCGGCGCCGTGAGTACTGATGTTCCTCCTCGAATTCTTGAATGATCTCCCAACGAGCATGCGGCCGCTCACAGCCTATTCCATAGGCCAGCCGCAACACCTTCTCCTGTGCCGGGGTCAGAGTTCTTAGGGCGAGGTTAAGATTCCGGGGGTCCAGCGGCATATCGGTTCCTTTATAGCACTCGCGAAGTGCACGGTGGTGGTTTCAGGTCTCTCCTGCTCGCCCGCCCAAAGCCAACCGGTCCGCATGTTTTCATGGGGGAAGTCTGGCATCCCCGCAGGCTGACCGAGGGCTGATTTCCGAGAACGTATCTGGACCTGCGTACCAGAAACTGGTGCGAAGGGCTGTTCTCGTCAGGAATCCGGACAGCCGCTACCTGGATGTTCCTCGAAGGCCAACTTCCCAACTTGGCAGTCAAATTGCAAACAAACGACAAAGACGTTTTTGTCGGGCTCGTTCTGGCGATAGAGTTCACTGCGTTTTCACTCCGGGTTCCCAAGAAGAGTTGAGTAGTGTTCAAACGGTGTTCGCCGGGTGCTCGCTGTATACTGGGCTTCATTGGAGGTTCCCGATGACGATGATGCGCCAAGATCAAATGCCGTACTACATTCCGCCTCAGCAGTTTGACCCGACGCAGTGGTTTGGCACCGTCGCTCAGGTTCCGCAAATTCGGCCGCAACCATCACTGGCAGAGATCATCGTCGATATCCTAGGCAAGCTCGTCGTCGTCGGTGCTGTGGGTGCCGTTGTTTACGCTGGCTGCGAGCTGCTGTTCGGAGAGGAAAAGCTGGTTGCGCGTTGTTCTAAATGCGGTCGAGCGCACGCAACTAGAAGCTGCCCGATGACCGGTGAACGGACACGCCTGCGGATCGAGAAAACGGGTTTCTGTAGTTGTTGTGGCGGACGTTTCTCCTACACCGAGGGGCATCACTACGCCGGTCGGGGTACGGAAAAGGGCAGAGAGATGTGCGGCCCATGCCACTTTCACTGCGGCCACGACCGCGCTTGGAACAACTATCCGATCAACCCACGGTATTGCCGTTTGGCGGCATAAAAAGGGTGGTTGCGGTTTCAATCAAGATCAATCTTGTGAAACCCCGGCAACCCTGAAACGATCTTGGCAACCCTGTCCGGCGAGGGCGTCTGCTCAACTGGCTTGATGACTTCGAACACGTTATCCCGCTCCACGATGAGAAGTCCGAATCCGCCCTGCTTCAGCTTTCGATCCAGAAGGGTCGGGTCCCAATGGTTGACGGCGCGGTGATCGGCATTCCGTTCCAAGTAATCCGCTGCGAACGCGGGCGTGCATGCAAGGTAAACGACGTGCGCGTATTCTGCGAAGCTTCCCATCTGGTCTGGGCCTCGGCGAAATTCTTCATCGCTGTTTTTGAGTTCGACGGCGGTTAATCGTGGTCCGCGCTTGCTGTAGCCAAGCACATCGATCCTGCGGCGTCCAAGCTGGATTTCCATGTAGGGTTCATCGCCGTGCGACTGGAGCCATCGCGCAACTGGCCTTCTGAGGTCTTCTTCCCGCGCCACGTCGTAAAACTTGTCGTTGATAACACGTTCGCTCAGGAAGTCGCGCCCGCAACGCCAGATGGAAGCCGCTAGAATTTCCCGTGGTGGGACTCGATACCAGAACGATGCCGGAGTCTGGCTGCAATGATCGATCTGGGCCTCGATAGCAGCTTTCTTATTCTGCGGCGTCATCATTCGATGGGTGGCTACTGTTCCGAGAACCCCAAGACCCTCCATCAAGGCATCGATAACGATTGGATCGGAATAGTACTCCATCAGCTTGCTGGCACGGATGTAGCAATGGCGTTCGTCGTCGCTGTTGCTGATTGTGATCGGTGGCGGCGGATCGAGGGAAACCGGCTCATGGGGTGTAGGCGGCGGAATAGATTGCGGGGTGCGCAGCTTCGTTCGCAGGGTCGCCAGCAGTGCAGCCCCATTGGGGTCGTTTCCGGTTGGAATTCTTTTCGGCTTGCCGGCGCGCGTAAGGGTAATCTCGATTGCGCCGTCCTGTTGGTTGATCGCGCTGACGTGGCGAAAGTAAATTTCCTCTGCCGTCGTCGCCAACTGGACTGAGCGCGTGGCAAGATCGAACGACGACCCAGCGAAGATCGCAAAGAAGGCGTCGGAAATATACACGGAAGAGAAGTTGTAGGAGCGAGGCGGCAAAATCCGGCCGGAGGAACCGGGAGCCGCAAGGACAGTGTGATCGGTGCCGTCTAACGAGATGCCGGCACGTTCGGCCCCTACTTTGGCAATAGCGTCCTTGGCGCTATCGACAACGTTCGGGGCAGCTTGTCTAACGTGCTGAACGGCCCGGATACAGAGCGCGAGAGGTATGAGGCCGAAAAGAAGGCCGGCGCTGGAGTTGACCGCGAATGCGCCGATGAGGGCAAGTGCGGCGGCGGCGATGTAGAGGGGACGGCGGTTCCATCCGAAATACCAAAGCATCCGGGAAGGAAGATCCATCCCTGTGCCGACACGAATAGATTGTGCAGCCATTGCTGGAAAGTAAAAGTATCCCTCTTTTCAATTGGTTAGCGCAAGAAAAAACTTCAAAGCGGTGCTTCGGGTTGCGCGGGAACTGCTGCTGGTCGACCCGATGTAGAATCGGCATCATGGAAGACCGCAAACCCGCTAAGCTATCCAATCGCATTGTGGCAACATCATCTGGAACAGATGCAGACGATGAGCTTGGCCGAGTTGGCGGAGGAGACAATGCGATCCTTCCTGCCTTCAAAATCTGGACGTCGCCGGTTCGCTTACGCCCGCCTCTCGGGATCCGCAGACGCTGCCAAATCGATTTTTGTTGATAAGTCCCCATCTGTCCATCAAACGCCCAGGAAGTCCTTTTATACCGGCCAATCCGTAGGGAGGGTGGCCGCTAAGCCACAGAAAGCAGTATTCTTTTCTCGTTCGACATTGAACAAACCAGGAGGGTGAAGGCCGGTCGACGGACCAATCCTGGCAGGGAGAACCAGCGGCAGGCCTTCACGCCAGCCGTGATTCTCTTTATCTCATTACCGCTGCCGGATGACAAGCCGGTCCCGGGGTGACGCGGATCGATTTGCGCCAGATGCCGCGCTGGTGCCCGCTGTGTCAGCGGGCTTCGATCATCGGACACGGGCAACGGCGCAAGTCGGCACACGACGAACGGCAAGACTGTGTTTGGGTACGGCGCGGTTTGTGCCGGTTGTGCGGCAAGACGTTCACCATCCTGCCGAGTTGGTCGCCACCGTATGGGCACTACTCTCTGCGCTGCCGGCAGCAAGCCTGGGACGCGGTCTGCGCCAACGCCGGATGGGAACAGGCCGCACCTCACTGCAAGGATCCCGCGCGGTTGCCCGATCCCAGCACGCTACGCCGGTGGGCATCTCGCAGACTGATCAGCCTCTGGTGTGTCGCAAAGGCCTGGATCTGGGGCCTCAGGGCGTGGAGGTTTTTGCAGGCACCCACCATCCTCGCCTGGGATTGGGCCGCCGCCGGCCGTATTCTGCTTCTGGAGGTAAACTCCCCATGAGTTGGCAGGCGGCGGAATTACTCAAGCAGCAGATCTCGTTGTTGGATTACTTACAGGGACAAGGTTGGAAGCCAGCCCGACGGTCGGCCCGTGGCCGGCTGATGGGCCTGTGCCCCTTGCATCCCGATCGCCGGCCCAGTTTATTGGTAGATCCCAACAAGAACCTGTTCTACTGCTACGGGTGCGGTCGTGGCGGCGACGTGATTCGCCTGGCCGAGTTGTATCACGGCGTCCGGTTCGTGGACGCCATGACCCTCCTGCGGCACTGGCGTGGGCTGGGCTCTCTGTTGCCCGATGTCACCAGGTTTTACCAGTTGCAGTTGCACCGCCAGGCTGAAGCGGTCGCTTATCTGCAGCAGCGCGGCTTGCATCAATCCGAAGTGATCGAGGAATTACGCATCGGCTACGCCCCCGGCCGATGCCTGCGCGCTTGGTTGACCAGTTTGGGGTATCCACTGGAATCTCTTCAGCAAGCCGGCCTGGTGAACGCGGAAGGACAGGACACCTACAGCCATCGAATCGTGTTTCCGCTGGAAGGCAATCTGTACGGGCGCAGCACCGGCGCGGCGGCGCCCCATCGGTTTCTGCCCGGAAGCAAGGGGGGCTTGTACGCCTGGGAGAAGGCTCGAACATTCCCGGAGATCATCCTGGTGGAGGGAATGTTCGATCTGGCCGTGCTCTGGCAAGCCGGATTCCGCAATGTCACCTGCGCTCTGGGCAGCCATCTGAATGCGCTCCAGTTCCGCCAGTTGTGTGCTGACGACAGGTGTGAGGGCAAGCGCCGGACAGTGTACCTGGCCTTAGATGCCGATGCCAACGGCAGTGGTCGGCAGGCGGCACAACGATTGTCCCAGCGTTTGCGAGCCGAAGGAATCACCACGTGGCGCGTAGAACTGCCGAACGGCTACGATCCCAACAGCTTTTTCGTCGGTGGCGGCAATGTTCACGAGTTTCAACGCCTGTTGGAGCGGGCTTGCCTGTGAGATACCGTGTAGCTCAACAGCACGGACTGAGCAACGCGCACAGCCCGTTTCGTGTGGTCGCGCATACCGGCCGGGAGGTGGAGTGGATCAATCGATATCTGGATCAGGAACGAGTTCGCGGCGTAGCCGATTCCACCCTGCGCAGTTATGCCCACGATTTACTCCATTTCCTCCGCTGGTGGGCCGCCGTGCAGAAGACCTCCGCTATCACCAGACAGGTCCTGACCGAGTCGACATTCCTCGACTACATCCGCTTCCAGGCCAACCAGAATCCGCCGCCTGCTGCCGCAAGTATCAATCGTCGGGTAGGAACCGTCGAGCGTGCCATGCGGCGTGAGTTTCCCGAAGCCGCACGTCTGTTTGCGCCCGGCTTTCAGAACTGGTACTGGCGGCAATCGCGGCTCGGCTATGGACGGCCACGCCCGGCGCTGACTCATTTGCGGGTGAAGACGCCCAAACGCGTCGTGGTGCCGTTGTCGGTCGATGAGGTGGCCCGCTTCTGGTCCAGTTTCCGCACCTCGCGCGACTTGGCCATCGTCGGCCTGATGTTACTGCATGGCTTGCGGTCATGCGAAGTCTTAGCGCTCAACCGCGAGGACGTTCAGTTCCCCGAGCCGCAGATCCGGGTCCAAGGCAAGGGCAAAAGGATTCGCGTCCTACCGCTGGCGCGTGAATCGGTGGAACTGCTCGATCACTATCTGAGCCTGGAACGGCCTCCCCTCTGCGGCCAAGCTTTATTTGTTTGCCTCAAAGGGCCGGCCCGCGGCAACCGGATGACACCCGCCGGTCTGCGTTCCCTGTTCCGTCATCACCGGCAAACCACGAGTGTGACACAGGCGAATCCGCACCGGTTTCGGCACACGTTCGCTTCAGACATGATCCGGGCAGGCATTAGCCTCCCGGCGCTGATGCAGCTCATGGGACATGCACAGATTCAAACCACGCTGGTCTACATTCAACTCACTCCACAAGACGTCTGGGAGCAATACGCTCGCGCCGTTGCCCAGCACATCCGGCCCGCTCCGCCGTTGCAGCCATGAAACGAAAACGCCTTCCACTCCCCACACACCCTCTGACGAGATTCTTCCGGCCAGCAGCGGAATCGGTGACGACTTCGCTCGGGGATTCGTCCGTCACCGCCTATCGCGGAACCGTCCGGCTCTTTCTGACTTATCTCGGCGCTCAGTATCCTGATGTTCACTCTCTCGATCAACTGCGCCGAGATCCTCATTTCCTCGGTTGGCTGGCCCTCTTGCGGTCTCAGAACCCGCCGTTGGCCACGATTACGCGCGCCAACCGTGTGATCTACCTGCGCTGTATGCTGGAAGAACTCGCCTGGACCCAGCAACTCCCGGCCCTTGCCCATTTGCTCGGCCGTGGCGACGTTCCCCGCAAAGAGCATCATCTGCCGCGCCCTATGACTCCGGAGCAGGATCAACTGATCCAGCGGGAATTGCTCCGCCGCAATGACCTGCTCAGCAATGCCCTGCTACTTCTCCGTCACACCGGCATGCGCATCGGTGAATGCGTCGATCTCTCCGTCGATTGTTTGCGCCCTCTCGGACCCAACCAGTGGGCCATCCATGTGCCGCTGGGCAAGCTCAAAACCGAACGCTGGGTTCCCGTGGACACCATGGTCTGTCAACTGGTCGAACGGATCCGTTCTCTGCGCCCGCCGACCGCCCCCAAGGCCGGCCGTTTGCTATTGTTTCGGGAGCGCGGCCGCAAAATGTTGGTTCGTAGAATCCGTGCGGCACTACAAGACGTCGTGGCTACCGTCGGAATTCCCGCGCGCATTGTCCCCCACCAATTTCGACACACCTATGGAACGGAGATGCTACGGGCGGGCGTCGGCTTTGCCGGCGTCATGCAACTCCTCGGTCACAAGAGCCCGCACATGACCTTGGAGTATCTCGAAATCACCCAACAGGATCTCCAGCGTGAGTTCCAATTGGCCCGCGCTCACCCCAGACATTTAGCGCCATCTCCGGCCGTCTCCTCCGCTTCTCCACCTCGGGCGGATCTGCCCAGCCTGATCGACTCGCTCAAGACCGCCCAGCACGTTCTGGAGATGTTCCGCCGCAGCCTTGCCGAAGACTCCCCACGCCGCCTACTCGGGCGCCTTGCCCGCCGTCTCGTCAAGATCCTCGTCGAAGCCAGGAAACTCAACTCGCGCCAAAAATAGGCAAAGATTGGCCGGTTAAGTCCCGATGTGGGAAGTTGCAGGATCGGTACTGTGAAACGCCAACACAGCCACGATTGCCGTGCAATAGGGTCGTGGGGCAGGCGCTTTCGCCTGCCAACCCATTTCTTCACGCTCGCGTAAGCTACAGTAGAGACTTGTCTTTCACTCTGTTTCAAACTCCGGGCATCGCCGCACCCGCGCTGGCCACGGTGGTGGGCTTGGCGGGGGCCGCGCTGGGGCTGTGGATCGCCGGGCTGCGGCGCCGCGCCAGGGTGGTGGTGCCGTTCAGCGCCGGGGTCCTGCTGGGCGTGGCGCTCTTCGGGCTTCTACCGGAACTGGCGGTGGAACTGGGGTGGGCCACCAGCCTGGTTCTGTTCGCCGCGGGGTACGGGCTGCTGCTGGCCATCAACCGGTACGCGTACCCGGTATGCCCGACTTGCGCGCACGATCACGATCACAACACCTGCGCCACGGAACTGCACGGCTTCGCGGGTCCACTGATTGCGGCGGCGGCCGTGCACAGCTTCATGGATGGCTGGAGCGTGGCAACGGTGCAGTTGACGGTGCCGCTGGGGCTGCGGGTGGCGGTGCCGCTGGCGGTGGCGCTGCACAAACTGCCGGAAGGCATCGCCCTGGGCGGCATTCTGCGAGCGGCGGTGAAAGGGCGCGCGGCGGCGCTGGGCTGGTGCCTGCTGGCGGAAGGGACCACGCTCGCTGGCGGCGTGCTCGGCCTGGCCATGGCGCCGCGCCTGGGCACCGAATGGATCACATACCCGCTGGGGATCGCGGCGGGCTGGCTGTTCTATCTGGGCTTCCACGCCGTCCACGAGGAGTGGAAACGGCGCGGCGCGGGGCCGGCCTTCGCATCGGCGCTGGCGGGAGTGGCGGGCGCGGCGGTGATTCAGAGAGGGGCGGAGGCGCTGTTCCGGTAGGGGGGCGGTCCTTGAGAGTCTGATGGTTGGGGGGAGCGGCGAAGGCCCACCCGCGGTCCGCGGGGAGTAGAATTGACAAGACGATCTACACAAGGGAGGCGAATATGGGCCCCCATCGCGCCGACGCCAATCTCTCAGCCTTGATCGAGAGTACCGAAGACCTGATTTGGTCGGTGGACCTCAATCACCGGTTGTTTGCGTTCAACAGGGCATTCCAGGACAACTTCCAGCGGAATTATGGTGTCCGGGCGGCGGTGGGGATGCGGGCGGAAGACTTGCTGCCGCCGGCGAGAGCGGCATTATGGGCTCCCCTATATGATCGTGCGCTGTCGGAAGGGCCCTTCCGAGCCGAGTATTCGCTAGCCGATGGCCGGACCTTGGAACTGGCTTTCAACCGAATCGTCCAGGATGGTGAAACGACGGGCATTTCGGTCTTTGGAAAGGACATAACCGAACGGAAGACGGCAGAGAAAACACTGCTGGAGGCCGAGAAACAATACCGGGACATATTCGACGGGGCGCTCGAAGGAATCTATCGAGCATCGCTTGAGGGGAAGACTCTAGCTGCGAATTCCGCTCTGGCAAAGACGCTGGGTTACGCATCGGCGCAGGAGCTCGTATCTACGATTACCGACGTGGCTCAACAGGTATGGCTGGACCCGAACGAGCGTTCGCGTGTTCTCCAGTTACTGGAACAGCATGAGGTGGTGCGTGGGTACGAGTGCCAGTGGAAGCGCAAGGACGGGACCGCAATTTGGGTGTTGCTCAATTGCCGGAAAGTTCGCGGAAAGGATGGACGGGCGCTTTACACCGATGGCTTCGTTACAGACATCGCCGAACGGAAGCGGATGCAAGATGCGCTGCGGAGGTCGGAGGAGAAGTTCGCCAGGGCGTTTCGGGGCAGTCCCGCCGCCATGCTGCTGGCCAAAATCGAAGGTGAAGGTAATCGGATTATCGATGCCAATGAGGCGTTTGAAGAGATCAGCGGCTATCGGCGTGAGGAAGCAATTGGGCGTATCACGAAGGAACTTGGGCTGTTTGAGGATCCTCGTGTACTGGACGAATTCATGAGGCAATTCCGGCGCAGCGGCCGGATGCGCAGTTTCGAGTTTCGCCTTCGCAGGAAAAACGGCGACATTGGCACGGGCTTGCTTTCAGCGGAGTCGATTGAACTCGACGGCGAGCCGTGGGCAATTTCAGCAACCATCGACATCACCGAACTGAAACGCGCGGAAGCCGAGAAGGCCAAGATAGAAGACCAGTTGCGCCAGGCTCAAAAACTGGAGAGCGTCGGAAGGCTGGCGGGCGGGGTGGCGCACGACTTCAACAACCTGCTGACCGTGATCAACGGCTACAGCCAACTGCTGCTCGGCAGAGTGAAGGCGGGCGATCCGCTACGGGACGGCCTGGAAGAGATCCACAAGGCCGGGGCGCGGGCCGCGGGATTGACCCAACAATTGCTGGCTTTCAGCCGCAAGCAGATCCTGCAACCGCGCGTGCTCGATTTGAACCGCGTGGTGGACGAGATGCGGCCGATGCTGGAGCGCTTGATGGGCGAAGACGTGGAGGTGTGCGTCCAGTTGCAGGCGGAAGCGGCAACGATTTGCGCCGATCCGAATCAACTGGAGCAGGTGCTCATGAACCTGGCGGGGAACTCCCGGGACGCCATGCCGGACGGCGGCAAGTTTTCGATCGAGACGGGCTTTGTGGAATGGGACGAGAGCCATGTCCAGTTGCGTCCGGGGACGCACGCGGGCCCCTACGTCATGCTGGCGGTGAGCGACACCGGCGGGGGCATGAGCGAAGAGACGCGCGGGCACATTTTCGAACCGTTCTTCACCACCAAGGAAGTCGGAAAAGGGACGGGACTGGGGCTGTCGACGATCCACGGCATTGTGGAGCAGAGCGGCGGCTACATCGAGGTCGCGAGCGAGCTGGGGCGCGGGACGACTTTCAAGATCTACATACCCGGGGTGGTGGACGCGCAGGCCGATTCCGGAAAGCCGGAAGCCGCCGCGGCGTTGGGGGGAAAGGAGACCGTGCTGGTGGTGGAAGACCAGGCGGAGGTCCGGGAATATGCGGCTGCCGCGCTCAGGGCTTACGGTTACCAGGTTATCGAAGCGGCCAACGCCGAGGAGGCAATGATGCTCTGCGAGCGGGAGGGCGAGCGCATCGACCTGATCTTAACCGACGTGGTGATGCCGGGTTTGAGCGGGAGGGAACTGGCGGATCGGCTGAAGGAACGCGGGCACGGAATCAAAATGCTGTTCATGTCGGGCCACACCGACGACACCATGGTGCATCATGGCGTTCTGCGGAAGGAAGCGGAGTTTATCCAGAAGCCGTTTGGACCCGACCAGTTGGCCCTGAAAGTCCGGGAAGTGCTGATGGCGGCGGATCGCCCGGCTCGCATCGTGGTGGCAGACGACGAAGCTTCCATCACCTCGTAGCTGCCGTCCTCCGGCGCCTTCCGGAGAAAACTCCGTGCTCCGGGCATCACCAGGTCGGTGATCACCAGGTCCACCCGTCCGGCCAGCGCCTCTTTGAGAATCATCGCCATCTCGGGCGCGCTGGGAGGACAGTTTCTGGAAGTGGCTCGCAAGTTGGGAGCCCAGGCCGTGCTGAGCAAACCGGTGAGCGCGGAACTGCTACTGGCCAAGGTGGCGGAGGTGCTGAAGTCACGGCGGTGAGCCCAACCGTCGCAGTTCTGAGAATCCGGCGGATCGGAATAGAACCCATGAGCAGCCGGCAGGAACCGCGGAACGACGCGAACCTGTTGTAAGGATGGCGCTTCCTGGCGCCGCGAGCCGCGGAAATCCAATTGCCTGTGATCTAGGAGTCATGGCCAGAGTCAAACCCGCTGAGCAGTCACCACTCGAAGCGCTGATTCACCGGAGGGCCTTGATCCGTACCGCAATCCGGGAGTTGGAAGACCATCGGGCCTGGCGTCGAAAGAACCCTCGATGGGAAGAGTGGCCGGGAGCCGGCTGCGCCGCGACTGGCCGGCGCCGGAGATCCGGGAAGGCAGATCCCGGATAACGATCCGGTGGCCCCGTCCTCTCCGGAACAGTTCAGAAGCGCCACGGTTTATGCACAAGTTTGCCACATGCTGGTCCCGGTAAGTGCTTGGACTGGCGGGGCGAAAAACTTGTTGAAAAAGACCGGTGGAAGTGAAATGCGGCTGGCTTTTGGAGCGGCGCTCGCGATACAAAGAGAGAGTCCATTAGGCGGTTGCGCAGCCGGGATGGCAAATCTCGGGGGAGGTGGTCATCCTGGTTGCGCAGGCGTGTCCTGAGAGCCAAGCGTCGATACGAGTGTCGAGGCAGGCGGCACCGTCTGCCCCACCGCGTTATGCGGCGGCGTGGACGTGGACGGGCGAGAGCCAGGCGTAGCGGTCGGGCGTGGCGCCGTTGACGATTCCGAAGAATTCCTTCTGCAACCTCTCCGCAACCGGGCCGCGGCGGCCCTTACCAACCGGGATGCGATCGATGGAGCGAATGGGGGTAATCTCGGCGGCGGTGCCGGAGAAGAAGACCTCATCGGCGATGTACAGCATTTCGCGCGGGACGATGGCCTCAACCACCGGAATGCCGAGATCGCGGGCCAGGGTCAGGATGGCGTCGCGGGTGATTCCGGGCAGGACGGAAGCGCCCAGCGGCGGGGTATGGATCTTGCCGTCGCGCACCACGAAGATGTTCTCGCCGGAGCCTTCGCTGACATGGCCGGCGCAGTCGAGGGCGATGCCCTCGGAGTAGCCGTTGGCCAGGGCTTCCATCTTGATGAGCTGCGAGTTCATGTAATTGGCGCCAGCCTTGGCGAGAGCGGGCAGGGTGTTGGGGGCGAGGCGGGTCCAGCTCGAGACGCAGACGTCGACGCCTTCGGCGAGGGCTTCTTCTCCCAGGTACTGGCCCCACTCCCAGCAGGCGATATAGATGTCAATCGGGTTCCGGAGCGGATTGACGCCCACCTCTCCGTATCCGCGCAGCACGATGGGGAGAGGTGGG
>Ga0224534_1001373_pt1 | contig 12943 bp, 10 predicted proteins | sample 714E12024metaG_FD_172012 | JGI IMG/M metagenome (GOLD analysis project Ga0224534, IMG submission 172012) | Peat soil microbial communities from Stordalen Mire, Sweden - 717 E1 20-24 | ecosystem: Environmental > Terrestrial > Soil > Wetlands > Peat | place: Sweden: Norrbotten County, Stordalen... | reverse complement strand
GCCCTCGCCCCGCCAGTTCCGGAAGAGGTCGGTCAGTTCGGCGCGCGCCTCGGGTGAGAGGTCGTCCGGCGTGAGCGTGCCGGTGGCCCTGATGGTCGCGCGCATCTGCTCGAGGTAGTTGGTGCAGTTGGGGCAGACGCGCAGATGGGCCTCGAACCGCTTGCGGTTCGACCGCGACAGGGCCCCCTCGAGGTAGTCGCTGACCAGCTCCACCACCTGCTGGCACACCAGGTCTTCTCTCCGTCGCAGCAACATGATCAGCGACCTCGGCTCTCGAACTCGGATTCGAGGGCGGCGCGCAGGCGGCTCCGACCCCGGTGGAGCAGCACCCGCTGGTTGCCCTCGCTGATGCCCAGCACGTCGCAGACGTCCCCACTGTCCATTCCCTCGACGTCACGGAGGATCACGATCTCCCGCTGGCGTGGCGGGAGCTCGCCCAGGGCATCGCGGAGGCGCCCCGACCACGTCGCGGCGAGCAGCCGGTCGTCGGCATCGGTCTCCCACGACTCGAGCGGCCGTGCCCATGCACCCCCGGCATCGAACCGGGAGGGGTCCACCGCCGGGCTGTCGTCGGTCAGCAGGAGATCGCGGGGCTCGCGCGTCCCGGCAGATCGGGCCCGGTTGACCAGGATGCGGAAGAGCCACGTCTTGAAGGACGAGCGGCCCTCGAAGCGGTCCACGCCGCGTACGACGCCCATCCACGTGTCCTGCACGGCTTCCTCGGCCACCGCCGCGCTCGGTACGTAGGTGCGCGCCAGCCGGAGCATCGATCCGTTGTAGCGGGTCACCAGCGTCACGAAGGCTGCCTCGTCGCCGTCCCGGAGACGGGAGAGCAGCTCGACATCGTTCTCCGTTGCCGGATCCATTGTCCGCAGCGTAGGTGCCCATCCGGTCGAAGTGTGCGCGTCGGGCAAGGGTTCATCGCTGGCCATCGTAGGGAGACCGACTTCCTCGCGGCGGACGAGTGCATGCCCATGCAGTCGCCACGGCGCGGTGGCGCGTTACACGATCACCTCCCTCATGATCCCACTCGGCCGCGCCGGTTCAGCGTTCGGCGATGGCCTTGTCGAGGGCGTCGGCGTCCGTCGGGCGCAGCAGGTGGAAGGGATCCTCCCTCCGCGGACGCCACCACACGGGGTCGTTGCAGTGCCAGCCCTCGTTGCGCAGGACGCGCTTGAGCACCTTGGTGGTGGCGGTCACCGGGAGCTCGTCGGTGATCCGCACGTACCTCGGGGCCCATTTTGTGCCCATGTCCGACTCGCCGGCCAGGAACTCGGCGAAGCCGACCGGGTCGAACCGGCGTCCGGGACGGAGCAGCAGGGTGGCCATCACCTGGTCGCCCACCACCGCGTCGGGGACCGCGTAGACCGAGGCCAGCACCACGTCGGGGTGCCGCTGGAGGACGCTCTCGACGGGTGCGGCGGCGAAGTTCTCCCCGTCGACCCTTAACCAGTCGAAGTCCCGGCCGCCGAAGTAGAAGAAGTCGTCCTCGTCGCGGTAGGCGAGATCCCCGGTCCAGTACCACCCGTTGCGGACCCTGGCCTGTTCTGCCTCGGCGTTGCGCCAGTACCCCTCGAATCCGGCCCCTCCGGTCTGGCTGACCATCTCTCCGATGGCCGCTTCGGCGTTGAGCAGGCGGCCGTTCTCGTCGAACGCCGCCCGCGGGCACTCCTCGCCGGTGTCGGGGTTGAGGATCAGGGTGCCGGGAAGCGCACGGCCGAGCGCCCCCCGGGGAGTGTCGGGTGTGCGCTGGACTGCTGCACCCCCTTCGGTCGATCCGTAGGCGTCCTGCACCGTGCAGCCGAACCGCTCGACGAACCGTGCCACGTCGGCCTCGGCCGCCTCGTTTCCGAATGCCCTGCGCAGCGTGTTGACGGCATCGTCGGGGAGCTCGGGGGTGGCCAGGATGTACGAGAGCGGCTTCCCGACATAGTTGAAGTAGGTCACCCCGTAGCGCCGGACGTCGATGAGGAACTGCGAGGCGCTGAACCGCTCGCGCAGGGCGACGGTGGCTCCGGCGGCCAGGGCGGGCGCCCAACCGGCCATCAGCGCATTGGAGTGGAAGAGCGGCATGGCCAGGTAGCAGACGTCGTCGCTGGCCAGCTCGAACATCTGGGTCACGATCGAGCCGATGCGGGCCAGTCGCCCCTGGCTGCACAGGCAGGCCTTGGGGGCCCCCGACGTCCCCGAGGTGAAGAGCAACAGGCCCAGGGTGTCCTCGGTGACCGCCGTCTCCGTCTGGTCGGGGAGCGGCGCGCCGGCGACGCCGGCCAGGAGGGCCCCGTAGGGTGTCGCCGGTCCCGGCCCCAGGTCTCCCGAGGGTGCGTCGATGACCAGGATCCGCTCTGGTGGCAGCGCCGGGCCCAGGCTGTGCCCCTCGACCAGCGTTGCATAGCCCGGGTCGGTCACCAGCAGCTGGCACTCGGTATGGGAGAGGTCCCGGGCCAGTTCGTCACCCCGGTGGGTCGGATTGCCCCCGACGAGGGTGGCACCGGCCAGCGCGGCCCCGCCCATCCAGAACACGTACTCGGGGACGTTGTCGAGGAGGAGCGCGACGTGGAACGGCCCGGGCTGCCGCAGCGAGGCCAGCAGTGCGGCCCGCTCCGCCTGGGCCGTGACGACCTGGTCGTGGGTCCACGTGCGGTCGGCGAAGGCCATCCCCACCCGGTGGTCCCCCGCGCGCTGTCGGATCAGATTGTCGATGGTGAGCATTGCTTCCCCCCTTGGATCTGTGTCCGACAGTAGGTGCAGATGGCCGCTTCGGGCAGCTGCTAGGCACAAATCTGGAACACGTTGCAATTTATCAAATGGTCGTGTTAGCCTGAAAAACCTGCTCGGAGCGGTACGAGAGGAGCCCCCTGCAATGGAATTCGGAGTCTTCATCAACGGGTACCTGCCGGGTCAGGCGGCCCATGACCCCGCATGCGAGCACGAGATGCTCACGCGCGAGATCAGTTACGCGATCGAGGCCGACAAGCACAATTGGAAGTACGTCTGGGTCGGTGAGCACCACGCCCTGACCGAGTACAGCCACATGTCGGCCCCTGAGGTGGTCATGGGTTACCTGGCCCACGCCACCGAGCGCATCCACATCGGCACCGGCATCATGAACCTCTCACCGCGGGTCAACCACCCGGTCCGCTCGGCCGAGCGAGTGGCCATGCTGGACCACCTGCTCGAGGGTCGGTTCGAGTGGGGAACCGGCCGCGGTGCGGGCAGCCACGAGATCGCCTCGTTCAACATCCTGGACAAGAACTCCACCAAGCCCGAGTGGAACGAGGTCATCCGCGAGATCCCGCGGATGTGGGAGGAGAAGGACTACATGTTCGAGGGGGAGCACTTCACCGTGCCCTACCCGCACAACATCCTGCCCAAGCCCTACCGGGGCCAGGGGCACCCGCCGATCTGGGTGGGTTGCGGCAATCCGGCCACGTTCACCCAGGCCGGCGAGCTCGGCATCGGTGCCATCGCCTTCAACTTCGAGCCCATCTACAACCTGAAGGGGCGGATCGCCGCCTACAAGGAGGGCATCGCAAACTGCACCGAGCCGCTCGGTCAGTTCAAGAACGACAACGTGATGATGACCAATGCGGTCATCTGCCTCAGCGACAGGAAGAAGGCCCGGGAGGTCGCGCTGCGCCGTGGGCGCGGCTACCTCTACTCGCTGGTGTGCAACTACCACGACACCATTCCCCACCAGGATGGTGTGCCGGTGTGGCCCGAGCCGCCCACACCATTGCCGACGAGGGCATGCTCGACTACCTCATCGAGCAGGGGTGGATGCTGTGCGGCGAGCCCGACGAGGTGGCCGAGCAGGTCGCCAAGTACCGGGAGGTCGGCTGCGACCAGCTGGTGTTCGGCCTGCCGTCGGACTCGTTCGAGCACGACGAGGTCCTCGAGATGCTCGAGGTGTTCGGAACCAAGGTCATCCCGCAGTTCGACTCGGACCCCGTTCACTCGACCACCCGTTACCGGCAGACGGCACGGCCCAGGTACTCGCCCTTCAACTTCCCGGTGCCGGACATCACCGTGGAGGAGTTGCCGACCAACGCCATGATCCAGCTGGACGGCACCCGCAACATGTAGCCCGCGGAGCCGCCTGGCTCCGCCGCCGGTCCCCTCAGCTCGGCGGCCCCCTCAACTTGCCGGCGGCTCCGCCGCCAGCTCGTCGACCATCGGCGCCGGCTTCGTGGTGGCCAGCCACGAGCCGAACAGGATGAGCGGGAAGCCGACGACGATCCCGAAGGTGAGCGGCTCACCGAGGACGATGACGCCGAGCAGGATGGCCACGCCCGAATTGACATACGTGATGACCGTGCTGCGCGCCGGGCCGACTTCGACGATGAGCTCGACGAACAGCACGAAGGCCAGAGCCGTGCAGATGAGCGCCAGCCCGGCGATGGCAGCCATGACCTCCCCTGAGACGTGCGAGGGAAGGTGGGTCAGGGCGAATGGCGCATAGGCCAGCCCGGCCACTACCAACGACGCCGTGGTGACGCCGAGAGCGGGGAGGTCCCCAAGCTTGCGCGAGATGACGAGCGGGCCGACGGCATAGCCGATCGTGGGGATGACCACCTCGAAGGCGGCCCCGAGGTCGGTGCTGTGGAGGTCGGCGCCGACGAGGGCCACCACGCCGCCGAACCCGATGATCAGGCCCAGGATGCGCCGCCGGTCGAAGCGGTCGTAGCCGAAGACCCGGTAGATGACCGCTCCCACGAGTGGGACGGTGGCGATGAGGAGCCCGGTCAACGAGCTGGTCAGGTGGATCTCGGCGCGCCCGATGAAGAGCCAGGGGATGGCCAGCTCCGCGGCGGTGTACGCCACGATCCACTTCCACCGCCCCAACAGCGAGCCGAGCGCCGCCCGGCGGATCGCAAAGGGGAGCAGGATCAGGGCGGCCGGCGCGGTGCGCAGGAAGATCAGCGTTGCCGGCGACACCTCCCGCACGGCGATGCGGATCAGGAGGTAGGGCGTCCCCCAGATGACGGACATCGCCACGAACAGGATCCAGCCTCGTCGGGACACCGTCCCCTTCTAGCGGATGTTCGTCCCCGGCCGGGCGGGGGCTGTCTCCCAGGCCCCGAGCAGCTCGTCGACCGTGGTCAACGTCGAGATCAGCGGGAAGGTGTTGTCGAGCACGGCGTCGGCATACTCCTGGGGGATGCCGGCCACGGTGTCGCGGGGCACGACGACCCCGTAGCCCAGGTTGACCGCTTCGATGGCCAGGCCCAGCACGCCGAGATTGACCGACACCCCAGTGGCCACGATGGTCCGGACCCCGAGGCTGCGGAGCCAGGCGTCGAGGGAGGTCCCGGCGAACGGCGACACTCCATGGAGCCGTGAGGAGATCAGGTCGCCCGGCTCGGGGCCCAGCTCGCCGATGAGCTCGGTGGGCGGCGTGCCTGCCAGCAGGTGGTCGGGATTGCGCACCATGGCCGCGATCAGCTGGCAGTTCACCGTCGAGCCCACCCGGTCGGCCCGGAACTCCGCCGTGCAGTGGACGACCGGAATCCCCTTGCCCCGGGCCGCGTCGAGGATACGGGCGGTGTTCGCGACGACCCCGACCCGCTCGGCCGCCTCGGCCAGCTGGGGAAAGGAGCTCAGATCGCCCACGACCCCCCGTTGGATCTCCATGGTCAGCACCGCGCAGGTGGCCGGTTCGGCCAGGTCATGCAGGGAGACGGGCACGGGTGTGGCCTACGCACCCAGGAGGGGGGAAAGGACCGTCGAAGGGGGGCTCACTGCCCAGCAGTCCTGGCGCCCCCGCTGTCGCTCTCGTGGGGCACCTCGGCCACGATCTCCGCCGCCCAGCGGTAGTCGGGCTTCCCGCTGGGGGAACGGACGATGATCTCGACCACGTGGAGCTGTCGGGGCACCTTGTAGCCGGCGATGGCGTCCCGGCAATGGGACTGGATGTCCTCGAGCGTCGGCCGGCGCTCGTCCCTGGGCTGGATGATGGCGGCGACTCGTTGGCCCCATCGCTCGTCAGGCGCACCGACCACGATGGCGTCGAACACCTCGGGGTGGGAGCGGACGGCGGACTCGACCTCTTCGGGGAAGATCTTCTCGCCACCCGAGTTGATGGACACCGAGCCGCGTCCGAGCAGGGTGATGGAGCCGTCCTCCTCCACGGTGGCGAAGTCGCCGGGCATCACGTAGCGGGTCCCGTCCACCGTGATGAACACCTCGGCCGTCTTGGCCGGGTCGTTGTAGTAGCCCACGGGGATGTCCCCGGACCGGGCGATCTTGCCGATGGTGCCCGAACCGGGCTCCACCGGCTTCAGGTCCTCGTCGAAGACGACGGTGTCGCCCAGGATGCTGACCGTGGGACCGCTCTTCATGGCGGTGCCGCCCTTGGTCATGGTGGCCATGCCGTTGTTGCCGGACTCCGACGATCCGATGGCGTCCACGATCACGATGTGCGGCAGGTGTCTGAAGAACTCGTCCTTCACCGGTGCGGAGAACAGCGCTGCCGACGAGGTGACGGCCAGCAGCGAGGACAGGTCGTAGGAGGCATCGGGGTCACCGAGTGCCTCGATGAGCGGCTTGCCCATGGCGTCGCCGGTGATCATCATCGAGTTGGCCTTCTCCGACTCCACCAGCCGCCAGACGTGGTGGGGGTCGAACTTCGGGACCAGGATGGTGCGATTGCCGACGAAGCTCTGGCCCAGCACCGACCACTGGGTGGCCCCGTGCATCAGCGGCGCGATGGGCAGCAGCGTGAGCTGGCCACCCCGCCCCTTCTCGACCATCTCCTCGGGGTGGATGATCCGGGTGTTGGTGGTCGGGTCGACGCCGCCCCCCAGTGCGTAGAAGACATCCTCGTGCCTCCAGACCACCCCCTTGGGCAGGCCGGTGGTCCCGCCCGTGTAGAGGATGTAGAGATCGTCGTTCGACCGGGGGGCGAAGTCGCGCTCGGGGCTGCCCGCGGCCATGGCCTCCTCGAAGGGCACCGTGCCCTCGGACAAGGGCACGCCGGATCCGTCGTCGACGCCGATCACCAGGCGCAGATCGGGGAGGTCGGGCAGCAGCGCGGCCACCTGAGGCCCGAATTCGGCCTGGTGGACCAGGGCCACCAGGTCGGCGTTGGTGAACAGGTACCGGAGCTCGTCCTTCACGTAGCGGTAGTTGATGTTGATCCAGACCGCTCGGAGCTTGAACACCGCCCAGGCCGTCTCCACCCATTCCACGTTGTTGGTCGAGTAGATGCCGACGTGGTCGCCGGGCCCGACGCCGTGGGCGGCCAGGAAGTGCGCCAGTCGGTTGGCCCGCTCCTCCATCTCGGCGTAGGTGCGGCGCTCGTCCGCGGCCACCAGGTACTCCCGGTCGCCGTAGGCGTCAACGGCCGCCTCGAACAGATCAGCGAGGTTGAACGTCATCGGGCAATCAGTAGAACACGTTTCGATTCGAGCGGCAAACACTCTCGGCGGGCCGGCCGGGCGGCCCGCTCAGTCCAGGTTCTCCTGGGCGGTGAACGTGGCAGGCAAGGACACCGCCGGAGCAGCGGGGACCTGGCCGGCCAGGACGTCGGCTCGTGCGGCAACCGTCTTTCGTACGGCCAGGGCGAGCCCCTCGGCGTCGAGTCCGAGGTCGGACAGGATGCGGTCCGGCTTTCCCTGGGCCAGATAGGCGCGGGGTATGCCGAGATTGACGACCGGAGGTGCCGCCCCACAGGGGAGCGACCTGTCGAGGGCGTCCGCGAGGAACATGCCTGCACCTCCCTGGCGGATCCCGTCCTCTGCGGTGATGACCACCCGGTGTCGTCCCGCATCGGCCAGCATGGCCGGGTCGGGCGCCGAGACGACCCGGGGATCCCAGATCGTCACGTCGATCCCCTCGCTCATCAGCAGGCCCGCGGCATCCTCTACCGCAGCGAGCAGCTTGCCCACGGCGAGGATGCAGACAGAGCCGTCGCCGCTGCGGACGTGGCGGGCGAGCAGGCCCGATCCGACCGAGCCCGACGCCGCCCGGGGGGCAGGAGTCTTGGGGAACCGGATCATCGAGGGACCGTCGAGGGAGAGCGCCGCCTCCAGCATGGCCTCGACCTCGGGAGCCGACGAGGGGGCGAACACCGTCATCCCCGGGATGGACAGACCCAGAGCCATGTCCAGCACGCCGTGGTGGCTGGGCCCGTCGTCGCCGGTGATGCCGGCACGGTCGAGGACCAGCACCACGGGCAGCCGGTGGAGGCCGACATCGAGGTTGGCCTGGTCGAAGGCACGGCTGAAGAATGTCGAGTAGACGGCGACCACCGGCCGCAGGCCGGCCATGGCCATGCCGGCTGCCGAGGTCACCGCATGCTGCTCGGCGATGCCCACGTCGAAGAACCGCTCGGGAAAGCGGGCTTCGAACGGAAGCAGCCCGGTGGGCCCCGGCATCGCCGCGGTGATGGCCACGATCCGGCGGTCGTCCTCGGCGTGCCGCAGCAGGGCACGGGTGAAAGCGTGGGTGTAGGTGGTGACCGGCAGTTCCGCGGCGTCGGCGGGGCCGTGGGCAGTCGCCACATTGACCTTGACGTCGTGGAGGCGCTGGACGTCGTCTTCCTCGGCCGGCGCATATCCCCGGCCCTTCTGGGTGAGCACGTGGACCACGATGGGCCCGGGCCAACCCGCCGCGTTGGACAGGGCCTGCTCCATGCCGGCGATGTCGTGGCCGTCGATGGGGCCCGCATAGCGGATGCCCAGAGCTTCGAAGAAGGTGTGTGGGGTAACCACCTCGCGCAACGCGCTGGTGAGGCCGTGGACGCCCGAGTACGCGAGCTCGCCCACCGCGGGAAGCTCTCGGATCAGATGTCGTATCCGCTGGCGGGCCTGGATGTAGGAGGGGTTGAGCCGGAGGTGGGTCAGGCTCAGCGACAGGCGCGAGACGGTGGGCGCGTAGGAGCGACCGTTGTCGTTGAGGACGATGACCACCGGTTTGCCGGAATGCCCGAGGTTGTTGAGCGCCTCGTAGGCCATGCCGCCGGTCAGGGCGCCGTCGCCGATCACGGCCACGACCCGACGGTCGACCCCCTGGAGCTCGAAGGCACTGGCCAGGCCGTGGGCGTAGCTCAGGCTGGTCGAAGCGTGGCTGTTCTCCACCCAGTCGTGCTCGGACTCGGTGCGGTTGGGATAGCCGGAGAGGCCGCCGGCCTGGCGGAGGTCGGCGAACGCTTTGCGTCTGCCGGTCACCAGTTTGTGCACGTAGGCCTGGTGCCCGGTGTCCCACAGCAGCACGTCCCGGGGCGAGTCGAAGGTCCGATGGAGGGCCAGCGTCAGCTCCACGACGCCCAGGTTCGAGCCCAGGTGGCCTCCGGTTGCGGTCACCGCGTCGACGATGAACCGGCGGATCTCGGCGGACAGGATGGTCAGCTCCTCCGGGGTGAGGGAGCGGAGGTCGGCTGGACTGTCGATGTGTTCGAGGATCATGAGGGAGGGGCTGTCTTTGTGGTCAGGCTACCAGCGCATCGGCGACGCACGATGGCCGGGGAGAGGACCCCACGGAGTGCGGCGAGCGTCGGAGACGGCGCCCAGGCCCGGGTACGGCACCCCTGGTGTCGCGGAGACGGCGCCCAGGGTGGGGAGTGCAGGTATCCCCTCGGCGACGGCCCGACGCGGGCAGACTTCGGGGATCACCGGATCGTGGCGCCGTGCCTGCGATCCGCCGACGATCGAAGTGGAGGGCCGATGCAAGCCGAAATCAAGGGAACCAACATGCCGCTGTTGGAGATGATCCTCGACCCCGGGGAATCGGTGATCTCCAGCCACGGCGAGCTCTCGTGGATGTCCGTCAACATGCAGCTGTCCCAGACCACCTCGGTGGGCGGTCAGAAGGGCCTGATGGGAGGGCTGAAGCGGGCCGTGGGTGGTGGAGGCGTCTTCGTCACCAAGTACGAGGCACAGGGCGGCCAGGGCATGGTGGCCTTCGGGGCCAAGCTGCCCGGTCGCATCTTCCCGGTCACCATCGGAGCGGGGCAGGGCTACCTGGTGCACCGGCACGGCTGGGTGTGCGGCACCGACGGCATCGTGCCCACCGTCGGCCTGCAGCAGACCTTCCGGGGCGGCATCTACGGCGGCGACGGCTTCATCCTCCAGCGCCTCGAGGGGGAGGGCCAGGCGTGGATCGAGCTCTCCGGTGAGATCACCACCTACGAGCTGGCCGCCGGGCAGACCATGCTGGTCCACCCCGGCCACGTCGGGCTGTTCGAGGACCGGGTCAGCTTCACCGTCCAGCGGCTGAAGGGCATCAGAAACATGGCCTTCGGCGACGACGGCTTCCACCTGGTGGCCCTGACCGGGCCGGGCAACATCTGGCTCCAGAGCATGCCCATCTCTGTGCTGGCCCACGCCCTCGACCCCTACATCAACAAGGACGATCACCCGGCCGCCGCCGCGGGTGTGGGGGGCGTTCTGGGCGGCATGATCGGCAAGAACCTCTGAGCGGTGCCCGACCCGCGGCCCGACCCGCCGGCCGGACCTGCCTGTCGACCCGTTCAACGCACGTTGGCCAAGAAGCTGGTCCGGTCCACGATCACCCGGACCAGCTTCCCCGCCGCCACCAGGCCGGCACTCTCCGAGACGGAGAGGGTGAACACCAGGCGGCGCCCTTCGGTCCGGTCGAGGGTGGCCTCGGCCCAGACCGTGCCCCCGACGCCCACCGGCACCAGGTGATCGAACTGCAGGCGCTTGGCCACCGAGGTGCAGTTCACGGGCAGGTGTCCCTCGATGGCCAGGCAGCTCGCCTCCTCGCACAGCGCCAGCAGGCGCGGCGTGGCCAGGACCGGAACCGAACCCGAGCGGAACGCCACGGCGGTGTCGACCTCGGTCACGTGCAACTCGATGCGGGCGGAGAGACCGGTGTTCGGAGCCACGCCGGTACGATACGTGAACCCACGAGGCATCGGCCACCTAGCGCCGAGCAGTGAGGCGAGGAGGCCCCAGTGATCGATTCCCCGGTACTCGAACGGGTACTGTCCGAAGCCCTCCGGCACGGTGGTGAGTTCGCCGAGGTGTTCGCCGAGGACCGGTCGACCTCGTCCGCCCTGCTCGACGACGGACGGGTGGAGGAGCTCTCTTCGGGGCGGGAGCGGGGGGCCGGCATCCGGGTGGTTACCGGGGAGACCACCGGCTTCGCCCACACTGCCGACCTGACCGAGGAGGGTCTCCTGCGGGCGGCCGAGGCTGCCTCTGCGGTGGCCAGGAGTGGCGGCGGTGGGACGCGCACGGTGGCCGTGGGCCCCCTGGGCGCCACCGCTCCGGGAGGGCAGGGGACCGGCCGGCCGGCCCCGTCGTCGGGGTCGAAGGCGGACACGCTCGCCCTGTTGCAGCGCGCCGATGAGGCGGCCCGGGCGTCCGGCGACGCCATCTCGCAGGTGCAGGCGGGGTGCGGGGCCTCGCGGCGCCAGGTGCTGATCGCCAACTCCGACGGCCTTCTCGCCCGCGACGAACAGGCGCGTACCCGGTTCTCCGTCTCGTGCGTGGCGGTGGGCGACACCGGGCTGCAGACCGGTTTCGAGACGGCGGCCCGCACGCTGGGATTCGAGCTGTTCGACGAGGTGTCGGTCGAGGAGCTCGCCCGCCTGGCGGCCAACCGTGCGCTGTCCAAGCTGTCGGCCCGCCCGGCCCCTTCGGGCGAGCTGCCCGTGGTGCTGGCCGGTGGCAGCGGTGGCATCCTCTTCCACGAGGCGTGCGGCCACGGCCTCGAGGCGGACCACATCGTGAAGGATGCGTCGGTCTACACCGGCATGGTGGGGCAGCAGGTGGCGAGCCCGTTGGTCACGCTGGTCGACGATGGGACGGTCGGCTCCGAGTGGGGGACCTTCGCCATCGACGACGAGGGGAGGCCGGCCCAACGGAACGTCCTCATCGATCAGGGCGTGCTCACCGACTACCTGTGGGACTATCTGCGGGCACGCAAGGAAGGCAGGGTGTCCTCGGGCAACGGGAGGCGACAGACCTACCAGCACCTGCCCATGGTGAGGATGACCAACACCTTCCTCCTGCCGGGCGAGGAGGATGCCGACGAGATCGTGGCCCAGACCCCCCGCGGGGTCTACGTGGCCAAGCTCGGGGGCGGCCAGGTGAACACCACGACCGGGGACTTCGTGTTCGGAACGACCGAGGCCTACCTCATCGAGGGCGGCAGGATCACCGAGCCGCTTCGGGACGCCAACCTGATCGGCAACGGCCCGGAGATCCTCAAGCGGGTCGACGCGGTGGCCACCGACTTCGCCATGACCCCGGGCACCTGCGGCAAGGACGGCCAGAGCGTCCCGGTGGGATGCGGGCAGGCCACCCTCCGGGTGACCGGCGTGACCATCGGGGGGACGGCAGAGTGAGCACGGTCATCGAGGAGAGCGGTGCCCGGGGCGAGGAGGGCCGGGTTCCTGACGACTTGCTGGCGTTGGCCGACCGGGTGGCCGGTTGGGCGAGGTCCGGCGAGGAGGTCGAGGTCTACGTGGCCCGCGGCCACGAGACGGAGGTCCGCGCCTACGACGGAGAAGTGGAATCACTGACGTCGGCCAGCTCGGCCGGCATCGGCATCCGGGTGGTGGCCGACCACAGGCTGGGCTTCGCCTGGGCCGGGTCCCTCGACGAGTCCGTGCTGGGGGAGGCCCTCGACGAGGCTCGGGACAACGCCTCGTTCGCCACCCCCGACGAGCACGTCCGGCTGGCCGTTCCCGACGGGGTGGCCGCCGTGCCCGTCGACCTGTGGGACGAGCGGCTGGCCGAGGTCCCCACCACGGAGAAGGTCGCCCTCGCTCTGGCCCTCGAGGCCCAGGCCCGTGGAGCCGACCCCCGCATCCGACAGGTGAACGCGGCGGACTACGGCGATGCCTCGGTGGAGGTGGCGTTGGTCTCGACCACCGGCATCCGGGCCTCGAGCCGGAGGACGTCCGGGTACCTCTCGGTCGGTGTCATCGCTGGCGACGGCGAGGCCAGCCAGACCGGTGGCGGCTTCAGCG
>Ga0224534_1001369_pt1 | contig 12956 bp, 9 predicted proteins | sample 714E12024metaG_FD_172012 | JGI IMG/M metagenome (GOLD analysis project Ga0224534, IMG submission 172012) | Peat soil microbial communities from Stordalen Mire, Sweden - 717 E1 20-24 | ecosystem: Environmental > Terrestrial > Soil > Wetlands > Peat | place: Sweden: Norrbotten County, Stordalen... | reverse complement strand
GCTGGTCTTTAGCTCAATCCGTCCGAACCGCCGGATGCGGACCCGCATGTCCGGTGGTGTGGCAGGGGAGGAGAGGAGACTCTCCCCCCTATGCCGATTGCTTACTGATTTAATTGTACGCCGTGGAGGGAAACTAGTATGCCAAGTATTTTTTGGGTGGAAGTGGTTGATGGGGTGATGGGTTATGGGGATTTTTGGGGGTCGAGGGGGTTGACAACAGGAAAACGGTTGTTGGTTGCTGGTTGTTGGTTGTTAGTTGAGGACAGACAACGGCAAAGGCCAATACGGAGATTCTGGCTGCGCCAGAATGACGAGCTAAAACAGGCAAGGGCAAGGGCCAATACGGAGATTCTGCCCTTCGGCAAGCTCAGGGCAGAATGACGAGCTAAAACAGGCAAGGGCTGGAGGTTTGAGGGAGAAAGGGGTGGAGGGTTGGGGCGGGGTGGGGTTCATCGGGGTCCTTCGCGCTCGAAAGACGCGCTCAGGATGACAGCAAAAACAGGCAAGGGCGAGGAACAAGAACAGGCAACGTCAAGGGCAAAGGCAAATACGGAGATTCTGGCTTCGCCAGAATGACGACGCGTGGGGAATGACGACGCGTGGGGATGGTGGGTGATTTATACTGGTCGCTTGCCCTGCTAACGGCTTGGTGCGCGGGAGTTTCGCGGGCCGGGACGCGCAAAATCAACGGGCAGATGCGCTGTCATCCACTGGACTGAAGCTGGGATTGGGCCTGCGGCGAATGGGGCCTGAGCCGGTTGCGGACCAGGTTGGAGGCGGGGCGCGAAGTCAAGGTCGCGGGTCGGGTATGATTCGTTTTCTGCAGAAAGACACAAAGGCAGTCAAGATAATGTTTGGCGTCATCATTGGCGCCGCGTGCGTGGCGATGGTGCTTTACCTGGTTCCTGGGCTGATGGACAACCCGACGGGAACGAGCGCGTCGGTGTATGCGACGGTGCGGGAGCCGGGGGCGCTGGGGCGGATCGGGTTGGGGGAGAGCACTGAGATCAAGACGGAGGATGTGGCGAAGCTGGCGCAGCGGCAGTTGCAGCAGCAGCACATGCCGGCTGAGATGATGAGTTCCCTGCTGGCGTACATGATGCCGCGGGCGGGGCAGATCCTGGTGCAGCGGGCGATGCTGAAGCAGGCGGCGGACGCGATGCACCTGGAGGTGAGTGACGCGGACCTGGCGCGCGAGCTGCGGACGGGGCCGTTTGCCGAGTACCTGTTCCCCGATGGGCAGTACATCGGCGACGACCGGTACATGGACTTTGTGCAGACGGCGTTCGGGACATCGCGCTCGGAGTTCGAGTCGCAGGTGAAGGACGACATGGAGCTGCAACGGCTGCAGGCGATGGTGACGGGCGGGGCGACAGTTTCGGATGCGGCGGTGCGCGAGGCCTACCGGGTGCAGGGGATGAAAGTGCAGTTCGACTACGCGGTGGTGTCGCTGGAGGATCTGAAGAAGACGATCAACCCGCCGGACGCGGAGTTGCAGAATTATTTCAAGCAGAACGCGGCGAAGTACGCCAAGGCGATTCCGGAGACGCGCAAGATCGAGTATGCGGCGTTCGACGCGGCGAAGACGCCCGGCGGCAAGGCCGCGGTGAGCGACGCCGAGGCGCAGGCGTACTACAACGCGCACCTGGCGCAGTACAAGACCGAGGAGCAGGTGAAGACGCGGCACATCCTGATTGCGGTGAAGGCGGGCGCGGACGCGGCGACCGATGCGGCGGCCAAGGCCAAGGCCGAGGACGTTCTGAAGCAGTTGCAGGCGGGCGGGAAGTTTGCGGAGCTGGCGAAGAAGTACTCGGAGGACCCAGGGAGCAAGGACACGGGGGGCGAGCTGGTGCTGATGCCGACGGCGAGCCTGGACCCTGCCTACGCGAAGGCGGCGATGGCGCTGAACCCAGGGCAGACTTCGGGGCTGGTGCGGTCGGCGTTCGGGTACCACATCATCCAGACGGAGCAGAAGCAGGCGGCGGGAGTGAAGCCGCTGAGCGAGGTGAAGGACACGATCGTGAAGGCGATCGCGCAGGACAAGCAGGGCTCGGCGTTGCAATCGTATGGGAGCGAGCTTGCGGCCGAGGCGAAGAAGAATGGGCTGGCTGGTATGGCGGCGGCGCATGGGTTGAAGTTGGTGACGACCGATTCCCTGGCGAAGAGCGCGATCATCGGCGGCGTGTCGGACGGCACGCTGATGCTGAGCACGGCGTTCACGACGGACAAGGGCGCGGCACCGCAGGCGATCTCCACCGGCGACGGCTATGCGGTGTTTACGGTGGTGGATGTGACGGCGGCGCACGCTCCGGAGTTTGCGGAGTATAAATCGCATGTGCTGGATGACTACCGCGACCAGACGGCACCGGAGCTGCTGCGGGCCGAGACGACCAAACTGGACGCGCGGGCCAAGCAGCTGAACGACCTGAAGAAGGCGGCGGCGGAGTTGAAGCTGCCGATCAAGACAAGCGGACTGGTGGGCGAGGACGGACAGGTGACCGACCTGGGCGCAATGAGCGGGCCGGGAGCCGCGGCGTTCAAGCTGGCCAAGGGCGGGATCTCGGACGCGATCAACGCAGGGCAGACCGGCGTGGTGCTGACGGTGACCGACAAGCAGGAGCCCACGGCGGACGAGACGGCGAAGAACTTCGATGCGACGCGGGAGCAGTTGCTGAGCCAGCAGCGGGAGGAGATCTTCGGCATATTCATGGGGACGCTGACGCAGAGGTACGAACAGGGCGGCGGAGTGCGGCTTACCAAGCAGGCGGCGGCCCCGGCAGGACCTTTGACGGGCAAGTAGAGATGAGGAACGAGGGGCCTGCTCCCCGCCCGGTGTGTGGTTTGGCGCTGGGTTGGGAGCAGGTCTTTTTTTGTGCGGCACGCGATTTCGGCATCAGACAGATAGATGGGATGCGTCCAGGAGCAAGGCTTTGGTTGGGGCGCCCAGCTATGAGGTTTGAGCTATGGGCACAGGATGAAACAAGCAACGACATAATACGGAGATTCTGAGCTGCGCTCAGAATGACGACATAAACGAAGACGCTGAAGGGTGAGGGATGAATCAGGAACGGATGAGCGGCGTTCTGCTGCATGTGACGAGCCTGCCATCGCGGGGCGGCGTGGGAGACTTTGGGCCGGCGGCGTACGCGTTTGTGGATTTTCTGGCGGCGGCGAAGCAGCGGCTGTGGCAGGTGCTGCCGCTGAATCCGCCGGGGTATGGCAGTTCGCCCTACTCGGCGCTGTCGGCGTTCGCGGGCAATCCGGCGCTGATCAGCCTGGAGCGGCTGGCGGAGGAGGGGTGGATTGCGGAAGGGCGCGTGGAGGAGTGGGCGCGGATGGATGAGGCACCTGCATCAAAGACGACGGACCTGGTGGCGGCGGCGGGACGCAAACAGCCGCTGATCGAGGAGGCGGCGGGGAACTTTCTGGACCGCGCGAACGATGGGGTGCGGGCGCGGTTCCAGAATTTCTGCCAGGAGAACATGAGCTGGCTGCCCGAGTATGCGAGCTTCAACGTGCTGCGGCGCAGGTTCGGCGATGTGGGCTGGAACCAGTGGCCGGAGGAGTACGCGCTGCGCAAGCACGACACGCTGGCGGCGCTGCTGACCGAGCAGGGGCGCGCGCTGGCGGTGGAGCAGGCGATCCAGTTCTTCTTCGACGAGCAGTGGCGCGCGCTGAGGGCGTACTGCGCGGAGCGGAAGATACAAATCCTGGGCGATGTGGCGATCTTTGTGAACTACGACAGCGCGGAGGTGTGGACGCACCCGGAGCTGTTCGAGCTGGACGAGAAGGGAAGGATGGTGCGGGTGTCGGGCGTGCCGCCGGATTACTACTCGGCGACGGGGCAGCGCTGGGGCAATCCTCTGTACCGGTGGGGAGAGATGAAGGAGCGGGGGTTCGACTGGTGGGTGGCGCGGGTGCGGCGGTCGCTGGCGCTGTACGACATGGTGCGGCTGGACCACTTCCGCGGCTTCGAGGCGTACTGGTCGATTGCAGCCGAGGAGCCGACGGCGGCCAAGGGGCAGTGGGTGAAGGCGCCGGGGATCGAACTGTTCGAGCGACTGAAGGAGGTGTTCGGCGAACTGCCGTTTATCGCCGAAGACCTGGGGCTGATTACGCCGGAGGTGGCGGAGCTGCGCGAACACTTCGGAATGCCGGGGATGCGGATCCTGCAGTTCGGATTTTCGGACCGCGGAGCGCATATCTATCTGCCACACCAGTATGTGCCGAATACGGTTGCCTATACCGGGACGCACGACAACGACACCACGCTGGGATGGTGGAAGAGCGGGGCGACGGCGGAGGAGCGCGCGCACGCGCAGCTCTACCTGCAGCCGATCGGGCGGGACGGGGAGATTGTGGGAGCGATGATGCGTGCGGCGGCGCGGTCGGTGGCGCGGCTGTGCATCTTTCCGATGCAGGACATCCTGCGGCTGGGCAGCGAGGCGCGCATGAATACTCCGGCGAACCGGCTGGGGAACTGGGGCTGGCGGTTTGAGGCGGGGGCGATGAAGCCGGAGATTGCGGCGGAGCTTGCGGAGTTGATGGAGCTGACGGATAGGGATTGGGTGGAGGCGGAGAAGGAAAAGCTTAGCACGGATTGACACCGATGAAACCGATTAAGAACAAGCAACAGTAAAGAGCAAAAACTAATGCGAGTTAAGAACGGGCAACGGCAAGGGCCAATACAGAGATTCTGGCTGCGCCAGAATGACGAGCAAGAACAAACAACAGAAAACACAGGCAACAGCGAAATGCGGGGGGTCCCTCCACTGCGCTTCGCTCCGGTCGGGATGACGGAGGTTGTTGGTCGATCGAAGAAACAACTTGCACGGGCGGGGTAGACTGGTGGGAGCGAAGTTCAAATGACAGGAGCGACGATGCCTCTCTCTGGCGAAGCAATACGAACGATGAATTATGTGGACGATATTTCGGTGACGCTGCGGCGGATCCTGACGGTGCTGCCGTCGCTGACGGACGAGGAGCGGCAGCGCGTGTCGGACCACATCAAGGGCGCGGAGCCAAGCTACGAGAGCGTGATCCTGGCCGTGCAAGCGAAGAAGTGAGGGAGTGTGGTCCAAATCCCACTCATCCTCACCCCAGCGAGCAAGCTCGCCGGGGACCCCGATCGCGATAAGACCGCGATGAATGGGGCACCCGGCGGCGGGGGCGGGGCGGATGCGAAAGTGCGGCCCGCGATCCGCACGGTGGCGGTGATTGGGGCGGGACGCGTGGGGCGGAGCTTCGCTCTGGCCGCCGCGGCGGCGGGATTCGACGTGGTGCTGGAAGACGTGATGCCGGCCAACCTGCGGCGGGCGCAGGAGGAGTACGCCGATCTGGGGGCAGAGAACGCGGGGGCGCGCGGCAGGCTTACGGTTGCGGCGACGATCGAGGACGCGGTGCGGGAGGCGGACGTTGCGGTGGACTTTGTGCCGGATGAGCTGGAGTCGAAGCTGGAGATTTTTTGTCTGCTCGACCGCATGGCGCCGCCGCGGACGATATTGCTGACGCCGAGCGATGCGCAGAGCATTACCGACCTGGCTTCGTGTACCTATCGCGGCGAGCGATGCTTCGCAGTGCGCGGGGGATTTGGGGCTGTGGGTGCAGGGCCGGTGCGGCTGCTGCATCCGGTGGGCGCGGCGGAGGCGGCGCTGGATGCGGTGAGTGGGTTTCTGCGCGCGCTGGGCGGCGAGGTGCGGGTGGAGTTGGATGGGGACGCGCCGAAGCTGGTGAAGAAGCTGGGGTGATTCTGATCGATTCCCACTCGTCCTCCCCCAGCGAGCAAGCTCGCCGGGACCCCGATCGCGATGAGACCGCGATGCGGGGAGCCCGGCGCTATTGAGTGTTGGGGTGGACGACGCGGAGGCCGAGATGCCGCTCGAAGGGGTCGAAGTCGCGGTCGCGGTGGAGCAGCGTGTGCCCCTGGCGGATGCAATGGGTTGCGATGATGCAGTCGATTGTCTTGCGCACGGTGACGCCGCGGGCGCGCAGCGCACGGAAGTTGCGCGCAGAGGCGAGCGCGATTTCTTGGCCGCCGGTGGAGAAGATTGGGAACTCCGCCAACTGCCGGGCGATGCTGGCAAACATCTTTTCGCCGCGAACTCCCTGCAATACCTCGCAGAGGATGAGGTCGGTAAGCCCAATCGACGGACGACCCACCTCGCTCTTGAGCCAGAGGCTTTGCAGGTTCTCATTGCCGGCAAAGAAATCTACCCAGACAGTCGAATCGACGATGATCATATACACGATCCCGAACTGAGATCAATCTCTCCGCGACTCATCCAGATTGCCTTCCCATTTCACTTTCCCCCAGAATTTACGCATGTCGCCCTGCGCCTGCACTTTTACGAGCAGCTTGAGGGCTGCGTCGACGGTCGCCTTCTTGGTTGTGGCGCCGCTGCTGCGCATGGCGCGCTCGATCAACTTGTCGTCGATCTCGATATTTGTGCGCATGGCAATAATCCCCCGATGTGTAAGGATTGCATATTTTTGTGTATGAGGTCAAACGTGGATGAGGCGGCCCTACTCTTCGGGTTTTTTGCGGAGGGCGGTGAGTTGGGGGTGGAGGAGCTTGGCGGTGAGGGAGCGGGTGAGGGCTTCGACGGCGGACTGCTGGGCGGGAGTGAGGGCTGCGCCGGTGGCGGCGAGGCGGGCGGCGGTGCGTTCGAGTTCGGATTGGCGGATGGCTTCGGCGGACTGCTGCAGGGTGACGATGACGGGGACGGCGTCGCGGGACTGCAGGCGCTGGTGGTAGAGCTCGACCTCGCGGGTGACGATGGCTTCGGCGGCGGCGGATTCTCGGCCGCGGTCGGCGAGGTGGGCGGCGGCGACCTGCTGCAGGTCGTCAATGTCGTAGACGAAGCAGCCTTCGACCTGGTCCATGAGGGGATCGACGTCGCGGGGGACGGCGATGTCGATGAAGAACATGGGGCGGTTGCGGCGGAGTTCGAGGAAGCGCTGGCCGTGGGAGCGGAGGAAGATGGGCTGCGGCGAGCCGGTGGAGGTGAGGACGATGTCTGCGCGGGCGGCCTGGTCGTAGAGCTGGTCGAATGGGATGACCTCGGTGGTGCAGGCGAGGCCAGAGCCGTGGATGGCAATGGGGCCGTTGGCGAGCTGCATGGAGACCTGATCGGCGATCTGGCCGGCGAGCTGCGCGGCGCGCTCCGGGGTGCGGTTGGCGATGAGGATGGAGGTTGCTCCCTGCTGGATGAGATGGCGCGCGGCGAGGTCGGACATCTTGCCCGCGCCGACGATGAGGACGGTCTTGCCGCGCAGGCTGCCGAATATCTTGCGCGCGAGATCGACGGCGACCGATGCGATGGAGACGGAGGAGCTGCCGATGCGGGTCTCGGTGCGGACGCGCTTGGCGACCGAGAAGGCGCGCTGGAGGAGTGGTTCGAGCGCGGAGGAGATGGCCCCGGCCTGACGCGCGACGGAGTAGGACTCCTTGACCTGGCCGAGGATTTGCGGCTCGCCGACGACCATGGAGTCGAGCGAGCTGGCGACGCGGAAGAGATGGCGGACGGCCTCGCGCTCGCGGAACTCGTAGAGGTGCGGTTCGAGGGTGGCGGCGGAGACGGCGAAGTACTCGTGCAGGAAGCGGAGGAGGTCGGGGGGATTGCTGTCGCGGGGGTGGTCCTGAATGGTGAGGAACTCGACGCGGTTGCAGGTGGAGAGGATGAGGGCTTCGCGGATTCCAGGCTGATGGGCGAGGGTGCGTGTGGCGTCGGCGAGGCGGGCCAGGGGGATGGCGAGGCGCTCGCGCACCTCGATGGGCGCGGTGGTGTGGTTGATGCCGAGCAGGACCAGTGTCATGGGGCACCGAACCCGCGCACGTGGCTGACGAGGTTTGCAATCCATACGACGAGCATTGCGACTAGAACGGCCCCGGAGAGATAGGCGGCCTTGCGGCCGCGTAACCCAGTGCGGTGCCTGAGATAAAGGAGCAGGACATAGACGCACCACATGGCAAAGGAGGCAATCACCTTGGGATCGAGAAAGTATGCGGCGCCGAGGGGTGTCTCCTGCACCAGGACAGCGCCGATGACGAGGCCAATCGTCATGCAGGGAAAGCCGAAGAGGAGCGTGGCGTGGGCAATGCGATCGATGGTGTCCAGCGGAGGCAGCCAATCGAGCGCGCCCCACCATGAGCCTTCGCCGGCCTTTATTTTTTGCTTTATGTGGCGCTCTTGCGCGAGGTAGAGGATGGACGCGAGCAGGCTGAAACAGAGCGCGAAAGATGCGGCCAGCAAGGCGGCAATGTGGGCAATGAGCCAACCGGAACGCGCGCCCTCGGACGGGAAGATGTAGCGGGTGAGGCCCAGCGAGGGCACAAAGACCAGGAAAAACGTAACTGGCAAGGCAAAGATTCCAAGGGAGATGGCGTCGTAAAGCCACCAGGCGAGGAAGAAGAGGGCAGCCAGGAGAAGCCCCAGCAGCGACTCGGTTTCGCGCATGCCAACCGGCATCCAGCGATGGGCCAGGGCGAGCATTTCGACCACGGAGACGAAGTGGAAGAAGAAGCCCATGCCGGCCAGATGCACGCAGATGCTTCGCCAGCGCTCGTTCTTATAGAGCACGGCGGGAAAGATAGCGACACTGCCCGCCGCGTAAAGGACCGCCGCGACTTGGAGCCAGAGGAGAGTCATGGGCCAGGTTGCAGTATACGAGGTGCGAGGTGCGAGGTTCGAGGTGCAAGGTTCAAGGTGAAAGGCAAAATCAGAAGAAACTGCGACTTGCATTGCAGTCGGCAACACAAGGAACTGAGGATGGGATGCCAGTCACGGCGGATAGGATTCTGCGTGCGCGGGCGATCCCGCTTGAGGCGAAGTTCGTGGGCGGGGCGAAGGCGAGCGACGGGCACGGGGGCGAGTGCGGTATTCTGGCGATTCAGCCATGGCGAATGAGAGGACGAGCGACGCAGGCGCGCAGACCCCGGTGATGCGGCAGTACTTTGCCGCGAAGGAGGCGCATCCCGACTGCCTGATGTTCTGCCGGATCGGGGACTTCTATGAGCTTTTTTATGAGGACGCGATTGTGGCGTCGCGCGAGCTGCAACTGACCCTGACGGCGCGCGACCGCGAGAAGAAGCAGCCCATGTGCGGCGTGCCATACCACGCGGCCGAACAGTACATCCAGAGGCTGCTGCGGAAGGGCTACCGGGTGGCGCTGTGCGATCAGATGGAAGACCCCAAGTTGACCAAGAAGATCGTGCGGCGCGAGGTGACGCGCGTGCTGACGCCGGGGACGGCGGTGGACGCGGGGCTGGGGGCGGAGCAGAGCAACTGGCTGGCCAGCGTTGCGGCGAGTGGCGCGGGGGCGGCGGCGCGCGTGGGGCTGGCGCTGCTGGACCTGTCGACGGGTGAGTTTCGCGCGACGGAGTTTGCGGGGGCGACGGCGTGGGCGCAACTGGCGGACGAGCTGGGGCAGGCGAGGCCGGCAGAGCTGCTGGTGGCGGAGGGGGGACTGGCGGGGATGCGCGAGGGAAGGCAACCCACCCTTCACGGTGAGACTGTGAAGGATGGGGCACCCGGTTCTGATGGTGAGACTGTGAAGGATGGGGCACCCGGTTCTGATGGTGAGACTGTGAAGGATGGGGCACCCGAATCTTCGGGGGGCTCGGCGTACGAGGGGGCGCGGACGAGGACGGCGCTGGAGGATTGGGTGTTTACGGCGGAGTACGCCGTGCCGCTGCTGAGGAAACAGCTTGGGGTGCTGTCGCTGGAGGGGATGGGACTGGGCGGGCATGAGACGGCGGCGGTGGCGGCTGGGGCTCTTGTCCATTACTTACAGAAGACGATGCAGGGTGGGCTGGAGCACATCGATGCGATACGGTTCTACGCGCACGACGAAGGTCTGACGCTGGATGCGGTGAGCGTGCGGAATCTGGAGTTGGTGGAGCCGCTGTTTTCGGGCGAGTCGGTGCAGACAACGCTGTTTCATACGCTGGACGCCTGCGCGACGCCGATGGGCAAACGGCTGCTGCGGGCGACGCTGCTGCGTCCGGCGGCGGAGCTGAGGGAGATTGAGGAGCGGCTGGACGCGGTGGGCGAGGCGGTGGGCGATCTGAGGGGGCGCGAGGGAGTGCGGCGGGCGATGAACGGGCTGCTCGATATGGAGCGGCTGCTGGGGCGGGTGGCGCTGGATTCGGCTGGGCCGCGGGAGGTGATGGCTCTGGCAGGGACGCTGGGCTGCCTGCCGGGGCTGAGGGATGCGGTGGGGAAGTTCAAGGCGAAGCGGTGGAGAGAACTCGGTGGGGGGAACCCCACTCATGGCGATCTCACCCCATCGAGCAAAGACCGCTCGCCGGGGACCCCGGATGAGACCTCCATGAATGGGGCACCTGGTTCTGAAGTCAGCCAGTTCTCCACAGAGATTTCCACAGGAAAACCCACAGGGCGATCCACAGGGATTTGCACAGGATTTGATGCGATGGAAGACCTGCATGAGCTGATTGTGAAGGCGATTGTGGAAGAGCCTCCAGTGAGCTTTGCGGAGGGCGGGGTGATCCGCGCGGGGGTGGATGCGGAGCTGGATGAGCTGCGCGAGCTGGGGCGCAGCGGGCGGCAGGCGCTGGCGGCGATCGAGGAGCGGGAGCGGCAGCGGACAGGGATTGGGAGCCTGAAGGTACGGTTCAACTCTGTCTTTGGGTATTACCTGGAAGTGACTAAGGCGAATAGCAGATCGGTCCCGGATGACTACGAGCGGAAGCAGACGCTGGTGAATGCGGAACGGTTTACGACGCCGGAGCTGAAGGAGTATGAGACGAAGATTCTGACCGCGCAGGAGCGGTCGGGGGAGATAGAGCGGAGGATCTTCGCGGAGCTGCGGAGGCAGTTGCTGAACGCTGCGGGACGGATGCGGGAGACGGCGCGGCGGGTGGCGGAGATCGACCTGCTGGCTTGTTTTGCAGCCCTGGCGGCGCTGCGGGGATGGGTAAGGCCGGAGGTGGAGGAGTCGGGCGTGCTGGAGTTTGTGGCGGGGCGGCATCCGGTGGTGGAGCGGCGGATGGAGGAGTCCGGCGGGGGACGGTTTGTGCCCAATTCGATTTCGCTGGAGGGTTGGTTTGGGGGAGATTCCAACAAATTCACAGGGGCGTCGATTGCGCTGATTACGGGGCCGAATATGGGGGGTAAGAGCACGTATCTGCGGCAGGCGGCGCTGCTGGTGGTGATGGCGCAGTCGGGATGTTTTGTGCCGGCGGAGCGGATGCGGCTGGGGCTGGTGGACCGGATTTATACGAGGATTGGGGCGAGCGACAATGTGGCGCGTGGGCGGTCGACGTTCATGGTGGAGATGACGGAGACGGCTGCGATCCTGAACACGGCGACGGCGCGAAGCCTTGTACTGTTGGATGAGATGGGGCGTGGAACTGCAACGTATGATGGACTTTCTCTGGCATGGGCGACGGTCGAGCATCTGCATGAGAAGATTGGGGCGCGGACGCTGTTTGCGACGCATTACCATGAGCTGACGCTGCTGGAGGATCGGCTGGCGCGGCTGAAGAACCTGCGGGTGACGGCCAAGGAGACGGCGGGCGGGATCGTGTTTCTGCATACGGTGGAGGCGGGGGCGGCGAACAAGAGCTACGGGATCGAGGTGGCAAAGCTGGCGGGGCTGCCGGGGAGCGTGATTGCGCGGGCGCGGGAGGTGCTGAAGCTGCACGAGCGGGCGGAGACGCAGCAGGTGGGGGCGGCGCTGGCGCGCGGAGTGGGGGAGATGGCGGCACCGGCGATGCAGATGACGATGTTTACGCCGCTGTCGCAGAAGATTGTGGACCGGCTGGCGGAGGTGGACCTGGATGGGTTGACACCGAGGGAGGCGCTGAACCTGCTGGCTGAGCTACAGCGGGAACTGAAGGACAGTTGAAGGTTGCTGGTTGTTGGTTGTTAGTTGCGAAACGGATTGAGGCGGATTTGGCTAAATCGATGGTGGTGGCGGGAGTGATGAGCGGGACGTCGGCGGATGGGGTCGATGTGGCGCTGTGCCGGATTCGGCCGGGGGCGCGGGAGGGGGATTCGCCGCGGGTGAGGCTGATCGGGCTGCTGGAGACGTGGTACCCGAAGGCGGTGCGGGCAGCGGTTCTGCGTGTGATGGAGGGCGAGGCGCAGACGGCGGCCCAGATGAGCCGGCTGAACTGGCGGCTTGGGGAGATCTATGCGGGATGTGTGGAAAAGGCGGCGGAAAAGTTTGGCGTGAGGGTGGGGCTGGTGGGATGCCACGGGCAGACGGTGCATCATGCGGCGCGTGCGCGGCGGGGGTGGGGACGATCGACGTGGCAGATGGGCGAGGCGGCGGTGGTGGCCGAGCGGATGCGCTGCCCGGTGGTGAGCGACTTCCGTCCGGCGGATGTGGCGGCGGGCGGCGAGGGCGCTCCGCTGGTGCCAATGCTGGATTATTGCCTGTTCCGCTCGGCGAAGGTGAATCGGGTGCTGCTGAATCTGGGTGGGATTGCGAATCTGACGGCGATTCCGGCGGGGGCGGGGCTGGATGCGGTGATGGCATTCGATACCGGGCCGGGGAATATGGTGGTGGACCACTGCATGGGGCAGCTCTTTGGACGGGCTTATGACAAGAACGGAGCGGTGGCTCGGCGGGGGCGGGTGTTGCGCGAGGTGGTGGTGCGGGCGATGCGGGAGAGGTACTTCGCGGCGGCGGTGCCGAAGTCTTGCGGGCGGGAGGAGTTTGGGGCGGGGTTTGCGGAGCGGCTGATCGGGATGTGTCGCGCGGCGGGCGGGATGGATGCGGATTGCGTGGCGACGGCGACGGCGCTGACGGCGGAGTCGGTGATTGCGGCGTACAGGAGCTTCGTTGTGTCGCATTTTGGGACACACGGGAACGCGGCGGGTTTGCGTGGGAAGACGGAGATTATTGTGGCGGGGGGTGGGGTGAAGAATGCGACGCTGATGGGGATGCTGCGGGAGGGATTTGCGGAGATGGGGGTGAGGGTGCGGGCG